>Ga0179593_1301811_pt1 | contig 13541 bp, 18 predicted proteins | sample CZODoug2_1_08_16_FD_185931 | JGI IMG/M metagenome (GOLD analysis project Ga0179593, IMG submission 185931) | Vadose zone soil fungal communities from Angelo Coast Range Reserve, California, USA - CZODoug2_1_08_16fungal (PacBio error correction) | ecosystem: Environmental > Terrestrial > Soil >... | reverse complement strand
TTTCTTTTTTCCCCTCTACCCCACCATTTTTTTGGGTCCAGTCGCTCACATCCTTTCGGTTCCTCTAAATGGTCTGTTTTTCCTTTTCAGAACAGCACGCAGCCACGGGGTAGGTAGCCACTGTCTCCCGATGCCGCTTCTAGCTTTCATACCCTCTTTTTACTCCCAAACCCCACACCACCAATTTTGAATTCACACCTCCCCTAGTTCGGGTAGATCGTTGGGCTGGTTCGGGCTCCCGAGCTCTCCTTTTCCCCCCCCCCTCAAAAAGATAGCGCATTTTGGTTAGCTCACTAGCAAGCTTCGCCTTTTTTACTGCTAGTAGAGGATTCCTGACCCTCTGATCTCCTCTCTCTCCGTTCACCTTTACCCTTCTCTTTTGGAAATCGCTTCACTTCAGACTCTCTCGGGTCCGTCGAGGACACTTTATGCTCGCCCAGGACTCGCGGAGGACGTTGTTTCATTTTGGTGTTGGGTGTTTTGAATTTGCTGTCTCCTCTTTCTTTCCTATGGCGTCCCCCTTTTTTTCTGAACCCCAGCCTCAGGGTCTCTTTCACCCCCCGTCACCCCCTTCTTTCCTCGGGGAGGAAGAGGCCCTGCGCATTCGAATTGTACAGACCAGGCCCTCTTTGTCCTCCTAAGAGACACCTGCCATTCCGTGAGAAAGAGCGGACCTCCATGGTTTACTGTCGGTCCATTCCCCCCCCTCCGATTATCTTGTCAATGGAGTCTCTAGGAACTCCTATTAGGTCCGAGTCGATGGCCGTGCCTTTGCCAGCGCTTCGTTTCAGTCTTTGCGGTCCCACTCAAAAGAGTTTCCTCTGCCCTCCCCCTGATTTCCTTCCAGTCTTTAAAGTTAAGTTCTACCTTGCTGGTCCGCGTCGCGTTCCCTCGAAATTATGTTTTTTCTCCGACCCGGCGTTTTCGACCCAATTGGCATATACCGGATCCGGGCCGTCACGTCGATGACGGGCGTGATAGGTAAGGAAACCCTTTTTTTCTTCTCCTAATCAAAAGACACGTTTTCTCTTCCCTCCAGGAGGTCCCCCTCCCCACGCCGACGCGATTCCCAGTAATGTCCTCTACGCTTCCCCTGTTGCCCATTTTGAAGGGGCAAGTTCGTCCCGTACCGAAGGGGGGACGAGATCCGCCCCCCTCCCTCGAGCAAGCCAAGAACCGTTCTCCTTGCACCATTTGCCCGTTTCGACCCGTCTTCTATGTTCCTTCTCTTTTCATCTGTATAAAGTCGGGCGCCAGGTAGCTGACGTACGGGCACCGCCGGTTTAACCCCCCCCCAATTTCCCCAGTCCCTCCTCCCTGGTTTCTAAGATTTCTTGTCGCGTTCCCGAAAGGCACTGTACCCCTTCCTGTCTGTTTTTGATCCTCCTCCGGAAGTAGAGAAGGATCTCCCTCTTAACTTGACGCTCCCCAAGACTTTTTTTCCCTTCTTTCTTCTTATACTCAATCGGGCGCTTGAGCCGGATGTCCCCATTCTTCCCCCGTTAGTTCTCTAGCCTGGCCGCCTCGCCTCGAGCCTCGCGGCCTTCTTGACGCGATGATCACCTTTCCCTCCCCTCCCCTATTAATTCGCGCCTCCCTTTCTCTTTTTTGTGGCTTTCCCTTTTGTTTAAAAAGACGACCCGCTCGCATGTATGCTTTCTTTGAGTTTTTTTTCGCTTGGTTCTTCCAAGGGTAAAGTTCCCCCCTCTCTTGACCCTTTTCCCCTTTTAAAAGATGCCCTCTCTTCTCTTTAGTAAAATTTCTCCTGTCGAGCAGCTTTCTTATTGCAGCTTGTTGGCGATGGCACGGCCGCGTAGGGCGCGTTGCTTTGATTTTTCCAGCACGCCATCGGCGCGCCCTTATAGAGCAGACGATCTCCCTCCCCCGGTCAGGAGTGAGGTTGGATTCATTCTCCCCCTTCAATTGGTCGTCCTATAACTCCGGTACGGTTTTTTGTTTCTATGCCTCACGATCTCTGTTACGTTACACTCTGAAAGGCAGGGGCCGACAGGAGGCCCTCTCCGCATCCCCCAATATTGGGTACCTCTCCACCTTAGAGGGTTCTCTGACAAAAGCCACGTTCCTGGTCTCTGTTTGAGGCCTCCTTTTAACTCATTTTGAACGCTTCCGGACCGGCAGCCAACCTGGTCGTTGTCTGCTCTATGAAAATTTTTTCCGCTCCCCCTTTCCTTGATTAGGTGCATCTCTAACACTTCCCTCTTCTCTCCCTATGTTGTGACATGCTCTTTTTCTTCCCTCAACAGAACATCGGGTTAAGCCTGCATGGTTCTGCCTTCCCGTCTCTTCTCGTCGTTTCTCTTGCCAAGAATTCTCTGATCGAACATTTTCCTCCTTTCCCGGGACTTCCCGCCAACGGCGTTGTCCCCAAGTCGTTCACGGTCCCTCCTTTCCTTCTGCACGGTCTTCGGGAGGCCATCACTCACCTTATTCGGGCGGTCGAAAACCTTCCCCTCGCGTCCCCCTGTCATTTCTCGTTCTTTTTGAAGGGAAGAGTTCCAGATTCCGGCGATCCATATTTTCAGAGCTTTATGACCCTAATGGATGGTACACTCTCCACATCTCCTTGAATCTTCATCAGAGAATCATCCTTTTTCTTTGTGAGATGAGATGCTCTTTTTCCTTGACCCTCCTTTTTTAGTTTTTCCCTAGGTACTCCCTGCCATGCTCCCTTTCGTAATGAGGGGTCTCGCAGTTCGTCTTTAGACTCCTTTTTCTTTATTCAATCCAGTGAGGACTCGTATTTTGTTCGTCTTTTCCGACCGGGACAGCCCCGTCAGTGGGCATCCCCCTCCCTCCCCACTTTTCTGGCACTTTTCCCATTACCTTTGCCCTGTTATTTCTTTTTGTACGTAATGTTTCTTTTTCCCCTGACCGTTAGATTTCAAGCCTCCCTTTTCCTTTTCTCTAGTCCAGAGCTCTACGTCTTCTCTTAGTACGGAGGCGCTGACCCGTGTTTTTTCGTCGTCCTCTAGGAGTGTTCCCCTCTCTTTTCTACTTCCCGGGCTTTTTAGGGAGATGAAATATCTACTGTTCTGCCGCGTCTGTTCCCCGGACAATTTGGATCGACCTCGGAAACTGATAAGTCCCATGTGGTTCCAAATTGACTGCTTCTTTCCCTTTTCTTTCTCCGCAACCTTCCCCTTCCTGTCTTGGTCCCCCTCCCCCCCACGATTATCCCTTTCGGCTAAGCCTCGTTGTTGAGGGTACCTGAGGAGGTACTCGTGCGGCCTCGTTCCGGGATTTTCTCAGTCGTAACCAGTACTGTCTCTACTCCTTTTCTCAAAAAAGTTCTCCCCGCCTCTTTTCTTTCCTTGCCCTAACCCCCTCTCTTCCCCCCCTTGCACATGCTTTTTTTTCTTACTTGAGCTCCTCTTTCCTTCACGGAGTGTTTTCGTCCTCCTCAACGAGAATGAAGCTCCCCCTGTTCCTCTCCCAACCCGCTGATCCTCCTTTTATCTCTCACTGTCTCCTTTTTTCTCTACTCAGGTGCGTTTTTTTTGCTTTTTAGTTCGCCCGCGTGGTCTTTCGCTGTTTAAACTGGGCCCCGGAGACCCCACCAGTTGCTCTCCGTTTTCGGGTTTTCAGTATGCTTTGAAGGATTTGCGTCCCCCCTCCTTTTTACGAACCTCTTTTTCTGAGATTTCCTCGATTCTGATATTACTTTTCGTAGTTACGTTGTCTCTCTGCTTCGTTTTTCAGTTAGGATCTCGTTCTTCATTGAGGAAACGTTCTCTCCTTCTATTTTGACCTAGGAGTCTGGAAATAAGGATATTACTCTTCCCTGCTATCTCCTCTGAGACCTTTTTTTTCTCTCCACTTTTGATCGTCAACTCTCAGGGTGAAGAAGTCGTTCCTGTGGCTTCTTATCCCCTTTTCTTCCCCTTCTTCTTTTTTTGTCAGCTGAGGAATTCCCCATCTCCCCTTACCGCCCATCATTTCGTCCGCTGTTGCCCTTTTTTTTGTCCCCCCGTCTGGTTTTTCTTTCCTTCCTGGTAGACTTCTCTTATTTCTCTTTTGAGCTACGTGCACATATTCTCTTTTTTCTACCATTTCTCCTGCAACGTGTTTTCTTTTTTCTTTTTCTCGCAGTCTCCGGAGAAGCCAGGTACCCTTTAGTGCGGTTTTTTCTTTTATTAGGACGGCTCCTTTATCCCCCATCCCAGGACAGGAAGGTGATCTTTTGGTTCTCATATTCTTATTTTTTTCTTTGGTACTGAGTTTTTTTGGTTCGAGTCCCTTTACGTTGTTTTCCCCACGTGTTTTTTTCCCGCACCTCCTTAACCTTCTTTTTTTTGATTTGTGAGACCGCTTTTTCTCCGCTTGTTTGGTTCTTCAATACCCGGGATTCCTTCACTTCCTCTTCTTCGGTGACCCTAAAGTCTGGGAGATTCTTTGTTTTCGTCTCTGAGGGGACTTTCTCCCGGTTCCGTCTCTTTTTTCTCGATCAACTTGATCCGATTTTTTTTTCCCTGCTTTGCATAGACCCTTGGTTTGTTCCACGCCCCTCCCAAATTTCCCCCATTCTTTTATTCGGGCCTCCCTTGAATTCAACATGGAGCCTTCTCTGTCTATCCCCCTTTGGCGAATAGGCTTTGGTTTTCTTTTCTACGCTGATCTTCTCTTTCAATTTCAGCGGAGTTCCCCTTTTCCCTCCTTCTACTAAACAAGGTTCCGACGACTCTGTTTTTCATCCTTTTCTCTTTTGTTCCCTTTACTATGTCTCCCAATTATTCAAGCGTTGTATCATAGATTCCCGAGTTTTTTTCATCCCAACCCCCCCCCCCCAACCTTTTCCCCAGCTCCAAGCTCGGTTTGAGAGCCTTTTTTCCCCCTCAGAGTGTAGGTATCGCTGCCTTCTTCAAAAGATTTTCTTCGGGACCGCGCGGCGCCGTTCTTTCCTTCTTATGAACGAGATTCCCCTTCCCCCGAGTCATTGTTGATCGACTTGTCTTTTCTTCTCTTTTTATTGTTTTTTTTTTTTATCTAGCTCTAGGATCTCCTCCTTTGCCCACCTACTCAGTACCGTGCTATTATTGCTTTTTTCCACCTTTATGTTCTTTCACAGATGAGATCCTTTTTTCCCGGCTCTTTTATTTCCCCAAGTTATTCTAGTGGGTTTTCTCTGTTCTTCTTTACCCTCCCCCCGTGTTGCACTCTTCTAGAAAGAATCCCCGAAAACCCCCCAAACTTAGTCGAAATCCTTCCCCACTTTTTTTGTATTATTACTCGAACGCTTTTCCCTTCCCTTCCTTTGTTGTTGTGGATTTTTTGATCTCTCTTCCATTAGTGCTCTTTGATACCGACTCCCAAAAAGTTTGTGGTTTTACAGAGTTATCCCCTCCTTGTGTTTGATTTGGATTCAATTTCCTTGTCCTTGGTTTAGTCAGAAGCACCTCCCTCAGCCCCCCACATCGTGTAGCCTACCTTTACTATTTGATGAGACCTCTCTGCCCCTGGAAGAAATAGGCCCATTTTTCCTCCTTGGTCCCCTCTCCCCCGCCCCATGAGTTCTTTATCTCTGTGAGGATTTGGGATCCTTTCCTCGCCTATACCTGGTGAAAACACCACCTTTCCCCCCGCTCGAGCTTTGTCTAATCAAGAGGTCAGTACCCTCCTCGCAAGGTCTAGATCTTGTCTTTTTTCCCATACGATTTCCTTGAAGGAGCTCGGCCTTACTCTTCGGAAAACTTTCTTCCTTTTTCCCTTCTTCCTCTCTTCTGCCAGAAATTCGCACACCTGAGTCGCCCAGAAACTCCGCTGAGGAATTTTCCTTCCTTTCTTAAGCGTTTCGGGAATCTATTGATACCCTCGTTTCCCATATAACTCTTTCCCCGTTTTTCACTTTTTTTCCTTGACACCCCATAATTACGAATACGGGACTTATCTCTTCCTGGTTAGGAAGAGGACACCTGTCACGCTCCCCTTTCTGCCTTCAAGAGTCGCGTCCTTTCTGTGCATCTGACTCCATCTCGACCGGAAAGCGAAGGATCCATTTATCCTAGGGAATCCTACAGAAGATACTGTCTTCCCTCTTTTTCATGGAGACTGACGAGGCACTAGCCCCGGCCGGTTTCTCTTCGTGATTTTCCTTCTTTATGCGTTCAGCTTTACCTTCCCCCTATTCTTCCCATAGTTCTTCTCCCCCTCTTTTGTCGTTACTTTGATTAAAGGAAGGGTTTTGATCTTCTCTTTTTACTCTTATCCAGGTCTTTCCTCTGCAACCTTCTTTCCTACACCCTACTTTTCCCCCTCCCTTCTACTTTACTTCCTCTTATGACCCTTTTGAGTGTTAGACTTTTTTTCCAGTGCCATTCCCTCTGTCTCAGAGCTTGAAAGCTCTCTTTCCCCGTCCCCCCCTTTACCCCCCTCCCGCTAAGATCATGATCCCAGTCGTCCTCGCCGCTAAAGGAATTTTTTCTTTTTCCCAGTTTGACGCCTCCTCTACCCCCTTCCTCCCCCCGAAAGGTGGCCTCTCGCGCTTGCTCCTTTCCCAAGAAAGGCTCTTCCCTTGTTTCCTTCCGACCCAGGTCAGCCATATTTTCCCTTTTATCTGCCTTTTCTTCTCACGTTCCTGGAGAATTTCTCTTCCGCTTTTGAACCAAGTCTTTTTCCCAACATTGGGCAAAGGTAGACTAAATGTATTCGCTTTTTTCTATTTCCCCCCCCCCGGTTACCGCTTTCTCCCTTCCTCAGGTCTTTATGTGCTCTCCTCCTCATTCGATCCGTTCTCTTCCCTTTTTCTTTTTTCACAAATTCTTCTCTTCCCTCACTGAGTGACCCCATGCTCTGATATGTCTTCTTAGAAGGCTTGTCAGCGTCTTTTCAAGTCGGACAACTCTTTCTTTTTTTTCTTCCTTGCTTAAGTCTGATTAATCTCTCTCCCTACTTTTACTAGTCTCTCCTTTCCCTTCCCCTCTCTTCATCTACTCTTTTTCTTCAGTTATCCACCTCTATTTGCTTCCCTTTAGTCTCTCCCACCTCTACCAGATAGTATTTTAGACTTCTCTCTCTTTTTTAGTCTGGTGAACCCCTTCTCCCTGAGTACCAGACAATGAGGCCCTCACTCTTCCGTCCTGAGTTAAATCTTTTTTGGCTTTCGAAACTTTTTAGAATTCTTTTCTCTCTTTTGCTCTTTTTTACTGATGTCCCCTTTTCGGTTTCTTTTCTTTGTTATGACCTAGCCTGACCTTCGCTCCATTCTTCTCGCAGCTCCTTCTCTCAACTCTTCAGGGTTCCCTTTTTCCTGCGAGTAGAGTTGAAGTTCTCTTCCCCTCTTAGGTGACTTACGTTTTTGCTCTTCCTCCTTCTCTCTCTTTTTATTTCTCCCCCTTCCTGAAAGCCCTTCCCATTGTCCCCCTGCTCTAACTCCCCTGAGTATTGAGTTTCCTTCACCTTCTCTTTTCTTGCTTTCAAAAAGCCCCCCACTGTCCCGGGCCTGATTGGCTTTCCCCTGTGAACCATAAAGGCGCTAACCCTTGCAAAGTAAGAACACCTTTCATTTGATGTCTTTCTACCCCCTTTTTTTTTAGCTATCCATTCTCCTCTCTTTACAGCGAACCGAAACCTTCCATATCTTCCTTTTCTCCCCGATGGGTCCTCCCTCTTCGAGCATCCCCCTCCCCATCTTGTGAAGCGTGACATGAGACCTTCCTTCTCCTGTCTATTTCTTATATAGCAAGAATGACCCCCCTTTTCTCAAAGTTACTGTCTTAGGTCATGCCCCTTTTCCAATCAAGACTCCCAGAATCCCGGCAGGTTTTCCCCCCATTTACCCGGACCCTTTGTTCTTATTTTCTTTCCCAGAACTTGACTTCTTTCTGCACTGTCGTCCTTCCCCATTTTTCTTTTTTTCTCCAATCTCCTTTTGTTTGGCCCCTTTTCTCGGACGCGGCCCTTCGTATCCCTTTTGTCTCTCTTATACTCATGCTTGACTATTGACTACCCATCTTCATTAGATTCCTGAGAGAGAATTTATTCTTTCCAATACGTTGTTTTTCTTCTTTTCTCGAATCGGAATATAGAGATTTCTTTTTTTTACCTCCCCTTCGCGTACCCCAATGTCGGAGCCCAGTCCTCTTCCCTATGTCTCCTCAGGACGCCTTCTCGGCCTTTCCACTAGAGTGACTTCCCCCCTCCCCCTCTTACCTATCGTGTTCTTTCCTCTGTTTAGCTTCCGTCGTGTTTTTTGGAAAATTTTACCTTCTCGCTTTTCCCCGCCGTTTGAGATGGATGGCCCCGGCTTTCCCCTGGTTTTTCCCGCCCCTGGAAGACTGAATTTCCCCTTGCCTCTTTTTTGTGGCTCCTTCTCTCTGTTTTTGGGTTTGGTTTTTTTTTTTTTTTGTTTTTGTTGTGTTTGGGTTTTTTTTTTTTGTTTGGTGTTCTGACGGAGTCCAGCAGGAGCAGGATCCTTCCACACTTTCTTGGTTTTCTGCCTGCTGATTCTTTCCCTCGGAGATGCTTCCTGCAGTTCCCTTTTGGTCCCCTGCTGACCTATATCCCCTTGATTTTTTGGGGACGATCATTAGTTCGCCGAACGCCTCGCTCCCTTTTTCTTCAGTTCACACCTTGTGCCTTATTCCTTTCTTACGTTTCTTAGAGTCCCACCCCCTTGGAAAGGTCGTTTCTTTTTTTTCACCCGCACTCAAAGAGTCCTTCTCGTCCGCTACTTTCTGTTTGAGGAGGCCTTTGATTCGTTTATTTCCTTTTTGACTTTCCAGTTAAGTTATCTTTCTCATCGTTCCCCTCAGATCTCCTTCGTCATCCTCCCCCCCCCCCTTTCTAACACTGACTCTTTTTTTCTTTTCCCACATTTCAGCAAGGCCGTGCACCTCCATCTCCCTCTTCGGAGGATTTTCAGAGAGATTTACTGTACCTGCTTTTTTCGAATGCTTCTCCTCCCCCAGCTGCCCTCCTCTCCTTTGTCCATAGACACACTTTACTTTCGATTGATCGAAAGCCTCCTCCCCCGCTCCCCCCCCTCAGTCTTGAAGACGGTCTCCCCCTCATTTTAGACTTTTTTTTTTCCTCTTTCACCTTTCCCTCTCCCCCCCCCGTTAGCTATCTCCCTGGATTTTTTCTTTGTCTTCTTGGACGCCCCCACTAGAGGGTGCTCCGTTTTCCTGCGATTTTCGCTCTTGCGGGTCTTCCTGTGTCTCCCTCGATCCTTTGCGCTCGAGAGGTCCTCTTTCAGCCTTAGGAAACTTCTATTGGATTTTTTTTTTTCCTCTTCTAGGAACTCATCATCGACCGCGGCTCTCCCTCTCCGCTCATTTCTCCCCTGCTTTTCAGAGTAAAAGTCTTTGGGGGACCTCAGGATCTCCTTTTCTTTATCCTTTGCCTGAGCCTTCCTCTCTTTCTTTAGTTAGAGTTTCCCTCAGCCCCAGACCCATGATTGATCCCCTCAATTGGAGTATTCTTTTTCCATTTTTTTCCCCCGGCGTTCCCTCACGGCTCTCATTTTCTATGCTTTCCCTTCATACGTGCCCTCTCGGATTTGGTAGGTAGGGCCGCTTTTTTTTTTCCCGCTGGGAGAATTCTTTTTTTCCTCAGCAGATCTTCTCTCGTCTTCCCCCTTCGTCTTCGTTTGTCTAGTTCCCCTTTTTTTTTTCCACCCCCATCATTTTGTCTGCCGACTGTCTCACTAGCTCGCTGTGAGGTTTGGTGCCTCATTTCGTGCTCCCCTTTTTTATAGAGCTTTTTTTTCCCTCGCCCATATCCTCCACTGGATAAAAGCCCAGTTTCATCTCTTTTCCGGGCATTTCTCTTTTTGCACTCGGTTGTCGTCCCGAAGGTGATTCTGTCTTCGGGTCCATCACTCCTGCTTCCCTGAACGGGACTTCCCTTTCAATCAATTTCATCCCTTTTTTTGTTTTGCATCAGTCTTTTACCGGCCTCTTCAAGCCTACAATCTTTCGAGAGTGAAACTGATACCTTCCCCCCCTTTCCTTCTCTTTTACCTTCTACCTTCCCCTTCCCCCTCGTTGTCAGTATCTCCTTTCTTCCCCCGACATGTTGCTGAAACTTTCTTCTCTCGTTCCCCCTATCTGAGTAATAGGCGGGATCTTTCTCTACTAAGGCTCTTCCTCTTGACCCCCAGGGATCTCTCTTGACTTGGCCTCTTTAATTCCACCAGTTTATCTTGGGCCTGTCCCTTCTTTCCTGTTCCCTGTTTTAAAGATGAAGCGTCTCACCTTTTTTCTCTCCCCTATTGCTTTCTTCCTCTAGTACACGTTTACTTCCCCAGTCTCACCCCTCCTTTCCTCCGCTCAGGTTTTCGGGTGTAGCTTTCCTCAGGTGTGTCTTCTACCGTTTTCTGCTCCTCCTTCCCGGAGTTCATCCCCCCCCCTCCTCCGTTACAAACTCGGGGATTCTTTCCTTTTTCATTCTCTGATCTTTTATCCTCTGCCACAAGTGCTAGTTTTTTGGTTTCTCGCTTTTTGATGATCAACCAAGCTTCTTTTGATGCTTTTTGATGGTGTTTGTTTTCCCCTGTTATGCTTAGCTGATCTTCCCCTCCTTTCTCTCTTCCGACCAGAGGGAGGGTATGCTTCCCTCTCTTTCTTAGTTCCTTCTGCGTAGAATGGCGCGTTCTTTAACCTTTACCCTTTTTTTTTCTTTTGTCTTTAGGCGAAAATAGGAGGTTTTCCAATGGTATCCCTACTTAACACCCTCACCCCCCCACTTCTGCTAGTATCCCCTCTCCCCCCCGTTTGTTTTTTCTTATAAAAAGCTGACCCCACCGACTTCTTTTCTTTACTTTCCATAAGAAGGTTGTTGGTGAGAGTCACATTTCTTTTCTCGTCTTATACTTTATGACCCCCACCCTGTGTTTTTTTGGTCACTGTTCTACTCCAAATAATTTTCTTTTTTTTTTTCTTTGATTCCCTTTATAATTGGTCCCTCCCCCCCTGTTTTTCTCCAGACTCCCCCCAATACCTCTCACTCTTCTTTTTTCCTTATAACCTACTAACCTCTCTTTTCCAGCTCGTCAGAAAGTCCCTCCCTTTTACCCTCCTCCTTCATTTTTTCAGCGGGAAGCGCATCTCCCGCCCCCTTTGAGCTAGATCCCTTTCCTGAGTATTGAGCCTTTCCCCCGCCTGACCACACCAACTCAACCTTCTTTCTGGGGTCTTCCTGCCGAACCCCTCACTTCCTCTCACATGCAGCTAGTCCAATTCGACCCTATGAGATGCCCTCTTAGGCTCAGGTCCTAATCCCTTTTTTTTTCAACCTTCTCGGACGGCACTTCCCCCTCTTTCCTCTAAGTATCATAATCTAGTTCCCCTTCTGATATACCTGACCTCGAGGATGGAACGGATGGTAATTTTTCCTCTTTTCATCTATGTATTAAACCGCGTGCGGGTTTGTGTCCTCTACGCTTTTATTCTCAATCCTTCAATTTTTATTTTTCCCCAACTACGAAGGCCTCTCGTACGGTCCCACAATCTGTAGTAGCACCTGGTTTCTTTCCATCTTCCCCCCCCCATTTTTCCACTCGCCGTGCCTCTGCTCGTCATTACTTCGCGAGAACACCAGCCTCTTCGAATTCCCCTAGCCCGCTCAGGACTAAATTTTCTTCCCCTTCAGTGGGAATCCCCCCCTCCTCTTACTTAGACCGAGGGACTTCCCTTCCGAGAACATCCCCCTCTTCCCCGGTAGACGTCTCACCCTGAGTTACATCTAACCCTCGGTAAAGTACCCTTCTTTCGCAGCCACGCTCAGTCAAAGTAGTTACCTTTCCGTACCAGGAAGGTTTCCTCTAGCTTTTGCTTCTACTTGGACACCCCAACTTTTTTAGTTAGACACCGCGGTGCTATCCGTCTCCGTTCCCGTAAGTACTCTTCCCTTTCTTTTTGTGATCTGTAACAAAGAGGTTTCCTCGTCCCCCCCCTCCCCTCCTCCCATTTTAACCCCCTCCCCTCGGTCACCACGAACAGGCCGCAGATTCTTTCTTTTAGTCTCTCCAGCCCTTCCTGTCCTTGTCGTTTTCCATTCCCCCGCCTAGATAAAAAATAAGTACCTCCCTTTTGCCTTCTATCCCTTTGCGCGCAGGAACAGACCGTCGCCCCGTGTAGCCCCATGGTGCCCGGGAATCACAAGGCGCTATGTTCACGTAGACTTTCAGGACTATATTCCCCCCTTCTTATCAGGTAGATGACCACTTTCCCTTTCCCCATCTTTTTCCCCCCATGGCCCCGGGTAGCTTCTTTTCAGCGGGATAATTGTAGACGTTCCCTACCTTACCGTGATCTCTACGGTTTTCTTTGTTTATAAGTAGCCGTCCTCTATGCATTCTGCTTATTAAAACCAATAGGACTCCGAAGTTCGTCCCTGGCTAGCGCTTTGGATGCTCCGGTAGAGGAGCCATTCCCTCCCTCAGAGGACAACTTCATCGGCTCTCTGTGACTCCTGCGATTCGTCTTTACTAGCCTTCTCTTTCTCCTCTCCACCTGAGAATTTACCAAATCCCCCTTAACTTCCTCCGTAGAGTTACCGGCGCAGCAGGGCTCCTCCATTTCGAGTACAAAGAAGACCGCTGTTTAGGCGATGCGCGAGCTGGTTGGTCGATTTCTCAGTTCACCGAGCTTCCCCGCGCTTAATCGGACCGTCCCTTTCCCCCACCCATCTTTCTACGGGTATTTACCTTTCCCCCCGGTCTTCTTCATCATTCTTAATTCCAGGTTGTCCTATTCACCGGCTCCGGGTCGTTTTCCTCGCGTTGATGCGACCCTTTCATCACGCCCTAGGGCCGGCAATCTTTTTTCGTTTTGACAAGAAGTTACCTTCCTTCGGGGACTTCTTCGGCCCTTCTCCTTTAATTTGAACCTATTTCGGTCGGGGATAACCTTTGGCGATGCAGACTGGGATTCGTTTACGCTTTATCACATAAGGAACGGTCTCGTTGCCTCAAGTATTGTCAACTCATTCTTCCTATCCCCCCTTACTCTCTGGAACCTTACGGCCCCTAGTGGATGGCTTGACCACAAGCCAGGTTGGCCGATTGGGACTTGCCTCCCTAACTTGGCACCCCAGTAAGCCTTCCCTTTGACCCAGGTTAGACACCTTCATCCTGTTTAGTAGGATACCATTCCCCACGCATCCAGCTCAGGGGACGCTTCCAGAAACAGGCCATTACAGTTCCGCTCTTCATAGTCATGTTTAGATAATAGCGTGCCGCGACCACGACAGAGGGTCCAGCGCCTTCTAGGCGCGCCCGCATCAGGAGTTGCCAGCATGAATTGACAGTTTAATGAGAACAGTCTAAACTGGGTGGGTGACCAGAGCACCAGCAGCCCGGCCGGTCCTGCCCCCGGCACTTGTACGGGTTTCTTGCCCTCACTCCGCTTAGGGCGGCGGTTAAAAGATCGAGTACATCTTGGCGGTCTGCCGAAAGAGACAGGTGGGGAAGTTCGGCTATCCGCTTTTCCGGCCTATACACTCCTTTGACGTGTCTTGCTCCTGACTGCATGTCTGACGGTAGTCCAAGTCCATAGCGATTGGAAGGAGAACTTATATATTTT
>Ga0179593_1758643_pt1 | contig 13542 bp, 21 predicted proteins | sample CZODoug2_1_08_16_FD_185931 | JGI IMG/M metagenome (GOLD analysis project Ga0179593, IMG submission 185931) | Vadose zone soil fungal communities from Angelo Coast Range Reserve, California, USA - CZODoug2_1_08_16fungal (PacBio error correction) | ecosystem: Environmental > Terrestrial > Soil >... | reverse complement strand
CCGCCCCAACGGCCCCCCTGATTTCCGGGATTTGTTCCCTTTCTGAGCTTTTTTTATTTTGCCCGTTTTTTTTGTTTCCCCGCCCTACCCCGTTGGCAATTAGATTGGTTTGCCTAAGAGGCTTTACCCCTCTTTAGGCCCTTTCAACTTTTGGCTCGTCTTTTACCCCCCACCCCGTCTGGTTCGGTGATCACGGGTGAACTGGCCAACCTCTATTCCCTTTTTGATGCTGGATATCCCATGATGTCCCCCCCCCCCGTTAGCTATCTCTCCTTTAATTTTGTGGGATTTTGACCCCCGGAACCCCTCCAATGGCCCCTGCTCCTTTTTAGCGTGTCGTTGTTTAAGGTTTTTTTTCCCCTCAATGACAAGCAGGCCGCCTCCCAAGTGACCTTATTATGGGTGGGCCATCCTTTCCCGCCCAAGTTGCTTCGCCCTTAGTTTTCCCCCATTTTTGCACCCTTGGAGTTGGAATTCCCTGGCTTCAACGAAGTGTCTGGGCCACCTACGCCACTCGTGACCATTTCCCAGACTTTGACCCCCCTTGCCATCGTATGCGTTTTTGCTTTTTTTAACCCCCCCCACATTTTTTTCCTTTCCTGGATGCGCCACTGTTTTACAGGACTTGGGTGGAAGGGTTACCCTCGCAAATATGGCCCCCTTATCTGTCTTGAAATCCCAGTAGTCTCGTCCCCCTCCCTGGCACTTCGCTTTTCTGTTTTTTTTTAGACCCTCTCGGTTTGTCGAAAATGCGGCTCCCCTTGATCTTTTCATCTGAGTTGTGGATCTTTTTTTTTGTGTGTTTTTTTTAAAACCCTCTCCTGTGTGTGGTTTAAATGCAGTTCCCCTCGCAAAGTGCGGTGCGTGCCCATTCTTCTTTTTTTCGTTGTTGCCTAAAATCTTCCACCCACCAAACCAACCCTCCCTACTTCGACCCAAGGTTCTTCCCCCCGCGAGTTGCGCCGGCTTTTTTGTTTGGTTGGTTTCTTTTTTTTGGCAGACCGATTGTTTTGCCTACTTTCCGCACCCTTTTTTGTTGGTCGGAAACTCGGTGTTTCCCCCCGAGGGTACAAGCAAGTACGAAGCGTCCTTGAAGTCCTACCCTTTTGGCGAGCAGCTGCACGTTGGCGTTGTTATCCCCCCTCCCAGTTAGGACATGGCGGGGCCTTCTCCCTTGTCGATTCAGCCGATGATTTTTGGTCCCATTTATTTTGCGTTCTTTCTCCTCGGAGCCCCACAATTTTCTCCCCACCATTCATGAAACCCTGTTGTACATTGTTTAAACCCCCCCCTTGGGCCGGCCACGTTTTTTAAAAACCTCAGATTGCTCTGTGATCATGCTTCCTGGTCGGGCTTGTTCCCTTGTCCCCCCCCAGTCCGTTGAAATGCTTACCTCGATATCCCTTTTCTCGCCCCTTAAATGGATCGGACGGGAACTGTTCACATGCCCCCCGAGTATTGTGTCCCCCCAGAACCCCGTCACTTTTTGTTCCGGCTTGTTTTATTTCTTTTGCTTTTTTTTGCCCACCGTCTACGTCTCCCCAGACACCACTGAGCACGGCCCTATTTGTCAATTTTGAGTAACAGTCGTGTCCCCCCCCCCATAAGTGGCATTGGGTCGATTTTGCGCCTTTTTTCTTACCCTTTTTCTTATTTTGCCTCATTGAGAATAATCATCCACTCCCGATAGACGGTTCAGCCGTCATTGTTGATCCATTAACATAGTGTGATATCCCCCTTTGACCCACCCCAAAGGCCGGCCCTAATTCTTAACCCCACGCATGACATGTTTCCCCCCCCCAAGAGCCGGCAAAGCTTTGTAGGCTTGGGACCCACGGCAGCCATACTTTCCCAGGCCGGGTGGGTTTTCTCCTACTATTACCTTTTTTGACTTCCTGATCGATGGTAGTCCCGCGAAGCCTTTACCGCAAAGCGTTTCCCACCACTCGCACCTTGGTCCGCTATTTTAAATTTGTCCTCGGACTTCTCCCCAGTCGTGTGTTTCGTTTGCCCCCTCAAACCCCCCTGAACATCACTTTTGTGGGTCTTTTCATGCCCCTCCGTTTTGACTTCCCCCATGCTTCTTAAATTATCGGGCTCTAAGGCTTTCCTGTTTCCGTTCCGACCAACGCTTTTGCCTGGCCGCCCCGTGGTTCATGGAGCTATTTTTAACGTGCCGTTTTTGTGCCAAGGGTTCCTCTTCGCACCGCCAAATTCCCCCAACCCTTTGGGTGCCACAAAATTGTTTTCCCCCCCTCCGAGGTACCCCACCTTGGTTTCCAAAGACCACGGCTACGTCACTTTCACCCCCCCTGACGAGGTTCCGTTTTCTCTTCCGGCTTCCCACGATTCTTTGGCCAAGATTTCCCGATTTTTTTTTTTTCCCCTGAGATTCATGCTCCGAAGCACCAATTTATCCCTTTTCTTTTTTTTGCTTTTAGCCAAGATGGAAAAATTACTTTTTTCCCCCTCGCCCCCCCTTGGTGTTCGTCAACCCCACACGCTTGGAGACGCGTTTGCGGCGCTTTGGGAACCCCCGCTCGTCCCTCTTTCCCCTTGCTTCCCCTCCCGTTCCCAAATCCCCCATGAAGTTCAACCCCCGTCACCTGCCCCTTGTCCCACAAAGTGCCCCCGATTGATGCAGGTCTTTTCAAGAAAACCGCCATGCGTGAAAGCGCGTCTTGGTCCCCTGGTTAGTTTTTTGACCTCCTTCTATTTGGAGAGGCTTTTCGTGGGTTACTGGAGGATTTCCATGCCTCCTAATTTATTCACCCGTTCCCCCCCGACCCAATCCAACTTTCAAAAAACCAACCCCACCCTTGGCGATTTTTTTCTCTCCCCTTCAGCGTAGTCGGCTCAATCTTCTACCCCTGCCTGACATTTTCATTCCTCCTTTTTGATTATCAATTTCTATTCAGCACCGTTTGACGGTTTTCCGTAACTATTTTGCCCCACTTTTAAACCCCCCCAGGCGGAATCTTCTGCCCCATTCCTGGGTTGCTGCCTGCAGCTTCTTGTTCCTGACCTGGGGCCGGCGCAACCGGCCCCCCCCCCTAGGCGCGGGCCCTTTTCCCCCCTCCAAAGTTTTGTAACCACACCCCCGGCGGAAGCTTTTCGTTTTGATTCCCCCTGCCCACCCGCTATTGTTTCCGTCCCCCATTGCCAGGGTATTTACATTGTCCAGGAGGCCTCGTTTGAAGGACGCTAAGACTTGCTTGACACGTGTCGTCGTAGGTGATATTCTCACCAATTGTTTCAGTTTCCCTCGAACCCTTGTTCCGTGGTCTCCCTGACAGACCACTTGCTTCCTTTGCTTGTACCAGTTTTTAGGAGCAAATCCCCAACCCCGCCCTCTTGTTTTCTTCACCCTCTTTTTTTGTGGTGGTTTTTTTGGGGGCCACTTCTCCTTTTGCGACGTTGCTCAGTTTTATCCTGAGCCCGGCTCGGAAAGCCACCTACCCGGTCCCCCGCCTCTTTTCGTCCCTACCGCATAGCGACCCCCCGGCACACCAAAAACGGCAACGCCTCGGGCTCGGCCGAGTACCTCGAGAGCTTTCCTCCTTTGGTGTTTGTGTGTTGACTTTTTTTGTTCGTCGTCTGGCCTTGAGGACGAGACAAGGAGGGTGTTTTTTTTTTTTTCGAGGGGATTTTTTTTTTTTTTTTTGCGTTCCTGCTAAAGACCGAGAATCGGAGTTCCCTGGCTTTTGGCGAAGGATGCGTCCTGTCCCTTTCCCCTTAAACTTGTACGAGGCCCCTGCTGACAAGGTCATGTGCCCCCGTTTGTTAGAGGTGGACCCCTTATCCCCAAAGTGCTCAATTTCCAACAACAAACCCTACCCCCCCCCCTTTTTTTCCCGAGGCTGCGGCAACTTTTTCTGCCTGTCTCTGGCCCCCCCCGTTGGCATCCCCCCCCCTGAACCGTCGAGTCCCAGACTGTTTCACCTGTTTTGTTCCCCCCTTTTGCGGACCCTCTTTCCGGGTGCAGGGCTCCCCCGTAAATCGGGGCGTGTTTTCTCTTTTTGTTCGTTTTGAACCCGGGTAGGGTGCCCCATGGTTTCCCTCTTCCGGTGTCCGGTCAGGGAACCGCCCTTTGCCCTGCACTCCAGTCCCTCACCTTTGCTGCCCGATACCCCCTGCCTTGTTTTTTCTATGTAAATTTACTTCCATGACAAGGGTTCCGTTTCCCTCCCCCTGATCCCATCAACCACCCTTTCTGGTCTTCAGCTTTCGCCCCTTGGTACGCCTAGGAGAGACCTCGCCTCCGCCATTCCTGCTTCATACTTTTTTCATGACCGACTCTCTGAACCCCCTCACCACCACTCGAAGACGGAGCCTGCAAACTTCTTCCCGCTCTCTGCAGCTTTCCCCGGTTCCTTCTTCTTTGCAATCTCTCGTTAATTCGTGTCCCCCCCCCTGCTTTTTCCAGGCAATGGCCGTTGTTGCCCGTTTTTTGTTGGGGAACTTCTAAGTCTTCCCCCTTTGTGTGGTCTTCCAAGGCAGGCTCTCCCCTCTCTGTTTTTCCACCCCCCTGGTGCTACGCGGTTCGGCCCCCGGCCGGTATGATTTCTTCCCTTGTGTCCCCGAAAACTTTGATTAAGTTTTTCCCGCATTTTTAAAAACGACGTCCCCCCCTCCCCCAGACCCACGATCAAGTTCCTCCGCCGCCTGATTCAGGCGATGCGGTAAAAAAATCTTCAAACACCGCTCGTTCACCCTCTTGTTTTCACCGCCCTGTCCAATGCATTTCCACTGGCGGTTTTTTGTTCAATGTCGTTGTGCTGTTCTTGTGCCAGGTTGGCAGATCCCATCCCCCCCCAAGTGGTTTGAAAACAGGGGTTTTCTTCAAGGTTGGCTCCCCTATCCTCCCTTCATCCCCGGTTGACAACCCTGGGAATTTTTTTTCCATGGCGTTGTCCCCGGGTTGCGCTTCTTTTTTACGTTTACGACTTTCAACCCAGCAATTGGAATGCCGTTAGTAGTCTCGGTATGGACCCCCCTTCCCCGCCAGTTCCCCGCGTCATTTTTTCTTGCTTTTTTTGGTCCCCCGTATCCACCCTCCGGGAGGCTTTCCTCCTTTCTTTTATATCGTGTCCTTACCTTTTTTGTTGTGCGTTTGCCAGGCTGAGTGTAGTTCTGACCCTCCGATATTTTTTCCCCCCCTGAGTTTTCGGAGGAACCTTTTGTACCAACTCCTTATTGGCTTTCGTGATCTCCCGCTGTCTCTTTTGCCCGCTCTTACGTGTGGTTTTTTTTTTCCACTTTTTCGCGCTCGGAAAAGCTCGGGCGTCAAGTCTTCACGGCGCCAAACCCTCTTCAGGTTCCCTTCTTTCGAAAATGATCACCAGCTGTGTAAACCCCGACCCGCCCAAATGCACCTGTACTTTTCAGGTCCACCCTTTCCTTCCCCACCTTGATTGGCCCCTTTTGGTTTTTAGTTCGTGTTTTTTTCTTATCGCCGCCAAACCCCCGACAAGATACGACACCCTGTTCTTGGTTTGAACCACCCCTTTACTCCTACTTTTTTTCCTGTTGCTCGCCCTCGTCCTCTTTCTAGGGTCGAGAGTGGTCTCTCCTGAGTGGTTTTTGAACTTTCACGATCTGGCCACCCCCTGAACTCCCCCTGCCCCTGTGTTAAAAGCGATCGCTCCCGATGCTGTTTTTCTTCCTGTTCCTGTCCTGCCACAAATTTTTTATTCTTCTTGGCTGCTCCATTTGTCCTTTCTTGCGGGAAAGGGTAAGAAGAAACTTTCTTCATTTTTCCCCCCTCTGCTGCGGCACGTTTTTTTGAGATGAGCCCCCCTGGGTGCCATGCCCTGAGTTCGCCCTCCCAATCGTCCCCTACGTTGGATATTTCCATATTTCTGATTTGTTTTGTAAGGTTGTTTCACCTCAGTCTCCCCCCTCTGTCCGTTTGCCGAATTAGCCGCAATGTTTCTCTAACTGCTTCAACCCCCCTTTTCATACCCCAGCCCTTTTTATAAAAGGCGTTACCTGCCTGATGCTTACCCCCGGTGGCGGGTTGTGTTTTTAAGGTTTAGCATTTTTCTCCCTTGACGTTTCCCGGGCTAACTCTCTAGTTTTGAGGGCACCTGTCTGTATGCAACCCCCAATTCCTTTTTCTGGTTTTACACCCTGGTCCGGAGGTCTTTTCTCGCGTGCTTGATTAACAAAAGTGGTCTCATCCGGCGGTTTACGGAACCACTACAGGGGGAGAATGCCACCCAAAATACATTTTGAGGGGCTGGATATTTCTAACTTTCGTTCCCCTAGTCGCCCATGACTTTGCCAGAAGATTCGGTCTCCACTTCCCTGCCATTCCCATTTCCGTCGTTAATTTTTTCCCCATGAAAAAATTTCTGCCCTGGGAAGGCCGTGCCCACACAAGAATTCCGAATGGCCCCGCCTTCCCATCCTTCCCCCAACTGGTAGGCTTTTTCCCACAGCTCGTTTTTTTGACCCCTGCTTATTTTTGCCCCCCTCCATGGCCCCCCATGCAGCCTAAACATGGGCATGCCGTTCGTTAGCGTCCCCCATCCCTCCCGTTCACTTTGATCGTCCTTTGTCTGATGCGCTACGAAACCTAACTCCTCCCGAACTTGGAACCAACGCGCCCCCCCCTTGCCAGCACCCTTTTTGGCCGTTGGAAAATTCCCCCCCCGGTGGCATTGTCCCTGTCCTCTTTAACACGGATGAGGTTGTCATGTTCTTTTTTTTTTACCCCCTCCCTTCCCCCCCTCATAAGTGGTTGGCGTGCCTTTTTTTTTTTTTACCTTTGAGCCACCCGCCAGTTTTTTCCCTGAGCGAGCAAAAAGTTTCAACCACCTTTGTTGTGCGGTCAGGGTTCACCCAAACCCACGTTAAGGAAGACAAAAACTCTACTTCCCCGTGGTATTCTGGAAATCTCTCCACATCAGAGAGTTCCCATCCTCTATCCCCTCCGTTATTGATATCTGCCAGAGACCCCGCCCCTCCTGGCAAGCGCCCAGGACCCCACCCATTTTTACTTTGCCGCTTTATTTCTTTTTACCCTCGATATAGGCTCCCCGTCTTTTGGACCTGACAAACACCCCCCCCTGCAGAACGACCCTTGGTAACTTGTCCCTTCCCGTCCCTAACAGAAGCATTCCCAACCCGTAAATACTCCGGACCGCTTTGTTCTTTTGCGCCCGTTTTGTGCCTCCATTGGCAGCCCCGTGGTTGCCCTTTCCCATGGTTCCTTCCCCCGTTGTGTTTTTTTTTCGACCTGTCGGATCTTCGAGGCCCCCGCCTTCAACCTGGGCCCCCCCCTTCCCCAACAAACTGTTTCCCCCCCCCCCCGTTCATTGATCTGCCCACCCCCTTGGCCCCCCCTCCCCACAGCGCATTCTTTAACCACCCCCGGATTTCTTGCGGCGTTTTCTGCGGCTGAACCTGTGACCCGATTCCTTGAAAGCTTGCTGAAGAGGTTTTTTGCTTTTTCCTTCTTCGCTTAAGAACCGTTTTCTCGTTCCCATGTTTCCAGTTTCCCTTTCTTTTTTACAACTTTCCCCTAATTTCGGAAGGTTGTCAGGCGATCGTAACATTTGGCTCCCCCTCTGCCCCACTTCTTGGTTTTTCCAACAGATTTGGCGTTTCCCTTTCTTACGCTTGGCCACCCTGTCAAGACTTATGCATCCCCCTTTTACATTGTCCTTGCCACAAGTGCCCGGACTTTTCCCAGATCCCTCCCATCCCGCACCCCTGGGCGGAAAAGGCTTGCTATGCGGGAACGTTCATGTGACTTTTCGCTCTGGCGGGCCGTGAGTGGGTTCCGGTTCGAGAGTCGTTCAGGGAATAATAGTATCTCGCCCTCAAAAACACCGGCAACCCAATCCCGTGCACCACCCCACCCCAACCCAGCCCCCCCCAACCCACAAAAAACAAATGCTCCTTTTCTCTCTGCTCCCCCGCTACTGAATGTGATCACCACCTGGTTTGTGGTCTCCCCGCTTCGTCCAAAACAGATGCCCTGTTCCCCTGTTTTTTTTCCTACATTGACAGATGACGGAAACCCCAAACGGCTGCCTATTTCGTGAGCATAATTGGACTGCTTTCCTTGCGTCTCTTCCCCCCTTTTTTTTTTCCAAGAGGGGGGGGCTGGATAAGGTCCTTTTTTGCTTCGCGCGGTTTTCCCCGAACAGACCTTCCCTTTTCCACGTTTCCGCGCATGTCCGATCTTTTGCCCCGCTAGTGGTTAACGCGCCCAAGGTCCCCCTTTTTTCAAAACATTCTTTTTCAGGGATCGGACGTCCCAGACGCTTGGTATTCCAAAGTGGTGGTAAAGCAAGTCGCTCTTTTACCCCGCACCCTCCCTTGACACGGAGTCTCACCTTGTTCTTGTTCCCCCCATTGATCGGCATTGATTACCCTGTTAGCCGGTTTCCCCCAAATGTCCCCCCTTATTTATAACCCGCCCGACGAGCTGCCCCAGTCCCTTGCCGGAGAAAGCAAGGTTTCCCCTACGCTCCTCTTAGCCGAAGCATTCTTTGCATAGAAGGACACCTCTGGGTCCTGGCTATTTGCCGCATTGCCCCCTTCTCATACCTTCCGTTTTTTGGAGCCTTTTCTGGCATTGATGGCCCCGCCCTGTCGCGTGTTGCCGTGCGATGCCCGGAGATAGGCCCAAGTTGAGGTATTTCAAATGTTTCTTTGGCCCCTCCTTTCGTCTTCTGTCCTGAGGATTCCCTTTCGTACCCGTTTTATTGAGAAGCCTGCTGGTTTTTTGGATGCACATTTTTTGAGTGGTGCGCCCCTTTGTTCCCCTTCCAGCGATCAAATGTGGAATCCCCCCCCCTGCCGAATTTAGAGGACACGCCTGTGTCTTTTAGCACGACTTCCCCAACAAAAGGGGGCCCTCACATTTTCCGTTCTCCCGTTCCCACTCTTGGGCTCCCCTGAAAATTTCTCCTGGCGACCCCAGATTCGTAGACCCCCCCCCCCCCCCCCCCCGGTGTTAGGCCTCTGGACAAGATTGCGGGCTGTGTCTTTTCTGTTTGGTCACCGTACCCACTCTCGTTGACCATGTTTCCCACCCTGACCCCTTGGTTGAGGTCCCCCCTCCCAGCGGTTAATACAGTGCCCATTTCATTTATGTGTTTGGCGATTCTTTTTTTCCTTTTCGTTATCTGTCATCCGCGGGCTACGGTTCAAGCATTCTTTTTCATGATAACCAATCCCCCCAAAAAAATTGCATGCTTTTCTTGACCCCCCTTTCCGTCGGCGCGCCATTCCCTCAATGTGTTTTGGGCCCTTTCTTTTTTTCCTTCTCCATTCCCACTCATTGCACGAACTCTATTCACACACCCGCTCTCGCCGCCCCCCCCGGAGCTCATTCCCGTTTCCCGCTGCAGTCAGTGCCTCGGTCTGTTTTCTCCTAGAACCGGGCACTTGTTGCCACAGGCAGTTGTGGCTTTGTTTCCCTGCTAGTATTTCATGGTGGAAGAGCCCCCCTGGGTTTCTCAGTCTTTCTGCAGCTGGTCATTTTCCCCCGCGTTTCCCCATAAGAATATTCCCCTGTCCTACTGTTTCATTGAGGTCTTCCTTTTGGAATGGCACACCGTACCAACTACAACTTTCCAACGGTTCTTTTTTTGGCCCGTATGCGTTCCCAATATTAAAGCTTTTCCACCCTGACTTTCTCCTTAATTTTTTCCGACCCATGATGACACCAAAAACCCCCCCGCATTTTTTCCACCTGTGCCCATTCCTTTTTGTTTTTTTTTTGCGTGCCTTTTGGGTCCCATCTCAAGGGCTTGGTTTAACAGTGTTGGTGTTTTGAACCCCCCCTTTGTGGTATTACGGTGCTTCGCCTAACATTCTCCCCCGCCCTTCCCCCGGACGAGCCCCCCCATCGACCGGCCCCACGGGGTCTGTCCCGTTATTTCACTGCTGGGAGTTTCTCCTGAAAACAACTTCCCTTTGCTTTACCTGCTGGGTAGTCGTTCTTTTTCTTTGGACACGTGGAAAGTCCCAAGAAAGTTACCTGTCTATTGTTTTTTTTTTTTTTTGCAACATCCACCTGACGTCTCGCCCTTCCCTCAAGTTTTCCTTCCCTTCCCCCCTTACCGTTTTTTTTTTTTCTTGTGACTTTTTTTTATCTCTCAACGTTGCGGGGGGGTCCTGTGCCTTCTGTCCATCTATAATGAACCTCACACAGTCGCTTCTCGTTTAAAGTTGCGCAAGGGCGGTTTTTTCGGCTTTGATCCACAGTCTACACGCTGTCCAGCTTTTTTCCGCCTTCATTTTCCGAGGAGCTTTTTTTCACCTTTTTAGATTAACGGCAACACGCTCTGTTTCTGGTTTCTCACTATGTCAAAATATATGCTTGGGATTCCTTTCCCCCATCTAGGAACTGCCCCGGTGTATCTATAACGCCCGCCACCGGACTTTTTCCAGAAGCTCAAAGGGCACCCCCGGCTGGCCTGTTTTCTCTTTTCCGCTTTTGAGCCTTCTTTTTTCGCCGACTCCCACATCCAGGTCAGCTCACAACCGTGTTTTACTGGATTGTGTAACCCAAGCCCCGGTCGCTCTTCCCTGGTTTTAGCACCCCCTTCTTTTATGGATACGACTGTCTTTTCAACCTTTTTCCCACCGAACCTGGCCCATGTGTCCAACTCCCCTTTCCCCCCCGGCGCCATCTGTTTTTTGTGTTCGTCCTGGTTACAACATTTTTACTCCTTTTCTCGTTGTTATTTTTGGGAGCCTTGGCGTGTCGGTGCCCCCTGGTAAGACGGCTCCTTTCCAGTCTTCATCTTGCTTTTTGCCCCCTTCCCCTTCGGCTCGACGGCATGTCGCCCTGATTCCTCCCTGACCTTTCCCTGTCCTACTTTTGCTTCGCCCCTTTTTTATCGTGAGTCTTCCCCTTTTCCACCTCGAATGGTGGTGCACCAGTCCGCCAGACAAACTCTTTTTTCCTTCCTTTTTCCTTCTTTTGATGCCTACCCTTCTCCAAAATTCACAAACCATACCTTTCTCCCTTCTTCCTGATTTCTGCCCTTCACCTTGGTTTTGGAGGTTTCGCATTTTTTTTTTTTAGGGGCCCTTTCTCAAGGGACGTCAGTTTAGCACTGGCTTTCTTTGGTCGGCCCTTTCTTTGCACACCCCACATTTTCCCCCTCCCCAGGGTCAAGATTGCTTTGTGAGATCCCCCCCTTTTTCTACGCAGTCAGTCTGAGGATTTTTTTTCCAACCTCAGGGTTTTCCCCAAGGGAGGGGGCCCTCCCACTGTAGCTCGGCCCCCCGTGAGGTTGGCCCATGCTTGGGATTTGCGTCTTTTACTTCCCCGGTCAATCCCAAGGGGCCCTTCCATGAAAAAATTTTTTTCCCCGGTCTTGTCCTTTTTTCTTTCAAAACCAAAGCCTTCGCTTTCGGACCATGATTGTTTTGCAAAGGCTTTCGTGTTTGCTTGTTGACCGAAATATATCCTCTTTCCCCCCCTTCTTGGTTTACAAATGGACGCTCCTTCTGACTTTTCCACCCGCAAAGCCCTGTGTCTGGGTTTGTCGAGGGGTGATTATGGTCACCTCCAATGCCAGTGGTTATCTGCTCTTTGTTCCGTGTTCGGACATTCTCCACGAAACCTTCCACGAACCTCCCCTCCCCGGGTTGCCCCCAGCTTGCCAGGTTTCTTAAGTAAGGTAAGGTTTAACCCCACAATCCAAAACCAGTTTTGCATTTCCTTCTCGGATAGCTCAAAGTCTTATTTCGCTCCCCCCCCCCTCCCCACGTCCTGTTCTTCCTTTTTTTGAAGTTAATAACTTGCTAACCCCTATCTTTTCCCCGGACCAACAAAAAGTTTTTTCCAAACAAACGGCCTCCTGATTTTGAAAATGGCCCCAGCTTCGGACGCCCATCTTGATGGGTTCCGAGTAGGTGCGGGGATTCCTGGGAGAGCCCCATCCTCGTTTACTTTGGCCTTCCACACCCCTTCTTCCAGGTGGCTGTCAGTTGGGAGGTTCTGAGTCAGCAAGTTACGGCCTTCTGTCATTTGGACCACTAAGAATTTTCGCTTCTTTTTTTTCCCCCTTTCTCGGGATCGTCCCGTTTTCTTTTCATGTTGTCGCTACAACCCCCGTCCCCCCCCTGACAGGTAACTTGGGTGGCATTTAATGATCAAGACATTCAATCCCTTTCCCCCCCCCGTCATCGCAAGGCTCTTTTTTTTTTTTCCCCTTCAGTAGATACATACTTACTTCCGTGTTTCCTGCCCTGCCCCCCCGGTGGTCTTCACCCTCGTAACTCAACCTTTTTGCCGTTTGTCGTTTCCTGCAACCCCCTTCTTCCAAAAATTGGGCACCCAATGTTAACACCACCTTGTTTGTCCATGACCAACCTGTTGCCCAGGAACAGCCTTCCATTTTTACCCCCCCAACCTCCCTGTGGGGACCCGACCCAATGTCGTCTCTGTTGTTTTTTTCTGGCGTGCGTTGTTTTCAACCCCCCACTGACGATATCTTTCCCGTCCAAGATTTTCCGCATATTTCCTGTCTCGGCAGGCGGCCCCGTTTCTATCGTTTCTTTTGAGTAAGTTTAACATTGGAACCCTTCCTCCATTCCATTTTTTTGCATCCGGCTCTTTCTTCGTTTAACCCGGGGCGACTGTTGCTTTCAGGATTTTGGTACCCCCGATTTGGTTGTACTCCCTCGTGCTCTGCTGGTACCACATACTCCTGTTCCTTCAACCGGGTCCAATTGGAAGTGCCCCCCCCCCACGTTTTTCCCCTTGATAGAGATCCCCAAGACTCACCTCCTGCGGAAGGCTCTCCCGGGAACGGACGCTCTAGGCGGAGGGATCTTGTTTTCGTTTTCCTCTGTCGTCTAACATTTATACCTTCTTCTTTTCCCCCCCCATCAAAAGACCGTAAACCAAACACCACTTGTAATTGCTCTGAAAGTTACCCCGTCTTAAAGCCAGAAATACTTTTTATCTTCGAGTCTGCCCTTTTTCCCCCGAGTGTTAAAGAAATTCCCCTTTTTTGCCCCTTTAGACCGCCCACCCTTAAGAATACTTTCAGCCCCCCCCCATTGATTTTCCCCTTCCTGAAGATTGTTTTCCCCTTTTTTTTCCCCCGTTTTTTTATTTTAGTCTTCCCAAACCAACGGGCAGAGTTTTCGAACCGACCCCCCAAGGCAAGACCCGCTTTCTTTTCCCCCCTGCTTTTACTTGATCTTTATTGGGCCCCTACTTCGCCCCCCCCCGGCTTTGAGATTGTCAGGGAGGCACGTTTTTCTCCTCTTTGCGTGTTTTTGCCCGGTTTGCCCCTTCGGTGCTACCCCAATGTCCCCGCAGCCCTCCCGCCCCACCTTTTTGGTAGTTGTTTTCCTTTTCTCGCCTTGTTGAAGGTTCCCTTCCCCCCCTTTTCGCCAAAACTTCGACAACACATTTTTTTTCCCCCTTTCAATAGTCTCCCCTACAATTTCGCTCCTTTCTCTCTCTAAATCATTCGCAGAGGCCAGTGGTCTCCCTTCTCTATTTTAGAACACCTCCACCTCCTATCTAACGGCCCCGGTCCAGGCCCTCGCCGC
>Ga0179593_1449594_pt1 | contig 13542 bp, 17 predicted proteins | sample CZODoug2_1_08_16_FD_185931 | JGI IMG/M metagenome (GOLD analysis project Ga0179593, IMG submission 185931) | Vadose zone soil fungal communities from Angelo Coast Range Reserve, California, USA - CZODoug2_1_08_16fungal (PacBio error correction) | ecosystem: Environmental > Terrestrial > Soil >... | reverse complement strand
TTGACCCCGTGTTTTCGGTTGGACGGATGCGTTGTAACCTACAACAAGGCGAGACGCCACCTTTTTCCCGAAATTTGCCGATCCGTCCTCCTTCCCCACTGCCGCGTCCCCGATCAGCGACCCCCGTCGCCCGAGACGTTGGCGTTAGTGTATTTCCACTTTTTTCTGGGATTGCTGTGTCCCAATTTTCGCCTTTTGAGGATTTCTGTACTCCCCCTTACTTTCCAATTTCATTTGTTTCTTCGATTGGAAGGATTTTGTCAGTTTTCTTACTTCGCCCGAACTCCCCCTTTCCTTCTCAGTCACGTTCGTAGAATTGGGCGTCCGCCCTTTGTTTTTTTCACACTGTGTTGTTTTGAATCTTGCTTCCCTTCACGGCGGATTTGGTTCTTCGTGCAAATTATCTCACCGTTTTGTCTCCCTCAGCAACGAAGATAAGACCTGATTTCCCGGATCTGACACGGTGGACCCTGACAGATCTGCCTTCCAATCAGTGAAGGCTTTACTATGCAGACCATCCTTTTTGTATTCACCGCCTCTAACTTTAGCACCTCCCCTGTCTTTTGAGTTGACGCGACTTGTTTCTCGCCACACTTTTTTGTTACCCAATTCGAGTCGTGTATTTCCCCTTTTTTATCAAGGCCCACAGCGTTATCTATGCCATAGTTTCTTGGAGTCTCCTTAAGTTTGGACATAACAGACTGCAAAGACGGTTTCCCTGCGTTCTTCTTCTGACTTGACCTAGTACTCCATTCCGGAAACACGGAAATCCTGCCGTCCCGCTGTCCCCATTCCTTCCCAATTTTCTTCAGGGTCCTATTGGGACGTGATCATCTCACTTCCCCGGTTTCTACCAGTCAGAGACCCTCTTAGGGGCGAGCCCAACTTTCCTTGTTCCCTCTTTTTCCTCTGAGGTGATGCAACCCTTTGACCCACCGTTTGCATGCACTGCTGCTAACATCCTGTTTTTCGACCATAATTCGTTACGAGATTTCCCGTTGCCACCCCATCAGCATTTGATTTTTCCTTCCCCCGGTCCGAGGAGTCTGTTACAGGGCCTTACGCCCGAATCTTCCTTTTGAAAGACCCCCCCTTCTCCCCCCAATTACTTCTTTGTCTTTCTATTCTTTTTGACCCATTGCACCTTCGTACAGTCCTCTCCCTTTTTTCGACTCTTTGTCATTCATCGCGCACTCTGCTTATTTTTCTTTGCCGCGACATTCAGCAGCAACAACTTCCCACCCTTCCAAGCAAATATTTCCCAGTTTCGTTTTCTTTCCCCCCCGTTCGCTCATCTTTTTTCTTTTTTTTGTTTGACTCTCTTTTCCTTCCCCCAATTTCTTCCTCTTTGAGTGGTTTTTGGTCGAAACGTGTGCTCTTATTGCTGCCGGCCTCTGACCCATAGACCTCAATCTCTCCCCCTCGGAACACCTTACCCAGCTCTGTTCTTTGAACGATCTGTCTATTGTCGCAGAGCTCAATGTTACCCTTGAGATCGAACGCCCCAACCCTCAAAGGCGCTTCCTATTTCAGGCGCCCCCTCCCTTTATTCCTGCGGTAACTCGCCGGCTTCTTGGACATGGAATGTGAAAAAGGGAAACCCGATTTCTAGGTTTTTTGCCTCTACTACTGATGATCCCCTCTCCATTCTGGCTTTATCTATGACTTCCGTTTTCCCTGAATCTCTTTCCCCGTATTCACGTCCTTACTTTGAACGACTCAAAAACATTTATTCGGGTTTGTTTTATCGACCGCTACTTTTTTTGCCAGTTTCCCTCTGTGGTGATTTTTCTTTTGTACCCAAGAGGAATTCGTCCCCACTTCCTTTCGCATTTCCCGAAGCTCCGTGTTTGTCCCCTTCAGTTTTTTTCGGTATGGCAATCACCCTTTTATACGATGACAATTCCGATTCTATTCCTCAGTGTTTCCCTTCCCACTTTCTTACCCCCCGTTTTGGAGAATTTTTTCCATCCCTTTCTGCCGGTACGTCCAGCAACCCACGAAAAGGACTATTTGAGAATTTTGCCTTCCCAGGCCGTTTTTTTCATTCCCAGTTTCTTGCTCCCTTTTCTCGACTGGACGAAGAACTGGTAGTCGTTCTCCGTGGTTGGTGGTAGTTACCTCCCCGGTTCCCCATTCAATACCGACCCAAGATTGGATCTTCTCAGCGCCTTTTGACTTGCCATCCGCGGTCTGAAAGTCGTTCCTACTTCGTAATCTCGCGTTTTACTGTCTGGCCCGCGGCGCGTTTTTTTTCGGCTCTTCTGCTGACCCCCATGCAGAATCATCCTTCCCACCCACGTTTTTTTTATTCTACTCCCCGTCCCCTGACACTCAGGTACAGTAGCTAGCATCCCTGTTTTTCCTCACGCTCCCTCTCGCCCTTGACTTCGAGGTTTCTTTCCTTGCTCATCACCCCCTCCCGCGAAATTTAACCTTTTCCCCCCAATTGTTTCAGGACAATCACCTTCCCTTACTTTAACTGTGACCAAACAGCCTCACTGTCTTCCCCCGCACACCTTTCCTTCCACTCACGGGACTCCCCTATTCTGGACACAATCTTCGTGTCATTTGTTAAAAAGGGGGTGGTTTTTTTTCCAATATGTTTGTATCCGTTTCGTCTTTGTATTTTCCCCCCCAATCAGCTCCCTTTTACCTCCGTTCAAAATCTCTCTCCGACTTTTTTTTTATTTAACCCTGCCTGGGAGATTTGATTTTGCCCCCCCGTGAGACTTTATACGACCCCCTCTTTTTTCTATTGAATACCCCTTAGTCTGTTCATGAGCCCGAGCACCCCCATCTTTTTTTGAGACTCGTTCTTTTTGCCCTCTTAGGCCCGCTTGTCGAGCATGCTTCGTCTGTTTTTCCCCCTAACTTTTCGACAATCTTTCTTTTGCATTTTCCGCAATGAATTTTGCCCTGGCACGTTGTACCAGTTCTTGATTTGTTTTTTCCGTTGTTTCAACGATCTGCCACAGGTTGGTTGACTTATTCTCTACCCCTTTTTCTTCGCTTTGATCATTTTTGCGGCCAATCTTTCCTCCCAACTCCCCCCCCCCCCCCCCCCCACCCCCCCCCCCCCCCCCCCCCCCCCCCCCCCCCCCCCTGGTCGACGAGATCACTGGCCCTGCTGTTTTCTTTTATGTGAGGAGGCCTTCACGTCCCTGCCAGTGTGTTTTACTTTGATTCCTAGCTACACGTTTATCCCTCCGAACTTCGATCTTAGGTCTCCCTCGTCTCGTCTGTCCCTTGGGGACCGACTTTTTAGGCCTCCCAACCTTCTGTAGTCCGGAATTTTGTAACCTCCCACTTCTTTTGGTAGCCTCCACAACCCCCTGCAAGCTCAACCTTAGAAGACCCGTTTGCTGGATACTTAGCGCCCGCCTTGAGCGCTTCCTCCTTTCATTTTTTTTTTTTTAAGCCCTCAACAAATTCCTCCTTCTCCTTTTGGACAACGACGCTGTCATTCCTCTCCTGAATCTGTTTGCTGGGGTCCCTGTAGATTTTCTTCTGAAAAGGCTTCTCCCCGACTTGGGTTTCCTTCTGTACTCTCCTTGGGGACTCTCGCCCACGGCTTTCTCTGCCCCTGGCCGCGGCCATCCTTTTTTTTCTTAAATTTTTCCTCCTCCCTGAATTTCCTTCCATAACATCCTCTTTTTTTCTCTTCCTCGAACCCCCAGTTCTCGCTGAATAACCTGCTTTTTCCGGTTAGCTTCCCGCTGTACTATGCCGTTGCTTATTCAACTCCCTTCTTCACACTTCTTTTATTCATTCTGTGCCCCCCATCATCTTTTTTTCCCCGGATCCCGATTTCAGGCTTCCAACTTTATATTGATTCAGCTGCCATATTACGATTCACCGCGAGTGAGTCTTTTCCTTTAAGTCTTTCTTTATAACTGGGCCCTGCTGCAAGTCGCTTCATTTTTCTGTGTTTTCCCGATCTTCTACCCTTCCTCCTCCTTTCCAAGCAGATCCCAAGTGATCGTCCCTACTTTCCTTGGTCATGGTTCAATTTTTTCGCTTTGGCTTTCTCCTTCGAATGTTCCGCGTTCCACACTGACGGTTTCATATCCCCGCCTCTGAACAGTTAGATTTCGATTCAAAATTTCTCCACCCTCTCTCTCCGTTGTTGTTGTGATTTATTTCGGCGAATCCATTCGTTTTTGTAGTTGGTTTAAGTGTGTCTTCAGTTTTTGGAGGAGGGATTGCCGTCAGTTACCCCCGACCTTGAGAGACATCCCGAGTTCTCCCCTCTCTGCCCCCCAAGTCTTCCGATGCACCCCCGTCATTTGTCTCCGTATACTCAAGCAATGTCACACTTTTCTTCCGAAAGACCCAGATCCCCGGTTTCTAACTTTCATTCACTGAGTTGAACTTTCTTTGGACGCTTAATCATTTTTGTACATGGGCAGGTTGCCAACCCCTTGATTTTGTCTCCGCCCCTCCCCCATTCTTCCTAAAGCGAATTCTGATTTGTTACCGGAACGGTGTCTTACAATATTAAGTCTTCCTCAATTTTTCTACCTGATCCAAAAAGAGCCAGTTTTTTGGTTTTTATCTTTCCCCACTGGGTCTTTTCAAAGTCTCTTTGGTCTCCTGGTCCTGTGATCGCCCTCGGTCTTATTCTTTCATTTCGGACTTTTCCCGAGGTACCGGGCCCGTCATGACCGTTGATATTTTTACGGACTAGAATTTCACACTTGTGTCCCCCACTCCCATACCCCGATTGCCCTCAGACTGTATCTTCTCCTCCTTCTGCCCCTAATTCGTTTACCACATTACCGATTTCATCTTTTAGCTTTCTTTAGGTCCCGCCTTGAACGCAGGGCCTACACACTTCTATCCTATTCCCACCAAGTTCCCCTGACACGGACACTTTCTCGTTCTATCGATTCCCCCCTCCTTCAGCCCTTGGGAAGGTAGGCCTTTAAGTTAAGTTTCTTTCTGATGTCGGCACCAACCCCCACCCCACGTTTTTTGCCCGTTCCCCCATCCCCGCCAAATTATTTGACTGCTGCTCCATTCTTCGTCATGGGGAAGGTTGACTTCTTTGCTCCGTGTGGCTTACATCCCATTTTTTTTTCATCGCCCCCGGAAAGGGGCGTGCTGCTCATCCGCACTTGGCCTGTCTCCTCCTTCCTTAATTCCTCCCCCCCCTTTCTTCCAGTGATCGTCCATGGGCTTTGTCCGAATTCAATTCTCCCGTCCTTAGACCCAGTGGTTTAGACGTCCCTTCCAGGTCGTCGTTGCCTGTTGCTTCCCTCCCCCCACCATCCGTCTTGTTTCCACTTCCCAACCTTTGCCCCAACTGCTGTTGCATCATTGCCCCAGGCCAAATTGTTCCCCCGCCAACCCGACTCCCTTCGCAGAGGCGGGTACACGACCCCTTTTCCCCCCTCTCATTCTTCGACGGAATGGTCGGGCTTCAGCTTGATCACCGGGCAGGTCATTCGTATTCGGAGCTAGCCACTTTTTCGACATCCTTTTCCTTTTGTATTTTGACCCCCCCTGTAACCCCCCCGAAACCCTTTTTCATTCTCTTCGCTCCTACTGTTTTTCTAGTTTCCTTTCCTGAGCTTTTTTCTTTTTCCCCTTTAGGCGTCGGATTTTTTCCCCAACAGCCTGACCCCCTAAACGCCTCTTTTTTCTCTTGGCGATCACGCATTACACCTTGATTTTGTGATCAGCGCCGAGACCCTCGTGCATCCCTTCCTCGTCTCCCTTTCCTTTCCCTTTTGGTCTGAGCGGAGTGGAGGTTTTCCCAAACCTCTGGTATTAGGGTGACATGGGATGTCGCCAACCCTTTTAACGGTCACGTTGTGTTTACTCATTCGCTGTGCTTTCTTCTTTTGGACCTTGCTCGAAAAATAGAAGGCGGGGGACTCATATTGTGGCTGGGATAATTGGGCGACCGCAATTCCCCCCCGGAGGCCGCGTTGGAAGGAGTTTTTTTGATTTGACTTCTACGCCGTTTGCTTATTTATGCCCCCTTTCAGATGCGTTTTCTCCTTCGGCAGAGCTTCACCCAACTTTCGTTCCCATGTCGACGCGTATGGTTCATTGCCCCATTGGCCCCTTCCATTACTCGATCAAACATGCCTTTTTCTTCATTGTCAAAGACTCCGTGGTTTTTTTCCTTCCCCCACCAAGTAGTTAGTCGACCTCCTGTCGGCTCTTGCTTTTTCCCTCTCCGCATCTCGAAGGCCGTTACTTTTCCCCCCAATGAGTCCTGTTCTTCCTTCAAATCGTTTTTCCCTTACTCCTTCTCCCACTTCACAATCGGTTTCGGGAAGCCCCTTTTCAGGTTGCTGAATTCATTCTGGCGTCTTTTGCACTTCTGGATTCCCCATCGTTGGGATAATCCCTCCCTCCCTCCTCTTTTCCCCCCCACGGCCTTGCGGCCTGGTTTGCGCCCATGTTGTGAAACATCCTCTCCTTCCCCCAGGCCGTTTCCGCTCGCCTTTTCCCGCGGCGCAGAATACACGTACGACGGCCGTATTTTTCCCTCGTCACTATGCCGTTGCGGGGATTTTCCCCCTAATTGTTGGTTGTATTTTTTCTTCTGCTGCTCAGCACTCCTGTTCGGGTATACACTTAGTCCTGCGATGCGGTCTTTTTCCCCCCCACCTCTCCCTGCATGATTTCATCTATAACATCCTCTTCATCTTGACAATTCTTCCCACAGGCGCAGTCTAATGGTCGCCCCGCCTTCTGACATGCTTTACGTTGTGTCTTTCTTCTGCTGACCCTTTTCTGCTTAGCCGACAGAAGACAGTCGCCTAGGTTTTCTGTGGAAATCCTGGTTACACTTCGCACCTTTTTTCTTATGTTCCATTTTCATTCCCCTTTCATCAATACTAATCACCCCCTTTTTCGGTGACCCATTAGTTCCCCCCCACTTCCGTTTCGCGTAAACTGTTCGCCCCTATCTCTTTTTCCCTTTTTTGAAGCGCCCTTGACATTTTCTTTTTTCCACAGTGCGACGTAGGGTTTTTCGACGTTCTGGAGGAGTATACTGAGTCCTTATTTTCTTCCCCCTTCCAATTGAGTGCCATCCTCGTGCGATTGCGAGCCCCACAAGTCCGGAGCAACACCCTTTCCGTTGATTTTCCTTTTGTGGCTTTAAGAGCTCCCAGCCCTGTTCCCAATGACCGTGATCGTCCATGCCCACAACGAAATGTTTCGGCCTCTCTTTCCGGCGTTCTGCCCCAGTACTTCCTGCCCTTTCTATGTCCTCCCGGTTCCTCTCTGGTTTTATACTTGGACAGGAAAGGTTTTTCCAAAAAATCGGAGATCGCGTTTCCCCTCATTTGAAGTCCTTATCCCTGCGTTCGTCATTTAGCCCAAGCCTCCATCGGTTTCCCTCAATCATTGGCCGACCCCCCCTCCCCCCTTCTTTACATCCCGTTCCTCATCCACCCCCCCCCAGGCGCTTTTTTCCCCTCCCCCGCCGATCTGTGTTCTTCTAATCTCCGAAAAGAGGTGTCTGTGGCGGATATTTTCCGCCGTCCCCTTTCCCTCGTATTTCCTTTTATTGAGCACGACAGCGTCCGCGGTACTGTTTCTCGATTCGGTGGTCTTCCCTCGTAACGGACTATTGATGCCCACTGGCCCTTTCACCCCTTAACTTCCCAGTCCGACAGCCGTCTTTCACAGTGGGATTTCTGATGCCCCCGTCTTTTCAGATATACCTCTTCGCTCTATTTTTGCATTTTCCCCTCTTCGAAGCCCAGAACTTTTCAATCGAGTGTCATTCAAGTCGGAAAACTGACCATTTCTCCCGACCTATTTCGGCGTCCGATCCCTCCTTCTTCCTTTCTGTAATAAAGCTTGGTGACTGCGGTTTTTCCCGTTAACCCAAATTTCTTCTTCAAACTTCAACCTACCTGCCATTCCTTGATTGGCCCGGCGTAGGCAAGCCTCTGATCTTTATTCCCCCCGTACCTTTCCACTCCCCCCTTCGTGTTTATCCTTTTTAGCTGCCAGGGCTCGAACCTTAACTACGGGGTGAGATTCCCGGTACGTGCCCCGCATCACTGCTCTTCCTTTGGGAATGCCATCCTCCCCCTTTCCCATGCCGACCCATAGGGACCCCCCTTTTTTTGCTTTCCTATTGTAGGTAACTCCTCCTGCACTCTCCTCCCAGGGTCCGAGAAGTTGTTGAGGTGTTCGGAGTTCAGCTGATCAAACTTCCCCCAGCATTACTTTAATAAGACCTTGACCCACCTTGCATGATTCACAATGCCTCAATAAATCGATTGACCCATGTTTTCAAACCGCTTTTTCCTTCTTTCCCCCCTTCCCCTTAGGACGCCCTTCGCTCTAGCGCTCTTTGTCTTTTTCTTCCAATTTTGGGCAGTTCTTCGTCGTCTGGCTCCCATCCGGTTGGATCCGGTCGTCGCCTATCGAAATCCATCGCTCAACCCCTTCACCTCCCCTTTTTTCAATCTACTATTTCTCACTCCGTTTTCAGTTTCTGTTCGGTCTCTTTGGTATTTCGGATTTCGGATGGTCCCCAAACTTGACGACACGGATACACCGTCGATCGATTCCCCCCGTTCTCTAATCCCTCTGGCCGAGCCAACTCTTCTTTTCTCGTTGCGATTAGGCCGTCGGTCGTCTTTGCCGGCTTCTTGCTTCGTTCCCCCTCAACGTTCCAATCTTGCTTTTTGCTTTAATTCCCGTAATTGGGCCTTTTCCTTTTACCCCTCGCTGGATTTCTTGATGCGTTGCATCGATCCCCTCGTCGGACTTTCCGAGGTATGTCGCGCGGGCTAATTCTTTTTTTAATTTCTCAATTTGAGGACGACCGTGCCTGGTGTTCCCTTTTTCAGTCGCCGGAGGAGGCAAACCCTCCGCCTTGGGCGCGAGTTGTCTGTTTCTTCCTGAGCGAACTGTTCGCCTCCACTGGCAGCTAATTCTCCCCCATTTTCCCTCGCTCCTCCGTTCTTTCTCACAGTTTTATGACTTGGCCCGACGCCGCCAACTTCCGTCGGGTAGGCTCCGTTTCAAGAACTTTTTTTTACACCGCCCCTCCCCCTTTCCTTCTCTTAGTATTCATCGGTCTCCCTCTCGCGTCGGTCTTGCTCCTCCCCGAACTGCTTCACCCGCCTGTTAAGTACTTCCCCCCCCTTGTTTCTTGCAAAGACCACGGCACTCCGCTCTGAATAAATCTGCTGTAATTTCTGTTCGAATCCCATTTGCCCCACTCTGAAGACAGTGTTGATACTTTTCCCTTCTTCGTATCCGTGGAGCACCCCCTGTCCCCCGGCTCTACTTCCCAACACAAACGGAAGCGCTCGCACTTTACCCCCGCGGCCCCTTTCGTTTCAGGGAATTTCCCCCCTTTTGGGACGTGACTCATCCCTCCGGCCCATTACCGCTCTCTGTAAAACAAATTTCCCTTTTTTAGCTCACCACAAAGACGGCATCGTTCAGTTTCGTTCCCCCCTAGATAATGAATGACAGCAGGCTGATTTCATTATGCGTCAGCAGCCTGTCTTCCTCTCACACAGGAGTTTACTGCGCATTCCATTGTAACCCACTTCTCAGCCTTATTCCCCATGGTCCCGACTCCGCAGTGTAAGAGGATCCTTTTCTCCCTCAAGTCCTTTTCCCCAAGGCGGGTCCCTGGCCCGTTACACTTCGTTGTGCTTCATTCTGACACCCCCTTTACAGATCTCTCTCTTACCAGCAGATAACATCTCCTCCTTGAGTTATTGTGTGATTCATGGCCCCTTTCCTGGTACTTTCCCTTCTGAAGTGTTCCCTGAAGCCTGCCCCAGCAATTAATCTTTCACAAATCCTTTTTGACCCATTGCCACTACCCCCCTCTTTCTCCTCATTGCCGTCTCTTTTCTTCTCTTTTCCTCCTGTTGGTGTTTTTTAGGCGTGCGTTGTAATTCATGACGCTTTGGCGTTCACTCCATTACGTATTTGTCGTATTGTAGGCGTATATTGGCCGTCCGGCGCTGCACGCCCACCGACGGTGAGCAATAACGATCCTGTTGCGCCCATTCCATCTCCCCCCACCTTCGAGCACCCTTTCTTTACCCTCTTTCTAGGTCTTTTCCCTACGTAATGAAAAAATGTTTTTCGCCCTTTCACCCAGGCCCGATAAATTTCAGAGTTCCGCAACATTTTTCTACCCTCCCTTTCACGATCCCTCTGACCGCTGTATCATCTTCCAGGACAGTGCCCTTTCCCCTTTTTTATCCTTTGCCGCAAATCAGTATATCGTATCCCTTTTTCGACTGCGTGCTGGAATTTAGCCAGAATGAATACCCCGGCCTTTTGTTCCTATCTATTGGCTCTCACTCTATTTTCCAGCGGAACCGATCCCACTTTTTGTGGACCCAGTGATTCATCGCGGGTTCTCTCAATGCGCAGAGGTCTCTTTTTGATATGATGTTTCCGTCCAGCCTTTCCCAACTTGCATTTCTCCACCATATGCCGCGTCCATTCCCTGCCCGGCGATTACCTTTAGGATCCTGCGTACGTGACTCTTCCCTTTTCTCCCCCACGGATCCAGAGCCCCGCAGACAACCCTTACGATCTCCCCGTCTTAATTTGGGATGCATGTCCCGGTGTTCTCCCTGCACCGATCAGACGATACTTGCGTCGCTTGGATTGCAGTGTCCCCTAATTTCTCTTGCCCTCCACGTCTCAATTTTGACCTTACCCCACCGCCCCGTAACTTTTTTCCTTCTCAATTCGTTGTGACCATGACCTTGGATTTTCCCCGTTAGAGCTTTTAGTGAATTTTCCAAACCACTGTCGTATTTACCCCTTCTCCCACCCAATCCCTGAGATCGGCGGCCCGGCCACGGTCACTACCTTGGTGGCCTTTTTCACTACCCCCTTTTTTCCATCCGATTCTTCTCTTCACGGTAGGAGGTCCAACGTTTTCGCTACGAATTTCATTTTTTTCCCCATCAATCCTCCAAACTTTGGCCTCCTTTTTTCAGGCCCCTCCCTCCAAGACGGTCCTTTATAGTCTTTCTTTGATTGCGGAGTCGCCCGAATTCTCCCCCCTCTACGACCCAGGTTTTTTCGAATATCGCTGTCGGAGTCGCTTTTAGTTTTCCCTAAAAACCGGACACAGAGAATATTACTTTCCTCGTAAGGGCCAATCGGGTTGGAATGACTACCCAGTTCCCCCGTCCTCACCCCCCCCGAGTTTCCCCCTTCTATTTTCTCCCCACCGACTCCCTGCTCGACTCCGGTAGGTCATACATGAACAACACTCTCTTGCCATCGCTTGTTCTGACTCGCTATCCCTTAGCGGCAGTTTTCCTTTTCTGTATACGCGGTTGTCCCCCTTGTTCTGTCTCGTTTTTTTCCTAACTTCCCCTTAATCCCCTCACATATCTTCCTCCCCTTTTTTTTAATATTGTTGTTGGAGAGATTTGACCAATTAAGTCTTTCTATGTTTTGGGATTTCTTTTCGGCTCTTCCCAACATATCCTAACTCTACGCCCCGAAGATGGCTTTTTTTTTCCCCTTCTCTCCAAATGCCGCGACTTTCTCAGCCGACCAACTCGCAGCGATTTGTCTCCGTTTGCCTTTGTTTGACTGCTTTCTATCCTTCGTCCTGGTCCCCTTAAACACAATTCTGTAGGCCGGTTTTCGGTCCAACGAATTTTCCCGGGCACGTCGGTACTTACCTTCAGTGTCTTCTTTGAGTTCTTGAGCACCCTCTCTTCTTTCCTATAACATCTTCCAGAGGTTCGTACAGTTCTTTCTCCCTCCTTTCCATCCGATTCAACGCCCAGGGTCGGAAGATCCCCGCGTGTGTCGGCAATGCTTTCGTCTTATAATTCATTTTTTTTCCTTGTATGGGGCAGTTAAGAATGGAACCTTCCTTTCTTCCCTGTTTCGCCTCCACTACTTGCTTACGATGTCCCCTGCCCTTTTCCTCTCCCGGCGGCTGTCCCTCCCAAGGGGCCCTTCATTCCCCCTCCGCCGACTTTGCTAAGGACTTTTTGTTCGTACTTCCCACAGACTTACCAGTGGTTGGTAGTTTTTTACCTTCCCCCCAATTCTAACTTTAGTAGGATGTCCATTCCTTTTCTGTGTCCTTTTCCCTTTAGCGATCGAGATCTAGACTGAGTTTGTAGGAGCATCCAAATCTCTTCTTTCTCCTACAATTGAAACGGCAATCGCTTTTGGCTGCCGTTCATCGAGGGAAATCTAATTGGAATGTTTCTAATTTTCCCCTTCTGCCGGGCCCATCACATCGGAGGGCGGTATTCATTTCTGTTCTGTTATTCTATACTGGGAGCTTCACGAGGGGTGACTAAATCTAGTACGTCTCAGAGATTACTGTAAACAAACGGTACACGTTTTTCTGCCCGAGCTCATGTTCGGGCACTCCTTAAGGGAATTCAAAGGCTGGCGTGACTTCGAACAGGACGAAATCGAACTTACATCGAAACCGTCGGCGGTGTTTAGTTCCACCCATGCCACTACTCACCTGTCGTTCTTATTTGCTTCTCTTTTGACCATTTTTGACTCAACTTTGGACTTCAAAGCTGCTTTCTATGGTAATCCACTTCGACTCTGTGGGAATCAGAGTTTCCGATGCTTCCTCTTTACCCCGCGTTTCTCAGTGGCATTTTGCCTTCATTTAAATGTACCTTCGCCCTTTCCTCTGAGCTGAGGTAAATGTGACTTTACGCAAGATCCCTGAGTTCACGATCTTGGATGCCAATGGGTCTTCGTTGGCCTCCCCTCTTTTTAAATTGATATTCTTCGACTTCTCCCATCTTCAAGAACTGTTGATACCGGTTGTGGACATAGCCGAGGATCGTTATTGTTTCCGTTCTTCAAGCGCCTTACTCAGCATTATTAACTCCACAAGAAGTTCTATGACCCGCCCTTTTAAGTTTAAACCAGTATTTTATTCCCTTTTGCCTCACTCTCTATTGTCATATCCTTTAGATGGTAAGAACAGTGAATTATCTACTGCTTGATTTGGCGTTTCCAGAGTTTCCCCTCGTCGATTGTGGGTTCCATTAAACTCTCGAGGATTACTTTGCCCTTCCCTGGTGCCGCTCTGCACCCCAATTCGAAGTCGTGTAATCCTCCTGGTGTCCTATTGTCCAACTAGCTCTTGAGGCTCAACACCGTTCCCGCCTTTTATCTGGTCGAAATAGCCTACGACTCACCCCCACGGTGCATCCGGACATACCCACTCCGGCTCATTAACGTTGCATGCGCCCTAGCGATACTTTGCGTTCTCCTTCCCGCATCTTCGGTTCGGGGACAAAAGGAAATCCCCCAGTTAACGCTTTTGCACGGCCGCAATTTCTCCCCGTATCTGGATCCCGGACATTCGGCCTGGGCTGCGATATTTTTTCTGAATCCAGCGGCCAGGTCATTCCATGCTCTCTTCCACGCATGCAGAGTCCAGTCGTTCCTGTCCAACGGGGTGTTGCAGGTTATACATCTGTTTCTTTTGGAATCACGGCGCCCTGGTCCTGTTGCCTTCTCCAAGCTTCCCCTCATCTCAGGCCAGCCGGGATGGCCGCCGCTAGTCGT
>Ga0179593_1427229_pt1 | contig 13542 bp, 18 predicted proteins | sample CZODoug2_1_08_16_FD_185931 | JGI IMG/M metagenome (GOLD analysis project Ga0179593, IMG submission 185931) | Vadose zone soil fungal communities from Angelo Coast Range Reserve, California, USA - CZODoug2_1_08_16fungal (PacBio error correction) | ecosystem: Environmental > Terrestrial > Soil >... | reverse complement strand
GATTTGTGCCCCAGTGTTTCTTGCAGGTTTTTTGTTTGTACGCCATTCCTTGCCCTTTTCCCTAAGCCGACGTCACCTTTGGTTTGAGACTGGTGAGTCTCGTGTCCCCCCCTTGGGACGCCATAGAACAAAGCTTTCATTCTCTCGGAGGGTCCCCAACCGGTGAAGTTGCGACAAAGGGCCATTTCTTTTTATTTTGTGACTCGTTTGCGTGCAGTTGCTCTGTCAGAGTGGCCTTGGATTTTAGAAACGGCGCTCAGAGCCCCCAGAAAAAATCTCTCAGTTTTCGTTCTGCTAGGCCCTTTTGCGCCCGTTCATGAAGAGGCCGTCTCGCTTCAGAGACCTAACTGACCTAGCTTCCCTGCCCACGTTTTTTAGCGTTTTCCGCCTGAATTCCACCCCCCAATCGGCCAAACAAGTGCAGACGCAAAGGTACCGGCAGGGAAGCCGCTCTCCTTTTTGAGCCACTTTGAACTGCGGGTTGTTGGTGCCGGTCGTTCCTGAACCCTCCTTTTCATGACCGCGTCATTGTGTTTTTGGCTTAACGCGTCTAGGTTGATTTTTGACCTGGTTGGCTTCCCACACCGGTCATCATGTTCCACGTGTACGTTCCCAAATTACCCCCGGTGGGGAGTTTTGCGGGGATCAAGACTTGCCTTCAAGTCTTCTCATTTGTCCTTGACAGCGGCACGTTCCGTCGTTCAGGTTTTTATCGTAGATTTTTGAAAACACGCAGTTTCACCCCCAATTCGTGGTCGCAGCCTTTCACACCCCCCCCTTGCCTTTTTTTCCCTTGGGTCTTTAACTTTGATAGAATGCAGCGCCCACTGTTCGCCCCCCCCCACCTTTGTGCATGCAGTCCGGAGGTTTTTTTTTTTCTGGTCCATGTTTTTACACATGTGGCCCTTGATGTTCACCCTCGATTACACTTTGTGGTAGCCCACCCCTTAGAGTTTGATTTTGTTTTTTTGAATTTGCTGGTAACTTTCCCTTCCTCGTTCTTTTTTTAGGATGGTCCCACGCCAGTGCCTTCAGGCCGTATAGGAATACAAGGATTAGCCTTGAGATTTGTCTGACAATTTTTTTTTGAGTGATGCGTTGTTTTGGAACTTTCCGGCCTTGCGTTCGTTTCTGGAGTTGGTTGATTCCTGAGAGTAACCGCGGGGTGCCGTCCCTCGCTCCCTTTTCTAGTAGTAGATAGTGTTTTTTTTTCTTTTTAACGCAGGTTCGTTGCCCGCTAATAACGCCCCCCAACGTTCTTGACCCCGTTTCTGCGCAACCTGACGTATGCTTTTGTGGCTTAGAAACAGCCAGTGCCGAGGTTGACTTTTGGTGACCACGGCTACCGTCCTGTTTGAGCTAGCACGTGAGTGATTCATCGCTTTTTTCCCGTCTACTCTGATCCTAATATTGTTGCAGGTGGTTGAACCCCCCCATCTTCATTTCCCGGTCCTGCCCTTGTGTTTTAAGTTTTTTATTGTGGCACTCATAGACCTCTTAACCCCCAGCTCCATTCCCGAGGAAAGGTCCCCCGGTCCTTGTTTTTTTTGGCTCCCATGTTGTCCGAAAAGAGCCCCCCCCAATGTCCATGCCCCCGTGAGGTGTTCCTCTTCCCCCCTGTTTTTTTCTCGTCCTTATTCCGAAGGCACGACGTCAGTGAAATGAGGCGGCTTTGCCGTGCGCCACCCGTTTTTGGTTTTTGTCGGGAGTTTACTCTCCCGTTGTGTGCCCTTCATGTTTTGATTTGACTCACGTGGGGGGGTGCTTTTAGGAGTTTGTCCCAGTCTGGTCTCTCGCCTCGTTTCTGTTGCCCGAGACTTGATAAGGAGCCTTGACCTTGTGTCTTCTCGTGGCTACGGCATTCCCTTTTACCCTTTCGCACTTTTTTTTCCGCAACTCTTTTTGCCTCTAGGGTTTTTGTCTTCTTTAGTGTCTTTGATCGTGGCTGGTCCCTCTCCCTTCCCTCCTCCCCTTCCCATTGAAAAGCCGGTTACAAGTCTTTCCCCACTTTTCTCAAAGGCGCCGGGGACCACGTTCTCCCCCCCCCTCTCTGGGATTTTCTTTTTATTGAAACCTGCGCACAGGTCATCGTTTTAATTGCCACTCTTCCACCTGCTTTCGCGTTTTTGCTACAAGTTTTTCCCCCCCACTGGTTTTTTCAAGGGGACGGCCGCCTGAGGTCACGTCCCACAGTTCGGCCACCCGACTCCCCATGCTCAGTGCTGAAGGCGCCGGCCGATTTGTGTCGACGCCCTGGAAGTACACTTGTGCATTGTGGTTGTCCAGAAGTTTTTGTTTCCCCGACGAATTTCTGATTAATTGTCTTGACTCGTTGACGAGGAGTGACCTGACAATCGGCAACCTTTTTTGGCAACTTTTCCATTCCCTCGTTTTTGGTATGGACTTAGGCTGCCCTCCCCGCCCCCAGGCCTTTTCTATTTACACGGCTGATGGTCGACGAACCGTTTTTGGAGATCCTTTCCCGGAAGCTGGTACCAACCCGTCTCCACGACGCTCCTGTTGTCCCTATGCTGGACCCCCTATCCTTTTCTAACAAAGTTTCTTTTTTTTTTTCCCAAATCGACAGTTTTTTCCTAACCCCAAGAGCTTTTCCCTCGCTTCCAGTGCTTTCGACCTTTTCGTCCCGGCCCTAGGATGAGCAACTCTTTCCAGTATGGCAGATTATCCTTTGATCTGCCCCCTTTGCATTTCGGTCTCTAACTGACCTCCAATTGTAAAACGAGGGCCCCGTTTTTTGTTTTTTTTTTTGGGTGTTTTCTGAATTCTTTTTTTCCCTTTTCAAGAATTGGGTGTTGTTTTCTTGTTGAGGTCGGCATTTGAGCATTTTGCACCCAGCCCCCACCTTGCTGGTTCATTTTTTTCGTGTTCTTTCTCCGACCTGTGCTTGAGACACATCTGTCCTCGAGGAAGCGGTCCTGTCTCCCCCATTTAAGTAAGATTGGCTCGGGATCCCCGATCTTTTTTTTTTGCAACCTCTATGGTTTTGATTTATACCCGTTTTTTGTTTTACGAGTGGCTTCTGACAAGCCGGTATTTTCTCCTTTGGTGGGTCCCTAGTTCTGATCTTCGTTTACCCGTGCGTTTTCTCACATTTTCTCAGTGTGTTGAGTGTTAAGTTCGGCGTGATTGGTAGAAATAGTCCTTCCCGACCCCGTATCTTTGAGTCTTTTCTGCCCACGTGGATGGTTTGTAAACCTCGTTTCAAGAGAACCATCCCGCGCCTTGTAGAGGGTATTTTTTGTGTCCCCCCCACCTTCTTCCCCCATTTTCCCTGTGTTTGGTCCTTACGTGCTTTGGTTGGGATTCATACGTTGAGTCCGGCTTGAGAGGGTTTCTCTTTTTCTGACCCCCCATTTTTCCTGATAACTCTTTAACCGGATTTTTTTGTGGTGACGGCGGGACCCCGACCCGCGGGCTCATGCAGGTTGTCCCCCCCGATTTTTGACTTTTACAAACTGGTGTGCGAGTACCCCCCCCGTGAACCCCAAGCTTTCGTCCGTATGCCTGGTCCCCCCTGCTGCTTGGCGATTTTCTCCGGGGCGTTTTCTGTGGAAACGAGGTTGTAGCTTCTCGTTTCTCCCTCTACGCCCCAAGACAACACCTGCACGAGCTCCGGATCTGTTTTGCTTGACCGTGGCTCTTCCCTTCGCCCCCTTTCGGCCCAGGAGTCCCACAAGTCTTGATTCTGAGAACCCTTTCTTTTTTTTTCTTTTTTTTTTTTTTTTTCCCTTTTTTTTTGTTTTTTCTGGTTTCTTTTTTTTTTTTTCTTGTGTTTGGCGTGTTTGTGTTTTTTTTCTTTTGTTTTTTTGTTTTTTTTTTTTTTTTTTTTTTTTTCTTTTTGGTCTTTGTTGTTGTGGAGAGCTGAGATGATTAGTGACTCGTCACTTTCCGGGAGAGAACGGGGTTCCCCCTGTCTCCTTCCCTTCACGGCCCCTGTTCCTAGGCATTTCAATCAAAGCACACTCCATTGTTTTCGGTCCCCCCAAAATCCCGGAGTTTTCTTTCTGTGCCTCGTCAGTCGTTCAAAATACCACCCCCCCCTCGTTCGCTGTTCGCAGTTCCCTTGAAAACCACCTTTGGCCTTCACCAGGGCTCTTCCTTTTCCCTATGTCCATCTTCTCGGAATTGGCTTTTTGTCTTTTTAGAGTTCCCCATGAGGGATTCTGTTACTCCCCTCCCTGTTGGCGCTTGCGAGGGCGGGATGCCCCAGGACAATGATGCTTTTTCTTCATTCTTTTTTCCCCCATCGTCTTCAATCCGATGCTTTGAATTTTTCCGTTGGCTTCATTGCGGACCACCGATCCCCTCCCCCGACGGTCTTTTTTTTCTCTCTAACACGCTTCTTTACGCCTGTCCATTAGTACGTCGTTGCAAGAGGCTTCATCAACTTGAGGCCTACTTCCTCCTTAAGGTTTCTTCTCTTGTCATGGTCTGGCGAGATCAGTCTTTAAAAGTTAATGGTTTCCTCTCCGGAAACCGTGCCTTTACCGACCCTTTCTGACCTCCCCTCCCGGGTTATACAGGCTCAGTGAGTGATGCGGACTCGAGGACTCACTATGGCTTGTGCAGTCACTACCCCCCCCCATGTCCTTTTCGACTTTCATTTTTTTTCTGCCCATTACTTTCCCCCTTCGCTGGTGTGTTCCGCTACCCCCCCCCCAGGGGTCGAAGCGCAGGTCCACCCTTCCCTTCCTCCCCCACGTCTCTTTGCTCCGAGAATGACCAATTAGTAGTCACACCTTCCGGCTGGAGTGGTCGGGTTCAAGTTCCCCCCCCTATTTAAGGTGTTGAGAACGCTCACTGCCACCCTACTGGTTTCGTTTCTTGTTTTTTTCGTTTCTCGACCCCTGCTTGATGGGCCCCCCCTTGTTGCCCACCGGGAGTGTCATTCAAGCTTTCTCTTTCCTCCACCTCCGGCCGTTTCCCGGGCGTTTTGCGAAGTATTAGATTATTTTTTCGCACTCATTTGTTTTCGTCACCGGGTTCGGAGATAAAGCGTTCCTTTCGGTAATTTTTCCAGGAGGTAATTGTGTTGAACTAACCCTCCTTCCAAACAACTTTTAGATGAATTTACGTTTCCAAAAGCTCCTCGTGATTCATTTCCTTAATTTTTTATGATTACATGGTGCCCCCCCCCAACTGTGCTCGCAGGTCCTGCACACCTCTACCATGCGCAGATTTAGTCGGTCCGTTGGCTCCTTCTGACGCTGGGTCCTCATTTTTTTTTTTCGCCTTGGGACGGAACACATTTTGTATAGGACTTCACGTCCCTGCTCGTTCAGATTCGTATCAGTTTAAAAAATTTGCATTCGTCCTGCGGACGCCCTGGCACGCTTCCCCGCCTTTTCCTTGTTCCGTCGTGCCCCCCTTCTAATTATTTTTGAATGTTTTCTGTTAGGACAGTTTTTCCCCCCGTGTCTCAAGGTTTCGTCCCCCCGTTTTCGTACCGGGAGAACGGGACCAGCGTCTCGCAACCCCTAAACCTTGCTTTTTCCCTATCTTCATATCTTTTCCTCTTTTTCCCCCTTTTCCTGTGGGTTTTTTGTCCTCGAGATTCTGGCTATTTTGTGCCCCAAGTCCAGGGTTTTTTTTCCCTTCTCTTTAATTGCTTTTCCTTGACGATTCAACATGGCCCCTCCCTTGTAATCGTTTAAACCACTTTCTCCTTCAACCAAGATCATGATTCTCTTCTTTTCCCCACCTTTGCCCTGACTGTCCCCTGGACTTTTGCCTCCTTTTGGAGTCGCTCTTAAGAAGTCATCTTTCCAATCTTGCCCTCACCCCCCGATCACTTCCCTCTACCCCTTACCCCCCCTTTCTCCTCCCCACCCCTCCCCCCACTCTCTCTTGCTCCCCCTTTCATTCCCCCCCCACCCTCTCCTAACCCCCAACACTCACCTTCCTCCCTCCCCCCCCCCCCCCCGCCTCCTCTCCCTCTTCCTCTTTCCTACTCGACCCGCCTTATCGCCCCTCCACCTTACCTCCCTCTCCCTCTACTACCTTCCTTTTCCCCCTCTCCCCCTCCTCCCCACCCCTCCCCCTCCTCATCCCCCCCACCCGCCCCCCTCCCCCTCCCCCTCCTTTCTCTCCCATGGCTTTTTCTTAGGAGCGGGCCCCTCCTTTCCCCATCCTCCCGCCCTCTTGCCTTCTTTATTCCCCTCCCCTTCTTCTTTTTTCCTCTCCCCTCACCCCCACCCCCCCCCCCTCCCCCTCCCCTCCCCCCCAGCTCCCTCCTTCCGCCCTCCCCCCCAACCCCCCTCACAGCCCGCTCCCCCTCCTCTCCCTCTCCTTTTCCCCCTCTCCACTTCATGTCCCCTCTTCTCAACCCCTTCTTCCAACATGCTTTTCCTTTTCTTTACCTCCCCCCACCCCCGCCACCTCCCCCCTTTCACCCCCCTCCCCCTTCCCCCCCACTTTTCCCCCCTCCCTTCCCGCACCTCCTCCTCCCGCCTCCCCCCTCACACACCCCCCCCCTCTCCCCCCCTCTCGGCTTTACCAATTCCTCTCATTTACTCCCGGCACTTTCCTTCTATACCCCCCTCCCCCCACTTCTCCTCCTATCTTTTCCCGTATTCATTCCCCTCTATCCCCCTCATCCACTCCCCTTCCCCCATCTCCTCCCCTTCCCCTACCCCTCCCTCCCCCATCAACTTCTTTTCTCCTTCTCCCTGCTGTCTTTTTCTACCTTCTCCCCCCCCACTTCCCCGCTACTGCCCCGTTTTCCCCGCCCTCCCCACCCTTCACGTTTCGTTCCTCTCCCTCGCCCCCTACCCTCCCCCCGTTCACTTTTTTCTTACCCACCCTGTTTCCCCTTCCCCTCCGTCTCCCCTGTTCATCTCCTCCACGCTTACCCTGTCTCTCGCTTCTACCGCTACTCTCCCCTCATCCCCCACTCGCTCCCCCCTCCCCCCCTTCCAACCCCCTTTTCCACCCCCCTCCTCTTCCCCCCCCCCCTCTCTCTCCCCCCCCCCCTTCACTTCCCCCGTTTGCCTCCCTCCCCCAGCGTCCTTCCTCCTCCATTCAACTCCGCCCCCCTCATCCGCCGTATCCCTCTTCTAACTCTCCCCATTCCCCCCCCCCCCTCTCCCCCCTCCCCTCCAAAATGCTCCCCCATTTTTATCCCATCGTGACCTAGGATCGCCCCACCGTCGATCTTCCGTGTGGTTTTTCTGTCCACGTTTTACTCAAACGAGGGTAACCTTTATAGCCGGTCCCTCGCCCCCCCTGACCTGTTACCGGAGCCTTTACGCGGTCCGATGGTTTCCCTCTTCTTCCGCTTTTGTTCCCCGTCGGAGGAACTTAGGAATGGTCCAGCCGTCGCGACCGTTTAGTACACTCCTTCAAGAAAGGTTGTTGGCGTAGGGGAGTCATTAACCTCCCATTTTGCATGTCAATTCCAGCCTGTCATGGGGCCTGACTATTTCCTCGCCACGAGTGGCGACCATGGCGGAGACACAGCCCCTTCCTTCACCCAAGGCTTTCTCATCAAGGTCCGTGCCACCGTTGTCGTGATAACAGATTCCCACACCCGTTTGCATCAGACGGCGATGTTCCAAGGGACGCTCTCCCAGTTTGTTGGTATGTTTACCGGACCCCCCCCCCCAACCCCCGATTTCTACAACACCCCCCCTTTCCTTTGGGTTTGCGCGCCTTCGCACCCCACTGGTTGACATGTGTTCGTGACCACCTGAGATATACTCATAAGTTTCCCTCTCTTCTTGCAGAGCGGGCCAGTCCCCCAAGGTTTTGTCCCGGTCATTGGACCGTCTGTCATTGGGTTTCTGGGGACCCAAGGATCCTTGTGCCCCCCTCTCGATTTGGGCGCGGTGGTCAGTTGCTCCCCTGCCATCCGCGCTTTTTTGTCGCCCGGCCCACAACACCCGCCATCCATGCGTCAGTGCGTCGTCAGCCCCGGCCTTCTTTTCTTTTCCGGGGTCCGTTGGCGACACCAGAGGGGTGAATTTAGTGAGATTTCCTACCCTGTACTTTTTGAAGTGTTTGTGGTCCAAGATCTTTAACGTACGACCCCCCTGAGATCCTGGGTTCGCCTTTGTCTTTAACCCGAATTGTTTGCCCGTTTTTTTTCACCACCACTTCTCGGTCCCGTCCCCCTCTCAGGGTGGTGGTTGATTCCCAAGACTGGTAGTAGTGCCGCTGACCCTACTACCAACTTTTTCCCCCTTCGTCGTCAGAGATGTCGCGTTGAGCCATTCAGAGCGTTTTTCGTGTTCCCCATTTTTTGAGGCATTTGTTACGGCATCGCACAAGGTAGTGCTGTGTGATCATCGCTGTCAGTCCCCTCCTGGCCGATCTGCGGTCCCCCCCTCTTTTCTCCCAGTGAAAACTAGACCATGGTTTTTGCACATCCTTGGCGGTATCCTTTTTCAGACCACAGGCAAACCTGGCCCTCCCCCCCATCTGATTCGATCCTTTTCTGATGAGTACACGTCGCGTTTTTACGGACAAGCCCTTTTTCATGTTGCGACTGAGTCCCCCCCTTTTGCCGAGTTGGCGTGTTGGGGAGGACCACGGGGCAGTCGCTTCCTTGGACGTCGGCTCCTCACGAAAGCACCTCGGCCCTTCGTGGCATTGAACAACGACTTCTCTGTCTGCGCTCCACGCCATAGTCTTACCCCGGCAGATGTCGGTTAGTCCTGGCTGCGCCGGGGCCTTCCTTTGGCTTTGGTTTTTAAAAGTTTTTTTGAGTCAAAACTTTGCATTTCGGCTCAGCCTCGTCGGCGCCGGAGGCTCGGCCGGAGAGACTTTCAACCAGGGGACTCCTCCGTGGAACTAAGTTTCCGTTCCGCTGCACGCAGGGGACGCCAATAAACGTCCCCCGTTGAGCGAGGTTGGTTTTTTTGGTGTGTGGAGGATTTGTGCGCGTTCGGAGTCCCTCTTTTCCCCGGTCCCTTATACGTTACCAATTAATAACCTCCAAAGCCTCGCCAGCCGCCGTTTGTACCCCCACGTGAAATAGCAGAGAGGGGGAGGTGGACTGGGCACAATTCTGGGCGGCCCCCGGATTTTCATTGTTTTTTTTTTTAGTTTTCGGCTCCGCCCGTGTCCCCTGTTTTCCCACCAGCGCCCGGACGGCGCTCCCCTTTTTTTTTTTTTTTTGTGACGACTGGTTTTTCCTGGTCCCCCCCACCCGCACCCTAGCCAAAGTGCTGGGTCCCTCCTGCTGGCAAGCGTTGCTTCCAGGCACTACTGTTCACATTTCGGCTTTTTTTTGACCCTGAATTTCATTCCGGTTTTCATTTTGGGGTGGCACACTACCAATTCATTTTTTTTTTTTTATGAGTTTTTCTCACGGACCTGTCAAGAAAGCTGCACTTTGGGCCTTCACCCCCTCCCTGCCCCCAGCTTGAATTTTTTCCGCTGTTTGTTTCGCTTCTCCTTAGGGAGCCCGCCCTCCCCTTTTTTCCCACGGGTGTCTCCCAACCCACCCACCTGACCGCTTTTGTCCCCTCCCAGTCTACGACCTGTTCGCGCCGGTAGTTTCTTAGTGGCCGTCGGTCCATCGTTGACCTCTCGAGTGCGTGCCTCATCTCCCCCCTACACCCTGGTGATTTTCCCCACTCGACTTCTTGGACACAGCGCTTGTTAACATTCACAGAGGCTTCCTGAAGGCGACCGGGGTAAACACTTCCTTTATTCTCGAGGCACCTGAGGGGGGGTGGCATATCATTTTAATCCCCCCCATGCCCCTTTTCGCCGGACTGACTTGCCACAAACGGGGAACCCTCGTTTGGCTGTCGTATTCTCTTTATTTCCTACTAATTTTTTGTGACATTTAGATAAGCTGCACATCCCACCCCGTTGTTTCCCACCTTTTTCCCCGTTTCTTTTTCGAAAGGCATTTGGTCTTCCCCTTGTGTTTGTTGTTTTACTTATTGAGGTTTTTTGTTTTCTGACGTTTTAGTTAACTGCTTAGAAGATGGGACTCTTGAGGCTTCTCCTTTTGGTCTTTCCATTTCTTCATTGTAAACTTCTACCTTGTCTTTAGGGGCTGAATTTTTTTTTTTTTCATTATTAGCCGTTGGTGAACCTCCTTTTTTGATACTCTACAAGGGTCTGGTATCTTTTTTTTTCTCCCTCCTTTTTTCTACATCTCCCGTGGGACTGATTGTGTGCGGGCAGCGACATGCATACAAATTCCTACTTCCTTTTGTGGATGGCTGTTCCCCACTTGCCTATTGTTCTTTCCATTAGGTCAGAGTTTTTTTTTGTAAATCCGTCGTTCTCCCGATGTATTCTTTGGACCCACAACCCAAACTGCTAAAGGTGTATTTTTCCTTTTCAGTGTTCTGTTTATTCCCCTACCGGTTTCTTCCTTGGATTGGGTTTGTCCGTTCTCAGTCACATCCTTTTCCTCCTCTCCTTCGTTTCGTTTTTCCCCCCTCAGATTGATGTGGGATTGTGCGAGTCCCCTGGGCGTTAGTGACGGCCCGCGTTTTGGGCTTTCCTCTTAACCCCTGCACAAAGGGGCTCCCCCCTCCGCAAACCAGATTCACCCCGTCCCCGCTCTGGTTCTATTGAGGACGTGCGTTCCTTTTGACCCTCCTTATGTCGAGTAACATTACTGTCTTCCCCCCTCGCACTTTTCGAGTACCCCCCCACACCACCATAGATAGAGCTCCTGTTTTTGGTGGAGTCCTTTACCGTTTCTCCCTTTTCTTTTCACGTCCTAGACCCTCCTTTTCTTCGCACCGGAGAGCGAGATTTCCCTCCTATACGAAGGGCCTCTCTCCCCTTAATGGCTCTGAACCGGTTCTCTTTCCTCCCCCTTTCCGTCGGCTGAATGGATTAACTCCCCCCATTTTGCGGTGAAGGTCAAAAGACGCGGTTGTTAAGAGTTAAGTTGGCGTTCGCCCCCCCTTCACCTTCTCCCCAACTTTAGGGGGTCCCCCTTTTTTTTTTCTCTTTTCGGACACCTGAGTTCAAAATTGTAGGCTGTCCAGCTTTCCCTGATAGCGGTGTTCGCGGGTCGTTTGGTCTCGTTTCCTGCCTTTAGCGACATTGCTGTGATGGTTGATTCGCTTTTTTCCCCCTGCCCCATTATGTTAATCTTTGTCCTATGACGAGATGACTAACCCCCAGCCGGGACGGCTTCCGGTGGGACCCACTTGATCCTCTGGCTTCTTGCGCTACGATCTTCCGGCCTTTTTCCGGGTAGTTACCCCGGTTTCCAGTCCAGTGGTCGACCCCCTTGAGCCTGACGACGATCCCGGTCTCTCTTAGAGATGTTGAAGTATAACATGTCCTTCTGGTCTTCTCGGCCCCCCCCCCTTCCACTTCCTTACACTTTATCATTTTTTCTCCGGACCTGAGATGTCTTGAGGCCCCCTGGACGCCCCTCCCTTTTTTTCCCCCCCCTTTTTTCGCTACTCAACAACCCAGTTTCAGCCCCTTGGAGTGGTATCCCTGTTCACTTTTTCCGCTCCATCTTCTTTTCTGGCCCCCCCGTTCTTCCATGTTTCCCCCCTTCGGGGCAGCCCCCCTCGGCAACCGCCGTCGTCCCCCCCACTCTTCGGCTTCTCCCCCCTCTTCTGCCGAACCATTGTCCTTTTCTTACAAGGAGTGGGTTCCCCTTCACCCCAGTCTTCCCTCCAGGTTTTCTCCCTCCCCCCTTCCGCTCCCTGATGTCTGCTTGTGTTGACTCACTACCAACACTATATGTACCTTTCTAGAAGTCTTCCGAGACCCAACTTTTCCATTTAAGGGATGACTACATTGCCCGGGACCAGTTCTGCATTGACATAGGTTAGTCCCCCCTGTTACACCTCACGTTTTTCGTATTGAGTTCGGCGCCCCTCAACCCCCCCCACGCCCTGCTGGCCGGATGCCTTCGTCGCAGAACCAAGAAACACCCTTGAATTCGGTGCTTTTTCCCAAAAGAAGTTCTTCTTACCTGCGTCCTTTTTTCATTTTGCGTAGTTTATGAACGGTCGGGGGAACCCAACCCTCGACTTGACCTGTCCTTCTCGGTTTTCCTTGGAGGTCTTTGCTGTTTTATTCAGGGGCCCTGGACCCACTTTAAGCTTCGCGCCCAGACCGACTTAGATTCCTTTGCACTGAGATCCCTTTTTTCGTTTTTCGTTCCCGCTCTTGCTTTTTGTCCGCAACCCCCGGCGGCACCCACCCCCCTGAAGCGCCCCCCCCCCCCACACTTTTCCCGCCCCCCCCCCCCAGGGGCCCGTTGAAATAAGATCTCCTTGCCTGGCCTTTGTAGTCCTTTTTTCCATTTCTTTTTTTCGTCCAGGTGAGTAAGTTCTCGTTTGACTACCGGCTGCTCGGACCACCCTGTTGGTGCAGATTGAACATATAGGATTTTAATTCATTTTTTGTTGGTTTAGGGAGATGATGGCGGTTGTTCCCATGCATGGTTGTTTTTCAGGCTTTGTTTCTTCTTCGACGCCAAAGGGATATGTGAAGTACCCATATCTTGACCCCGGTGGTCCCCTCTTCCCAGATAATGATACTGGTTTTAGTCTGGCCGTTGCGACAAGGTTTTTTTCCCACGTTGGCTTTGAGTTTTGTCCATTTCGGGCCTCGCCCATTTCTTCGGTAGCGCTGCATGCTTTCCACTTTTTTTTTGAAGGTCTAGTCTACCCCCTCGGATAGCACCCCCGTCCTTTTCTTATAATGGTTTTTGGAGCCCGTCCTTCGGCCAGCAGCTCTTCCCCAGGCCATACACGACGGCCCCCTTCTCACCGACAAGCTCTCGAAGCGGTAGGTGTCCTTAATGTCAGGGCCCCCATCTTGCTTTTTTTTTCCACCAGCTTAAGGACAGAGGCAGGTGCACGCCAGGGGGTGAGCTCATTTTTTTCTTTCTCAAGAATTCAGCGACCAGGTATTGCGGGTTTTTCCGTCATGTACCCCTGCCCCCTATCTTGACCTTCAAGGATCTTCCGTCGTGTTCCCGAATAGTGGCTCACCGTTGCTTTCAGTGGCCCGCCTCAGAATATTCATCCTTTAAATCACTTTCCGGACATGGTTTCTATGTTTCACGTGGGACCGAAGTGCCAGAAGCCCTTCACGTACGGTCATGGAGCTTCAGTTTGTCTTGTCGTTTTTCGTCTCCTCCACCACCCCACCCGACCCGTTCGTGTGCGGGGCGCTTCTGCCCACACCCTTCGGGTCCCCCTATTATTTTTTTTCGTTCAGGATCCTTCCCACCCCACTGTTGGTTTTCCTGCCCCCTGTCGTTTTCGGACAATCCAGTGGAGCCCTCGTCATGGGTTCCAGTGTTTTGGGAAGATTTTATTTTTGACCTATTTCTTGCTGCCCTGGAATTGGTTTTGTACATTTTCGAACCGCTTGGGTTTTTCCCCACCCAACAATACATGGCATGACCCACCCCCCCCCCCCGGTTCCCCCCCCGGCCCTTTTGTTTACCCCCCTTTTATTTTTATCAGTGTCAGTTCTGGAACATGCCATCTTTTTAGTGTGTGTGTCCCACGGTAAGTCCCAACATTCAAAGCCAGTGAGTTGTGGCCCTTCCCCCCTCCCCAGGCTAGC
>Ga0179593_1397119_pt1 | contig 13542 bp, 13 predicted proteins | sample CZODoug2_1_08_16_FD_185931 | JGI IMG/M metagenome (GOLD analysis project Ga0179593, IMG submission 185931) | Vadose zone soil fungal communities from Angelo Coast Range Reserve, California, USA - CZODoug2_1_08_16fungal (PacBio error correction) | ecosystem: Environmental > Terrestrial > Soil >... | reverse complement strand
GTTGCACTGTTAAGACCCCTGAACACTGAGCCCAGTTTTTTACTTTTAACTGAAAAGCCTTCTGAGAGACTTGTACATTTGACATTTCAAGAGCCCCGAAGTGTGGAGGAGGTGGGCAGGCCAGGCCCCACATAGTCATGTGAGGCTAAGAGCACCCCCTATCCCAGAAACCGCCGGCCACCGCCCCTGTCCCGCCGAGTTCTTCCTCCTTTTGAGACGCCCCAGAGGCCGGCGGACCTCGACTTTCGTCTCAGCAAGGCCCCGGTGGGGAGCCAAGATTGAAGACGAGTGATTTCCCCATCGCCCAGTTTTATACCGCAAGAGGGATTGGGTTTAGTTTGATTCTGGTTGTGAGCTCTTTTCATGCGCCGTAACCCCCACCATGGAATTCCCCCGTACCTGTGGGTTTTAGTATACCTTGAACTCCCGGTGGCGTCCCGCAACGCGTTGGCCTTGATTCAGTTAACTAAGAATTGGCCCGGTTTTTCTCCGAGTCCACCAAAGCTCCCCCCCTAAAGAAACTTCTCCTCGGGTTGAACCCCAGCGCAGCCCGCTATCCCCCTTTTCTCGGCCATGCCGATGACCGGGGCACTTCATTTTCACCTATCCGTATCTGATGTACTTATAGGAAGTGTCACCCATTGGCGGAGGGAGGTCGAACTACGGCAAATGGCATGATGAAGGTTGGATTACTTCCCCATCGGAGTCGTTGCTGTAAAGAAAGAAAGCGGCGCTACCTCAGTAGGCCTCCGAGCCGTACAGCTGGATGAGCCATGTCAAGGGAGACCGGGGTGTTTTTCTTTTTTGGACATCCATCCTTCTAATGGGCTTTCTTCTACCACTGAGCCCCCCCCCCGTCAAGGCGTCTCTGTTTCCTCATTCTTGCGGAGAGACAGGTCATTGACCACGTCTACCTACTGTCCCATTTTTTGCACCAAGTTCCCTAGCTCTGTCCAGACCGCCTTGTCCCCCACGTAGGGAAGTTGACGACATAGAACAGTTTCAAGACTCTTTCTGGTAAATGAAGTTAAACACACCAGCAAGTCTTTGGCCCCCAGCCCCGGCGTCCGCCGCTGTCGCCGCTGGCCCTAAGCGCATCGTGAATAGGGGGACTAGCCAGGTACAGTTCTCACCTGGTATGCCTTCTTTAGCTGACTAAAGGCATATGGCAGCTTGGTTTGATCTTTTTAACCAGATTTCGTTCCGGACTGGTATGCTGAAACGATCTAGTGCCCCCCGTTCCCTGTGATGAGGCGGTCGTAAGGAGTGGTGGGACTCCTCCTCTTATCTTCCCCCCCCCCCCGTTGTCTGCGTCCGATGCCAACGGCGTCCTCTCTATATTTTACCATAAAAGGTTTTGGTTTATTTCAGATAAAGCCTTTTTTCGCTGAAAGAACTTTTTGAGACCCAGCCGTCTTAGGGAGTACCCACCATTTTTCCAATGCGACCTTCCTTCCCGACCCGCCCCGAACAGAGCTGTCACTCATAAGGGAACTCAGGGTGACACTAATGGTGCTTCATTTTTCCCCCAGACGTAAAGGACCCCTTTTTATTTCTTGACTCTACCTGGGCCAAGAACTTGCCCAACGCAGGCTACTTACATCATGAGAGAAGATGTAGAAGAGGTTTTAGACTCAGTCTTTTTAAAAAGGGGGAACCAGGGGCTTCCAGGATCGGGGAGTTACGTAGTAAAAGAGGCGGGAGAAACCTTACGGAATGTCAAGACAATCACCCCCCCCCCCCAAACCCAAACCCCCAGAAGGAAATAAAGTAAGGGTGTAAAAGGGGGATTGTCCCACTTACGCCTGGAAATGGGTGTGGTTTTGCCCGCCCTTTATCCGGTCTAGATTTAGAGAACCAGCGCCCCGACGTGCCCTGCCTCAGTGAGAAATCCCCCCCCTTCTCCCCTATTACGGCGACTGAAGTTCTCGCGGGCACCCGCTGGGCGCTCGCTGTCTGCCGGACTCTGGGAGCTCCGCGTGTAGAGTACTTTTGAATCAGCCAGGGGCGATGCTCCGTACGTCATCTTCCCCCTTGACGGCGGCCCACTGTCCTAACCCTATGGGCCGATTTCGACATAAGGAGCATGCCTGTCGTGAGTCGAAATGAATCCCGTCTAAGGCATGGCCGATCTTTCCTGTTTCCCGTTCTGTCTGCCCCCCAGCCTGGCGTTTTTTCGTGAGGGTGTCTGGTGGAAATCGATTTGATTGCCAAATGTATGATGTTCCAAATGGCGAGCAAGGCAAGGTGCTGCCCCCAGTCGATTTTTTTCCTCTTTTGATCTCCCCCCCCTTTACCCCGTGCGTCCTTGATTGTGTAGACGGAGAATTTGGGATGATAAAAACTGACCAGCACCCCCCACCATCCCCGTCGTCCGGTATAGAACGGGCGGTGTAGCGGAGGTCCGCTTCTCGAGGTCTGCTTGCTCTCCGCGAATTCTCTTCCCCGAGGCCCTTTTTGGCGTGGAACAACTCTCAGATGCATCCTATGTGAGAGGTGTTTTGCTGTCTTGTTTTCGTTGCTCCTCCCCTTCCTCTTCCTCACCACACAGCATTATCCGTAGGTCTGGCCCAAGGGAAGGACGAAAAGTATCTCATTTGTTCTATTATTTTTCGGAAAGCTGGACCGGCTCGTCCGTTGCCCGTGGCTCCCCCCCCAATGCCCCCCCCTTTCCAGTCCTTCGGCGTCGTTTTTCTCGCTCGAAACGGTATCGTCGGCGCGTCGTGGGCGAATGGGTCGTGATCCCCCCCCGAGAAGTTAAGGGGGAGCCGCGGATCTGGTTCTCTTGGGCTGGGGCCCACACACGGTCTCTTTCTTGCTTTTCGTCAACTTTTCCCTCCGCCTGCATCTCCGCTTCTGCGTCGAACACCTGCCCGCGGTTCTGGCAGGATTTCTCTCCCATGGAAGGGGTACATCGCCGGCCGGGCAGGTCGGTGCCGCGGTGCCGGTTGCCCTCGATTTTTGTCGCCTTCCACCTGGCCTGGCCCAGGCGGGGCCGGGCCCGGGAATGCGGCCCATTCATCGAGCAATAACGAACTCGGTCAATATTTTGTCCCTCTCGTCTTTACCCTTTTTCCCTGCCCCTCCGATGTTAGGTGTCATTTATTTTCATAATCATTCACTTTGTGTTAGATTTTTGAGAGAGACCCCACATCAGAGATTGCGTTAATGAACGCGCAGCACCTAGCGTGACCGAGTGGAGGTGATTCCTCGGATAACTGGCCTCCACATGACCCTTTCCTTGGCCGCCGCATGTTTAGCCGGTGACGTCAAAAATATGGCCCCAATCAAGATCAGGCCTCTAAGGAGGCCAGGCGCTTATCTCCTTCCCAGGATTCCTCCTATAATGGTTCCCACGCTAACCGTTGTTCTTGACCCCACAAGCGAGGGATCTGCCCTTCTCGGCCATTTTTGGACGTGAACTCCCCCAGCCCCCCGTGTTGCCACTCCCCCCTCCCCCTTCCCGAAGAAAACCGGATACGGAAAGGTTATGACCTGCTGCCCTTAATCCCCCCTTTCCCACTGCCCACCTTCTCTCCTTACTATACCTGTTTTCGGAGTGAAGACTAGAAAGCATTCAGCCCTTCCGTTTGCATTGTCGCCTACCAGCACGAGAAGGCGATCGGCCAACAGCTCCCCCCCCCTAATGTTCTCTCTTTGTCCATGTCCTTCCAGCGCGATTTAGGTTCATGACTGGGTTTTTAGGACTGAAACATAGGTGAAACGAGCCGAAACTAGCCCCCCCCCCTCGTGATCCTGCCGAGTGTTCCACTTCCCTCCTTGTATGGTGCCCCGACCGCCGCACAGCGTTGAAGATTTTTTTTAATTATTATTGGGTAAGAGCAATCTGTCGAGCCCCAGAGGCACGCCTCCGCGGGGACCCTCGTCTAACGTTACTTTGGTATGGTTTTGGTTTGAGGCTGTTTAGATATCCATTCCCCTACACATCCAGGGCAGAACGGTGTTTTTATCTCCACGACCTCGACCAGGTTGGTGGTAAAGAAATGGAATTTTTGACTTGATCTAACCTTTACATCCCAGAATTGGCGTCCAACAGGAAAAACCTCCATGCTCGCCAGGCTGTCAGAGCTCCACCACTCTTTTTCCGTATCGCGCCATGACTATCCTGGCCCTGTCATTTCCGACTCTCGCCCTGATTCTAATTATTAGCCTTATTTCTTTGGGAAGGGACAGTGACCTTGAAGTTACGCTGGTTCACTTTTCTCCTCTTCTTCTTAGGACAGGAACGCCACCCCTCCCCCGGCAGCACTTTTTCCTAGTCCGCGATAAGTGCCGTCCCCATTGGGTTTAGAAGGCAAGTGATATCTCAGCCGTCATCAGAAGGGTACTTATAAACGATAGTAGGTGTGGCACGGCTCTCTTCGTTTCAAGGATCCCCCCTGCCGGCTCCCATGTTTCCCACACAGTTCCTCCATGTTCACGCCCGCCCACCACCCCTTTTGCCCCCCTCTGGATTGAAAAGGACGTTCTCCCCGCCATGAGTTACCAAGCGACGGCCCGGCCCCTTTTTCCCCCTGGCGGCCTCTCTGATGCCCTCGGCTCCGCCTCTCGCGAGAAATATCCGGTTAAGCATAGCGAAAAACAGTTATGACGCCCCCCCGTGACTCCCGGCTTTGCGTCCTTGTTTGATGAACTCCTTGTGTCCCCCCATTATGTCGGCTTTCCGGAGGCGGTCACTGCCTTAATATGCACAGAGTATTCTTCCCCCCCCATGGGTCGCCCTTCGTTCGCAGTTGGCCTCTGGATGTGCCCTCCCGTCCCTCGCGGGATCTGTTCGCCCGTCTGGTCCGCGCCACTGAGTTATCTTCTTTCTTAAACGTTGTTGTTGTTTTTTAGGATGAACTGTGGATAGGAACTTTGCGCATATCCGACGGGCCCCCACTGCCCACCCGGTCAATTTGCCCTCCCGGTTCCCGCGCCTGCACCCTCGAGGAGAATTCGATGAAACTCAATAAGGCGACACCAATGGTGAACAACGCGGGCATAAACAAAGCGCCAGGCCAGCCTTATCGTCCCCCGGACGTAGACCTTTTCTCCCTCCCCTGGCTATCAACCCCTTCTCTATTCCGGGAGATGAGTCTCTCAGATGTTTCATCGAGTCCCAAGGGCTGGGCCGGTTCCTCCTGGCGCGGTGTGTGAAGTCCTTCCCTCGGAGGGAGCCTTAGCCTGGGAAGGGGCCCTTATGGTGTCAATTTTTGTGCGTGTTAACGAACGAACTGTGTGTGGAATGCGGGCGTATCTGTCCCCCTCCGTTTTTCCCTTGCTTTGCCAGATCGCCACCGACGGCTCCTGGTTCGAATCCAGAGAAGAGGGACTTTCCTAGACCCCACACTTTTGTCGGTAATTTCCCTATTTCCGCTCCCTTTTAGACGGAAGATGTCCGTCCCCCCGCCCCTTCGAGTTTCTGTTCCCTATACGCCGCCCTGGCGTATGATCACCCCCTCCGTCATACTTTCCTGACCGTGCGGCAACTGTCCACGCCGGCGGGCGCTACGTCTACACCCAAAACACCCTTTCCTCCTGCTTCCCCCGAAATGACAGTGCCGTCCTTCATGGCGATACCTCTGAGGCGTTTTGATGAGGCTTGGAATTCACATCTAGATGGGTTTGGGGAGACAGTGTTTACAAGATGCCAGCCAATCTGAGTGTCCCCTGCAGATCCCGGCCACCTTCTTTTTCTTTTGGGTTCCCCACCTTAGTCCTCGGTCTAGGTGAGATACAGGAAAGTGCTGACCTTTTTTTTTGGTAGAAGTTTACGGATACACCATCCCCCCAGTACCCATCCCCTAGGCCCTTGTATCCGTCCCTGGCCGTTCGGGTCCCTCAGAGGAGGCGTCATGGTCTAGACAGTGATTTCTGATAAGAAAAATTCGCTCAACGCATGTAAATGGAGGCGGCGGTCCCCCCCCGGGATTCCTCCTTTAGGCGATCCCTTTTTGGGCCGAGTGATTGTGCGGTCTTCTAACCTAGCAAGGAAGAGTTCGGCCGTCCCCACACCCCAGAAGACTCCCCGTCGCGCTCCAAGCTGACACCGGCGCTCAGATGTCTGATCGTAACCTTTCTTCCTTCCGGTGGGACGGTTCTCCATATTCTGACGATTAGGAGTTTCATTAGGATAGACCAGGTATGGCGGGGTGGGATTCGGTGACTCGGTCGCTGCTACCCCCTTTACCCTTTTTCTCCTTTCTTTCTCAGGCCGTCTTCTGTCATGGCGGGGCCCCCACTTGAGAGTAGGTGTTAGCACCTGGCCGCCGCCTGGCATACGATGTGGTCTTCTTTATGGAACAACTCGGGTGTTTCTGAGAGTAGAAGACTGCCACCTGCCGCCGGTTCTCGTCCCTTTCTGTCCCTCCTTTTAGGTGGACGTTCCCTGATGTGGCCGACGTTCCCAACCGGGCAGCGGCCCAGCCGGCGTCTGTGCCCCCGGTAAGTTGCGTTCGAATCATTAGAGGAAACAACACGCCACTCTTCACGATTGTTCCCAGATCAGCGGGAATTCCCCCACCGTCCTCTCTTCCCTCTACTAATGGTTCTGAGAGAGATACACACTCATCTTCGGTTTGAGGTACTACACGCAGCTCCAACTCAGTGAAAGCCGGTGGGAGTAGGTGGTTACTCGCTTCAAGTTTCCCGAAACAATTTTTTTTTTTACACGGGAACGTGGCCGAAGAATCGGTTGTTACCGATGTGTTTCGGGCCCCAATCTTCCTGTACACCTTCCCCCCTTTTAAGGAAGAATCAGGCGTCCCCCCTTCGGCGATGGTAATCGAAGGGAAATTTTCCGGTATGTTCCACCGCCCAGTTGCGTTAGAAGAACCAGCAGGAGATGCCAGGATTCTTCCCTTTTGACGACCCCCCCAAGACTCGGCCAGGGCACGCCATCCCCTCTCCTACGCACGCTGATAAAACCCTGGGAGGACTGCTCGGCGACGCCCCATTGTCCAGGCCTGAACTCTACGACCACTCCCTTCGAGCCCTCTCAAAGAATCTACTAAGAAAGTAGGAAGTTAATATGTAAGAAACGGTCCCCCGGGACGAGCCGGTGGTAGATTGACCTCCCCTCTCCGCCCCCATCATCGCCCGGGTCCATTTGGCCAATATGATGACGCTGGATTGGGGTGAGTTCCATCGTCGGGTGTTAGAACCCTAGCCGACACGACTCCCACGAATAGGCGATTTGAGAGTGACTCAGACTTGATTTTGTGCAGCGCTCAAGAGGGACGGGGTTGACTTCGCTCGCGTTATCAGCAGTCCTCCTTCCTTCTCCAGCAGGAATCCTCCGAGGACACAATCTCAAAGGTAGATAAAGGACCTCCTTGTCTTGTTGTCATTTTCTCTTTTCGCTCTCCATCCTTCCTCAATCCAGGCAACTCTACCGGTGGTTCCAACCGACTCGACACTTTTGGTCCACCGCCGTGGCCGGGTCTTCCCCTTTTCCCTCCTGCCTGGCGGTCGCTCTTGTCCACCACAGGCCACCCTCCTAAAACCGTCCGCACGTGGGCAGACGGATCCAAAGTTGTATCGCCCCGTAGTGACCGTCACGTCCCTTTTTTAGCACTCTCTACATTTCTCCTTATTCGCAGATTTTTTCCCTCCCCGGCTTTGAGGGCCAGTTTGCCTTCCCGGGAAGATGAAGCCGTGATACATACAGGGCCTTCCTTTTTTCCCAATGAACCTCCGATCCTCCTACCCCTCGTCCGCGCTATTTCCGGCCCAGCGGGATCGTAAGGAACTTTATTACCCTCGGAGGGCTATCTTTCTAACCCGAATTCGTAGGTGGAGATGGGAAAGGCACTCGTGGACACGGATTCGAGCGCTTTGCCCAGGCCCCCCACCCCTTTTTTCCCCGGTTTTCCCTTCCACCCCTCCCTTGGACACCTAAGAGAAGTTGAAAAGGAACCAGGGTTTTTCCGATAGAAGATTCAATGAGTCCCAAAGGCTTCAGACAAGGGAACCAGTCCGGTCGGCCTGATTTATCCCTTCGGCGCCCTCTCCCCTCTCGCAGAGGAAACTGCCCCCCTTTTTCAGGTTGATAGCCAGGGTCGAGCAGGTAGTAAGTGAAATCCAGCTTTTTTCTTGATGGGTGATGAAGATTTCACACCCCGGCCTTTGGAAAGTTCGGTGTCACCTGATCGATCCCTCCCTCCCTTCTGCTTGCGGAGTATTCTTTCCTGCTCAGTGGGACATTATTGGTAGGGGACTCCTGGATAGGTAGTTCTCCAATTTTTTCAGAGACCGGGTTATCTTATCTTTTCTTTAATCATACGTTGTGGTTTTTTCTAGAGATAACTTGGGAGAGGACCAGTCAGGGGCCCACTATAGAGGGCCCATCATCAGTTTCCAATGCTACACGTCGACGACGGCGTATGGCCATCCGCTTTCATTTCAGCATCAGGGACTGGACATCTGTGTGAACAAGGGTATTTTTCAACCCGATCCGGCACCTTCGGTCCGGACGAGCCCCCTGGTCGGCAGGGACCGTTCTCAACAGGAAAGGATATTCCCTCGTTCTGGACTCTACGCTCGCGTTTGCTTAATATGGCAAGCCGGGGCCTGGGTCCGTGACGCGTCGCCCGGTGCTTTCCCGTAAGTTCCTAGGAGAAAGGCGGCGGGCTTGGAACCTCCCTTTTTCATGGATTTCGGAACCAGATGACGAGGGGCTGTGGGTGTGGCGCCCCTGCGGCGGTATCCTTTCCCACCCCCGCGTCTGCTCCTGATTCGCAACGAGCCTGAGGTGGTCTTGCAGTAATAACCCGACGAGGGGCTGGTTCTTTATAAATTTCTCCGGAATACGGGGCGGCTCGCGACCGACTGTTCGAGTCCCCCTCCCCCCCCCAGGTAGAGTTCCTTGTTCCCTTCAGCCGCCCGCAGGCGTCAAGAGTCATTCCTGCCAGGGGAACAACCAGAACCAAGCAGGTCGGTACTCCTGTTAATAATTAGCCAGCATATGATCGAAATGACATTCCGCTACGGCATGGCCGATACATATATTCTTGTTCCTGCGCTGGATGCACACCCTCCCCTTGCGAGCTTTTCGTCGGGGAGCCGGCTGGGCCGACTTTACCTACACTTTGCTTTTGTAATTTGAGCACGGCCCGTGTTTGTGGTACCCCTTTTCTGAGTTTTTCCTCTTTTTTTTCTGATACCCACCCCCTACCTTTGGACCTGGATTGGGACGGAGAATGCGCTCAAAAAGAAATCCGCACCCATCCCCGAGGCGTTCGATGGAGCCTCGAGGAGTTGGCTTGCCTCTACCGAACTTTTTTATCCTCCTCATTTGATCCCACCGGCGGAACCCTCTCTGCGGCGGGTGCCCCATCAAGGGAGAATGACCAGGAGATATGTTGAGTTAGTGTTCGTTTTTTTTGATGGTGGATCCTCCATACTATGTGGGCCCGCACCCCCCACAAAGACAGCACATCCCCCCTTCCGCGCTGGCCCCCTTGGCATGGGGCGTCATGCTGGTCTGACATTTTAGGCAAGCGGAAGCTTTTCCCGTAAGGGGGAAGGATGGAATAAAACTAAGACCTGCGGTCGGCTTCTGGCATCACGTTCTCGTTCCGGCGCGGTCTTGGCCCGGCCCTGGGACGTCTCTCGCCGCGTAATAAGGGTACTAGAGGTCCTTTCCCTGAAGGTTTATTTATGTCGGCCACACCCGTGCGCCTTCTTTATTTTTTTCCCCGTCAACTTCCAGCCATGACTGGCGATCTCAGAGCTGGTCGTCTGCGAGCCCACAAATGTTCCTTTTGGTACTGCTCGGCGACGGCCTGAAGTCTTTTCCATAGCCCCTTAAGGGCAGCCGGAGACTTCAAGAAGTCCTTCTGAAATATTTGATCGTCAAAAGGGAAGTGGCGTCCGCGGCAAGGTGGCAGGTTAATGTGAGGCCCACTCAGAGGACCCTCCACAATCCTCTTCATCTATTGGTCTCCGAGTCAGTACGCAATCGGCTGAGGTGTCCTATTATTTTCTTCTCCTCCTTTTTGTGTTTCTCGAGTTAAAAATCACCGCGTTGCGGTACTTCCCCGCGCTATCCCCCCCCCCCATATCGGAACCCCGGTGGGCGGTTAGGTGATTGGCCTCGATTGACGGTCGGGTCCAGAAGAAATTTCCAGGGCGAGCTGTTCCCCCGCTAAAGTTTTCTGAGTCCCACCATTCCTGCAGTTAAACTCCCCCACTCGGGCAGGCCCTTCCTCAGTCGGACCGGGCGATGGGAAGCATTCCTGGGATTGTTCCCGTCATGGTACCCCAGCCTTTTCTCGTCACCTCACCAGCAGCGGTTTCTATCAAGGGCCTCCGGCCCCCCCCTTTTGACGAACTCCCAAGAGAGACAGTTGGACCGCCCCCCAGCCCCCCTTTTTTTTCCCCCCCTTTCCGGATCGTCTCCCAATTATCCTGCGCGAGAGACTCTACCAGGGCCAGGCCCCAACGTTTCGACTTCTCCGTTTGAGAAGAATTTCCCTAAGCGAGGCCGAGTCGGCCCGTGCAAATGGCCTCCCCGGTCCCCCCGGACGAGACCCCTGTACTCTTGCACCGAAAAGCTCATCATATGGCCCTAAGGTCCCTGCCCAAGGCTTCCGCCTGATGTATTGCCGGTGGGGTTGGAGCTCCATGTCAGGGAGCAAAGAAGACAAAGACGTCCAGTTAGTGTACCTCTAGCCCTTCTTTTCTTTTTTTTTGCCCGAAGAGGGTCGTCGGTGGACTCTATCGCGTATAATGTCCATCCCCGGTCGAGCCTCCGGACCCCGCTCCGGAGGAAACAAATTTCTCGACGCCTGTGATGTTTTCGTGATGTCTGTTTATCTCTCCTTAGGTTTTGGGACGTACATAAAGGTCATGCAGTGGTATATAACCCCATTGCCCCCCCCTAGAAACAGGTGGTCCCGCAAGCCCCCGGTGGCCGGTCTCTCCCCAGGATTCCCCCCGCCTTTTCTTTTTCTATCTTGTCAACCCGGCTCAACACCCTCCAGATCAGACAGATGTCACTTCAGCCCCCAAGCTTTAGGTATAGTCATCCGTATACCGGCACTGTTCATTTCTGAATCTCAGAAATGTCTCTCCATTATTAGAAGAATTTTAGCAAGACCGGAGTTGATTTCCAGTTGACCGACCTTTCAAAGGATGCCTTGTTCATTCATTCAGGCTTAGGAGGCCTCTACGAGCCCTACGTCCCGATACATAGTCCCTTTCTACGACCGAGACAAACCGAGGTTGACGAGCAGGACCGTGTAATACCCTTTCTGGAGGATAGGCTCACAAGCCCCCGCAGGCTCGGTTGACCTATCTTTTCAAGGTCTCTCCCTTGCCGTTGAACCGAACCGCTGGGGGCCAAACAAACCCATCAAATGGAATGGTCAAACTCGCCTGGTCCCCAAACGCCGGGAAGTTTGCCCGTCACAGAGTCTTCTCCCGCAGCGGACCTCGAACCAAAGACGAGAGACCTTTGAACAGTTAACGTCGGCCGATTCTGCGCCCTCTCTGCCACACTCCCCCCCTTTTCGAGCAGAGGAAATTCTCCTTAGGTTTTTGATAGCCAGGTCTCTCCCAGGTTCGTCCGGGAACTCAAGGTTTTGTCTGGTTGATGAAATCCCTGGTGTAGAGGCTTTTTTGTATGTAACCTGCGTAAGCCCCCCTACTGATGCTGCCGTCGCTGCCTCCGTCGCAGTTGGCCGCATTTTATTTGTGCCGCTCGAGGATTAAGGTATGCCGTCGCAATTTTTCTATTCCTTTTCTTTTAATCCCCCTCCTATTTGTGGTTGAGATCTACGCGTTTTGAGCGTACCATACCGTGTCGGTTTTTTTCCAGATAAGAGAGGTCCTTGCCACCGCCCGTGTCCACTGCTGCCCTTCCGAGAAGGCAGAATCGAGGAGGAAGCTTAAGTTGAACTCCCAGGGACGGGCGCTCTGGGATTTAAACTGCTTTTTTTCCCCCTTTCCCCCCCCCGCCCTCCAGTCTCAGAGGCGGAGACCTGGGCTGAGCTCAAAATTTTCGGTATTTCCTATGGCGGTCGCTTCGCGCTGATCACGCGTTCCTCCGTTCCCCCCTGGCCTTGTTTTCGGAGGAGCGGGTTGTGGAAGTATCATCGGCTGGTATTGCCTGTAGCGCTGGGAAAATTACCAGTTTTGTTCCCAGTGCGTGCGTGACCTGTTGCACGAGGTGACCCTGGGTTGAATGACCGCGCGGTATGTTCAAGAAGTAGAGCTGTGACACTGGCTGCGGGTTTTCTTTTCTAATCCCGAATTCCTAGGTCGGGTATTTACACTGTCCTGCTTATCCCGCTGGTCGACGTTTCCTTTAGCGGCGAGGTCGGCCGCTTAGCGCGGGACTGACAGCTGTTTCCTAACCGGTATACTGTCAGGGGAAGGGTTAACTTCCCTCAACGCCGGCTTTGAGATCGGCGACTAATTGTTTTCTGTCCTTCGAGAGTCGAAATGACCCTTCCGGTCCCGGCATAGGCGTTACCGCCGGGTGGTGCTGTCTGTGCAATCTGGCGAGGGTTCGGGTCGGGCTTGGAGCCCGTTTTGTTCAAATAGAGAACGCCACTGGTTGAGTTCACTAGATACTTCCCAACTTCGTTGGCCACAATGGTCCCCCGAGTCTCGGTTGCATACCCAACGGTCCCAAAGTGAACTGGCTTATTTCCTCAGTTTTCTTTTTCCATGCTGCTAAAACCATACTCCCTTTTAGCCCCCCCGAGTCGGCCCTACCTGGGCGATTTTTTTTTCCTCCCGGAGGAGTACGTATGATAGACCGGACATGATCTCTGACTCGTCTGTCCCATAAGTGACATATGAGGAGGCGTGCGGACACCATCCCGGGATGCACTCCCTTCTCTTCCGGTTAACGATGGAGTGGCGTCGGGGTCGGCCGGTTGCTCCGCCCTTACGGGAGGAATACCCAACCCCCATAGCACACGTCTCCTTTGCCCCAGGGCATTGTACCCCTTCCCCGCCTTTAATGATGGTTACTGTTAGGAAGCGTGTGCTTAGTAAGGTGTTAAGGGTGCGCAATGCAAATGGGACCATGATTTTTTTTTGTCTTCTTCGGCTCGAACGGGTGCGGCGTTCTTGTGGGAATGGGGAACTTTTCGTCGTAGATAGAGAATTCCCTCCGGGGGGAGAAGCTTGATCGGACGTTTTCCCGGCGTATTTCTTTTAAACAACGCGTTCCCTTTGTTCTGTTTTTGTAAATCGAAGCCTTCTCCGCTGCTGGTCGTCTTCTCACAACTTTTTTTCCTCTGTGGATCCCCCTGATAGGAGACCCCATGCCGTCGAGTCAAACTCAGGAAGAGGAAGCCGGACCTTTTGACGAAAGGGACCCACCCACCACCCCCCCCCCCCCCCCCCCCCCCCCCCCCCCCCCCCCAATGTCCTTCCATTGTTTCCCAATTCGATTTGGGACGCGTTCGGAGGAAGGATTGCCCGGTCCGGTGGCGGGACCGGTACCTTCATCGATTCCCTCCCCCCCTACCGCCACCTTCCGACTTCCCCGAGCGCCGTCTACACGACCGCCGAAGGTGTAAT
>Ga0179593_1398394_pt1 | contig 13543 bp, 8 predicted proteins | sample CZODoug2_1_08_16_FD_185931 | JGI IMG/M metagenome (GOLD analysis project Ga0179593, IMG submission 185931) | Vadose zone soil fungal communities from Angelo Coast Range Reserve, California, USA - CZODoug2_1_08_16fungal (PacBio error correction) | ecosystem: Environmental > Terrestrial > Soil >... | reverse complement strand
TTTCTTTCTTACCCAAGCAAATGGATGCCGGGATCTTGTTTCTCCACTTTCTGACGAAACTCGCTTGGTGATGATGGGGCGTAACTACTTGTAACTCTTTCCCCTATTCCTGGGAGCTCCTCATCACTCGTCGAGCCTCCTCTTTGTCAACCTAGCAATCGTCTCTCTTTTCTTCTTTCAAATTGCAGTGATTAGGTGCCTCGTTCCTTTTCGACCAACGAGGGAGGAAATTGAAAAAGACCAAGGGCGCCGCTCACCCGGCCGGAGCGCGAGTTTTCTCCTTTCTCTATCTCCAGCGGCTTTTCCGCAACTTTCCCTACGATTTCCGGATCGCCGCCCATTCTTCCGTCTTTCTTGGAGCTGCTATTGTTTTTTTTCCCCCATAGCGCCTCACGCGCTCACCGTAGTGTACGGGCCGCTTTCCTGTTAAGTCCCGTCCTGTTCGATGCGGTTTCTCTCAAGGCTTCCGCTGGCTTGGGTGTTTTTGCCCTCCAGTTCTTCAGGGCTCGTGTCAGATCCTTCTCTTTTTCCCGTCTTCGTCTCGTCGTCCCTTCCCAAGATTCGACTTCCCTAGTCTCTTCTCTGATCGTCTTCCCGATTTAAAGAAGTTAGGGACGATGATTGATGGTTTCCTTGACCTTTTGTGTCAAGCTCCTTTCCGGTCCCGCCGTCTGCTCCTTTTTCTTGAGCGTTTTGGCGGTCGGCCGCTTCCCTCGTTTTTTTGCGCGCGCGCGGTAGACCTGGGTTGACTGTGCCTTTTCACCTTGGTAACGAAGGAGTTTTTAGTTTTCTTTTGCACGTCAGCGTTGCGAGCGTTTCTTTTCTGGTGCAGGAGCTGACCTTTTTGGACCGCTCTCTCCCCCCCAGATTCTCATGCTCGTAGAGGGAAGAGATCGTAACGTCCGCGGCGCTCGCGATTTACTGGGCTTGTGCCTCGATAGTTGCTCTTTTTCTGCTCGGAGTCCAGTTTTTTTCCAGCGCGTGCGATCGGGATAGCCTTCTCCCTAGAGCTGGGGACGTCTGGCGCGTTTGCGGACGCAAGTGGCTGCGTACCCACTACCTATTTCGCCACACGGCGCCTCTTCGTTCTCGTTCGTTGAACGGAAGTCTCCGTCCTTAGGTTGGTCACGTGCTCCGGTGATCCTGCCGTCTCCCCTCTACGCCTGTGGTAGAGCGCGCGCCCCGCGTTGCTCCTCACTCTCCGGCACGTCAGATTTATCGCTCCCTACCTCTTTCGCGCACGCTCTATTATTTTGGCCTACTCATTGTTTCACCCGCTGCTTTTCCTCCCTTGCTCGCTCCTAGAGAGAGCTCTTCTTTTCGACAGTCTTTCCACTACGTATTCGTAAGTCTTACCTACTCGTTCCTAGGCGCGTTTCGAGTCTCCAACTCGATGGTTGTGGCGGGGACGGTGGAACTGTTACCCGCCTCTCTTGCAGGGTCACTCTTATTTGCGGATAGAACTAGATTCCCTTCCACACTCTGGATTCTGATTTCGCGCTCGCCCTCCGCTATTCTTCTTTCCGTTTCTGTGTGTATCTTAGTTAGGGAGAGACCCTAGGCGCCTTTTTTTTTTTTCAGATTCCTCAGCGGGGTCGAGTATACGATTTGTTTCTTGACCCGCGCGCTCTCCCGGTCCCTTCCGGCATACACCAAGCTGTGCCAGGCGTTCTCAGTCAGAAGAGCCCCGCGCTTTCTCCAGGTGATCTGAGTGGACCTGACTTATGAATGTTGAGGACCTCTTTTTCTCTTTCGTGTCTGAGAGATCGTTCTTTTCTCGGATAGGACTGGCGGCGATTCATCTCTTTTTTTTGTAACAGAGCCCGCGCACGGACTTGATTACGTCTAGAGCGATCGAATCTCGACTCCCGTCGTCTTGTCGTCGAGCTCTTTGAGGTCCAAACGCGGCCCGTCTCTTTCTTGACCAGACCGCCGGCCTTTGCTTCCCCCTAGGATTCACCTTCCCTCGGGTAAGACGGGGTTTCGATCGCGTATCAACTACGAGGGTGGGCGAGAGCTGCTTTTTCTCTTCCTTGGGAGGAGGCTCTCCATGAAGTCCTGACCTTTCTCTTCTCCTTCCTGGTTCCCGGGAGGAGCCGCTCCGCTTTCCACCGAGGAGGGACTTGAGACGAGCTCACACGCCGTCCCCCCTTTTTTAGGATGCCCTTCCAAATCGAGGCGAGACGGCGAGTTGACGATCCCCTCCTCTCGCCCGCTCTTGGCGCGTGCGCTTCTAGCTTTCCCCGTCACACTTTTGGTCCTCCCTCCTCGTTCCCCTATCCACTGTCACACATCTTTTTCTCCTTCACACCGTCCCAGCACGCAGCCCCAACCCTAGACGGACTGGTAGCGGTTTCGCTCTCAGATCCCAGAGTCCCCCGCTCTCCCCCCCCGTCCGACAGCCGCCTTTTCCTCGAGAGGAGTCCCCGCCTTTTTGCATTTAGTAGACAAGAAGGCGTTTTCGAGTCACCCACCCTCAAAGACTTCATTTCAGCGCAATCCTGTTTCTGAATTCGGATGAGAGCTCGCCGATAGAGCTCTTCCTGATCTTTTTCAGCGACGACACTTTGAGCCTTTCCCTTACTGTCCTCGTCGAGTAAGAACAATAAACCTCTTTGATCTCGTCTTTTGTCCTTTCGAAGAGCTCTCATTTACGTAGAATTCTTTCCAAGACGTGCCGAGCGGCCCGCGCTTTCCACCCCCAATCGAAGCCTGCCCGCCCTCTCCTCCCCCCTTTTTTTTTGGGAGGCTCTTCTCTCCATTACTAGTGAGCTGTCCTAAGAAGTCGATAGATTCTCCCCTCATTCCCTCCGGGTTTTTCCCCGGCCTTTTTTTGCTTTTGGGATCTCCGTTTTCTATAGGAACGATGATAACCACCTCCTTCCCCTTTCTCCCCTATTTGATAAATTTTCTCCCTTGCCGTTCCGCAGCGGGCTGGCCACGTAGAAGACTCGTTCCCCCTTCATAAAAAGTCGTGGATTGTTAGAGATTGAGAAACGGACCGAATTTCTCTGGATTTGAGTGTTTGATCTAATATTTGGTTTTTTTTTAGGGAGGCTGTTGTATCCCTTTCCTGTCCCCACCTAGACCCTCTCTAATAGGAAATGGTGTTCTTGATAGGAGGCGTGTGGTATTTTCTTCTCCTGAGTTGGGTCTATCTAGCTTTTTACAGGCTCCTTATACCCCCCTCCCCCGCAACCTTCTCTAGGAGTCTGGGAGTTTTTCCTCTTTTACAAGTGATTTCTCATTTTCTTCGGTCAGATGTCCGCGGAGCCTCTCTTGAGTCCTGCCCCACGCTTTCTTACTGCCTTTGATCGTACTGTTCTCCCTTTTCTTTTTCGTCTGGCCAATAGACCGTGTGTTTCCAGCTTATTCATCCGAGGTTTGCTTCCCCCTCCCAAACTTTTGATCATGGTGCCGCTAGCGAGGCGCGCTCTTGGTTCTTTTTTGCGCCTGGGACCCCCCCGCTATAATCTTACGTTTTTCTTTTTAATCTGACGTTCTAGATCTCTGCCGTTTGTCTACCAGAAGCACCCTGAGAGGTTTGTCCGGCTTTTTTTCGTTCCGTCGTGCGAGTAAGTAAGAGTGCTCGCGATTTTTTCCTCCCTCGGCTTCAGTTCTTTGATTTAGACGCTCTGGGTCCACCGTTACCTCGGCATAATTTTCTCGGATTTCCCCGGTCACTTTAAAACGGTCGTCAACGTGAACTATCTTCCTGGTTTTTTTTTTTTTCTTACCCACTTCTGAGCCCGAAGGGCGTTGGTTTTTCCTTGGTCTTCCGCCACCCCAAAGAGATATTTAAAGAGCGCTCTCTCCGGAGTCTAGCCTTCCCTTTAAGGGATCCTATTCCTTTTTTTGCCGCGATTACTTGTAGCCCAGCGCTTTTCTTTGCTGTACTGCTCGCTATGAGCAACATCCTCTTTTTCGATGGAAAGACTCGGCTCGGTACCGACTGACGGAATTTTTCTCCCGCTCCTTCCAGAGTAAGACCAAGCCGGTAGTCTCCGCCCCCCCTTCGATCGTCACCCTCCTCCCTTATTTCTCTTCGTCAGCCCGGCGCCTAGTGGAGGGGTTATAGTTTCTCCCCCTTTTTCGTTTGTGATATATAGCCTTCTTCTCCAATTCTTGGTCGTTTTTCTTTCTCTCTTTGTGAGTTTGTTTTCCCCCTCTCCTCCTTTAAGATCCGCTTTCCTTTCTGAAGATTCCTTTTCTTTCAGATTACAGCTGGAAGTGTTTTAGCGTTTTCCGAATTCAGCTTCTCCTCAAGAGATAGTAGTAGTACCGTGATATGATAGGCGCTCCCTTCTTTCCTGACGAGGCATGCTATTCTTTCCCCGACACCCGGTTAGCCCAAGCTTCTTCTTCATCGATCACACCCAAGCTATCAGTTCAGTAGTCCGTTGCCCTTTTTTTCTTTCTCACCGCAACTACTGCAGCTCAGGCTTTTACATTTCTTACCGCAGCTTTCAAGAAGTAAGTACTGTAGTTTTTGCGAACTTTCTGCCACGGACTTAGTCACGAAGAAGACCTTTTGCCTAACCTTCGTTGGACCTCCCGCAGTCTCTACTGATGGCCTCCGTTCACATCTACCTTCCTTTCCTGCGATTTCTGCCCTCTAGAAGAGAAGTCGAATTTTTTCAATTCGGTATCAGTACTCAGTCCCCCCCCTTTTCCCCCACCACGACCCGATGGCCCTTTTTGTTTCCACTTCATGTCAAAACTCCCTGTTACCGGCTTCCGGTTCCGCCTTAAGTTCCCTAGCTTGTTTTTTCCGTGTCCCTTCTACGGAAAGTTCCTCGCTCCCCCCTTTTTCCTCCCGCGTGGCAGCTTTTCACGCGATCTTTTTTCTCTCCTTTTTTCCCCTCGAGTGGAACTCACCTCCTCTACTAGGTAGACAATTTTTTCTTGACCCCTTTGTGCCCCGACTAGCCGGCTCCCCGTCAGCTGCCTACGATATTTTCTCGAGTTCAGTCGTAAATTTCCCTCGAGCACGGCCCAGCGAAGATCTGCCCACAACTTTCTTTGTTCCTTTTCGATGAGTTACACTTTCTCTCGGGCCTGAGGTAGTTCTTTTTCCCCTTTCATTTCGAGAATTCCTTTCGCGTCTCTTTTTGTTCTTGCGCTTGTACACCTTCGAAACGCTGCCTCGGTTCTTTCGTCCGGAAAGCGGCTTTCCCAGCCCTCTGCTCAGAGGACTCCGGCTTCATCTGTCTACTCAGGATCCTCCAGGGCCCTTATCTTTTCCTTTGACCATGGAGTAATCCTTCGGCTGCCTGTGGGTGTATCTTACCATGATTGAATTCCGCCTCTCGCACGAGTACTTGTCTACGTGGGTTCCCATGACAGCTCCTAAGGCAGTTGCATCCCTGACCCCGCCAAGAGACTCTTTCGTGATGAAGTGACCCACTAATGTACAGGTCCCTTTTCCCCGTGTGAGAGATCTCTCTCTCTCCCACCCACTACTTTTTTGTTTTTTTCGTCTCGAGAGCTGACCTCACGTTTTTCTTTTGTGCTGACTCTCCAGGTGAAGGACCGGAACTGACCCTCCCTCTTCCCTCTTGTGCTCCGTCCCAACCCCCCCTCTCCTTTTTTCCGCTTCATGTAAAAAAGATCTTCGATCTTCTTTTCCTACGTCTTTTTCAACGCTGACAGTCATATCAAAAGACCCGCACGGTAAGGAAGGGGTGAGGAACTTCTGTCCGATCCGTTCAGGGCTTCCCCCCCTTTCTTCTCAGAGAGAACCCACTTTTATAATTATGAAATTCTGTCCTACTTCCTCCGCGATGGCACCTGCCCCCAATTAAATCTCGCGGTGATGTTTCGGTCTCACTTTTAGACTGATCTCCTCCCCCCCAGAATAGTGACCGTCCCCTAGAGTAGGCATCTTGCCTCTCCAATGATGTCAAAAGATAACCCGGTTCTATACAGCCCCTTACAAACAGGTCTCTTGGTCATCTCCATTCAAGATGTACTGTGAATCTTTTTAGGTTTCCAGGTCACTCTTCTTTCTTCCCTCGTAAGGAACGATATGTGGTTCTTATTCCCTTCCATGCTCATTTCTCTCCTTCACGAAGGGACTCCATTGCTTCTTTTTAAGGAACCCCGGTCACTTTTCTGCCCAAAGCTCCCCTCTTTTGTCTATTCAGTGCGCGTCTTTTCCCCTCCTACGGGTTCAGATACGGGCAGAGCTGGACTTTCCTTCCGCCGGTGGCCCCCCCTTTCTCTTCTAGGCCATGCGGATGGTCTTTTACTCTACTCTTCCCAAAGAGATCTCCCCCCTGTTTGAGGGGGAATTAGAGCTTTTTTTTCCCCTACCCCACAATGTCCTTGCATCCGTATTTTTTTTCAGTCTGGGCGCCGACCTTTCCGTTTCCTTAAAGCCCTCTTCCCCTGCCTCGCTGAGTATGCCTAGATCCCCCTCCATTCGCCGCGATTTCAAGCTTTTCCTTTTCCTTTTTTCGGGAGAGTCAAGGACAGAGATTTCGTCCGCAGAAGGTACCGGCTGATCTCACTTGCCCCATCTTTGGCCGCTTTCCCCCCCTCACAAACTTCCCCCTTAGATTATTTAGGTTCTTGGAGGTTCCAGGGTCCCCATACGATTTTTTTTTCGAGACACTACCTTTTTTCCCCCACTTAAGTGAGATGCCCCTTCGCTTGCGAGTCCTACCCTTCTCTTGATGTTGAATTCCCCCGCAGTCATCGTGCCCCTATGATCTCTCTCCACGTTTTTCCCTTCCTCTATGATACCTCTCGCGGTTCTACTCCTCGAGCCACCACTGACTCCGTTTAGATCTGCAGCTCCCGACCGTTTCCCCTATCAAGGCATCATCGGATCTCCTGTAGCAGAGGTTAGCTCTCCCCGATTGAGAAGAAGGCGCTCTCCCCCCCAACCCCTTTCCTATTTTTGTCTCTCACATCCTCTCGTTCTCTCCTTCTTTAGCAATAGAGCCTCTCTCTCTACCACTTGACAAGAGTTATCTTTTTTTTCTTGTTGAGAACTCACCTTTTTGCTGCGTTCCCTCTGAGTCTTTTTCGTTTTCCCATAGGGGACGGAGAGATCTCTTCAAATTCATTCACTTTCCCTCGCTCTTCTCCCCCTCATGTTTTCTAGCGCGATCGCTCGGCTTCCATCCGCCTCTCTGTTCCGCCCCTGAAACTAGCCCTTCGTCGCTTGCTCTTTGCCCCCTTCCTATCTTGTAGTCCGGCTGATTCTCCCTTTCCCTCTCTCTTCACGAGGCTTTCTTGGGGGGAGGCTTGTTCCCATACCACCACTCTCTCGACCCCATTCGGTGCTCAGCAACTGCTCAAACCTTCCCGCCTTCCTTTCTTCTCCGAAGATCCCAGTTCCTTTTCTAGGAGAGTAGGTCCGTAGTGGAACCCAGTTTTTTGCTTACCACGGGTGGCTTGGCACCCTTTCTTTCTCGATTACTCTCCCATTTTCGCGCACACGCACGTACGCGAGAACTGCTCTCCTCAGTCCCAACCCCGCGCAGGTTTTTTTTTTCTTGCCTACTTAGCCTTTCTCTATCGTTCCCCCTTCTCTATGAACTGCTTTCCCTTTCCTATTCTTCTCTCTTTTTATCCCGGAGCTTCTGCGGCCCTCTGAGAAGAGCCCCTCCCCACCTTTTCCGATTCTTCACTGCCACCCTACCACACTCGGCCCCCGTCTGCTAGTCTCGGAAGATCAGACCTCCCGTTTTTCGCACCACCAAGCCCTTTCAAGACGGCGAGCGGACAGTCTGTACCCCCATTCCGCTCCGTTTCCTCCTCTTCTCCCCACTGAGCACGGCATTCCCCTTCTTCCCCGCCGCGTAATCCTGGCCGCCCACGGTCGCGTCACCGAGTCTTGGTTTTTTCCCCCTCCCTCCCAGCCAGAACTCGCCCTCTCTCTTTTCGGTCGGTTTCCTTTTTTCTAAGAAGGAGTCTTCCCCCTTTTTTCGCTATCGCAAATCTAGATACTAGATCCTTTTTTTCTTTAGTACAACCAATGTACGAGTATTCCTTGTATCCTTTGGAAGGACGATTACTCCCCTCTCAAGACGCCTTTGAACAAGAGGAGATTCCCCAGCCACCTCCAAATTTCTCTCGGGTCTTTTTTTTTTCTCGCTCATACCCAGGATGTTTTTCAGGGTGCGTCACTTCCCTGCACTACGACCTTTTCCTTGTTTCGTCAATCAACATCTTTTTCCCGAGGTCTGGGCATTCTAAATTTTCCTATTCTTTTCTTTCCCATGGTAAGCCCTTTTTCTCTCTTCTCTTCGCCTCTTTAATCTAGAAAACCCCTCCTGTATCCGTTCCCCCCCCAGACAAGGCCCTCCCAATCACCTCTTCTCCCCTTGAATACTTTTTCCACTTATCGTCTCTTTTCTAGTCCCCATTCCTCATCGGTAAGGGAGGAAGACTGGCGTAGCTCCCGATTATTAGTCTTTTCAGGCTCTTTTCCCTGCTTTATGGAAAGTCTAGCGGGAACGTCTCACTTCGGGGACGGGCATCCCCTTTACTCCTCGTACAGGCCCGCCGCTTCCTCTGGGCGCGAAAAGATCCCTCTTCTCACCTTTTTGGAGACGTTTTTTATTAGAGGGCTTTATCTCGAGAAGGAATTTTCCGCTCGTCTGGCTCTCCTTTTGAACCCCCCCTCTTTCTTCGAAGGACTTCTTTTCTTCCCTTCTTTCTAAGTTATCATAGATCATTCCACCTTATGGAGTTACTGATGAACTTCTTCTGATATTGGGTTAGTAAGTCCTTTTTCTGGGTTTCCCTAGACTCTCGCCCTTTCTCTCTAGTCGAGCTCTCCTTCTTTTCGTTGAGTTTCGTCTCTGTTACCAAAGATTTTGGGCCCTTCGTAGTTTGACAGGAGCACCGATTATACCTTTTTTTTTTTTCCCCCCTTTAACTCCGGGCGTTATTACTTTTTATCTCCGAGACGGTTTAGCGAGTTGAGAGTCTGGCAGGTGTAGTCTTCCACCCCCCGACCCTCTGATACAGCTTCCACGAACGTCATATTCTCTTTTGCTCGAGCGTCCCCTCCTCCGTCTCCCCCTCCAGATTTTTTTTATCCGTCAGACTGTGCGGGTCTAGTGATTGTACTTTCTGTGGAAGATAGGAGAAGCTTATCGTCCTCGAAGAGAGGCTCTTGTAGCTCTTTTTTTTCTAGAAATTAGATTTTTCCTCTTACTTTTCTTTTACCTGCAAAACGGGCTCGCTGATCCGCCCGCTGTGTTCTATCGAAACATTCGCGCTTGCGAAATCAATATTCGGTCCACGCATTTCCCCTCTTCTAAGTCCCCTTTTCTTTCCTTCTAAAGTTTGATCCTCTCTGCCGTCGGCGCGTCTTTGTTGTAGCTCGCAGAGCAGGCGCTTGTTTTCCCCTCCTTCTGAGCAAGTAAGAAGGTAGAGATACTCTTTTTTCATCTTTTTAAGCTATCGTGAGAGTTAACCTTTATTCTGTAACAACCCTCTCGACTGGTCTTGCTTCTTTTGCTTTCCCTCTAAGTAGAGATATCTTTGACCTCAGCTCCCCTTCGTCCCCTCACTCTTCCCAGTTAGTAATAATGGACAGGCACTGGCCTCTATTTCGCCTCGCGTTCTCTTTCTCACGCTCTGTTGCAGAGGGGGAGCTGGTCTCTTTTCTCTTAATTGTCTTGGTTTTTCGTTAGTTTTCCGTTACCCTTTATTTCCCGTCCCCCCTCCTACCCCCTCCCTCCTTTAGGACCCAATCTAGGAGAACTCAGTATCTTTTTCTCCTTACCTCTCTTCTTTTTCCTCCTAATACGTCTCTTTGAGTTCTACTCTCGAGGATCTTCTCTACCCTAGTCGCCCTCGTTTTGTAAGTACCTTTTGAGACCTGTAGAGAGCATCTTTTCTACGTTTCACATTTGAGCGCTCTTCCTTCCCTTCCTCACCCAGCGCCCCCTTTTCCCCCCGCGCGTGTAGAAGCGTAACTGTCCGGCGATTTCTAGCAGTGCTTTCTCTCCTTCCCGCCTTGCCCTCCTTAGGACTCATTTGTCTCGGCGGCGATCTCTCTTTTATGCGATCGGGAGATACCCTTTCGTTTATGAAGAGTTTGTTACCAGTTCCCCCTTTCCTCTCAGCTAGATGAGACGCCCGATATGCTAGAAGCAATAGCTACTTCTTCTCGTGCGCTATCCTCCGGTGCTCATTCCCCCCCTCTCTGCCGGCGTGTCCTCTTCTCTTCCACAGAAGTAGGACGAGCCTTACATTTACTTGGTATCACGGGATCCGCTTGCTTCCCCCCTTTCGACGATCAGCGCCTGTCACGGACTGATTAGTGCCGCGAGACTGTTTCGTTTCCCCGCCGACTTGTCCGTCTTCTCCTCTCCTTGGACGTCCCGAAGACCCTGTCGTCTACGAGAGACGCTTGGAGCCTCAGGCCTTTTTTACTCGAGCTCACTTTCGATTAGAGTGTCACCCTCTCTCCGGAGACTACCGGACCCCAACCCTCCTAGAAAGATACGATATAGGTCTCCCAGACACCATAGGAGGTCCCTTCCGGCGTGACGAACCCCTATTACACCTGCGACCATAGATGGGAGAGTGTATATCTTGTTTCTTACCTCCTGCCGTCCCTTGTCGAATCCTCAACCGTTGCCCGATAACCACGCTCCCAGCTTCGTTGAGAATAACCCTCCCTCTTCTTCTTCCCGCCGACCGTATCTGGCCCTGGATCCTCGCGCCGGCTCAGCGCGCTCGCGAGCCAAAAGTCTCTTTGTGACTCCCCTCGACCGACTTCCTCAAATCGCCAGCTCCTGCGGAGCGCCTTCGAGGGAGGAGTTGTGACCCTCAGGCGTAGAAGACCACATCAGCCCAGAGAATCTTTTAAGCGTCCCTCCCTTCTTGACGATGATGATAGAGAGCCTCACGATTCTGTTTTCTTTTTCCTCCTTCTCACGACTCGACGAAAATGGGTCCCTGCCTTCTTACCCGCCCATCGAGAAAAGTCTTCCTTCTTGACGTTGCGCCAAGCCGATATTGATCGCCTCGCGGCTTTCTGATTTTGTCTCACGTACGCATGCCATCCCTCTTTCCCGCGCGTGGCCAAGCTCTTTCCCCCCTCGCATTTTCCCAGCGCCCCCTGACGAATACCCCCAGCCCCGCTTCCGCGCTCTCCTTCCCTCGTGTTCGTGGCGCTGCCTCAGTAGATAGGGATGTCCATATAGCCCCTCCCGCTTTTTCTTGGCGGCGGACGGGTTTTTAACCGTGAGGTCTAACTTCGTTTCTATCGGCACGAGTTTAACCCACCCGATCTTTAAACTTTTTCTCATATCCCCTCTTCTCCCTTTTTAGAATCGTCCTCGATTTCTTCTTCGTTGATTTTCCCGTTCTATAGTAGCTCTGTCGTCAGAATCACTAAACGACCTGGTCGGCGTAGCTGCTTGAGCCACATTATCATCAGATAACTTTTGGATTTCCGTGGGCCCATCTTTCTTGCACGCTTGGTAGTGCGGGATCTGTGTTTTCTTCTCTCCTCCGAAAACCTTCTACTCTGACCTTGCCTCCTAACGTCGATATTATCGAGATTCATATCCCTAGTTTGTCCAACTTTTCTTTCAACAAAGTTTAATTCCTCTAACCCTACTGGAACAAACCCCCATCATATGACTCGGCGTTGGGAGTTAGCTTTTAGTTAACCTCCCTGAAGTAGGTACTTTCTTCCCTATGCACTTCGATTACCGCGAGAACATTACACTCTTTTTTTACTGATAACAGTCTCTTCACTATCCTGCTCCGTGATCCACTGACTCCTTCGCCGTCTTGTCATTCCGACTGTGGTTGTCCGTGCCTCTTTTCATATACTCTTTGCCGTTCGGCTTCTCCTCTTCCCAAAAAAGGTGTTCATCTGTGCGCTACGACGCGTCGCTCTTCTTCCGGGCTGAGAATGGGGATCCCACTTCCGACATGGATCCTCTTAAATGTGCGAACCGCAGTCCTCCTGAGTTAGCATCTCTCCCGCCGACTGCTATAGTAGATTCCTGAACCGTTTTTCCCGAGGTTTTTTTTTTTACGGCGATTAAGCATAGGCGTACCTGAGTTGCTAGTAGAAGTTGGGGCTAGCGCGAGGATCTAAGCGCTTCTATTCTGGGTACATCCAATTCCTAACGGCCATAGAAGGCAGAACTTTTTCCCCACAGTGTAAACGAAGATTCCCCGCAAAGATCATGGACGTTTTCGGCCCCCCCCCCTGTGAGAACTAAGGGCGATTGTGGTCGTATGGGTCATTCCCCAGCATCTCTTGAAAGAGTTTCCCTCGTACGAAGGCTAACTCCTTATACGGCCAAGTCTCTCCGTCTGAACTTTTTCAAGCTGCGCCTCTAGTTAGTGGCCCCCCCTTCCCCAAACCTGCTTTTTTTCGCCAGTAGATCGTATCTCTTTCAAAAATCTCTATATCCTCGTGTCTTAACGATTACTTGGCCCAGGCCAGCTATCGCGCCTGCACTAGGCTAAAAGAAGCGCAGCCTGACGATTCCACCGGGTGTTCGTGATCCCACCTAATATTGCTCTCTTGCGATCTTCTTTCTTCTTTCCTAAGGATTCCCCACTATCGTAGTGATACGTATTAGATCACCTCTTTCTTTGGTTTATCCCCTCGTCTTTCTTAACAGAGTTTCATACCTATGTAGTCGTAACGATGTCTGATACTCAATAGCCTCCTAATAGGTCCTCCCGTAAGAGATCTCCCCGAGCATCGCTACATTAGGGGGGGGTGACGCTCCTAGGAGCGCCCCTCTTCCGCCCGGCGAGATACCTGAGAGATCCGAGAATTCCGGACACCCGTGCAAGGATATCTTGCGATCGGCGATCCGACCCCGGAGGTTCCATCTTGGAAGGAGGAGTTGCCGGTTTTCCCTTTTTCATTTCTTCAATTTTCGAGGGTATCAACCGAAGAGCGCCCATAGAGCTGAGCCCCCTCTCGTACTTGTGAATCTTTCCTAGAGGGGGAGCATCGAAAAGAAGTTTTCTCGGCCGGGAACTTTTGAAAGCGCCTGCCAGTAAAGACGTAGCGGATTAGCTTTGTTCCTGATTTTCCAATTCAGTGTTTGTCAGTTCCGCCAAGCCGACCGTCCCTTTAGCCTCTGACCCCCCCCCAGTGTTGCAGTTTCGCGCTCTTTCCCAGAGCGCGGCCCCCCCCGGCCTCCGCCGGTGAGTTTTCCCGGCCGTCGGCGATTTCTAGCCCGTTCCTCGCGCAGTTTTCGTTCTGGTCCTTTATCTAGCTTTGACCGCGCATTTCCCCCAGACAAGCAGCTGAGTACACAGCGTCCGGGTCCTAGAGAATTCCCAACCCCTAAAAGTGTTTTCACGGCTACGTGATGATGAGGTAACAGGCTCTCTCTTCTTTTGAAGCCCCTCCGCACAATTATGTACTTAAGTTCAAGCAGAGCCCGTCGCCTCAGTAACCTAGTCCTGTTAACCTCGACGAGTCACTCATTCGTTACTAAGACTCTGACTTTGTACATTCTTCTTTTTGTTCCTAAGCGTTCTACCGTTTATCGTGATCCCTTTGGACCGAGTCTCGGTCCGCTTATCC
>Ga0179593_1589203_pt1 | contig 13544 bp, 18 predicted proteins | sample CZODoug2_1_08_16_FD_185931 | JGI IMG/M metagenome (GOLD analysis project Ga0179593, IMG submission 185931) | Vadose zone soil fungal communities from Angelo Coast Range Reserve, California, USA - CZODoug2_1_08_16fungal (PacBio error correction) | ecosystem: Environmental > Terrestrial > Soil >... | reverse complement strand
CCCCTTTCTCCTCGCGCGAAAATGCTCGCTCTGCTGCTTCCCTCTCCCCCCCAGCAGGATTCTCCCTTCTTCTTCCGACCCGCCTTGATACCGCGCCCAAAGGCAACGCGACGTCCCTTTTCTTTTTTTACAACAACGCCCCTCCCCTCTTCACATGCCGCACTTTTCCCCAACACCTTCAATCGCACCAAGCCCCCCCCCTTTTTTCTGAGCGCTCCGTTTTTTTGTCATTCAGGACTGTTTTTTGGCGCTCTTGGGTTAGGTAATTTCCTTTGTTAACTATAGAGACCATAACCCTGCCCATACACCAAACGCTTTTTTGTGATCCACCCCCCCCTTTTCTTCCTCCGCACTTTTTTCTGCATAATCGTCGTCCCAAGAAATGTCTTTTCTTTCTGCTAAGCCGCCTTCTGCCGACTCAGGACATGTCTTCTTCTATCACGAACAAAGCTTTCTTTCTGCCCAACATGACCCTGCTCGTCCCTTCTTCTCAACAAACCCGTCGCAATGGATCCCCCCCTTCATCAGCAGAACCCTGACGCCACCCCTTCACTTTTCCCCAATTATACCCCCTTTCTTCCCCGGTAATCCGCTGTCCCATCAAGCATTTCACCCGAGAATCAAACCCCTTTAATTTTCTCCCTTTTATGATGAGAATTAGGTACAGCTCGTCCCTGACGGGAAATCCCCCTTTTTTTTCTTTTGAAGATAATCGCTTCAGTCTTTGGTTCTCCCCTCCACCGCCCGCTTTTTTGTGACGCCTCAAGAGGGGGGTAAATAACCTCTTTCGAGTAATCATTTGACTCGTCTTTTTTTTTTCCCTTTTCCCCAATCGAGACCGAGCCCCCCCTCCGTTGGTTATCTCTCCTTTTCTTTCCAAAGGTAAAAGGAGGCTGGGATCTTTCATACAGTTCGCAGTCACAGGCTTCCCCTTCGCTTTTTTTTGGTTTTCTCGATAAGATGACGCGTCCCTTCTTCCTTATAAGGATCCCCCCCCCCACACAACGGCACCGCTAAATTTTCAAAAGGGGAAAATAACACGGGTCCTCCTTCCCCCGGATTGATCCGTCTTTTTCCTCCTGATCGCCCCCCCGTCTTCCTACCTTCCGCTGTGCACATTTTTCCTTTTGACTCTTGCTTTTTCTCTTTTCCCGCAAAAAAGGTCTCTTCAACCCGAGTCCACATTAGTTGCCTCTTTCTTAACCCGGAGTTTCTTTTCAGCGGTCCCCCTCCTCAAGTTTTAAAACGCGCTCCACCCCCCATGTCCTGAATGCCAATCCTCTTCCTCTCTCATGACAAATATGTGCCTCTTGGCTGTGCTCTTGGGGTTCTCTTTCTTCTTCCTCGAACTCTTTCCTAGCTTCTTTTTGCCGGGCGCCACCTCTGCGTTAATTTTTCCTTCCCCCCTTTGTTAGAAACATAATGTCCCAATAATGGCAATCCTTTTCCTTTTTCTCCGCGTGGCCCCCACCCACTCGACAATAGAAATACATTTCTCCCTCTTTTCCCCTCCCAAAACATCCGCACACGCTCTTCCCCCCCTTTTCCTTTCATATCAATCCGCGTCCTCTCTCTTACTCGCCCCTGACACCGCATAGGCGGCTTCCAATAACTCGTCTTTTTCTTTTCTTCCGAACTCCTATATCTTCGGTCCCTTTTTTTTTGATTCTGTTCGGCGGCGTTCGTGCCCTGCACTGGCAGGCCTCTTTTAGTCCATTGTGATTTCGCCGTCGCATTTTTTTCCTTGCAAAAGAGCGACCTTTTTCCCCGCGGATTGATAGGCCCGTGGCCATTTTTTTTTCTTGGCGGCGGAAGTTTTTATTTCCTCCTTCTCCAGGATTTCTTCCGGCTTTCTTTTCCCCCCCTCGTCCGTGAAGCTGAGGAAGTGTGTTCGGTGCTGGCCATGATTTGGATGGTTTTTTTTAGTGACATATGTGCCGAACCTGATGTTTTCTTTTTCCTTTTTTTTTTCTTTCCCTTTTAACCATCTGGTCCCCATTTTTCCGCACGCGGGGCGCAGGAAAACGCCCCCCCGGCAGAGGTCCTTTCCCTATCACAGCCAAGAGTGGCTGTGTCCCTCTCTTCTTCCTTTTCTGATTTTGGCATTTTCAATTTGATGTTGGCTAAGTGGGGAAATGCCTCCCTCCTCCCTTGAGGGGACTCCTGCCTCACGACCACGAGGGGGAATCCGGTTCTTATGTGCTGGCTTTCCCAATTTGTTCAAAAATTTCCTGCCCATGACAGCCGCTCTTCTCCCCCTTTGCGAAGGTCACAGGCGCACTTTTTTTTTCCGTGAACCTTTTCTGGCGCTCTCAATGAAAGCGAGTTTCCTTTTCCTCAGTGATTGTGCCGGAGTACACTTTTTTTCCTTTGTGCTGGTGAACCCGGTTGTTGATTAGTCTCTTGATTCTCCTTTTCTCCTGAGAAGGCGATTACGCCAAAGCTTTTCTTTCTAGGGAATGCGATTTGCGGCTTCTTTTTTTCCCATTAATTGAAAGTGGTGGACTCTTTTGTGGCCAATGTGCATTTTTTTTTGGGGGAAATGGTGAATTCAGCACTTTCAGTCTCCCCCCCCTTCTGGGCGAGGGTGGATGCGGTTCCCCCAATATGAGGTATCTGGGTTGGCCCCTTTTTGGTGCGGAGCCGGCCTTCAATCCTTCTTCTAGGGTTCAATGAAGGATGTTTTCCTCCTTTCCCGTTCTGGGCGAGAAGCTTGGAACGTCTTTTCCTCAAAGAATATGAAGCGGTTTTTCTTTTTCTTTCTTGTTGGTTGATCTACCTCGGCCCTTTCTCCTTAAGGGTATGTGATCAAGTCTTTTTTTCCCCCTTTTAAGGGGATTCCTGCGGGGCTTGGGGGGTCCTAGTTTTTTTAGGGAGGAAAGGCGAAGGTTTGTTTTTCCCGAGCTCGCTGGTTCATGTGGCTTCCTTCCTTCCTTTTCGCTGGGGGCGGTGAGCTTTTTCTTCTCTCTGTTTTAGTGTCCTTTGAGTTTTTTTTGTAGCCTGGCGGTTGGTTGTAAGACCCATCCCTCCTTCCCTCCGGATGTAGATTCCCTCTCACAAAGGGCTGGAGATCGTTTTTTTTTTTTTTTCTACCAGCTCTCAACCTTTTTGGGGTAGGGAGGACGGGAGTCCTCTAGAGGTACAAGAGATTCCCCTTCTTTCTCTCTCCCCCAAGAGCGCATTCTTCTTTGAAACAGTCTTTTTGATGTCTCTCAGAAAAAAGTGGGTTTCCTTTTTTCGATGAGAAGGGGACGGTGTTGTGCCTTCCTAGGGCTTTTTTTTTTTTTTACCCCCAACAAACACCCCCCCCCCCCCCCACCACAGCCCCCTCTTTTCTTCTTTTGAAGGTTGCGGTACTCTCTTTCCCGGGGTTGAGTTTTTTTGAGAAGAAGGAGGTGGATGCGGTTCCTCCCCTAGAGAGAATTTAGCGCGACTCATTCTTTTTTTTTTCTCATATTTTCCTCATCCTCCCTCTCTTCGATCCCACCTCTCGCCATCTTTAAAACGCTCGTCTTTGTCCCAGATAAACGGCCCTTTCTTTCCAGGCAATCGCACAAACTCCTCCCTCTTTCGCTTGACTTTTCAACTTCGTTTCCCGGAAAAAAAACGCCCCCTTTTAAAAGGGACAGAACCGCCCTTTTTCCCCCTGCGCAACTCCTTCTCCCCAAAACCACTTTTTTTCTACTCTTCTTTGCGAAGTACAGGACTTTTTTTCTTCCTGCAGGAGCTCTGGGGGTCTCTTCTCTGCCTGTACTTAGAGTGCACTCAACGATTCCCTCCCCCGGGCGGATTCCTCTTTGTGAGAAAAAAAAATTCAACCTCACATTCTCAAGCACGTTGTTGCCTCTTTTTCCCTCATTAGTCCCACAGCCCTTTTTTCGGCAACAAAAAAAACGCATTTACCTTATCGACTCGGTCCCCCCCCTCTTCGCAAATAAAGCGGTTCTCCCCTGCCCCCCCTTTTCCCCACAGGAACTCTGTTTCAAAAAAAACCAGTCGCAACTTCTGTCATCCGCCGCAACAACTTCCCCCATTCAAATTTTCCGCACCCTCATTAAAAGTAATTTTCAACGACCCCTGCGGATAGGGCTTTTTTCCCCCTCCTCCTGCAAACAGAGCTACCTGCTTGATCGCGCTCTGCTTCGGCATTTCGTTCTGCGTCCCTCCCACTCATCCTCCCCCCCGAAGGTAAATTGAACCATCTTCTTTTTTTTCCGTAAGGAGCCCACGCCCCCAGTCTTTTCCCTGCAAAAGATAAATATACTTCTTCCCCCTCCCCCCCTACGCCCTCTCCATTTCTTTCAAGATGAATGAAACAATGTTTTTCCCCTCTCCTCGCCTTAAACATTCCACATCCCCTTTTTTCCTCCACAACTTTCAAATCTATCTCCCTCAGGATCTCATCCCTCCGTCCAATTCCTGAAAAAGGACCCCCTTCTTTTTCGTTATGGGCGTATCCTCCTTTTTTCGGCAATACGTTTTCTCGTCACCCCAAAAGGAACGCGTCACCTTTCCCCAACAGTCCCCCCACGTGTTATCCCCCTTGTCAACCGGCTGATACCGATCCCTTTTAATAACCCCGTTCCCTTCACGTCCCAGACCTCTTGCAAATTAGAGATTGTTGAAGCCGAAACTCATGTGCAGTTTTACGGAAATTTTCCTTTGTTCTAAGCAAATCTTTCTTCCCCTTTTCTTCAACCCGATGGCTTTCCTCAGCGATTTCCCACCCCCTTTCCAAAACGCCTCTCCACCATTCGGTCCAATGACTCAGAAAATATTACTACGTACTCATTTTTTCCCTCCAATATGGCAGTGCTTTGGGGTTCTTTTCTCCTTGCATGAGCGAACCCGTTTCTGTTTCTTTTCTCCGGGCGCCCTCTTCGTCCTTATTTTTTTTCCTCCAAAATAAGGTTCTGCCCCCCTATACAAAATCATGGCAAGCCCTCCCTTCTCCGCGGTGCAAAGAATCAACCTCCTTCTTCTGCGCCTTCAAATCCCAACTTCCCCTCTCCAAAAGTCTCCGGTGCAACGCGGACTATCCCCCTTTACTGTCGCTCTTGTTCAATCGCCCCTTTCTTCTCCCTCACAATGTCTGCCGCCATTCCCTCTTCCGAAACGCCGCCGCCCCCACCGGATATCCCCCCTCTTTCCCCTCAATACTCGTTGTTGTTGTGCTTTTCCCTTTTTTTTGGCGGCGGCGTTCGGACTTCCTTTTTCTGCGAGTTGATGGGGTCTCCTCCCGGATGCGTGGCAGGTGCGATTCCCTTTCCTCGTAATTGCTGGTGGCCAATTTGGGCCCCGGGAAGTTTGTGGAGTTTCAACGCTCCCCTTCTTTTTTTTCCCTTTTGCAGATTGCGGATTTTTCTTTTTTCCGCTTGAGGCAGGGGTTGCGGTCTTTTTCCGCATTATGTGGCCGACTATTGATTGATTTTTCCGTCCTCCATTTCAAAGAGAGGGAGCCCTTCTTCCCCTTTCCTTTTGCGCAGAAAACGAGGTGCGCTCATTGTCCTTTCCTTGAGAAGAGAACCCCCCCCAGCCAATTGTGTAGTTTTCTTTTCTATGAGAAGTGAGTACGTTCTTTCTCTTTTTGGCATTCCCTATGACATTTTAGATGGCTTTTTTCGCCCGTGGGGGAAACTTTCCTTTTTTTCCCGCGTAGACCACGCTTTTTTCTTGAAACGAAGGGGAGGGCCCTCTTGGCGATTTGAAGGATGTGCTTTTTCTGGAAACATTTACGCTGTACCCTTTTTTTTTTTCGCGGACAATTGCAGGTCCTCGTTGCAGGACGTTGAACACGGGTCACTTTTTTCTTTCGGCATGAACGGTTCTTCTGCAGGGGGACGAATTGCTTGTTTTTTTTTCGGTTCCTTTTTTAGGTTATTCATGCGGTTGCCGGGTGTTTTTTCTTTTTCGTATTGCGGACGCGACTGTCTTTTTTTTTTCCTTTTCTATTACGCAACCCTTTTCCCTCTCTTTTGCGGTTAATCTTCCCTCGAACAGATGAGACTTCAAAACATAATTTGAAGGGTGTTCTTTTTTTTCCCCCCTGAGGGATGTGTAATCTCGGGCTCCTTGGCTTTTGGTCCTCTTCCAGTAGAGAAAATTGTTCGGGAGGAGGGTTTTCCCAACAATCCTTTTTAAGCTGGTGGAGTAAAAACTCCTTTTTTTTTTTTGCCGACGGACACTCCTCGATTCTTTTCCCCTGCTGTTTTGCATTATTTTCTGCTGGGAGCGCCTCTTTTTCCGCCGAAGCAGAGCTCTTAAAAGCATTCTGAGCTCTTGCCGCATTTTGATGGTTTGTCTATCCGCGGATTCCCTGTTTTTATTTTATTCAGTTTGAGGAAACTCCGGGGCCCCCCTGGGAGGCGTTTTTTCTCTTTGAGTACATGCGAGTTTTTTTTACAGAGCTCGCTGTTTCATTTTTTTCTTTTCCGGCATTGAAGCTGGGGGCGGTATTTTGCTTTGAGGCGATGTATTCGCTCTTTGGAGACGGCCTTTCAGATTTCCGCAAAAGCATTTCTTGTTTTCTTTTTCTCTGATATTGGCGGATGCGATTTCCTTTTCCCTGTGGAGGAGTTTTTTTCAATGCTCGGCATATTTTTGTTAGGGAGGAAGGGAGATTTCTCCTCCCCCCCACTCGGATTAGAGATTTACACCCCCTTTTTTCCCTTCTCCCCCCAGAGCGCAGGCAGGATTGCCTGTGCCCTCCCCCCCCCCCTATCCCGATAAGAAAACTTGGTTGGTTTGTTGTTTTGGGGTTTCCCTTTGGCGGTTCTCCTTCTTCCGAGAGGCGCCGAGTTTTTTGGATGTGACAAATTTCTCCCTGGCTCCGGAAGTACAAGGCTCAACTCGTTTCAGAGTTGGCGATTGACTGTCTCTTTTTTTATCTGGCCCCCTACGTTCTAGTTCGTCCGATTTTGGAGGCTCGGGTGGGATATCTCTCTCCGTTGTTGTTGGGGAGAGAATATCCCCTCCCTTTTTCGCGCTTAAAATGCTCGCTCTTGCCCCTTCCTCTCCCCGACGGATTCCCCCACTAACCCCTCTTCCGCCACACGGAACCTCCTTCTGCGCCAACTTACGGCCTTCTTGGTCTTTCTCCCCAAAGTTTCGCCTATGTCCCATTCTCCCCCGCCCCCTTGCCCTTCTGCCCCAGCAACACACCCCCCCCTCCCCCCTTTTTTCTTAGCGCTCAGGTGGAGATGCCAGGATGTCTTTTTTTTCCTCGGGGGTTCTAGGCTCTGTGCACTTTCTTTCCTCTCTCTTTGAACTTATTCTCCACAAAACTGCGGTTGATCGCCTCCCAAAACCCCATCAACTCCCTCCCCCGTGAATCGCCTCCCGCCCATGAAATTTTCCCCCAAGAAATATTTCTGCCCCACCAAACCGCCTCATGATAAGCCTCTTTTTTCCCCTGGACCCTCGCACAGACCTCTTAATGAAGGAAAAAACCTGTCCTCCTTCAAAAGGAAACCGTCCCTCCACCGGCTCACAACACCACCCATTCCCGAAAGGTACTACCTCCAGGAATCTCCCCAAACCCTCTTATCCCCTTCGTGTACCACGAAGGGAGAACATACCCATGCCTTGTAATCGCGGAATAGGGTTTCCCCCTAAGCAAGTCTCCCCCTGCGCCTCCCCTATTCATTCTTATAGCAGATATTGAGTCGGTTTCCTTCCAGAACAGCCGCCTGACCCGGTTATGGTACCCCTCTCTTGCCGTCAGGCCCAATCCTGTGTAACTTGCAACCTCTCCCCCCCCCCTTTGTAATACCTTCCCCAAGTAATCACTTTTTTTTTTTCCTCCCCCCCCTTCCCCCATCTTTTCGGTCTGCCCCCCCCCCCGTGGGAATCTTCCACCACTTTCAAATATGTTTTCTTTCTTTTCCATCCATGTCCGCAAATCGCATTTTTGCCAAATCGCTTTTGGTGTCATCCCGATCGCGGAAATGCCCTCTTCTCCACATTACAAACACCGGGCACCCCCCTCTTCCCCTTCCCAACAAGTAAACTCCCACTTTTCCCTTCCCCCCCGGCTTGATCCCCTCCGTTTGAAGCCTGCAATTCTTTCCCGCACTGCCCCCTTTTTTTAGTGTGCACCTCTCGCCCCTCCAAGCTGCTGCTGGCTTTCCGCCAACACAATTTACATCCCTTCAAAGCCGCCGCTTCCCCTTCACCGCGTTAAACCCCCGTTTTTTCCCCCCGTAATCTCCCGTTTCACTTAAACACTCACTCTTTTTACTCCTTTAAATGCCAACTCCGAACCCTCTCCTGATCATCGCCACCTTCTTCCCTTCTGTGTGCTCTTGGGTTTTCTCTTTCAATTCTTTTTTTGCGAACCGCGTGTGCTTTCTTCCCAGGGGCGCTGTTCTCCCCCTGTCCATCATCCCCCCCCCTCCCCCGCCACCCCTCCCCACCCCCCCCCCCCCCCATGGCAAGCCGCAACTTTTTTTCGCCGCGTGGCCAAACTAATTTTCCGAAATCCCTTTCTCCTTATCTTCTCTTCCTCCCCCAAGCTCTTCCCATTTCCCAAGGGACATATTCCCCCCCCTTCAAACTGTCGCTCTTTTCTTTGCCCCCGCATACGGCGGCGCACTCCTCCTTCCCGTGCATGTGCTTCCTAGCGAACAGCGATCCGATCTCTCCTTTTCTTTTTTTTTGAGAGCGATTCGGATTCGTCTTTTTTTCCTCAACATGCACTGGGCGCTCTTTCTTTTCCCCCCTTTTCATTTCGCCTCTTTGTTTTTCCCTCCTCCTTGAACAAGAGCGCTCCTGACGCGGAGGATTGGCCCTTTTTTTTCTTAAGCATTTTTCTTTTTCCCCCTCTCTTCACGGCTTGGATACTTTCGTTTGAGGCAAAAGCGAGGCGGAGCTGCTTTTTTTTTTTTTTCCATGAATTTGGATGGTTTTTTTTCCCTTTTTGCAAAACATGATTGTTGGTTTTCATTTCTCCGCGTCCCTCCCCGCATCGGGGTTCCTCCCGCGGGGCGCAGAAAACGAGGTTAGTTCCTTTTTTCTTTTTTCCTAGACAAAAAGAGTGCCCAGCCCTTTTTCCCTTTTGCCACAGATTGGCGATGAGCCTTCTTTTTTTTAATAGTTCGCCAATCCTTTAGGTGTGAGAGGTGGGGACAACTTTTGGAAAGCGCTGATCCTCTTCCTCCGGTTGGACGATTGGCACCCTTTCTCGTCTTTTTTTCCGTGCTGGAGTTCCCCTTTGCGGGGAGGCAAACATTTCCTCCCCCCCTCCCAGAAGATGTTCTGCAAAATTTCCTGTTCCCACGTTAGCCCTTTCGGGGCAGTCGCGGTCCCCTTTCGGATTAAGGCCCCCCAGCGAGACGGTCCCTTTTTTTTTTTACGAAACGAAGTTATTTTTTTTCCCCTTCTTGATTTTGTGTCATTGGTGATTTCCCCTTTTTCTCCCTGGTTACGTATGCCGTGCTTCTCTCGAAGGCCCCCGCAAGAGAGTTGGCCGGTGCATCTCTTTTTTCCTTCCCCTGCGGACATGGAGGAGCTTTCCCTCATTTGAAAGTGTGTCCCCCCTCGGGATGGCATCCTTGCGAGGAATAGATGGGGGACATGGGTGCCTTCCCTTTTCCCCCCTGAGCAAATGATACTTATTCTTTTCTCTTTATGAACCAACCAATCCTTCCCCCCCATCCCACGCTGGCGGTCCCCTTCCGGGTTACCCCCATATAAGAAGCGGATTATCGGGTTTCTTTTTCCCTTCAGGGGCGGTGCTGGGCGCGTCCCCCCCTTCCGAGCGCGATTTCTTCTCCTGGTTTAGGCGCCTTCAGACGATTCCCCTCTGGAGTACAAGGCTGGCTCTTCCTCCCCGTTGCTTTGCGGGAAAAGGTGAAGGTGCCCTTTTTTTGGCGCGATGGCAGTTGGTTTAGACCCGGGTTGTGTGATGAGCCCTTTCTTTTCCCTCTGTTCCTGGGATTGCTTCTTTTTGCATTGAGATGGGTTCGACGTGTTCGTGTTCTTCGTCGTCGGAGGGGGGAGTTTTTTTTGTTCAGCACCAGCCTTTTCGTCCTTTTATGCGATTCACAAAGTGCTGGATCCTTCAGTTTTTTGTATAACTTTTCTACGGAAGACGAAGTTTTCTTTTTTTTTTTGCGTAGGGATAGAGAGTGAACAATAGATACCCCCCTTCTCCCCGAGCGCAGGTCTCTTGCCTGTGTCCCCATTTCAAGGAGCACACCTGCTTTTTCACCAAGTGGGGTTTTTGACGGTGGTTTTTTAGGGTTTTTTCCGTACGAAGGTTTTTTCGTTTCCTTCCTCTTTCGAACTTGTTGATTTTTTTCCCCCTTTCCCATGATTTTCATTACAAGATCAAGAGGTTCAGTGTCCTTTTGCGAGCCTGGAGAATACGGCTTTTTCCCTTCGAGAGCGAGCATTTTAGCTCTCCCTTTTTGTATCTCTCTCTTCCTTCTCGTGTCTCCCAAAAGAGCCGCCGCAATCTTCTTCGCTGGCGGCGTGGCCAGCTCCCTTCCGGCAATCGCAACCTGGACTTCCGCTATAAGGATTCCCGAACAACCAATGTGTTTCTCCCGCGAAACGCGGCAATACCGCCCCTGCAAGCACCCCTCCCCCCCTAATCTTTTTTTGTGATCCTAGGTGATTGTTTTCTTTCAATTCAGTTTTTTTGGCCTCGCTTTTTTTTCCCTCTGTTTGTCCTTTCTTAGGACCCCTTGGGTGTTTTTTCCATTTACAACTTCGGATCCTATATCGTTTTTTCCCCCCCCCCCCTCACGTCTTCCTCGCACCGTCCCTATTTTTATTTTTTTTTTATTCTTTCCCATCTCCCTTTTTTTGTGGATACCTTTGTATGTAAGCCGCCTTCTCCGCTCCCTCCCCTCAAGCGGCTGCTCACAGCCCACTTCTTTAGCATCCACCGGATTTTTTTTTCCCACACCCCGTCCTTTGTATTCCAAACCCCTTTCTTTTACCCAAGCAGAAAAGCGGAATCCTAGCTGATCAAATTACTCCTTTCATACGCTGATAGAGGTTTCAACCTTCCCCCCACCCTCTCCCAACCCGTTATCGCGATATGATTCGGCATTGTTCCTTTTTACTCCTCACTGAAATTCCCCCAGCCTTCCCCCTCTTCTTATATTTGTCCAGGCTTCGCCTTTTTTTTCCCCTCTGCCCCCCTCATTACCAAGCCCTGCTCAAAAATCGCAAGAAGATCCCTTTCTCTCTGGAAAGCTGAATGCACCCCCCCTCCCTCGCCCTTCCCCTTCCCTTCCCTCCCTTCTCCCACCCCCCCTTTGTTGTATTGGCACCTTCCCCTCCCCTGTAAGCAAATCGCCTTCTTTCCCCTTTCGTCTTGGGCCCTTCTCGTCCAGCAAACGCTATCCTTCTCCCCCCCCTTCCCCTTCCCCACCCCCCGCCCTCACAAGTGTAAGCGGCACCCATTTTTTTTTTTTCTCCGATCGTTTCAGTTCCGCCCCCCCCCGTTTCCCGTGTTCACGCACCCTTTCTCTGAATTTTTCCGGACATGATTTCTTTACTGGTTGCCACGCCCCACAAGTTTTCCCCCAGCCGACGCTTCCCCTTCGTTGCACTCTTTTCAACGGCGTCTTCCTCAGCTCCCATTTTCCCTTTTCCACATCAATATAAAATGTCACCACCCTAAGAAAAAATATTCCTCGGAACTCACTTTCTTTTAAACAGCCACTCTTTGCTTTCTTTTTGGCCTGCCTATTCTTCATTTTCTGACTTTGGAAGAAGGTGACGCCCTCTTCTCTCCTTTCCCTCATCCACATCAGGGTTCTTCACCCCCCTCCAATCAAAATCATGGGCAAGTCTCCCTCTCGCCTCTTTCCAAATGTCCCTCAAATCCCTTTATAAGTACCACAAACTCCGCCCAAGCTCCCCACCCCCACTCCGCTTCCCTCTTTTTCCCTCTCCCCCACGTTCCCACGTTTTTTTTGCCCGCAACAACTCGCTCCCTTCTTCCCGCCAACAGCCGAATCGATCTCTCTCTTTTTTGAGAGAGATCGATTTCGGCTGTTGTCTTTTCTTTCCACCTGCACTTTCTCTCTTTTTCGAGATTTTGCGTGGAAGGTGCGAACCCCTTCTAGACATTGAAGTGGTTGCCTCTTCCCCTTGGAACCGGAGATTTGGTCATTTTTCTTTCACCTCTCTTCGTCCATTTTTTTCTTAGTTGATTTAGTTTGGCCACCTCTTTTTTTTTTCTGATTGCAATGATTTTTCTTTCCTTATGTGCCGAACCCTGATGTTGGATGTTTCCCCCTCTATGGCTCCCTTCTCGGTGCGACGCTAGAAACGAGGTAGCGTCTCCTTTTTCCAAGAGAACCCCAAGAGCCACCTTTTCCCCACAGATTTGGCGATGATTTCTCTTCTTGTTTCCCTTTCCCCCCCCCCTTTGTTTTTTGGAAAGGGGTGCGCGCTTTTTCGATTACGGGTGGGAACGTCTTTTACCGCGGTGCGGATTGGCCCTCCTGCTTGCTTTTCCTTTTGGTTTTGGTTTTTTTTTGAAAACATGCAGCAGCGTTAGCGTCACCTCCTTCGAAGTATGGGCAGTGCGTGGCCCGTTGGACGATTAAGGTCCCTTTTTCCCCTGCCGTTAATTTTTTCTTCCAGGGGAGGGGACCTTTGAATCCCTCTTTTTTCTAGATGTGGATTCCCTTCCTTCTTGATCCTCTCCTTCCTAGCCAACCCCCCCTTGATTTTGAAGGCTGAATCTGGGAACTGGATGAGATCCTGCGGTTTCCCTTTTCAAGTGTGAAGATTGCGCTCATGCACACGGCTTCCCCCCCTTGGAATGGCTGGCTTTGGTTTTCTCCCTCTTAAAGTAGAGCAAATGCCGTGGAGCGTCCCCCCATCTTGAGTATATGGAGTTTTCAGTTCCCTTCCCTGAGTTTTGATCCGGAAGGTCCCATCCTTTCTTTTAAATTAAAGGATGGGGGCCCCCCCCCCCCCCCCCCCCCCCCCCCCCCCCCCCCCCCCCACCCCCCCCCCCCAACCCCCCCCCCCCTCCCCCCCCCCCCCCCTGGCGGCGGTGCTGGGCGCGCCTTTTTTTTCCTCATGTCTCTTCTCGAATTTTTTTGCTGGAGAGTTGCAAGAAGACGTTTGCGGTTTTTCTTCGCGCGATAACCGGCTTCCTCAAGTATTTGCGAAAAGTGAAAGGGATACCTTCTTTCTTCAGTCCCTTTCGGGTTTTAGTTTTCTTCGCTGTTTCAGGGATGCCTATGATCTTTTTTGAGAAGCAGCTGGATTTGCGCTTCCTTTCCTGGGCTTATCAGGAGGCGGTTTGTTTTTTTTTCTTTCTCTTCTTCTCTTCTGCTCGAGATTTTTCTCCTTTGGAGGAGTTGAGGGGGTTGGATCCCCCCCCCGGAATAAGAAGTTGGGTATTTTTAAGAGAGTTACAATTTTTTCGAATTTCCCGAAAGTTCCCCCGTCCTGGAATGCGAAAACATTTCCCCCTGGGGTTTGCGGTGGTGGGCTGGTTTCTGTTGCGGTGTTGCCGGGTTTTCTTTTTCCCTTTGCTTTGACTACACCTTTCCGTTGAGAGGAAGTAA
>Ga0179593_1604693_pt1 | contig 13545 bp, 16 predicted proteins | sample CZODoug2_1_08_16_FD_185931 | JGI IMG/M metagenome (GOLD analysis project Ga0179593, IMG submission 185931) | Vadose zone soil fungal communities from Angelo Coast Range Reserve, California, USA - CZODoug2_1_08_16fungal (PacBio error correction) | ecosystem: Environmental > Terrestrial > Soil >... | reverse complement strand
GATCAACCTTCCCCCCCTTAATGCTTTCGCCTTCCTTCCCTCATTCCACAGTTAACTGTGGCCCCTATTAATCCCATGATATTCCATCCAGAATGGTCTAGTGTCTTTTCATTCGGGCCCCCTCCGAATCAATTTCCCCACCTCTAGAGATGGACTTTTTTGTTGAAGGTAAAGAAGATTCTTTGATATTTCAATCGCCCAAAAGCATGGGTGGCTTTCCATGGATACGGTCCCTGATGTTTTTGTCCTTTATTTCACGGCAAGTCCCCTGGTGGGTTGGCGCGGCCAGGCGATCAAGCAAATTGCCGGCCTTACCCCTATACAGCCGCAGTTGAGGCCCCCCCCTTGGAACTCCGCCGCTAGACTTTAATTTCCAGGCGGTTTTCGTAATTCTTCGTGACCTTGCGATCGGTTATGCCTTCTCTGATGAGACCCTATTCTTTCCGATAGACCCCCTTCAAAAGCCGTCGTCCCTTCCTTGTCTCACTGTTTAAAAGCCCTCGTGCGCCAGTACAACCCTCGCGATATCTGGACCGTGACCCCCTTCCCGTTCATACATGCAGATCACTCTTCAAGTTCTTTAGGTTTCCCTTTGGCACGTCCTCGCGGAATTGGATTTTTCCTATTTCTTTTACTGTCCCCTTTTTTTGGTTGCTAAGGTCCCTTGCTCCCCCTTCGGCTTTATTCGTCTTTTCCATCGAGCAGCCCCTTTCCTCGACGCCGGTGTTCTGCTCGCACGCATGGCACGCGACAAGGCTTCTCTCGGAGTGTTGTGAGGAATTCGTTTTCTTTCCTGATTTTTTTTTTTTGGATCGTCGGTATTGTAACCGCATCCCCCTCCCCCCATTCCGCCCCTGCGCCTCGTCTGCGTCTCGTATCTGGCTTTCACCGGGAACTCCTTGTTTTTCGCGACAACGATGAAGAGTAGAAAATGACCTTCCCGCATGTTCGTACCACCACTACGCTTCTTCCCGTCCAGCACGGTTTTTCACGAACACCAGCCGTCGCTTTTTCCCTTTAAATAGGGACACTTTTCTCCCTTTGCCCTTTTTCCCTGTTTTTTGTAGTTTTCGTTCTGTTCCCGCCGGGAAATAAGCCTCTTTCTCACGACCGTTTGTCTCAATATAAACTCTTTTTTCCCTATGGACTGCCGGGGCACCCTTTCCCCCCCTTTTCCTGCTAGCAAGGAGCGTTTTACTGGCTGACCCCCCTTACATTTGGCCCCCGATTTTCGTCCCGTTTTTTGCCATTATTCAAGACTTTCTCACTAAGAGAATCGTGAAGCCCTCCCCTCCCTCCTTCCCTGTGCTAAGTACTTCAAGATTTCTATTTCCCCCTCGAGATCCCCCTTTCTTCTCCTTCTTTAAGCCCCCTTGTCCCCCCGAACCCCACCTGCTTTAGTCAGGCTGAGATTCCTTAGTTAAGCTTCTCCTTTTCTGCGAGTATTTTGAGTTTTTCACTTTCTTTCCTTTTCCTGGGAACATCCGTCTTCTTTTGAGGAAATCAAGGCTTCTCTTCTTCCTTTTTACCCCTCACGAAGGGAAGACAGCATGTGTTTCTCGCCAGCGCTGATACCCCCTTTGATTTCCCCCATCCTTCTCCCCCCCCCCCCCCCAGTAAATCATCCCCCCCCCTTTTCGGCCCCCTTTCCTGTTGAAAAAATTTCAGATTTTTCTCCTATGCCCTTCTCCCCCCCTATCCGGCCCAAAGGCTTAGCACAGGTTTTTGAAACAACTTTCGATTTTCCCTTCCCCCCCCCTTTTTTTTTTCTAAGGGTCCGCCAAGTCCCCAAGATACAAGAGTCCCCTTTGGGGACCCCTCCTTTTGGTGTGACCCAACCCCATGTTAGGTGGCCTTTTCTTCCTTTATCTGAAGCACAGAACCTTCTTTGCACCAAAGAGATTTCGCGAGTCTCGCCATCTTCCTTGACGAGCTGTTGTTCTCATCGATCCCCTTCCCAGAAAAAGGTGTCGGCACGCGTTTTTTCCACCTACTTTTCTTCCCTCCTTATTGTACGCTCTACTACTATCGCCCCGTCCCCTCCCCTCTCTTTGATCTGTCGTTTCTTTTTCTGGCGGAGGCGCGTTTTCCCTGTTCGTTGCTCCCTTTCCTAAAACAGGGAGATCTTTTTTTTCCCGCTCAAGTTTCCCCTTTTCTGACGCCCCCAACCCTCCTCCTTGTGTTGTATTGACATGTAACGTTCTTTTTCTGCGAGGAAGCGGGTTTTCCCCTTGCGGTGCTTCCTCTGGCGGACTGTTTTTCTTTCCGAGGGGCCTTCTTCCCCTCTTATCCCTAACTGGTGTTTTTTGAGAGTATCCCCCCTCGTGCGGCCCATAGGCAGGATTAAGAGCCTCTTTTCCTTTCTCCTTTTCCCTAGGAAGCCCCTCCTATCCCTTTCACCGCTATCGCCTTCCTCCCCCATTAAATACACCCTCTTTTCTCTTTTTTCGGTTTGTTGTGATTTTTCTTTTTTTTCGGAAATTCGCCCGGGTGTAAGAAAGCGCTCCCCCTTAGATGTTCCATCCTCCTTATGCGAGCAGAGACATCCTTAAAATTTCCCCCCCCCCTGATCGGCGTTCCCCCCATTTCCTCGAAGTAGGTAGGAAACCCTCCCTTTTCCTTTCGGAGGTCTTCCTCCTCCTCCCCCCCAGATAGAGGTTTCCCCCCCCCCTCCTTTTCTATCCGCGATGGCACCCCTCTTTTTTTTTTCCCCTTTCCTGTTCGAGTTTAACCGGCCTCTTGATCCCGCCGGAACATCCCCTTTTTCTTTTTTTTAGTCCGCATCATCGTGTATATTGAAGGGAGGACCCTTTCCCCCTTTTTCCCTTTCCTGACGCGTGCTTTTATCCCTTTTTTTTCAAACATGTGATCGTTTTTCCCAGTTCTTTTTTTTGTGCGAGTGGGCCTTTTCCCCCATCTTGCCTTCCCGTTTTGTGGTTGGGTGCGTTGCTGGTGCCGCCCTGATTTTTTTTGCCTTTTCTCAAAAGTGGTTTTCTATTTAGTCGCAGCGCTGTGTCTCTTGTCGGGGCGTTTTTTCGTCAAGTGAATCAATGTCTGCCTCTCCTGATGTCGCACCTCTTCCCCCCCTTTAACCCAACGATAGGTCTCCTCCGTCATACAGAACAGTTGCCCCCCAAAATCTCGCCGTGCTTCTTTTCTGTCCTGGCTCATCAGCTCCAGGTAAAGAAAGGCCCCCCTCACACCGCCTTTTATCTTTCCTTGGCGAACCTACGATTTCTACGTTAGTTTACAACCTGGTCAAACTTCCTAGGGCCCCGTGGGAACCAGCTCTCCCGGCTCCCGATTTATCTGTAGGTCACGCATTCCCCGGCCACACGAAGACACTCCTCCAATGTGGCTTTAGGGTCTCCCTTACCCTCCGACTGGCTTTTACTGTTCTCCTTATTCACAGATATTTTTAGGCCCGGCGGTGCGATAGGGCGTCCCCCCAGTTCTTTCGATACTCCTCGGAGTCGGCTTCAGGACAACCTCCGAAGACGCACTGTCCTCCCTTCATGCACCGATTTCGTCGTCTTCCCTTTTACCATTGTCACTTATGTTCCCTTTTTTTTCTTTTTCCCTGGTTCGGAAGCCCCCCTCTTTCTGTCGGAGAGAATAGGACTTTGTTTTCGAACGATTGTCCCTTCGCCCCCCTTTGAGAATAGAATCTTTCCGAGGGCCGTTTCCAACTCCTTTTTACGAGAGCAGAAATAGCTTTCTTCCTGGTCTTTACTTCTTCGTCTTGACGCACTTTCCCTTCAAGTCCGGCCGGCTAGAAGCTCCCGCAACCCCCCTTCCTCTCGCGGAGGCTTTTGTCGAGTTCCTCCCGCCCCACCGGCTGTTTATCCGCTCAACCAAAAGGAGTCCTTTCAGACGCATAAATCCCGTCTTTTGTCATGTCCTGGCCACCCTCTTCAGCCCCCCCCCCTTTCCCCTCCTATTATTTCCATTAGCTCGACGTCGGCCCTTCGGACAGTTTTCCGACATTTCCTGTCGTTTCTTCTTTGTCGGCACGATCATACGCGAGTCTTTCTTTTTTTACTGGCTCTCCTTTTCCCTTTTGTCTTCTTGCGGCTCGCCTGGTTCCCTCCATTGTCCGACGGGAGATCGTTTTTCTCCTAAGCTCAAGTCTGTCTCCCCCCCCCTCGCAAGGTCACTCCTTCCCACACCTTCCAATGTCGTTCTCGCGGCTTTGCCAAGGTGCCAGTCTTTTTTTTTCTGTATTCCTTTCCTCTTGTCAGTCCTTCCCCGCCATGACCGCGCTGCGCGCAACCCCCCCCTTTCTTTTCGCAGTTGATCAAGTCGTGCCGCCCCCCCCCCCCCACCACCCCCCCCCCCCCCCCCCCCCCCCCCCCCCCCCCCCTTCGTCGCAAGGTCCAACCCTTTTTTATCCTACAACAACTCCTTTTTTGCGTGACCTTCACAACCCATCTTGTCAACGGACTTCGGGGTTTTTGGGATTCGCCCTCTCTTCCCCCTCTCCCCAGAGAGTCCTTTTCTTCCTTTTCCCTTTTTCATGTAGACCTTCTTTTCTCCTCTCATGTTGGACACTTTTTCCTGCCTCTTTTGTTTATCTCTCGCTTTTACTCTTTTTGAGAGAGATAAACCTTTGATCCCCCTCCGCTTCCGTACAGGATCTTTCAACTCCCCAACGCTTAATTTGCCAGCTATTCCCATGCATACCTTCCGTACTTTTTTTGATTCATTCGGGAGACGCCCCTCCTCCTTTTTTTTCTTAGCGGCATTGTGGTTTGGTCACTAAGATCGTCCGTCCAACAGCGACGCCCCCATTCCTTTGCGGCGCGCCAACATCTTGGTCTCTTTTTTTCCTTCCCCCTCGATCTGAGAGATCCGGCCCCCAAAGCCGTGGTGGGTGTTTCCCTTCCGGAAAGGCTTTCCTTCTGAACCGCGAAGAAGGTCCTTTCCCAGTCGAATTTCCTTTTCCCGACCGTTCCTTCTCCATTTTCCCTTTTTTTTGGCGGAAGGCAGGTTTGAGACCCCTTTCGCTATCCTCTGCCGACCGAGGATAGTTTCTTTTTTCATTTGCTCGGCACATTCCTCCTTTTGCCCGTCGCGCCCCTTTTTTCCTGGCCCCATGGCCGCCATTATTTTCTTTTCTCCCCGGAAGCTTCTCTTTTTCCCCCCTTATTCGAACTTTTTGAGACGTGGAGTGAGGTTTTTTTTGGGCGATTTCCCTCGCTGAATGGATTCCCATGGCTTTCGCCTTTTCCTGGTGTTGTTTCGGCCCTGAGCAAAAGAGCTTTCCCTACCCGAGCAGACCCCCATCGACCTTTTGATCGGACGACACGAAGGTTTTTTGCAAGCGGTCCTCTATGGCCCTCCGCCGCGCCGGTTTTGTGAGGCACCCCTTGGAAGAGGATGCATTTCCTTTTTTCCCCTCGGTTATGCCCTCCCCTCCTTACTCACCGAGCGACTGTTTTTGTTCTATGGTAAACGGGCCCTTCCCCCTCCTCTATTCTCAAGCTTCTTCGGGATAGCTAGCCGCACTTTTCGACGTCCGTCCACCATTAGCTCTCCGACATCAGAACGCCCACCCCTGCGGTCGATCCCCTCCTGCAGACAATGGTTCTGACCTGACGACAAGTGCACTTTCGAACTTTTCTTCCCTTTTCTTCGGTAGGTCTTCCGGAACTCCTCTCTAGTACATCGACTGTTTTCAGGTTGTCGACATTCCCAAAATATATTCCATTTCGACGGCCTGAAGTCCAGTTTCCCCCTCCCGCAAAGTTTCGCGGCGTTTTTCTTTCCGGTAGACCCTTTTGGACGATTCTTTTTCGTTTCCAGGAGGCCGTCTTTTTGACACTCCCTCTTCAGTTTCCTTCGGCAAGCAGCCGTCTCACTCTGTGGTCCCCCCGGCTTAGTAAGGATTCCCTCTCGCTTTTGGGAATCCTTATTTTTTTCGTTCCAATAAAAGAAGCCCCTGTAGTCATCGTTCACGAAAAACACCATGGGACTATGATGATGTCGCCCTCCGAGGCTAGTCCTTCCTCAATGCGATTCTTTTTTTTTTTCGGCATTTCCTTTATGGCGATTTAAATCCGGCGACTTCCGGCGAAAGAAATTCCCTACATTTAGGCCCTTTTTCTTCCCCTGACGCCACAGCATGGGGCGCGCACTCAATTCCTCCCCCTTTTCTCTCAGAGCCGGCAGACTCCCTGGAGCCTTGTTGAAACCCTTGGGCAGCAAAGGCCTATCGCAAAAACCCATTCTGGCCCGCGAAAGATGAACTTTACCACCTTCTTTCCTCCATTACAGAGCACTGAAGGTTTCCCTCCCCCCCTCTACACGAGGCAGAGATAAAGCTTCTGGGGTCAGGGTTAAAATGCGCGGGTGGCCCCCGGATGCCCGTCTCCATCACCTGACCAAGAGTCTCTCCCCCCCCCAGTATAGCCAGTAGGACTTCTTTAGGAACCTCCTCCATTTTTTGTGGGATCGAAGTCCCTGACATTTACACCTTTTCCTGTGGGCCGAATACTTCGGGCCTCCTTCCATTATTGTCACGTATCCCTCGCCCACTTTTTTTTTTCCTTTTTACAAGAAGTCCCTCGCGCATTTCCCTTATTGTTCCTCCTTGTTGTGCTGTTTGACACCGGGCGACTTGCCCACGGGCTCCTCAACCAAAAACGTTATCCCCCCGCCCCAAAAAATCCCTGGTGTATGACATGTAAAGACCTTCCTTCCTCCTGGTTCCTTGTCCCCCCTATTTGAGGTTTTCTTTGTCCTCGAGCGGAAGAGGGGAAGAAAACTCCTTTCTAATAAGTTGTTTTTTTTTTTACCTATAGAATCGTGCGGGCAAATAGGCAGGCTCCTCTCCCACGAGGTTCCTCCGCCACTTTAATTCCCCCCGCCTTTCTCCCCCTCTCTCGTTTTCCATTTCATACACCTACGGTCGGGTTCTTTCGTAAGGGTGTTTTCTTTCCCGTGGAGAGTTCGGCAAACTCCCCTCCTCGCACCACCTCCCATCTCTCAGACCTGCGCTCCCCCTCTCTTTCCCCCAGATGATGGAACCCCAATATGCTCTTATTCTTCGGCTCCAAATAAATGGAAGAGGAGGCCTCTCCAAACCCCTTCTCTCCGCGACCTCATCACCCCCATCTCGGTTCCTCCCCATAAAGAATTTCCTCGCCGTTTCCGCCTTGCGTGGGCATTGTGCACTTTCTTTCATCTGGTACGAGGCCCTCCCCCTTATAAAAGGACCCCTCCTTTTTTTCCGCAGATTATGGCTCTTGGTACGCGTACCATTCAGTTCTCTCTACGGAGTGATTGAGAAAATTCCCTCTTCCATATTGCGCGAGGCCGCCCCCCTCTTTGCCTTCTTCGGATTGCCAATCCTTAACCCCCAGGCTCAGTTGTGATGATTTTCTCTGGGCCTTTTTTATCAAAAAGTGGTAGCTCTCCCTCCGATGGCTCCCCCCATGTTTCCCCTTTTACCCCTGTGACTGAAGCAGGTCCCTCCTTTTTGTCAAGCCTTGGATGTCCGCAAAATCCGGATTCCCCCACTATTCATCGCCATAAGACCTCCCACCTAAGAACCCCTGCCTCCCAGCACCGTTGTGCTCAGCAGCATCCTCTCTTCAGAAAGCCCCTTGTGGTTCGGATCAACTCCTGGCATTGGTGCCCCCTCTTTTTGACCAATTCTCTTCGCTGTCCAAAAGAGGCTCTTCCTATTCCCCTTTTCTCCCGTCGATGATGCGGGGACGTTTTCTTTTGTTTTTTTTTTGGGTCTTTCCTTTTTCCTCATTTGTCGGCTCCTTTCACACCTACGGAAATGACCCTCCAAATTGTCTTCGGGTCGACCGGAACCCCCCTCCGCGATGGCTCGTCCTTTGAACCGGTCGTCAGCCTCTCGTCCCCAAGGAGGTGGTGCACAACCTGTTCCCGTCTTGATAAGAAGGCTTTGCTCGGGCCCCCCCTCCTTTTTCCGCACTTAAGACCCGTTGCGGGCGACCCTTGACGGTGATCCCCGTGCCCTATGTTTCCCGCTGATCGACAGACCCATGGTTGCTTTTTTTTGCTGTCGGAGAGCATAGGTTCTTTTTCTTTTCGCACTCTTGGCTCCTAAGACTCCTCAGACGTTTCAAGACTTATGATGTCCCGCTCCGAGACGCAGACAGTCGCTCGGTTCTTTTCCGGACTTCTCTTTTCCCCCGCGGCCTCAAAGTCTTTTCGCGGCCGAACCCCTCCGCCTCCTGGCTCCGAGAGCTTGTACGAGGACATGCTTCTTGGCGCGGCTCCCCCACCTTTTTTGGAAAGCGGAAAGCCGATCCTCTTTTTGTTCCTTTTTCCCACATTCCGGTAGGAATCCCTTTCAAAGCATGTGCATTAAAACCGAGGCCTTTTGTCAGTTTTCCCTTTCCCGGAATGGCCCCCTAGATAGTAAAAGTTCGACAATTGCGGGTGAGGCCGATTTTCTTTTCAAATGGCGGCCATTGGTTAATGCCACATTTCAGAGACTTCTCTTTTTGTTCAGCACCGTCAATTTGCGATCGGACGATCCCCATGCCTCAGTTAAAGGCTGCCTCCGATAGTCCACAGGTTCCCCCGAAATTCGCAAAAACTTTCCCTGCTAGCTTCCTCTCCTTCTTTTCGGGCAGAGTCGATGTCCGCACCTTCTCGTCGCGGGTCCTTCCATGATTTACGCACATAACGCTTCCACACCCACCCTTTTGCGACCGCAGTGTGATCTTTCTTTTCCGCAGCCATCGAACTTTTCCGCGCCCACATGTCGCTTTTTTTGATAGAAGAACCTTTCGTGACATTTCCCCCCCCATTCTTTTTCTCACTGACCTATGTCGTTTTGGCTTTCTCCTGAATCCCTCTTCCATGAAACTGGCCTCTTCCCCCCCCTCTGGCCAGTGAAGACTTGGAGCCTTTTTTTTAACTCTGCCCCGCCCCCTCCCTCCCCCTTCGCCCCTTCCGAGAGTCCCAACTATCTCTCCTCACTCCTTTATTCCCCCCACCCCCCGGTTGTTGGTTGAGCTTTTCAAACTTGTCACTTCTCGCTCCCCTTCATGATTCTCTTTTCGTATCAAAGTAGGATACAAGGCTTCACTTTATGAATCCAAGAAGAAGGTTCGTCTAGTGGTTAGGATTCGAATCCCCAAAAACTGCCCCTCCCTTTTTTTTCTCGTATGGCCGGTCATGGTGGTCCGTCGCTAGCCCTTCTTGTTGGTCTTTGATCACAAAAGAGCCCTTGTCGCGCCACCTTTTTTTCTTTTGTTTTCCGTATTGCTGTGCTGCAAGTCCCTCGGCGATCGGCAAGGCCAACAAGAATTTTTTGTGCTCTTCAGTCTCTCATGGCGGAAGGAATTTCCTGACGTTTTCGACAGACGCCGTTGCTTGGCAATTGTTGTCCCCGCCGCCGTTTCCTCCTTGAATAGCGGGGTGGCGGTAATTCTTTTTGTCTTTCCCTTTGCGATTCGGTGCCTCTTTCATGGTCCCGAGGATAGTTCGATAGCCCGTCGACATTGGATTTCCAGGCCGATCCCTCCTTTTTTTGCAAAGGCAGCTCCTTCCCCATTCCATTTATTGCGAGTAGAGCTTTTCCCTTCATCAACGCAGCTCAATGTCCCCTTTTACGATCGAAGTGGCTGCGACTTCAACGTCCCTCTTTCTTTGCCTAGTTCCGACTGGGTTCCTCCCTTTGGGTGTCGCAGGAAAGGATTCTTTAGCTTTCATTGTGATCGTTGCTTCAACCAAGAGAAGACTTTTTCCTCCGGTGTTCGCCCGCACTCGAGCCTCTCGGGTTGCCTCCTGCGCGGAGGAGGAGTTGTGAGTCTTTCGGCCGCGAACTGCGGTCGTATTGTAACCGAAACTTAACAGCCCCTACGCCCTCTTTCCTTGGGAATGTAAACGGGAACTCCTAATTCGTCCCCTTTCATTTCTCCAAATGTCTCAATCGTGAGACAAATTCTTTCCAAGCCCTCGGGGGTCCGTCCCCTTCCCCAGCTTAAATAGCGACAATGGTTGCATTGTCATACTTTCCCTTGCTTTTCGCCCGCAATTTCCCCAGTCGGGTTTCGTAATCCGTTAACTAACGCCGTCCCCCTCCCGACTTTGTCTTTTTTTCGCCACAGCACCTCCTTGCCCCCCACATCTTCTGATTTGGAACAAGTTTTTCCAACCTTTGATAGCCAGTTTTTTTCATTTTCGGACCCTTACCCCCTTTTGACAGATTCTTCCCCCGTGTGGGGCCAGTATCCGACCAAATGAGGGACCTTAAGGGTTTTGCTCAATAATCGAGCGGGTTCCTGGCCCTAGTAGATCTCTTTTGAACATCGATATCACGTTTTATGGTCAAGAACAGCGAGAGGAGGTCCTCTCCGGACGGCGTTTGCTCTTCCCCCCACTTTTTTAGACTAGTAATGCTGATGCGCACGAGGAACGAGTCTCCCCCTCCTCAATTTGCGGGTCTTTGTTTTCGGTTCACTGGTATTCCTTATATATCGTTGGGAAATCCTTCCTCCTTTGCGGACATCACTTTCTCTTACAGACATTTAGAGCCCCCAACGTTTCAAACGACTCCCATCATGGGGAGAGACGCTACGCGTAAATTTCCTTTCCTCCCCCTGAGCCCTTCAGAACTCCTCGGCCTTGTGGGAAACCCAAGATTGGGCAGCAAAGCCTAGCACAACCTATCCTTTTGCCCTAGAAATTGCAAGTCCTTCCAGAACGCGTCCTTCCCCGAAGCACTGAAGGGTCGTCTCTCCCTAGATCCCTCACTCTGCGTCCCCCGAGTGAGGGGAGGCGGGATCAAATTTTTGTTCGGCCGTCCAGATGCCCCTCCAACCAAAAAAAACCACTCAAAATGCCCACCTCTCCTCCTGCGCTCATCGGACTTGTTTCTTACACGCGAGCTGCGTTTTGTCAAGCAGCGAAAGGAAAACCTTTGTCGGCTTTTTCCCGAATCTTCCATTATTGTCCTTTCTTCCCCCCTTTTTTTTTAAAAATTTTTCCAAATGCGTCTGTAGCGTCGCTTTGCGGAGGCGCGGCACATCGACTTCGTTTTGGAGAGTCTTTTTTCCGAACGCTCCACGGGGTCTTCCTCCCCACCCTCCCGCGACGAACCATATACGACCGAGGTGTATCCCCAACTCCCTTCTCGGTTGGAGAAGGAGTATTTTAGTGCGGTGCTTCATCTGGCTTTTCCGTTTCCTTTCTGGGTGAGATCAGTCCCCGATTGAGGATAGGATCTCTATCTTTCTTTTTTTTGAGAAGTCATCCTCGCTCGTGCGGGCCCTCGTCGGCTTCCTCCCCCCTCTCACCGACGCCAGAGGACTTTTTTTTTTCCCTGTACACCCGCTTCCTGCCCCCTTCGTTACATGTCATACCCCCTCCTTTTTTCTTTTGCGCGGTCCGGTGTGGTGGAATTGCGCACGGGAAGCCGGTGGAGCGTTACTTCGCCAGTGTGTCCGAAAGAGCCTAAACAGGTCGATGTGTCTTCCTCGTCGCCGCGAAATAGCCCCTTTTCCCTTGCAAAAAATTGGCGTTCTTTGAGGGAAGATTTTCCGAAGTAGTCGGGCCCACCCTTTTTTCACCACATTTTCCCGACACACGACAGAGGCTGCCGCGACCCCCCCCCTACCTCCACCCCCAACCAGATCGCTTCCTCCCCCCAGTCCGATGGCGAGACTCCCTTTCCGCAGCTCTTGGGGCAAGTTTTTTTTTTTCATCCTGGATCGGTTTTTTTCCCACCTGCTTCATTGATCACGCCGGATTTTCAGAATGGATCATCTTTTCCGTGCCGCTTGATCGGAAGGACGCTTTTAGCCCTTTGCAAAGACTTTCTTGCCGCGGGCCCAGTCGGTTTGTGTTTTTCCCTCTTCCTGGCTGCCTTTTTTCAACAAGGCCTCAGGGGTTTCTTTGCCTGGCTATGATGGGCCCTTGGTTTTTAGAATTTCGGCGGTCTCTCCCATGCTGTCGGCGTCGTTCTCCGCTGAAGGGCCGGTCTTCGGCGTCAGCGAAGCCTCAAAGACCTTTCCGTGGTCTTCCCCTTAGCGACGACCATACCGACCCTCCCCCTAGAACCACCCTTCCCTTTAGGAGCAGCACGAGCCGTCTCGGCCAAAGACATGTTTCAAGAAAGGCACATTTCTCCCCCAAAGCGTTCGGAATTGGCTGTCACCTCCGCCTGATGCTTCCCTTTCCAATAAATTGATCTCCCTTCCTTTTAAATTGACTCACTAGGGCCCGGGGGAACCTTTTTTTCTTCTTCTTGCTTAGATGAAAGCCTCATTTGTCGGCTCCTGGCCCACCCCTTGCGAAATCCCGACGGCTCCTCTGTAAGGGTCGACCGTCCCTCTCGGAGGTCGAGCAGGCTTTTTCCCTTTTCCCCGTCCGTCAGTCGTCACCTCCCCTGAGGTGAGATATGCCGCCCCCCCTTTATCCAAGTCGTTCTTGATCCTTTTTCCCGGCTTCTGCCACGTCCTAACTCCACGGACGACGTTGCGGGCCTGACCCCCCTTCACGGTCGTTTTTTCCCCCACATGGTCCCTTTAGCGGTGATCGACCAATGTTCTTTCTCTGTCGCGAGACGTCCCTTTTTATTTGTGACGATGCGGCGAGCCCCTTCCAGCATCCTTTTTCCTAGCGTTTCGCGAAGGCTCCTTTCTTTCCCGTTAAATATCTTCCGCAGACCGTCTCTCCCCTGTCTTCGTTTCCGGAGCTTCTTCCCTCCTCACCGGCAGGATCAAGTCCGCAAAAATCCGCTCGCGCTTTGCGCCCGAGATTCTTTTTGCGATTGCGACCCCCCCCCCTTCTCGGTCAAAAAGGCGTCTACTCTCTAAACTTTTCCCCCTCCTTTCAAAGACGAGCCGCTGTTTGTCCTGAGAAACCCCCTAGGAAGCACAGTCCTAGCATTTTCCCCCCATTCAGCGATTCTCAGTAGAAACCTTCGTCACCTCACGAAACCTTTAGACCTTTATCTTTTTTCGGATTGACGCTTCCGGGTTCCTGATAATGAGCTCCTCCTCCTTCCAATTGGTAATGGAGGTGCCACAGGGAGAGCTTTCCCTGCAATGGATCGTTCTTGTGCCGAAGCAATGTCGTCTCCTACGGACTCCTTCTCCCCAGAAGCGACCCTGCGCTGCACCGATCGCAAAGTTTTCCTCTCGCAAGCCCCCTTTTTCAACGACTTCTCGAGGCGGCGGGACCCCAAGTGCCGGTCGACTGCTAAAGGCGGACTTTTCTTCTCGGTCCTGGCAGGCACTCCCACTGAACCGCGGACCTTGTCCCTTTTCCCCAACCACAGGCTTGGCCTTCCTTCTCCGCGGGACTTTTTTCTTTTTGAAGCAATACCCTCGTGCAAGTCTGCCAAACATGGGGCGTGATCGCCCTCTCCAAGACGGCGATCCCCCTTCCCCACCATTTCGGAGCTTGACCGCTAGGGTCTTTTTTTTTGCCCGAATGACTTCCCCTTCCCCTAGACCATATGAAAAAGGTCTCCTGGGATTCATTGAAGCTTGTTCCTGAGATTGTCCTTTCCTAGCAGCAGAATCTTTCCCCTTTATCGAGGAGAGTTGCTTT
>Ga0179593_1556401_pt1 | contig 13546 bp, 12 predicted proteins | sample CZODoug2_1_08_16_FD_185931 | JGI IMG/M metagenome (GOLD analysis project Ga0179593, IMG submission 185931) | Vadose zone soil fungal communities from Angelo Coast Range Reserve, California, USA - CZODoug2_1_08_16fungal (PacBio error correction) | ecosystem: Environmental > Terrestrial > Soil >... | reverse complement strand
GCGTGCCCCAGGTGCGCTCTCCCGGCTGGAGTCTTTGATAAGGCCAGAGCGTCCTGTTGCCACCGGATAGCCGATTCGTCCTCCAGGCTCCACTGGTGGGGCGCCAGAATCCCCTTCGTCATGCATGGCAATGACACGACGACTTCCTTCGGATCCCCGGGTAGCACACACAAGTCGCAGCGCTTGAACTTGGGTTCGCTTTCCCTGGTCTGCCTCTCCCTTTTGTACCGTCCCCGGAGCCCCCACTCGCTGGCGATTATGTGTCGCGGACTCGCGCGCGCAACGTGCACGCTGCACCGAGCTGTGAACGCACACCTTGTTTTTTGCGGTTCCCGTTGCATCGAGCGCTGCCACGGGTTGCTGTGGCGATGAACTAGTGTGAGTCTTACTGCTCTGCCTACCGATCGGCCCCCCCTTCTGACTTCCGCTTTCTAGTCCTCGTCCCTGGCCTCGGTTCTTTTCCGGTACCGACGCGCACGCGATGTCCGCCCCCTGGGTCCTTGTCTGTAAACCCCATTGCTCCTTTCTACCCCCTCGCTTCCCCGAGCGCGGCTGCTCGATTTTTCGATTGCCAATTTTATTTCAGTCCCATGCCGCTCTACCTGCGATCCTCTCTGTGATTATACGCGCGGCCACGCCGCCCCGGCACGCCAGCGGTCCTAGATGACGTCCTCCCTCCCCTTTGTCAGCCCTTTGGTCACGGTACGGTTTTTCTGTTTCGATGCTCATCCTTAATATGTCATTTACCGTGTTTCTTTGTTCAACCCCGCGCCCGATAGTCTCTGGTCAGCCCGCCCTGCACTATCTGGGTTTCTTCTTGCAGAGCACCGACACCCCGCCTCGCCCTGTCGTCGATCTGTCTATCCTGGACGGCTGTGTTCGGTCCTCTCGTGCATCGGCTCTCATCCGGGTGGCGCAATAATCGGACTCGAACCGGGTCGCTTTCTTGAACCTTCTTCTTTTTGCCTACTGATAGCCTCTTCCATTGACGTTATGATCAGGTTCATTGTGTGTCCGCCCCTTTTACTGTCCTTTAGGCGTACCGAGGGGCGGTGTTCCTCGGAAGCTTACCTACACGTGAAGCCCGTCGATGGTTATCACCCCGTAAGGTTATGTTTTTTCCCGACAGGAAATCAATCCCCCTCAAGGAAGGCCTTGGGAGGCCCGTTTTCTTCGCGTCAGCATCCTTATTATCCCCTTTCCCCACAGAGGGTGACGCGGTTCATGACGACATGAGTGACGTTGGTGTCACTTCCCGAGTTGCAGCGCTCTTTCCGCGCTCAGCGATCTATTGGCTCCCTCCGCAGGCACCTCTCTAGTGGATTTTGTGTTGTGAGCACTACGCGTTCCACGTACTGGTGAGCTAGTCAATCCGCGGCGTTGTCTCAGGCCTTCCCCCTCAGTATCCCGTTTCGCTTGCGCTCCCTTTCTTACCGTGCCTCCAGTACCGTGGCCCTAGCAACTGTCAGCCCAATCCCTGGCGGGTCAGCGAGTGTGACGGCTCTCCTGTGCACTAGTAGAAACTTTGTTTCTATACCCGCAAGACTACCCCCATTAGTCTTGGTTGCTCTTTTTCGTTTTTTTCGTTGCTGCAAGCACCAGAAGGGTATTGTTTTTTTTTAAACGGTCAACTTTCGGGAAGACGGCCGTGTTCAGAGGTCCTGCTCCGGGATTGGGCCCTGTCCTGCTTTTTGTTTTTTCACCTTGTGTATGACCTGATTCGCCGCCCCTTACCGACGGCTGCGCCGCCCAAGGACCTAGCTGTGCTTACCCAAATTTTTAATAGCGGGCACATTTTGGCGACACCTCCCGTTTCACTACCAATTAAGTGCCTGCGACCTGGACAGACTCTCTTCAGCGCTCTCTTGCTGTGGTCCTGCGTAACCAAAGCCAGAGCGACGCAGACTTTTGAGCGCCGCCTGGAGTGCCTCCCCCGCCTAGCTATGGAAATAAATTTCCACTTCTGAGACACCTGCCTTTTGTACATGTTTTATACCATTCACATCCATTCCTGTGCTCACTTTCTGCCGGCCTTTTCCGATTGTACATAACGTGGTTTCATAAATACAGAGTCGACCGCCTATCATGCCCCGGTTGTGCTTCTCTCTAGGATCCTCTCAACAAGGAAACACCGGGAAAGCTATGACGAGGCCCTCCCCCTATTTTTACTTGCACCCCCCGGTTTACGTTTGCCCTACTCAGTTTTTCCAGCTTTCCCACTGGTACCACTGCGGTTCCTTTCCCGGGCCGACATGTATTTCCACTGACTTCTGGAGTTCGGTTTGTGTCCCTCCCTATGCGCACGTGGTTCCCGTCACCGCTCCCCGCCGCATTTGCCCCATTCCTCGCCCTTGCCGGGCGCGTCTTCTGATCACGGACTCACCAGCCGGCGCGTTAGTACCCAGCTTCGTCTTCCCTAGTCCCTGGACCGGTGTTTATTGGAAAATTTTCGTCGTCCTTCCCCACGCCCCTGCTATTGCCCACTTTACAGAGTTCGTTTGCTGCGACGTCGGCCGTTGCTTCGTGCTTGCCTTCATTTTTCTTCCTGACCGGTATTTCTGAGCCATGTTCGTGTGATTTTTCTCCGCCCCGTTCTTCCCACTTATCCTGCCCGCTCGAGAAGGCTATATCTCCCCTCAGGTTGTCAAATCCCGATCATTCTGCCGGCCTGACGACCGCTAACTCTGACCACACTGCTTTGTTAGGTGTTCGAAGGATTCGTCTGTGCAGGTTGACCCCCTTTGTGCAGGAGAGCGCACTTGGTAGATGTGGTTGACGATCAGCACCTGAGATTTCCACCCCGGTTAAAGTTGCATGCCTCTCGCGCAGGATTTTGCAGTCTGACCCCCTCGGGGAGCGTTTGCTTGTCGCCTGGCCCCATTCCTCCCCGGTCTCTCGTGCTGACTGGCGGCACGTATTGATCCCTTGACGATTTCTAGCCGACTACCCGTGCGCGGTCAGTGTATGCTCACAGGCCGGTTGTCGCGTCCCGCGACCTCGTCATCCGTATTACGGGCTGGACCTTATGAATTCGCGGGCCTACCCCTTCTTGCGATCTCCTCTTCAACGCTGGCCTTTTTATTCTTGCCACCATACCATGGACATTTACCATTTCTCGCATTTCTTGTGCCCTAGCCGCACGGCACGGGTCCTCCCGTCTTATATCAGGACCCCTTGCTCGACCGTCGTGTCGCAGTGACCCTTGGAGAAACCGGGCCCGGGTCCCCATTTGGGGCTTTTTTGTGATTACGGCTGCTCACGGGATGCTTGGTTTATAATGTCTCATGACTATTCGCAGTCGACCAGCTTTGAGAGATCACGTTCATTGAGTCCCCTAGACTTACGTACCCCCTGGCCTGTCTGTAGGTATGATATAGGCCAGCGTTGCCACCTCACCTACAATTTCCCAGCGTGCTTGATCCCGGCCGCCTTCTTGCCACCTTTTGAGCGTAGCCCCTGCAGCCAGTTCCCCTCCCCTCTAGCTCACGCATATTAGGGACGCAACAACGCCATCTTTTTTCCTCAGCGGTGGCCCGAACGTGGGAAGTTGTGGCGGGACCTCATCTATGGAAGTCTCACCTCGAGTAGCTGCTGAGATTATCCCCGAGTCGTAGTATTGGACCCTCCGCATCGGCAAGCCTCCTGTTGTACCCAGACCGCGAGGACTCCCCCCCCGAGAACTTACCTTTATCTCAAACGTACTAGCTGTATAAGTGGGCCGCGCTACGTGGTTTAGCAGAAGCCCCTTTGCTGTTCCCTTTTTTTTTGTGTCATGTTTTGAGTTCAGGTTAGTGTCAAGGTGCTTCTTTGTCCTTCGGACATTCTTTACTCTCCCCTGCGGCTCTTTTTGATGGTTTTCGGCGCTTGTGACCTTTCTTCCTTAATCCTCCATAGAAGGGATGAAGAGTCCAATGGGCCTCCTCGCGGGATTGACTCCCCGTTGAGGTGTTTCTGGTGGGCTGAGCATTGCGGGGATACGCCAGGGAGCTGGTCTTTTCCTTCCCCGGTTTCTCACGCTGGGCATTCGTTCGCGCTTAGTCCCCTCCCAGCGGCAGGACTTTCCAGTCCGATGCTCACCTGCACGCGAACGGAGTCCGGTCCCCTTGGCGAGCAGGTTAGGAAAGCCGATCGGTTCACACCTTTCCCTTTTCCCTAGGCTTGCCCCTAGCTTTTTTGAATGCCTCGAGTCCCCCGGAGACGCAGCACAACTTCCTGCTGCCATTTTCCTCGGGTTAGCGTCGGACCAGCGTGGGTCGTGGCTTTAGTCTAAACTACACGCCGGGCCGACCGTGGTATCGTTCCGCGTCACGGTTGCTCTGGGTCGGTTTGCTGCTTGAGATTTCCTCTCAATTCCCGATGGCCCGCCGCTGCGCCTTATTCTACTTACCACGCTGACTTCTGCACGCAACCTACTTCCGCCTCACGTTCCTTGCCATATTAACCCCTATTCATCGATTTGGACGAGAATCCCCCCCCTCAACTGGTCCTCCTTGTCTTTCTGCGTTCTGGAATAGTCGCCGGCGCGCCTTCGATTCCTCTTTCCGATCAGTGCTGTGGACTACCGTCGAGCGGATTCCAGCTTGACCGGTTTCCGTTACAGCTCCCCTCCCCCTCTTCTCGGTGCCGACACGCTGTTCCTTTAACGTTTTGCTAATGGATCGCTTTTGGATCGACTGCTTCCTGTCGTAACCGGACTCCTTGACCTACGCGCGTCCGGGTCCGCGGCAGCAGCCGCTTGTCATGCTCGCGTACTGCGGAGTCTTTCTACCCCTGCTGCATGTGCACCTCGTGCTCGCACGTTCCTTTGATTTCCCCAGTCTGTGTCGCGCTTAAGACAACTCTCTCTCTTTTTTTGTAGATTCTCCTTTGTTGTTTTTCCCTCCTGTACTGCGACGTAACGTGATTTCCCCCAAAGAGGACAGGCCTGTCGCTTGATGGTGAGAGGTCTTCTGACTGCCCAAAGGACCTCGCGTTTTTGTAGCCTTTTCGATGGTTTCTCTGTGAATCGGTGTCCCCCTTTGACACGGGCCGCCTTGGATCTCGTCGGATTGTTATCTACGCTCGCCTTCGCTTGTTTCCCTCGATCGTACATTTCGCGACCCCATTCTGGTCAAGCAGCCGAGGGTGCATCATTGCATTCGTGTTGATGTAGCCACCGGCCGCACCCACCGTCCCCCCCTGGGATACCTCCGCCCAATCTGTGCCCACTTCGGTCCTCGGCACGGTTCTGCCAATGTAGGCTCTTCCTGAGGTTTCTGGGACCCAAACCTTGCCCTGCATGTTACACTGACCCCCACATTAGCGGCCCGGTCGACCGTTGTATCGGTACCTTAACGCGTTTCCAAGTTCAGCGTCCAGCGGTGACTTCCTTCTGCCCATAGTGTGTCTTTGCATCGCCATTTCCCTGTTTGAGCGCATTAGTCACACCACCACCGGGCCCGCAAGCCCCGCCGGATCGGCATACAGGCGCACCCAGGCATTTTTCGACTCCAGGTGTAGCGGTCGGCGCGTCGTACCTCTTGTGTCCCCCATTTACTTTGGTTCACCGCCCGACCAGATACAGTGGATGGCCGCATTCTTCGCTTTCCGCAGTGTAGATCGATAGGCTCTGCTGATTGCTTGCGCGTCCATGCCCACCTTTGTGGTGTCCCGCCGGTTGTTACCACTTTTAATTTTTACGGAACCGCGTGCACGTTATGAGGTGCCCCCTCTTTTAACGCTAGACTTAATCCGTTACCTGGTATCTGTTAGCACGTTTTCACATTTGTGGACTGAGGCGGTCTTTAAAGTTTGGGTTTCCTTATACACGTCGGGAGGTTGCTGCCGCGGGTGTTGTTCTCTTGTACCGGGTTGCCCTGTTTGCCCAAGCTACGCCATCCTCCGGCGAGCCTGCCCCTAAGGCTGGCTCGCCAGCATTTGTCCAACCAGAGGATCCAGTACCCCCGAGAATACCTTCCGACGGCGAATTGCGCTTGAGTGTTTACCCACTTGCAGCCCGCCCCCTGCGTCGTTCGTTCCCTATTTGGGGACAACCTGGTTGTGCGGCAACAACCATCGGTCACGCGCACCCAAGGTTTTCTTCTATTAGAATCGGTTCTTCCAATGGCTCACTGTCCGAGTTTTCAGCAGCCCCCTTCCTACTCCACGCCCTCCATTTTTTTCGTACCCTTACGCGTTCCGAGTTTGATGTCCTCTTCTGTCCCTTGCAGTCAGCTATTTTCATTGAGCAGTACGGCCCACGATGGTTGTTGGTGGCATCCTCCGGCTGGGAATCCCGTAGGGTAGAGCTCCACTTGGGTGCGCAGCGTGTACTGGTTGTGCCTTTTTTGGTCTGTCCAGTACTCCAGTACAGGCTTTTTCTGACCCTAGACCCCCTGTTTGCGGTTTACGGCTGACCCCAAGACTGGTTCCACCTTCATTGTCTAACCATAACTGGAAAGAGGCTCCCCTGGTTTCTTTTTCTCAATAGAGGAAGTGACCTCACTGGCAGCACCCGTAACAACCAGTAATGTCCTGTGCGATAAGTGCCTGGATCCGGACTGACTGACCGAGTCAGACTCAGCCATTGCCGCCACTCTAATTACAGTCTCATTGTGACTAGCACTTCCCCCAGCTCTCGCAGGTTGAGACCCCAGAGGACCTGGGGAAAGCTCTCCTCCCCGGCCTGGCCTCCTTTTTCTCCGCACCCTGGCCGAGTATGCGGTCTCTTGCAGCTGCATTGGTTGCTTCTCGGCCTCCGATACCATTCCATTAAGTTTGTACCGAGTTGTTTTTTCCCTCCCCTCCTTTCCGCGTCCTGCCAGGATCCCTTTCCGCCGGTCCGGGCCCGGGAAAGATATAGATTTAATTGTCTTGGCGCTTAGAGTTGCATTTCTTGGTTCAGTGGTTTGATGTCGTTGCACACAGCCCACTCCTCGGCCATTACACGCACATCTCTGGTCCGACTCTGTTGGCCGTAGCGATTGTCGTATCCGGGGTTTTTCCCTCCTGTGAATCTCAATAGTTTGCGATGGTGCCTGACGCCTTTTTATCACGACCTCATGACCGCCCCCTGTCGCGGCTTTTTGGGGTCATCGTCTGGCTCTTTGTGACCTTTCGCAGGGGGTCAGAAGAAGCCACGGGTATTTCCCTTTCCGATGGGAGATTTCCCCCCTCCCCCTGCCTCACGATGAGTATGTGCTAACTTTCGCGGCGACTGTGTACGCGCCGGTCTCTACGTTCCTACTGAGATGTCCCTTTCTCTTGTTCTCCACCCCCGAAGAGAGTCCCCCTGAAGGAGGACTTACCCGCGACCCTTTCGGCTCGGCTTTCCGCTGTAAGCACGGGACGTCGGATACTTACAATGACTAACGGCCTGAGTTTGTTCATCTTCCCCCTTTGTTTGGCCGGTCTTCTGCGATTTTCCTTACGTTCCGCACGCCCCGCGCCCCGGCAGTCTCGTCCCAGGCGTGCCCCCTTCCCACCCGATTCGGTGCCTCAGCCCGGTATGACGAAGCTTCCGCCGGCGCGTGGTTCCTGAGATCCCTTGCCCCGTTAGGACCTATTTTCGTCGTCGGCTTGATTCCTTTCCTATTTGAGGTCTCGATTCTCCCCCCCTGAAACAATCCCTTGGCCGCCTTTTTTCGTACCACCTCCATCCCCCCCATTAATTCGGACTCGAACGGCCCGTGCCCCACCGCTCCCTCGTGTGCGTTGCTACATCTTCGCAGGGCCAGTCCAACTGTCCTGTTTTTCCAGCCCTTGCTGCCATGCTGGTTTCCGAGTAGGGGTCTGGTAAAAGCCATTTTTCGATTGTTTTTCAGTCATGCTGTGCCGATAACGTGAATGACACGGGCCGGGCTGTGCAGCTCTTCTACATGCATAGTCTAGTAGACCTAGGCGACTCCCCTTCCATTTCCCCTAGCGTGAATCCTGGGCGTTCCAGGTCCTCATCCGACCCACTAAATATCGCGGCCCCGGAATCTCGACCAAAGGTTGCTCCCTGTCGTTGTTCCCCCCCCCCTATCATTTCTGCCCCCCGCCTTTTGAATCTGTCCAGCCTAAGGAACTCTTTCCGTGACCTTCGCTGATGACTTGACGTCTCCCTTTCTCTCGGATAAGTCCGTTTTCGACCGCTTCCTCGTAGTCGCACGCTGATGTACCTGTGTGTCCCCGCCACAGCCAGGACTCTCTCTCTATCCCCGGGTCAGCCTCCCTTTAGTGGAGACGGCCTACCGGACAGGTCGAAAACTTTCTTCTTACTCATACCCCGTCCTCCTGGCTCACCTTTTCCTCCTTTCTAGTTGTAGTTGTTGATTTTCCGATGATTTCGTTTTGGTAGTCTCTATATGTTCCTGCTGTCAGTCCCCTGATCTTGACGCGCCGTCGTCACTTGCTCTTTTGACGGGATTGCCTTACGGATCGTTGAGAAGTCTCTTTTGTAGACTACGCGCCGTGCGACAATCCGAGATCCCTTTATCCCTGCACGTGGACTTCGCCGACCGCGGAGGCCTCGCTTGTATCAGCACCGGTACTCCCACGTTCACGGCCCTTTTCTACCACGGATGCCGGCCAGTGTCCTTGCGGCTTTTCGTGAGTGAGATCGCCTTTTGTTCTCCGCGGAGTTGAGTGGCTTCACTTGCTGTCTCAAACCCGTCTTCTTAGATTAACCTCGGGGAGCTGCCGCTGGAGGAGTTCCCCCCGCGGCCGCTTGTCCCTGATTTTTCCTTGACAGAACTGTCACTGTACACAGGCGATTTGTCTACCCTCAACTGTCTTCCTCGACCTTCTCTCCTCTGTGATCTCCGTGCGCTGGGACCATCGAGACACTCAGCGTATCAACATATCAGGCCAGTACTGCCGGGCTCGCCCGTGCTTGCCACTACCACTCAAGTAGGCGTGGAACTCCTCCCAGCACAACATGATCACCCGTGTAGTAACAGCGTGCTTCGTGACTTGTCTCGCTGTCTTTACATTTAACGTACCTGCGGTTCGTTTACTGGCCGTTCGTATCCAATGTTGGTGTGCCTGGAGAGGCGTTCGACACCATGGATTCAGCTGTCGGTGGACTCCCATGGTTACCTTCCGCTCTTACCGCATTATCGTGTTGAAAGCCCCGGTTTCCTTGATGAGCGTGCGTCCGTTTCCGGTCTACCTGCCATGATGGGGCCCGCGCTGTGTCTTTCCCCCAGAGTCTTCCTTGTTGATATGATCTCGTAGTACCCCGCCGTATCCGACACTCTGTGCGGACGCTTTCTGATTCTTTTGTTTTCTTGGCCGTGACGTTATGCCTGTTTTTATTGTGCGACAGCACCGTCATTGCAGGCCGACTCTGCGCCGCTCGAGAAGTTTGTGTCCGCCCTTGTACCCCGTTGCCCTGCTCCTCTGTTCTGAGGGAAATGGATAGGCTTAACCGTCCGCAGGATTGCGTTATGGCAGCCTCTTCCAAGCGGTTAATGGTTTTCTCTCTATTCTTCTTCCCAGGTTCAACTAGCTGGCTTTCTCGATCCCCACGCACACGTCTAAGTCTCCTTTGACGCCCACCCTTTTTTGAACGTCCCCCTTCGCGTTTACACTTTCCCAGTTGACGTATTTGTGGTCATGTGCTGATCTTTCCAACAGCGACAGAATGGCTTCCGGAGGTTCCTTTGATACGGCTTCCTCTTGTGCCCCTGTTTCCATCGCGTTCGAGGACGTTGTACTTTTGTCTTTCATTGGCGCAATGGAAGACCGAAAGCTACGGCACGTCTTTTCTTTCGTGCCCTGCCCGGGTTCCCGGTCGCAAGGCCTAGGTCCACTGCTCTCGTGCTGGCTAGACTCAATTCCTCTTCTTTTTTACCAGGCGCTCCCCTTTCGCTGGAGGGCCCCTCTAGGAGAGAGATCGTCCCCATCATTTTTTCGTCCGGGTTCTCTCTGCAGCGGCTCGGGCGATCCCGCGGAGGGCCCGTTGACGCCTCAGTCTTTCTCCCTTTCGTCGGCATTGTAGAAATTCAGTCGTTATGTGCTCCACTGACTTCTTGGTTTATGTTCGCCTTCCTTTTTATTTGGAGTCGGCAGCCATGTTCCTTCGCGGACGCTTCTCAAGTGCCCCTCATCCTGGCGGGTCCAATAGGCCGTGTACTACATCACCGACGACCGCCCCGCTTTTTTTCTAGCATGATATTTGCCCGTGGAGAATCCTCCTCCCCCAACTGCCCCTCTTTACTGGGCACGGTGCGTTTGGTTTTGTCCGTGGCTTTGGCCTCGGAACTTTGGAACTTTGCGGCTTTTCTTGCATTTTTCCCTAATTTGACGTTGCTTTTGGGGTTTCGAACTGTTGTCACACCTTTCTTCCGTCCTATCTGGCTGCCGCGGGCCTTTCGCGCTAGCTTCCGCGCTTTTATGTAGGTTTTTTTTTTTTTTGTTCGGCCTGGTTTTGATCCATCAATAGCTGGCGCGCCAGCCCCTGGCCAGGCCGCTCCCTTTTCCACTTTGCAGAGGAAAGACATGGCCTTCCCGCGCAGACGGTTCGCGCACTCCTCCCCCCTCCTCCAGCTTTCTTTTCGGGTCCAGAATTCCCCTCTCGTTCGGCCTCTCCGGCGTTCAGTCCGCCGTGACTCCGGCGTTTATCTTTTTTTTTTTCATCGAGATTCGGACGGCGCAGAATGAGTAGTCGAAGTCGGCTGCTTCTCGCGTCCTCTATTTCTTTCGCCGAATTAAGTCCAGGGAGAGCTGTTGGCGACCGCCGGCCTCCGCCTCTTTTCGCCTCTTTTTCTCTCACCACTTTCAAGCAGATAAAGTACTGGTCAATCCTTCATCGCGTTTTCTTCAACAGCCTCTTCTTGTTATGGCCCCCGCCGGCGCGCCGAAGGATGACCATTTTTTTCCTTTTACTCACTTGCTGAGCGAGCGTTGCGGTTTCTCCCCGCACTTTGCACTTTTTTGGCCATTTTGAGTAGACAAAGCGTACTTTCGATGACGCCGTCCTCGACGCGTTCCATCTTCTCGTATCGCGTCGGTTCTGTTTTTTGGACCACAGCTCGCCGAGCAGGCGGCTGCACGCGGTCTTCCCTCCTTTCGGCTTGTTCTCTCTAACATCTCTCTCTTTTCCCGTTGTTTATCTGATTGTAGCCCCCACCGGCTTCCGTCCCCTTGTCGACTGAGTTGCGTGCAGCGAGGCCACCGCTCGGCCCTTTTCTTGCTACGCAAGGGACATCGATCTCGCGGCTGGGGACCGTAGGTTTTTGGCCAGTCCCCTCGGAGTCGCCGGAGGGGCCCACGTTGAGTTGAGCGGCGCCATCACACCAGCGGGATCCGCCAGCACTCTCCAGTTTCCTCTCTTCGTGCGAGCCAGGTCTTCATCCATAACTTAAAGCTCCCCGTACCGTTTTGGCGCAGCATCTCATGCTTCCAGTAAGTTTAGCTGGCTGAAAGTTTCGCTGTGTTTTTTTTCATGAAGGCAGACAAGCACGGCGAGGACCTGAACTGCCCTTTCCTACTATTCGGCGAGAAGGGTCTCGATCAGCACATTTGTCGCTTTTTTCCTTTACCCCCTGAAAACCGACTGGCCCCGCAGCGGACTCGTTATCATGCTTGCTCCTTCTTTGGGCTGTCCCCTGGACACGCCCGTACCGCCGGGAGCCCGGCTTTTCTTAATTTCCCGGATGGTCTCCCCTTTTGCTAGCCGCTTCACGGCCGCGTTCGGTTAGTGGACTTCCCCCCCCTCTTTTATTCCGCGTCGGCGCGTCTCCCGCGGGTCGGTCCCATCAAGAGCTGTATTTCATAACGAGTTGAAGCCCGGGAGCTGGCGCGCCAGCTGCCTACCTGCCTCAACCACCCACCGGACCGCCGGCTCGCGCGATCGCGCAGCCTCGGCCCGATCCTCTTCCCCCGTCGGTCCCCAACTGCACAGGCTCTCCTCCCAGCCGAAGTACCAACGCCTCAGGGCATTGCCTTTGGTTTTCCCTCTCAGCTTCCAAGCCAGTTACTTCCCTTCTCAGCCTTTCGTGCTTCGGAGAGAAAAGGCCCAATCTGTTATTGAGGTTGGCTCTGCCCGGCGTTGCGGATAGTTTGTAGAGCAAGGGGCCCGCTTTAGGAGTTTGCCTCGCACTCATCGTCCGCCTTTTTCTTTGCACAACTCCCCCGCACAGGAAACGTGCTTCTAATCCCCGCTGTTTGATGCCCATTCCCGAGGTCCTTTTATACCTGCGGCCGTTGACGCCGCCACGAGGAGGGCCTCCCTCCCAGCCTTTCAGGACTGGGAGGGCCAGACGAGGTCTTCGCCCGTATCGGAATTGTTGCATCCTTCCTCTGATATCGGGGAAGGCCCTCCTCAGCGGCTGGCGCTCCCCCCCTCTTTGGTTAGGTTAGCAGAAAGCAACCTAGGGTCCGCGTTGTCTCTCTTATGTTCCTGGGCTTGCCCCTAACCGTGCCGGAGCTGCGGTTTCCAGGGGCGCCTTTTCCCGCTGTTTTCAGTATACCCATCGAGAAGCTCGATGGCCAGTCTTTCCCCCCCCTTATATTTTTTTTCCCGCCGGAACTTTTTTTCCCCCATCATGTGAGATTTTTTCCAGCGCAGCAGCCTGCGTCCTGTCGGGTGTCTTTCCGCGCTTTTTTTTTGGTGACGTTTTACAGGTTCTCTGATTCGCCACGGTCGATTCCAGCCCTTTTTTCCTTCGGCAGGTCCCTTTTCGAGTACGGCCGAGCAGTACGGCAGAGTTCTCCTGGATTCCTTTCCCTTTTTGTGACCCTTCTAGAGACGGCGCAGCGATCCATTAGGACGACGCTTCTTTTCCGAGCAGTATGTGCCCTTCCAGCGCATCATGACCGCGGGTCGGTCTGGGGGAGATCGCCGTCCACGGGTGATGACGTTTTTCTCCCCAGCTCCGGCTTTGTGAGGGATAGCGAGCCGCTCCTTGTGGACCCCCTTGCTTTTCCTTTTTTTGGGCCCCCTAGGACCGCGTCGACCCAGGGTTCCTCCCCCTCTCTGGATCGCCAGGTTCCCCTCAACTTGACCGTGATCTCGCGCGGGCTTTCGCTTCCGTATGTTTGGTGTGCAAGCAACGGTGCTGGCCGAGTCTGGGGCCGAGCTATTCACTCGGTTTCATCCCCTTCGATGTTGATCTTGATGCCCGTCCCTATATTTGTGTCCATCCTTCCCCCCTCCTGACTCTACCGCATATGGCCGGACCGTCCTACGGGACCTTATTTCTCTCCCGGTCAAGACCTTGTCCACTCTGCTCATCCGCGGGGAACCTCCTCTAGAGAGCTGCCAGCAAAACCCGTTCCCTAGCCCCTCTTGGTTCCCCCGTTTCAGGTGATAGGCGAAGCGCCGCCCCGGCCAGCTCTTCTCGGTTAAGTTTCGCGGGTCTGGCCCTCCCCCTTTTTCCCGTATATTGTTCTCTATCATACGCTTAGTTTGTGCGCCTCGGCCTGGAAAGCGCTGCTTGACTTTTTGTGACCCCCGTTCGTGTTTTTTTTCCCCTGTCGCCGGACATAACAGCCAAATCCCGCGGTCTTCCCGCAGGTGACACGACCGGCCGCTTTTTCGGAAGGGTCGTAGTCCCCCTGCTCCCTCGCTTGTTGTCTC
>Ga0179593_1489201_pt1 | contig 13546 bp, 10 predicted proteins | sample CZODoug2_1_08_16_FD_185931 | JGI IMG/M metagenome (GOLD analysis project Ga0179593, IMG submission 185931) | Vadose zone soil fungal communities from Angelo Coast Range Reserve, California, USA - CZODoug2_1_08_16fungal (PacBio error correction) | ecosystem: Environmental > Terrestrial > Soil >... | reverse complement strand
TACTTAGCTCTCGTAAACCTCAATTTTCCTGGTATTTCTTCCAAGGTCTCCTTGGGAGCCTTGAGAAACTTCCCCCCCTTGATCTCCCTCAGCGTTTTTTCTCCGCGTTAGAAAAACATATTAAGCCCCCATCAGTCTTCGCCTGGTGGTTTTTTTGAGAGGCAACCCGTCCCTCTGCATCCTCTTTTTTTTAGGAGGCGCTTGGATTCACTTAATTGCAATCAGTCTAACCCCAGGCCTGCTAAGTTACTGCCAACTGGATTAACCTAGGTTTTTCCCGTCGTACGTCCACCCTTGAGAACCTAGCCATTTCAAACTTTCCAGAGTCCTGGTTTTTGCTGAAACGTAGTAATCTCCCCCTGTCAGCGTACCCCTTTCCCTTGGACGTGTTCAGGTTCCAACGAGCCACCATTTGCTGGGGCCCCCACCACGAGTTATCCCCTTTCCCCTAGACCCTGGATTTTTTTGCCATGCGTACCTACGATCTTTGGAGAGCGATCCGTCTCAACCGGCCCCCATTGCCGCCTTTTCCTTTAGTGTCTGCATTGTGATTTGGGCCTTGTGTTTCCCCGTCCCACCCTGTGACCCCCACTCATGGCGCTGTGCGGAGCTTAAGGGATCCAGACAGCACCTCTCCGCGATCCCTCTTCGGACATGGAGAGTAGCTTTGAATCTCCCGACTTCTTTGTAACCTCCCCCCCCTTTCGCCTTTGTCTTGAATTGTCTCTCCCTGTTGCGTTGCAACTGGCACTGCGCGAATGCCAAACCCCCCCTCCGTTCTTCTGGCCCGGGGGGTCCCTGACCTAGGTTTTACCCATCACGTGACTTTTCCCCCACAAGTTTCCCTCTCCGCTGAATTATGGCCTGTTGAGGCTTAACTTCTTTACAACTTTTCTCCTTGCCGTTGTGGTTTGCCGGCCATCTTTTGCTTTATCTTTCCCGGAACCTTCCCTAATTTCCACAAGTGATATTTTTCACTCTTAGCGTTGCTAAAGAAGGAAGATATTTCCCTAATGGCAGTCTCATTTTCCTCCGTGTGAGCCTTTCTCCTTGACGCTCCCCCCGCTCTCACAGTCTTTTCATAAGTGTTTTCTTAGCCGATCATTAAGCTGTACCCGTTTTCTGACCTGTCTTACCCCCTACCTTTTTGTCGTTTCGTCGTGATAACATAATCCTTTTTGTTGGAAGAACGCCTCAAAGTGAGTCCCTTTTTTAACACTGCACTCTCCCTTAGAAGCTTCGGGAATTGCCCGTTAATAGATGCCTCTCTATTTGGATTCCCTCCCCCCCTGGTATTCACGCCCCCCCCGGGGGGCTCTCGAGAATCTCAGTAGGCATTGATTTTTTTCTCCAACCTTGTATATCCCTTCTCCGGGCTTTAAACCTCCCTCGAGATTTTCATCCATGTTCGTGCCCCCTTGTCGATTGAAGTTTATGCAATTATTCGGACCCTCCGTTTCGAATCCCCCCCATCGCTAGCCTATCTCGTTATTGAATTTGACCTGTCTTCCGCCTTTTCCTCTTCTGAACCCGATATTTGCGAGCAGACCAAAAAGGGACCTTGGTTTGTTGTGAAGTATCGGGGTCCTGCCGCTGTTTACTTCCTCAGCACGGTCCCCCGGCTGATACCCGGGAAGGTCCGGTCCGGTTCCGTTTTTGCAGGGATTAGAGTCCCGATGTGTTCTTCGACCTCTGCCCCCCCTTTTATCCCACCTCCAACCGCCAGAGCTCCGATCAATTGAAACGGTGTATTGAATGAACGGAGTGGTTACCCCCCCTCCCCCATTGATCCCCCTGCGAGCCCTTCCGGTCAGGATTCGACCCCCCTTTCAAACAACAACCCTCCCACCCTACCGCTGTTGCCTCTTTGTGCGATACGGTTAATTTGAGTGGTTTTTTGCTCGGACCTGGCCAAAACCCCCGCTGTGGCCAAAGGTATCGATCACTTTTTCTTTATGATTGCTGGGGGACTGGCATGCGAACGGTACGAAGCTACACCCCTTTTTCGCACGGGAATTTATTCTGCTTGCCAGAATTTTGCGTACTACGGGGGGGGTCAGGTAGGGTTTTCAAGCGAGGCTCGGCTTCGTGTAGGTGTAGGACAGAAGTTGTGTGTCGTCCAAAGTCGGATAAGCACTTTAGGTAACCTTATCTTAGGCATTGATTAATACTTTTAAATCTGTCCTTTTCTGATATGTTTTTTTCCCAAGCGGGGGATCATCCTGTTCTGGGCTTCATTTTTTCGCACACCCAAGTTGTTTTCCCCCCATCTTAACAATCAGTCTGGCTGAGGGTCCTTGACCTTGGGCACCAGAAACGCTTCTTCTCTCCATGTTACTTTTTCCCCCTTTTGTCGTAAACCCCCATTCTTTAAACCAACGCAGTCCCTACCCTTTGCTTTAGGTGTTTAGTAGTATTCCGTATTTCCGTCCGATGCTTTTTTTCTACAGCGACACCCTGTCTTGATTCGTCATTTCACCTGCATACCCACACGTTCTTTGTCCCCACCGTTTTTATGGCACCCCTCGTCCAAATGCAGATGTCGAGAGTGTATGAAGCTGGAACACCATACTCGCGACACTTCTCTTTATATTAGACCCTCAAGCTGGACCCCCCTAAAATTCGATTCTCCCTCTGCTTGTCATATTTGGGCTCTTGACCACTTTCCGGTCGCCCGTTTATCCATTTATTTCTGCGACTTCCCTCAGACAGTCCGGGCACGGTTGTACTCGTTTCGACATTAGAGTTGTCTATATTGTGTTCCCTCTTCCAGCAACCAATTCATAACTGAAGTTTTTGTTCCTTAGTAAACCACTCCTTCTCCATACACTCTGAACTACTAGTCTCTGGTGATTACCTGTTAAGACACGGGCTCCCTATACCCACCTTATGTTTCGGCATTGTAAAGACTTCTCAGTGTGAGGAATACTCCCCCCACCCCCCCCCTTTTAGGTTTTTTTCTCAGGAGCATTGGCTTTGTTACCTTTGTTTCATCATGATGAGCCGGCCGCGCCTATCTCCGACCCCACTCTACCCCCCCCTGCGTCTTTGCCACAAAATTTCATCCGAATGTCGCCAGGCCCCCCCACGGCCCTTTCCCCATCTTTCTTTAATAATCCTTACGTTTTGTTGTTGCCAGGCCCCATGGATTTAAGGATGATTGAATGTGTGCCCTTCCTTTTGTCCCACGGCGCCCTGCCTTTGAGTTGTGTCTCCGTTTTTACGGGTATTGGCTGATTTCATGTGGACCCTGAGATTCTTATCGCCCCCACATGCAACGAGAGGAACTCGTCTTTGTCTTCCACCTGACAACTGTGGGGAATTTAATGTTGCCCCAAGTAGACCCGTGGCCAGCCCCCCAGTATCACTCCGTTCCTACGGGTATGTGTTTCCTTCAAAGTTTTTATCCCATGGGCGACTCGATCGTCTAGTTGATCCCAGTGATTCAGGCGGGATATATTCCCCGCCCCCCCATGGTGTCACTTTGTTTATGGGGAATCGACCCCCGACTTAGACCCGATATATTGGATGATGTTTTCCCCCCTTGTAATATGCTTGGGTACAACTCCCTTTTTCCCTCTCTAATCCGAAGGTGGATCTCCGAACCGACGTTCCTAAGGGCTCCCCAGCTTCCATGGTGTGAAGCAATCCCCCTTCTGCTTTTCTGGCTTTTGTAAAAATAGACTCTTGGATTAGCTCGTTTGGTTTGGTGAATACTCTATATTCTGTCAATGGCTTTGGTCCTCCGTGAGTTTTCCAGTCTTCCCACCACAGAAAGTTCGTATTCCTCCGTGTTGAGCCCTGTGTTTTCGCTATTTTTCCTCTCGCACACATTTTTGGCCTACCAGGCGAATACGTATACTAGGACCGGTTTTTTTCCCCTTTCCCACTTTCCTTCCTTTTTTGGGCCTCTGTACCTCACCCCTACACGGTGCCCCATAGACTATACCCCTTTTGTAAGCGGTTTCCTTCATGTGACCAACTCCACATTGCTTCTTTCTATGTGGACTGACGAGTGTCGGAACCATGAGGTGTTCCCCCCCCATTTTTTTCGGTTAGAGTGTTTCATCCCATTCCCCGAGAAAACGTATGCTAATCTAGATAGATTACAGCCCTTGACGCGCCGCGATGTCCGTCGGCGACACTCCTAATCTGATCCTTCGTTAAGGGTCTTTCCCCTTCTCAAAGCCACGTCCCCAGTGCACTCCCTCTTACCAGCTGGTCTTAACCCGTCCTAGCTAACGTATTTCTTTCGGCCCCGACCTCCGTGATTTTTTCTGACCTCTCTTCTTTACATTTTTATAACATGCCAGAAACGAATCCATCTTATCTGAGACATTTTGTGAAAAACCTTGGTTTTAGGAGAGAACCTCCCACCCCTTCTTAAAAGCCCCCCCGTTTGAGACCCACGAGGCCCAACAATTTAGTCAGGTATTTTTTTTAAGTTTATATTCTGTTGACGTTTTGGCTCGCTCTTTCAATCCCCCTTTAGATTTTTCAAATTAAGTTTCCTATGGCACCCGCTTTAGGAGATTTGCTTTTTTTGCATTTTTGGAACCGTTTCCCTACTATGTTCTGAAAAACCATCTTGGTATAACACGAATTCCCGCACTCCTTCCCCCCTTCTAGCCTTTCTCTTTTGTTGTATCTCACTTCAATCGGCGATAGAAGCACTCTTACTTTCAAACCCCGAGGGTGTTCCCCCCCTGCTTGTTGAAGCCGCGACCTTATCTTCATACGGTTTCCAACAAATAATGCTAATGCGATTGTGATTAGGACCTGTCCTTTCCGATTCATTGCCCTTTCAACGTCAGTAGACCTCCTGCTTCAACTTAGCTATGAATAAGCGTATTCATCGAAATGCGAGGCTTTCTCCATCCCGCCGTTTATCCTTCTTGTCCTTTGCACGCATTGGAAAAGCACAAAATTGCTCTATGCTTCGGCTTCTTTTCTAGAATGATTTTCGACTATCCCGGGTTAGTTGCCTGGATAGGTCTCCTTCGCCGATTACCTGCACGTAATCTCGGTCGATTCCTAGGTTTAGTAGTGGTACCCCCAGTATTGTTTTCTTCTCTGCTTTCCATACCAAAAATTTCTTTTTTGATTCCTACTCAAACCGGAGTGGTAACTGTCCGGTAATAGGATTGTCCCTTTCTTACATACCTTCACTCTTCTTCCGTGGGGGATGGTTGTAACCACAAAATTCCCCGTCGCGTATATAACCGGCATCGCGAAATTGACCCTTTTCCCGTCCCTCTTCTGGCGTTTCTTGCAACACCTTCAGTCGGTTCTTCTTTGTCCCTCTCCCGATAAATGCTCATTCAGTTTTTTGGTTAAAGTCTGATTCGGGATTGCCCTCTTATCCTTGCACCTGTTCAATTTATGGGCCACAGGCCTCTTCCCACAAAACAACACCGACGGCCCCAGTTGAGGGTGTGTACCCGTTTCTCCAAATTCCATCCTTCCTCGTGCTCTAACCTTTTGTTTGTGTCAAAAGTCATTTCCCTTAGAAGCTACTTTTCATTAGTTCATTGCCCGAGATTCTTTTTGATACTTCGCTCCACAGTGGAATCATTCGTCCTCTTCCCCCGGCGGGGTTTTACTATTTGCCTTGTTACGCCTGAATGTATTCTCGACTCCTGACATCCGAAATTTCGGCGAGGCCGGTCTTTTGGTCTCTCTTCCCCGTCTCCACGATTTGGTCCCGTCTTTTTTCATGTGTGCAGCATAACCCTGCCTTTCCTCTACCCCTTCTCCCTACCACCTTCGAAATCCCATGCCCGTGGGTTGAGGGGAGTAGTCATTCCAACCCCCGCTTACCCCTTATGAGTTCTCATGGCAGCCCACCACCCTTGTTTATGTTAACGTTGGTCCTGTTTTTACGACGCCCGGGTTTGCCTTCCCTTTCCCTTTTCCAGTTGACGTTACTCTCCATTTGTGCACTCGTAGCGAGACACCCGCCCCCCCCCCCACAACAAACCCTTTTACATGACGTTCTTTCCTTCCTAAGGACGGAGCCTTAAACAATCGTCGAGTCCCCGTTGAATCCTTCTGTTGGTGCCTAATCTTCGACGTCACTGATATTCCCTTCCTTTTTTCGAACACAGCAAGTGCTGCCCAGTCGGTTCGAGGTCTATCCTTTCCACCCCCGTTCGCCGTATCTATCGTGGTGTATTAGTGGTGTTTAAGAATTTGGAGAGGCTTTGTGCCCTTGTTCAGTGGTCTTTTCGGAATTGATAACCCATCTAGGTTAAATTTTGGTGCAATTACCATTCTGTTTCTGGTTTTTTTCCCTTTTTTCCTATTCGCTTTGTTTATATCCCTTTTTTTCCTTCCTTAATCAGTTGGTTTTTTTTCGGATCTATGCCGGGCGAGAATATAAGGAAGCTGAGTTAATGGGGGACCCACCTTGTCATGCCGTCCTTTTTTATCTTCTCATCGTTTCCCAACCATGACCGCATTCCATTCTGACATCCAAGCCCGTTTAGCCTTGTTCCCCCCTTTTATCCATCTGCCGCCCCCCTTGATGCCTTGTGTTTGTCTTCTGGCGAGGATGTCCCCTTACTCCCTTCTGACCCCCCTCTTATCCGGCTGCCAACGTTTACCTGACGATGTGTTCCTAGTACCCCAGTCCTTTCGAAACTACGTTAACGTTTCTTCCCGCCCACCGGTCGAAGTTTCTTTCTGATCAACCAGGGAAGATGAGATTAAAAGTCCAGCGCCAAATGTTTGCCTCTCTGTAACCAATTCCCCTGTTTCGTGGGACCACAAGCGTAGAATTCCCCCTTATACCCTTATTTGTTTTTACCCCATGCTCACAATCCAGGTATATTTGTCTGGTTAAAACTTTCCTCCACACTTGCCTAAATCCGTGCCCCCGTCTCCAGTTTGAGGGGTGTCTTGGAGCCGTCGCGTCCTGTTTGTCTTCCAATACCAAACTATGTTACACCCAACTACTCGGGCTCGATTTTTCAGTAGGTCTCCTTAAACTCCCCGGCCCCGCTCCCCGGCGATTGAATTCTGACCCGTGATTGCTTAGTAGACGCCCTTATTCCTCTGTTCCCCTCCTTTTCACGTTCCTCCCCCGGATGTCTAAGGTGAGTCCAATTACTTTTTTTAAGAATATAAAAGAATCTCTCCCTCCCGTTACGACTTCCCCCAGTCTTGCTAAATCACGTAACTTAGCGTTAACAAGTTTGCGAACACTTTCCTTTTTTCCTGAGGTACAATTTCCCCCCCTTTCGCAAGTAGTTAAGTTTTTTTTTGCCCGGTAAAGACTTCTTGAGCTTTTCCCCCTGATACTTAGTACATCACTGCCGAAATAACCGTCTGCCACATCTCTCCCCAACAAAAGGCCATTACCACCCGCCCCGGGCGCACCCGCCCCTCTAGCCTTTCTCTCCCCTCGCCGCGCTTTGCCACAGTCCCGCTTTCTGCACCGTTCCCTTTTTCCAACCTGTTTCTTGCCCGCGCTGGTTTGGCTCACCCCAGCCCGCATTCCCATCCCTATGCCCCGTCATATTCCCCGCCCCCTCCGTCTCCTCTCTACGCCGCGCTGCCCTTTCTTTATCTCGTCTCCCGCCCATTGTCCTCCGCTGGCCTCATCTCGTGTTCCCCCATCTCAATCCCGCATGCCCCATGTTCTCTCACCTGCTCTTCACTACGGCGTCTTTCTCGCGTTTTGCTCTCTCTCTACATCCGTCAGCTTTTCCCCATCGTACCCCCCTAAAAACCTTCCAGCCGTCGCCGCTTTTCCCTTAGATCCTCCCTCCCTTCTTATGGCTTCTTTTGTTTTTTGTCCCTCGGAAGCTGGCGGTAGGGGCTGGTTTCCCCTTCATCTTTCTCGGAGTCCCCGCCGCCGTGAAGTTTTCTACTGTTGCCAAAGCTCCCCTTTGTTCCCCCGTGACCTCGCCCCCCTTGTTATCCGTAATTGCTCCCCGCTTCCTTATGCCCCATATCAGGGACGTTGTTTCCCCCGCCCCTCACGGGTCCATACGTAGTCCGAACTTTGCCCCCTTATGCAAGGAGACCACCGCCGTTGTTCTGGAACTCCCGCGCAGTCATTGGGGTTCAGACGTACCACGACAACAGTCTGTTTTGCACAGCCAATCCGACCCGTGATTCCCTATATTCCCGGTGCAGTTTAACCTATCTTATATTAGACGACGTCGGACGCTCGCGTTTCTCTGATACTTGTTCACATTCGGTCTTTCCTGGGTTTAAATACTTCTTTGGACTCTTCTTCCTTGACTTTCAAAAACTCTTCCTACGAGGAAGAGCGATTCAGCGGATATGTCCATCATGCCCTTTTCTGAAGACCGCTTCATATTTCTCAATTCCGCCATTCTACAAGCGAACCTAGAGGAAGGGATGGACATCGGAACTCCGCTGAGCCCGAATCTATTGCCCACAAACAGAGGTGAGACCCTAAAATACCAGAATCCCGTGCTCGATGGTCTTTCTGTGACGCCATTCGGTAGGAGTATCCCTAAAGGTTCTGTATGTATATACCCCTCTAAACCCGCATTTTATACCACTTGGCGGTTAAGGTTCCCTAGGGCGTTGATTCCCGCCCCAACGTTTGTGTCTCCCGAGGTCCAATTTTCCACTGCAACTCACCCCTACCCTTCCCCTATTAGTACCTGAACTACTGGCGTAAACTACCTTATACGCCCTACAGTGAGTACTGCCCCACAGCTATCCGTCTTGTTTTGTAACTCGAATCCTTTCCGTCCGGTTTTAGATTGGACTTTTTCCCTATACCATCACCAGGTTCCAATTTCTCTCTCCCCTCATGTTATTTTATGGTAAATTATAGAATGTACGACCGCAGTCCCCAGTCTGTCGTGTGCTTTCCAGTCACGTGCCTAGATTCAGGTTGTGGTAAGGTGTTTCTGGCGTTTTTGGTTTGGATAGGCTAAGTCTTACGTTAAATAAATTAGACTTGCACTTTTTTTTCAGGTGGAGGTCCTACCCCATCAAGATTGGTCTTTTTGAACATTCTCCCTCTCATTTCAGTTCCAAGCGTCTGGACAAGAGCTAGGAAAAGAAACTCATAACCGGTGTTTCCTTGCCCTATCAGGTTCGAACCCACGAGGGCATAAAACTATAATACGCTATAATTGGATCGGTTTCTTCCCCCTTTGGAGGGTCAACCACAGTTCTACCGCTTTTCGGAGAGACGGGGTCCCGCTCCACTCTTTTTCTAACCCCTAGTGAGGCACCCGCGAATACCATAGGTAATTGTAAGGGGATCTAGTCGGACCCGTTATTCCTAAGTGTCTCAAGAGATTTTTCTGCGATCAGATGACAGTTTTTTTCCATTTTTCGTGTGTCCCCTTTGCCCCTACCCCTTTTTTTTCCAAATGATATCAAATGTACTTATTCATCAGCAGGTCTTTGCCTTGGCCGCCCCCACGGTACTCTTCCATGTTGATATTCAGACGCCCCGGGGACGCCCAAGGGCCAGTCCCTTGTTTTTAGTCCTTATTCCCCCTCTTTGTCAATTCACATGATAGATTAATCGTTTCTCCCTCCCTGTTCCCCCCGTTGTTGGTGGACAGTAGTTATCCGGTTGTTCCCGCCTATCTTAAGCACCATTGCGACCCGCTGATTTGTGAATAGAAACTCCCTTTTCGAAGAGCTGATAAGAAAGTGCTAACTGATCTCGCCTTCTACATACCCCTTTTAGTTGCGTTTGTCGCGTTCATTCGTTCAAACCAACACTAACCAGCTTTGCCTTTCTTGTCGAGTTTGCATGGCCCCCCCTATATCCTAGTCTCGGGCCGCTCTCCCCCACGCACGAAGAATCAGGAGAACCCCCCCCCACGTGTCTTTAACATCATGGGCCAAGCTAAAAAGATAAAACGGAATGCCAAACATATATATTCCATAGCATCGTTGTGTTTTGTTGATCGCTTGGTACGTGAGCCGTAAGAATTATCCCTCCTGCACGGATAGAAAATTTGGGTTGGTTTCCCTCTCTCTTGCTATAGATGGTGATGTGAACTGGCCCTAGTTGTACACACCTGTTACCCCGACCCCCCTAGCTTTGTCCCAGCCCGAACTATCTTTTGTCGGGCAGTTCCCCCCTTCCATTTCTTGACGGGACAATCGATTTTTCGCCTATGTCGCACGGTGCGTGTCCTTATCACACTCTTTACAAGTTTACTTATGATGGAGAACCCCAATTTGCACCTTTTTGTTGGTCGACACATTCCCCCCCCCCCGACCCTAGGATCCATCCCTGAGTTGGTCAGTAATCCCCCCTTTGATCTTCGGTTTGCATCGAAAAAGCGGTGTCAATGATCGCGACTTATTTTTGGTCCTGAATTATTCTCTCTCTTTCTTGTCCACTGCTTTTTTCCTCTTCCGATCTGGTTGATTTTGTCTTTTGCCTTCCCCTGTCCCCGAAGCAAGGGGTCCTCAGCACAACCCCTCCCCCCCCGCCCTTCCCTTGCGTTATTTATACCTTCCACCGTGCCCCCATTCACCTGTTCCTGGCCGTTTTTTTCACTGGTTGACTCCGGAGGGTGAGTCATACATAGTGCGACCCACTGGTAGTTTTTCCTCGTGACGACCTCAATCGCGAAATTGTGTATGCAGATTTGACACTCTTTGTCCCTAGCACTTTTCCCAAGGTTCTTTAGAATGCCACGACCAGACGAGGGGAGTGCCCCCCCCCCATTGCAAAATCCAGCTCTGTCAGGTAGTTCTTTTCGCGTTGACGTTTTAGCTATTCTACAAAAGCTCTCCCCCCTTCCTTCTCCTCGTTTACTCGATCTACGCACTGCTGGTCCGCACACCGCGCGTGTTTTTCTGTATCCAGTTCCCCCCCCTGAGTGCACCGAAACTAATTAGTAGAGAAGTTTTTAACACCGTGTTTTGAGAGGGACCAACTTTCGAATTGTCTGCACCCCCCAATTCCTGTCTTTTTTTTTGTTTTCCTCCAGAAATCCTGAATGCATGCGGTGCCGGTCAGCCCTTTTCTGGTGTTATTTACGAACGCCTTTGTTCATTCCTATGACCGGGTGCTTTTGGGAGTGTTATTTCTTGTTTTTGAATTTAGAGTTGAACTACAACTTTCGCGCGACCGTAAAATTCCCCCCCCCCCCCCCCCCTTGATTACCTGATACCCCAACCACTTTTCCCGGATCGACCTCGATATCCCGATTTGCGCCCCCCACTGTTGTGTCCTAGTGCGGAAGACTGCTCCTCAAGACGGTTTTTTTTAGCTTTAAACCTCCTTTTGATTTTGTCCTCCTGAGTCATTTTTGGGACTTGTTCCTATCGCGCGCGCCTAGGCTTTAATTGGTAGTTTTCCCTTCAAGCTAGTTTCCCCCACGATAATACCTGGCCATCGTGTTCTCTCACAACTGTGATCCCCCCCTTTTCAGATCCGACTTTTTTGATGATCCTCAATATTGTCGTTCTCGGCCCCTATGGTCCGGACCCCATCCCGCATAATGCTGGCCAGTGCACCCTTGAATGTTTAATTTAGTCTCCGGCTCACAACCCAGGCCTGTTTTCCTTACCCTATTGTATTGGTGAAGTACTGGTTTATCGTATCAACCAAGGTGCCTTTACTGACGTTCTCCTGGTTGTGTAACCCCCCCCACATTATTACTACTATACTTCTGCACCTGCTAGTCCTGGAATGCCTAGTCACGCTTATTTCAACCCCCCATCTTCGTTCTCGTCCGCTTGTTGGAAATTTTGTACGTGGAGGCCTTTCCCCCCCCGGCCGGTCCTTAAGGCCAACCCCACAATTCGGTACGTCGCTCGCAGCAGGACATTCCCATATTCTTTTCGCCCCGCCGCTGCCTGTCAAACTTTACTTGTAGCCCTCTTCAGGGTTCTTGGGCTCTGTGCGGTTGTTTTTTTCCTATTTGTTCGCACGTTCTTTTTCAGCCGGGGCTTTTCAAAGCCGTGAGTATTTTGGAGCCTTTTTGCTTCCATCGTCTTCCTTCTGTGCTGGTTTTGGAGCCTTCCCCCCGCCGATTTGTCCGTATTTATTTTAGATGCCCCGGTAAAGCAGTCCGCAACTCAAACGGGTTTTTTTCTCGCCTTTTGGGGTGTGTCCACCCTTCACTCGGATGCGCCACCCACACCACACCTGTGGTATATGGCGATTTTGCCGGGGCGGTCATAAGTCATCCCCTCCACGCTGCCGTTCCCGTTTTATTAATCTGTTACAGCGACAACCCTGTGGGAGGTTTTAGTTGACGTACTTTACAAAAACCCCTCTCTCCAAGTTGCCCGATAAGTGGGAGCGTTCTCTTCCGTAAGTGATCCCTCTCCGAACCCCTAAGAGCTCCTGCTTGCTGACTTCCTCTCCCCAGAGCGTGAGCTTTGGTATTTTCCTCTATTTCTTAGCCTCTGAGGTCGTTTTTGGTTTTAATTTCTTCCCTCTCTGAGAAGGATCGCCTGTTTACTCAAGATGTCCCCTTCCAGTCATCTATCCTTAGTTGTGTGAGAGGATGGCAGATGCCCCCCCCCACAGAAAGAGGTATGCTGGCAACGTTGATCTTAGAGCTAATAACGTTAACTCTCAGCCCCGAGATATCCGGAAAACCCCCCAACTCACAAAGAGTTGTTGGCATTTTAACTCCGATAATTTTTTGTCTGCCTTTCCGGCCCTTCTAACACCACTCCATCGTTGCCCTGGTTCAGGTTGTTAACTCCCCGAACTTTACCTCCTAGTACTTTTGTTGACTAGTCTACTCTCCCCCCCTTCCAGTACCGTCCCTGGAACGTGTTCCACGTAACTTATTTTTCTACCCCTTGATACGATCTTTGTGGTGTTGCTCCTACGGGGTATACTGTTGTTGAAGTGACTCACCCACGACAGTGACAGTTTATTTTGCTTTGTACCCTCGCCTGGGGTCTCCCCCTTGACAATTGTGACCCCCCCCCATCGGGTTGTAGAGATGGACTCAGCTCATCGCCGAGAATGGCATTTTCTATGTTCGCCCCTTTTACCCCTCCCCCTGTACATTGACAGCTGATCCAGGTTGAGTCAAAGTTCCCCGCCCATAATATTTTCGACGTGGTCCCTCCTGCAAAGAGGGTTATTTCAGAATTTGACGGTTCCAAAGTTTGCACATGAAGATTCATTTTGCATTCCTGCTTCAAATGTAGCCTCGTTGTGTCCTTTTAATACATGAGTCGATCTCGGCTCCGGAAATTCCCCCAAATAATTTCTTCCCCGGAGGTGCGGAGCGCAGAAGTCCCCGTTCATTTTTTACGATAAATCCGCTCCCTGAATCTTATTTTCCCGTCTTGGTTTATATCGGTTCAGGTCCGCCCTCTTATATGGACTACTCCGGTTAAGTAAGGAAACGTTCCTTATTCCTTTCCTGATGACTCTCTACCCCGCTCTTTGAGTCGCCCACGTTATACCCCCCGAAAAAACTGATTCTTCCCTTACATCGCTGAGGATGCCAGTTTGTAATAGCTGCATCTAGCGGGTACTTACCCCCTTGTGGCCCTAAATGAAATCCGCTATCTCATCTTAGAGTTTTCAATTCTGGTGTCTACATTCAAG
>Ga0179593_1472852_pt1 | contig 13546 bp, 11 predicted proteins | sample CZODoug2_1_08_16_FD_185931 | JGI IMG/M metagenome (GOLD analysis project Ga0179593, IMG submission 185931) | Vadose zone soil fungal communities from Angelo Coast Range Reserve, California, USA - CZODoug2_1_08_16fungal (PacBio error correction) | ecosystem: Environmental > Terrestrial > Soil >... | reverse complement strand
CTCCGAGCCCAGATTCTTGGTCGACATTTTTTTCAGAAAGTCGTTAGCCGGAAGCTAGGGGTCGTCTTTGTTGTTTTTTCCCTTGTTCTTTTCTGAAGTGCGCGCGGCGTTCCACTCCTTTTTTCTTCAGTTTTTCCGTTGCCCGTTTCCTTCCCCTACAGGGTCGCCTCTTTCCCTTCGACACTTCTCGTCTTGAATTTGACGCGGGTCTAGTGACCTGAGTAGACGTCAAAGTTGTGTCCCCCAAAGGGCATGGCCGGCCCTTATGAAGGTTTCCGGCCCCTGGGTAACTTTTCGCCAGACCTCGTGGGACCGGGTCATTACTTCTCAACACCCCGCTATTTCGACTGTCCCCCACACCGATAGGTGAGGTTACGCCAGAATGCCCCTTTCTGATTCTCCCACTTTTCCTTATGTGGTCACCGCGGTCCCCGAAAGACGATCTCCCTGTCCCCTGAGTATGATCGCCGGGCCGATCAAACGTGCTCCCGGCCCTATCTATCTTCCCGAAACACCGTGAACCATACTGTTGAACTGCGACATTGTTCCTCAAAACCATTGGAATGTATCTTTTCGACTCTTTTTCCCTTCGAATGTAAGGTCACTGAGATTAAACATCCATCGACCCCCCTTTTTTTGTAAACTTTCCAGGTGCCATTTGGCCTCGCAGCGAGGTCTTATCTTGGTCATTTGTGGTGTAAGAGGTTTTAGGGGAAGAGAGACAAGAATTAGTTTTACGCTTGCACTTGGTGACGACCGCTCTAGTGGTCGTGGTTTTGGTATTTGACCGTCGCGCATCTTTCATCCTAGTTCTCCCGCGACATTCTCCCGCTCCTGCGCGCCGTTACCCTGCCGATTGGCGGGCAGAGGCCGTCTCGTCTAAAAGGGAGTGGTAGCCCCCCTTATTCTTGCTTATTACCTCTCCCGCCTGCCCCCAGAGTTTACGCTTCCTACGTTTTTTCCTGATACCCCCTTCCCGCTCTGGAGGACCAGGTTGCCGCTGAAGTTCTTCGTAACTCGTCGTTGATCCTCCCCCCCCCTTTATGTCATTTTTTGTGATGCGCCACCTTTCCATAAGGGAGTTGCTCTCATCCATTGACCTTTCTCTCCGCACTTCACCTACCGTAATAGCGGATCTTCAGTGTCGTGTTCGTTCCTTCACGATAGATTATGGTCTTTCTTCCCGTCTTGTTCCGACTGCTGGTTTCCCCCTTGGCGTTTCAATCCGCATGACCTCAAACTACCATCGGAAGTCTTCTCTTTTTGCTTTTTCTTTAAGCCTTCTGTGTTCCAGCTTCATATAAGTTTTCCCCCCCTCGCCTACTTGCTAACCCGTCTTCTGGTAATATAGGAGTCCCAAAGGTAAAGGTCCTCTTCCCCCACACTGAGACCATCTCCCTTTCCATTTTCTTTAGTGTGGGTCGTTCCCTTTTGGAAAGGGCCCATTCCCTTGAAGCGTGTGCTATTGACGGCGTAGGGAGGGACCTCTGCTCCTTATCTCCATGCAACAGTTGGCGACTGTTTCTTAGAGCGTTCCCTTTTTCGACTTGTTCCTTCTTCCCTTCGACCCTTGAGATTTTCTTTTTTTCCGACTTTTTTAATTGCATTTTCGGTACGCGAAGTCTAGGGCCCCGCTTAAACCCAGTGGCACGCTGCGGGGGCCTGTCCTTTAATCTTACGACGCTTTTTTCTCCCGAGCCCCGAAGTGAAGTCAGTGCTATCCCGGCCTAGCCCCGATCCAGTCGAGTTGGGTCCCGAACCCTTCACGATCAGGCCCGATGGTCGTAGAATACCTTTGTTTTTTTTGTGCTGATTGGCTTATTAGCATATCCCGTTCCGCGTCCTCACAACCGTTCCGCGTTTTAAGCCATCAGTAACTGTTCCTGGCCCGTCCATCGGAGACCTGCAGTGATCCTCTCTTCCCGCTAAGGCCACTTTGGTCTAGTTCTAGGACGTATCGTAGCGTGGTTGCGCCCACAGGGATTTCCTTTCCCGGGATAATGCCGTGGCGGCTGTTCAGCACTTGTTTGCTCGCCGTTAGTTTTTTTGTCTTTCCTTCGCGTCCTTTTGCCAGATCGACGGCTTAACCCTTCCGGTACATCCTTCCCGGAGTTTCCTCTATCAGCCGGTCGGCGCTGGCTCCAAGCAGTCCCTTACGCGCAGTTTTCCCGGGGTGCTCGAGCGTCTCGTGGGAGTGAGTCCGGGTATGACGTACCGACTTGGTTGTTTTGGGTTTTTTTTTTTTTGTGTTGGTGGTTTTTTTGGGGGTTTTTTTGGTTTGTGGTTGGGGCCCCTGGTGGGTTGTTTTTTTCGTGCATGTGTTAGTTTTACGGCGCCGGTAACGTTTCCTCTAAATCACGCGCTTCTGGCGCGTCCTGCCATTGGGATGATTCTTCGATGAAGGAATTTGGACGTCAGTGCCGATGTCTGGCGATTCCTCACCCCTCGCCGCCCCTCGTTTTTTCTCTATTTCTGGTACGTGGTGACCATGAGTGCCCCCCTTTTCCTCCTGACGAAGGGACTTTCCTCGAAGTCATGGATCCTAGTCCTAGATTGTATACAGTGGAAGAATGACCGCGTTTTACGAGGTTTTTTTTTTCTCCTGCTTCCCCTCCATATCTGTTGTTTGACATCTCGATGCCCCCCAACCCCTCCTACAACCTCCCCCGCCCTTGACTGTTGAACTAGCATTCGTCGCCTCTCGAATTTTGCCTCGATGTTTTCCTCCGGTTAACTCTTCTCCCCCCATCTCTTCAGACTCCAAGATTGATAGTTCTTTCTCTGTGTCACGCGTATCTTGCTCCCCTCCTACTTTAGTAGCTTTGAGTCCTTCATTCTCCAACACCTTTGTCTGGGTTATTTCGTCGTTCAGCACCGCCTCCGTTTGTCAATCCCCTGAATTCTCCGCGGATTATTCTTGGTAGCCCGTTAACCGGACCCCGACTGCATTAGTAGTGTTACCCCCCCTTTCTATCCGATACAACTCTCGGCTCGGCTCCTCAAAGATGCTCTTAGGAATGCTTGAAAGCAACCGAGCACCCGTCGCCTGAATTTGTTCCATCTTGCTCCTATCCTGTCATATTTTTCTGAGTCAGTAATAGACCACAACTTACTGCCACAGACACTTTCACCCCGACCAACAACCCCCCCTTATACCTTGCAGTACCGTGTAGCAGTAGATATGATCAACGTGTGGACCGGAAGGCCGTGAATTAATTCGTCACCCCGAGACTCCCCTTAGAGTAAAGCATGGACTCTTCCGACCTTCGATCTGTGAGTAAGATCAGGAGTTCGGGCGAAACGGCCCCTCCCGGTGCCGCCGGTCTGCTTTGTTTATACCGTTTTGGCTGCGCTCCCCTTGCCGCCTCTTTTGTAGCTATATACCGGTCACATGATTGCTGGTATTGAATGCTCACCCAGGTAATAAGGCGGCCAGGAGTCCGAGGTTTTATTTTACAGAAATCCGGAGCTTCTGGGGAGTGCGATCAGCTGTCTAGCCGTTCTATCTCGGTATCGCTTCCTTTCTCCCGTGATCGTGTTCCCTATTTTCCAAGGCCTGAGCCCTGCCGGCCACCCTTTCCCTCGGTCGCCCTTTTCTCGGTCGAGGACCTCCGAATTCCCATACCTGCTCCTTGTAATAAAGCCGTCCCCTACAGGCCTTACCTCTCGCTAGTTTATCTGAATGGTCCGCCCCGTTGTGTCCTTTTGAGATTCCGTTTCCTGAGGTCTTTTCTTGGCCTCCGGTTCCTGCGTTCTGCCCCCTTACTGGTATGTTTCGGTCGCGGACCCACCCTGCTTCGAATGGGGCCGTAGTTGAGGAGTTGGAGTTCAGAGCTGGACCTTCGATTGAAGGTCCATCGACAGTCTGTACCGTTCTCACTGTGGTCATTCGTTTAGACCTTTTCACTTACCGGAGGCCCCCATCGCACTAGCCCTATCTCCCCCCTATGGCTTACCTTCTCGGGCGCTGCGTACGACTCCGCTAAACGCTGTCGTGCCCCCTATTTTCCGTTTTCTTATAGAACCACGCCCCCCCTCCAGGCTTTTAGTACTGATTGGCTTTGAGAACGGGCTGAAATTTCTAGCCACGTTTGCAGGTTCAATTCAACGTCCGAAGCACTCTCACCCTGTCCGGCGGTTGTAGATTGACAGACTTCTTCTTCCCTTCCTTCCCACCTCAGGCGAAATCTTTCAGTCGCAAGAGTCGGTGCCCCTCCAATTTTTGCCAGATTAGGGGCTCAATCGTCCACAACGGCGGAATCAGCGGAACCACTTTGTGTGGACGTCTTTCGTTCGCTGGCTTTGAGCGCCGCCAGTTTACCATTGGACTTGACGTGGCGAACACCCTACGGGAAGGAGCTGCGTCTCGGAACTCGGGGGACACCCAACCCCACCAACAGCGGCACCGGGCGTGGGAGGACACCCTGGTCGGGGAGGTAATAGAGGTTACCGATTTTTTGGCTTTCGATTTCCCTATGGCTTTCCCCGCTTGCCACTTTTAACCGGACTCGATGACCCAGGAGGCAAATGTAAGTGGATGGTTCATAAAGAAACACGGAAAAGTTTAAAAGCATCAAACGCACAAGCCATATATACCCGGCTGGCCTTGAAATACATGGAATCTGCGGAGGGGGCTGCGACAAGGACAGAAGAGGAGAGGGGACCAACAGAGAGACCCATGGTTAAGCCACTCATCCGCTTTTCGACATAAACAGTGCCCCCCTCGCCGACGAGCCCGCCGCGGAGCCATGACCTGGCAAAACTTTGTTTAGTCGTTGGGTTGTCGGCAGTACGTCAGGGTCGCACCTCCTCCTTTTACTACTCTGCCCGCGGATAATTGCGTAACAAAGTTAGAATCGTTCGCAGCTCTCCTGTGTGACCTCATCAGTGAGAACGTCTGCATTTTCATATCAAGTGGTTGAGTGGGGGGTATAACGTAATTTCCCCGACGAGAAAGTAGGGGAGTGGCCGGGTTTCACTAGAGGGAAGATAATGAGCTCTCTCACGCCAGTGACGCGTTGATAGAGAAGTACAGAGCGACGATTGTAGAAGTATGGGTCACCCGCTCCGAGGTACGTGATGGCTACGCCCGATTGTAACCCCCAGTTTGTGTGTTATTACCTTAGCTAACGTCTTTCCTTGGCATCGGCTGTGACCAGTTCTTTTTGCGTATTCCCTGATTTTATCGTTTTTCTTTTTTTTATTTTTCCCCCTTACGTGTGTGGTTCTTTTTGCTGGATGAACAGGGTTTCCCCGTTTTCGTAACGTGTCAACGTGATCCCCTTCAGATTTTTTCTGAACTGACCTGTTTCAAACGCAGGGTTCTCGATAATCTCCCCCCTCTTGTGCAGGTCCTCTACAGATCGGTTACCGGAGACACCTTGAATGCAAAGCCCCAAATTTCTGTGCTCGTGTCGTGACGCCAGTTGCTGTTTCGCCTCAGCCCCTCATAGAGTTTGGAATATGTTCTACTTCCTTTTTAGGCCCACCAAGCTTTTTTGTACCCCCAAATGTCCTCGCCGGTCTTCTATGGTATGGCAGATAGAACTTTGTTTTCTTTCTCTATGTCTTGACCAACTGCTTTGCTAGGGAAGGCTCTCTGAGCTAGACAAGAAGGCTTACGCTTGAGTTCCACATTCTTTGGGCCTGAGTACGCACCGTCAGTTAGTCCCCCTATTCCGCGAAGGGAGGGTATATCGGCGAATCCTTCCTTCCCATACTGATTTCAAGCCCCTATGTGCTTTTTCAGCTTCGAGTAGTGGCAATTCACTAACGGAAGAGTTTTTCAGTTGAAGAGCGACGCCGTCGCTGTTTCTACCCCCCCGTGTCATTAGCCATTTCTATAGCCAGACGGTTTGAAACCCGTGCTCTTTTCGCAAAGGGAATATACGAAGGTTTAAGGATGTTTTGTTCATTTGGACATGTTCCCCCCTGGACAGGTCGCCATAGTAGGACTCTTCCGTAAATTGGGGGGTTCCTCACCAGAAGATTTACGTTTGCACATAGACTTGACAAAAAATGATGCTAGATTAGTCCTCCTACAGAAAAGCAAGGGCATGAATGATTTCTAGCATAAGGGGAGGAATCTATTTGACCCTGGATTCCGTTTTCTTAGCCCGACACGTTTTGAATGTGCAGGTACACCTTAAAGGTGCCCTGGACTGCCGTAGGCCTAGGTAGCCTCTCTTCGTCTCTGTATCAACGCTCTCAGTTGAAGCTTAGCGGACCAGCCCCACGTACTTCCGTCCCCCTGTTTTTTATTTTTCCTTTCACGCTCCACTTTGTCTCTTGCGGCACTCTATTTGCCCCACGTGCACGGGCCAGCACGATTCCTTTCGAACCTGTTACCCCCCACCTTCCAGAACAGTGGTGTAGACAGAGTTGCGATTCTTGGGCGTCGGTTGTGGTTCATATTATGTGATGTTTTTTTCCCTTCAGTTCAATGACAAGCTATCGAGAAGGGTGCAGTGCGGACAGACAGACCAATCGTTTTTTTTAGTGGAGGTTGAACCCCATTGAATTTGACTGCCATCATTCACGATAGTTCTCGACCCTATTTTTTCCCTAACGCAAAGTTCCTCCGCAGTGCGTTTGTCTTTCGCCCCGACCGACCTTTTGGCGACCGTCGAACTCGCCCTGTGAGTGTGCTTCTTAACTTGAAGGCGTCAAGTTCCCCGTCGGAGATTGCTCATGCTGTTCCTTTGCGATCCGGCGAGCTTCGAGCCAGGTTTAGAGCGAGACGTCTGCGACCCGTTTTTTCTCCCTAGATTTTTTTCTGTGTGTAGCGCTACTCGCGGCCCCCAGATCGAATAAGAGGACATGAGCATCCCTCCCCTAAAAGATCACGCGTTCGAGCTGGCGTTGCGGTCCCTTCCCGAAGAATTTGGGAACTCAACTTTTTATGCTGTCGCAAGGGCTTCTCCCTTCGGCCAAGCACCACCCGGAGTCCCAATATGGTCGAGTTAGTTTGGAATGAAATTCATTTTTTTGTGCAGAGAGTGGACGCCCCCTACGCCTACCTCAACGCCCTTCGTGACATACGTTCAGATGGTTTAAAGTATTTTAACCTCCCCCCCCACCCTCGCCCAAATACTGCGCACAGTATCCCTCTCCTGTTTCGAGGTTGGGCCCCTCGTCTAACGTCCGGGAGCAAGGAGAAACGCTTCACGTGCGTCGGTTGCCGATCCTTGGCGTTCCGTCACTGTCAGTTAACGCGCACCCCCATTTTTGGCATTTTCTCGCCACCTTCCGATTTTTTCCGACTTGAGATACTTAACTTATCCCCTTGTTAATGGAGATCTTCTCCGGCATTGAAGGGCTACGAGGAATTCCGAGTCAGACGATTGCGGTTAGATTCCAGTCCAGTTTTTTTCTTCCCCTTAGGACGCACGTGGCTGAGCCAGCCGTATCTTAGATTGCTTTTTTTCTAACGGGACATCACTCCATCTCCAATTTCAGAGTTTTTCCCATAAATCTGCAATTTTGTGTCAAGAAAGCTTCGAGGAGAGCTTTCACCATCCTCGATTCTTTTTTCCTATTCTGCCTTTAGAATGGAGTTTCCTCTTCTAATCAAGTTAAGTCTTGATCCGAAGTTCGTCCTTCGGCAGTGTGAGATCTTTTCCGTACCCCTCTCTCGGCCCCGAGTGGTCCGTTCCGGACCGTTCTCGTGGGCCTGGGTGTACTCCAACCGATTGTGTCCCGGCCGTCAACCCCTTTCTATACCAGGATTCGATGCCTCACTTTTTTTCTTCACTTATGATGTACTTTAGCTATTTTTCTCCTTCTACCCACTCCGGTCCGGATTATAGTGATGGCCTGCAAGCTCGTAAGGATAGCTGGCCGTTCCCTAATGTCCCCTAACGCTTCCCTTCTCTGCGTGCTGCCTATTCGCCGGATCGGAACGAGTAGCAGTTTTTCGCTCCCTGATTTCCTCTGCAGCATAACCGTGACCCTTTTTTTCCCAAACCCCAGCGGTGCCAGCTGTGCGTGACCTGACCGTCCCGTCCTGGCCTCCTACCACCTGAATGGCCCTATCGGATCTCTTCCCAGATCAACACGTTTTTTTCGCCACCAGCGTGACCGGGGCTGCAGATGTTTCCCTACACCGCGGTGTGTTTCTTTCCGCTGTCATACCATCGTCGTCCCCGCCAGATTAATCCCTTTAACAGCATGACAATTTCCTTTTTTTACAGACGTGTAGTACACCTGTTCCCTCTTTTTATGCCCGTTTTTTGGTGGTGCGTAATTCCTCCCACCATAACTCCAGCGTCTTTCTTTTTCAGCTTGATCTGAGATCCGAGGTTCTTCTGCGTGTAGACTGGGTGTCGTAACTCTCCCCCGTAATTTAGTCGAACCCCATGACAACACCACGTCAGCGATGTCAAGGCGGCTTAGTAGCGGGGGATTCCTCCCAAGAGCCCTGAGGCTTTATAGTGAGTAATGCGCTTTCGTTTCCCTAAAGACGTCCTAAGCTTGGCTTTTCTTGGTTTAGAATCTTCCTCCTATCCGCACCTCAGCTGGGAAGTCCCCAACGACTTTTTAACCATAGTCCCTGAGCCTGACCCCTCGCTCACTTCTGTCTTCCTTATTGAAGCCACTCGTTGCCTGATTACTGTCCCATCTCGGAGGCATCCATCTTCGTGTTCTCCGTACCCCACGGACTCTCCAGTAGACCCAGTCGCTAAGGCTTTCCGAATAAGTTATCCTTCCTTTTCATCACGGTTGGTCCGTCCGGCGTGGATGGTGTCTCACAAGTTTTTATCTATCGTCTTCGAAATCGTATTACCTCGGGGAGGAGAGAGGCAGTACGTCCCGGGATAGACCGCAACTTTTCCAGGCCAGCCTTTCCTAGTTGACTTTTGGCGCATTATTTTTCCTAATTCGAAGCGTCTCGAAGGTTATCACTTCACGCCTTTTGTTGCGACCGGGCGCCTGACGGCTGATGTGAGGACGCGGCCAGACATGTATTGTTATATGAGTTTAGATCCCTCTTTATTAGACCGTTCTGAGGTGTTGGCGGACTTACACAGCTCGTTGTTACCCCTTCGGGTCATTCCATAGAAGTCAGAGCTCTGACTAGAAATTTCGATAGATACTTTCCATTCGGCGTTTTGACCCCTCAATCTATTATGCGCGTGGGGGACTGATGCTGGGCGTGCTACGGTTTTTAGATACCTATCTGTCGATCGTTAGCCGAAAAAGGTTCGCTCCAGGGGTGTGTGACTTTCGTATAGCGTATTCGAGGTAATACTACTCTAGACGCCCTTTCCCATCCTGTTCCCCGTCTTGGTGATTTGGCGCGTGAGCGATGACCCCCCCTCGCATGTTGCGCCGCTGTTTTTTGGTAGTTCAGTCATTTGAACCTCGTTGGGCTTTTTGAAGCTGGTGAGTCCGTTTGAAATTGTCGTGATAAAGGTCATTTTCTTCTATTTTTTGACCCGCATGCTGGGCCGCCATTTCCGCGCTAGGTTTTTTTGTTCTGTCCTTTGTCGTGTTTAAGTCTCCCGGTGAGGTCGCGCCCAAGAGGAGTTTTCCCCCCGATTTTTCTGGCCAGACAAGTTAAAACGGTACCGGATCTTTAGTCCCCTATTGGCCGGCGTCTTTGAGAGTTGCATGAGACTTGTCTTGATCTTTTACTGCGTCTAGGTTAGCGATTTCCCCCTAAGAGCATCCGGTCAGATCGCTTCAGTTACCTTTACATCTTCAAACATGCGCTCTCCCAGGGCCTTTCGGGCCCGAAAGTGGTTAAGAGTAGAGACGTTCCCCCCCTTATTGAGGATTTCCCGCCCACTGAGCTGCAGCAGGATCTGGGGGTACCCTGACCTTTACCTCGTGTCTAGCTGAACGGAGGAATCGACCTTGTCATTAATGAACGAAGTCCCTTTTCTGATTATAATATGGGTCGCCTAGTGAAGCGTGATTGTTATTTATAAACAGAAGTGCAGCAATGCTCCCTACGGCATGCGAAATTTTCCCCCCCACGAACTTTTTTAAAGCAGATAGAGGTCTGACTATGACCCAAGAGACGTTAAGTCTGTGGATGCACCTTTCCCTACACCTCCACACTAACCCCCCAAAACAGTGGCCCAATCTACAGTAAGATTTGAGTCCTTTTACCCACATGGGCCTGTGTGAACTGTTTGAGCCAGGGGCTAGGTTTGTCTTCCCCGGTCTGACCTTTTTTATGGTTCTCCTCGCCAGTTCGTTTCCCCCAACTTCCTGCAGTTTGCTCACAGTCCATCTTCCTTTTTTCTTTCCCCTTTTTTTGAATAGCGCATTTACGTGTTTGCCCCTCCTCTCCGTTTCCGGTTTGGTATTGGGGGTTCTCTCGTTTTCTGTTTTGGGTCGCGTCCGGGTTCCATGCCTGTTGAGAGGACTCCCTGGCGGGGAGAGGTGGAACTCTCTATTGTTCACACTTTTCTTTTTTTTGGGTTCCAGGGATCGTCCTTTCTATCGGGCAAACTCTGTTTGTTGGCAGTCCCCTCACTTATATCCGCTGTTTTTCTTCCTTGTCATCCCCCCCCTTCCGCAGGGTCAGTTATGGCGACAGAGGTAGTTCACGTCCCGTTCCCACCCTTTTTTTCATCATTCCTTGGGCGGCCCTCTTTTAGCACCCGATTCCTTCATCAATCGAGTTTCCTTTCCAAGGACTCAGGCGTTCTTTTCTCCCCCGTAGCCACATGTCTTGTACATGTCACCGCATAGCAAATATTGGATTTTCTTTGACTCCTTATTTTAGCCCCTAATTCTACATCCCCCCCGTCCTTTAATACGTTCGTCCCACTTTCTTCTCCCCCAAAAGAGCTGCTCGCATATCATATTACCTGAGGTCCCCTCTCCCCTGGGATTTTTGGGGTTATTTGCGAGAACCCGTTAGGTCAAGGACGGGGACCTAACAGAGGGGTAGGAGACGACCCCTACAGATGCGGAGAAGCAATGTGCGGTTTCCGAGAGGGACTGGGTAGTCTCGGTAGGCCCAGGCTTTTAGGGGTCTTCCACGTTGAAAGACTGACGGTTTTAGGATTTACGAAGGAGCTGAAATTAGTAGAAGCGTAGGTACTGGCATCGTTTTTTTTCACTGCCATTTAGAACCCTCGACCGGGTTTCTCTATTCTTCCTTTCCAGAACAGGTATCCCCAAAAGGAGCTTTCCTGCCACGGCTTCCTTTTTGCTAAAGTTCCCTCTGAATGCCACCCGTTCCCCTGTTCTCAGAAGGCAGGACCGTTGTACCATTTTTTTTGCCCCTTTAAAATACTAAAGCTTTACTTTATCCTGGACAGCCACCCTTTGCCAAGAGGAGGCTTACACCTTCCAGCTTGCCCAGTCTTTGATATGAAAGATGCATTTTTTCCCCCGTGGCCGTAGTCGCGGCACATATCCCACGAACATTTTTCACCCTGTCGTCGTATTCGTTATGCGAGAAGGCCCCCCGGCGCGAAACCCGGTGGCATTTGTTCCGTGGAGGCCTTTAACCCGCAACGGCATACTGTGGAAAAGGAGTGAAAACGGACAGGATTAGAGGATGCCGAGTCTGGCCCGGACTGGGTGCAGTCGCCTCCTCATAAACAATGTCTCCTTGGTCAAAATGGATTGAAAGGATACAGGTTTCTCTGACACCGCCTGTTTCGTCTCCCTTCGTTTTCTGGGTGGTAGTTTGTGTCCAGCTCCCCTTTTTGTTGTCCAGGAGGTGACCCCCTCCGCTAAAGTTTGTGACTGTCCGCAAATCTCGATGGCGTCTGTATTGTTTCTTCCACCTGGTCTTTCTTTTCATTTTTCCGTTTCGACTTCTTTCCGGAATTCCCCCCTGAATTTCTCGCTTTTCCTTTCCCTTCCGTTGTAATACGCTTTTGGATACCTGCCATCGGTTAACGGTTTTATTTTTTCTACCTTCTTCCCCCTGCCAATCAGTACCTTCCCCCAGTCGAATTCGATAGCTTCAAGCGTCCCCCCGGTTTATTTCTTAGGAATACTCTCTTCTCACCTTTCAGTTTTCAGATGAAGCTGCTCGTGTCGGTCCTGGAGCATTCCTTGCTGCGCATCTAGCAGCTCGCGGAGCGCTCTCCTAAAGTAGTCCGCTACCCGCCCACCAACAAAGAGCAACTGCCGCGGAGGATCTTCCTTTGTGGCCTTTTTTTTCGTACCCGACTGGGAACATCCTCCCATTTTGTATTTTTCGTCTTTTGTGTCGTTCACCCCGAAATCAGACAACCCTTCTACCGTTGGTTATGGGACTCTCTTTTTTTCCACGATGAGCGGCCCTTCGTTTATTTTTTTTTATCACCGCGCCCTTCTGGTCCTTTCCCCCTTTTTGCCCAGTCTTTCACCCCCCACCCGTAACCACTATCCCCTTCGCTTCGTGGGTGGGTCATTTTCTACGCTGGGACAGTTCTCACGTGGCAGGAACGCGTCCGTGGGGTCGTCGTGGAGGGCCCCTTATAGTGTGGACGATTCAAGGAGAAAAACACAAAGTGTAGCAGTCCAGCTTTCATAAGCCCCGATCGAGTTTTTCCTTTCTTTTTCTTAGAGGGAGAGTACAGCCCATGGACCAGTCGGGCTAACCCTGTGGTACTTGCGGTTGTTAGAGTTGAAAGGGGACCCCAAGAGTTTCATGCTTTATGTACATTCCTTGGGAGGAATCGTGTGCACCAGGTGGCATCCCTTTCACAAACAGCTGAGGCGGGGCGTTACAAGTGTCCAGATCGGTGTGTACCGCCCAGAAGCTTCCCCTTAATTCCCGCCCTGCACGCAGATTTTTTCTCAGGACATCAATTTGATTAAGCCGGGCTGATAGGGGGCCCGGTCTCAATTAAAGATTTGAGGAGTAGTTTTTTTATGGTCTTACCATTGTTGTTACGTATCTCCCGCTTCGAAAAGGACTTCAGCAAACCCGGGCATCCTAAAAGACTCGCCTGAGTTTTGCCCAGGTAAAGCCGGGCAGCGTGCCTCTTCCTTTCTATGCAGCCCGACACCTCTTTGCAGAGACCTTAGGCGTGGTCCCCCGTTGGATTCCGGCCGGCCGTTTACCCTGGTGATCCCATTCTTTTCTGTTACGCACGGCGTCTCGGATACTCAGGTTTAAGTTTACTTGTGCCCTAATGCTCTTACCAGGTCGATGCGTGCGCTCCCCCACCCCCTGCGGTCCCGTCTCGATGGTTTGTGTTTTCATGCTCCGCCTTTATTGTAGAGTCATTGTTACCAGACTTACGTCCTTCGTTTCCGTATGAAGTGCCTCCCCCCGTTACGTCCCTTGTTCGTTTCGTCGGGTTATAACTCTGACCTAACCCCCGTCCTCCTTCCCTGGGATGAGAGCAAGGTTTACCTTTTTTTGCGTTCCCGGCTCACGTTGCTGATAGCCCCTGGGAGTCACTCCCACTCGCTATGTCGATGATCTTTTTTATGGAGGAGTACGTGGACATAGGGCAAAGCGATTTTTTTGCTCGTACGCTAAGGGGCCAACAGATCCCCGGCTAAAGGCCGCATCTGTGACATTTGGTCAGGCCCAGACCCCCCCCCATTTTACCCATAGAGCGGTGTAGTGAGTTTGGGC
>Ga0179593_1300170_pt1 | contig 13546 bp, 12 predicted proteins | sample CZODoug2_1_08_16_FD_185931 | JGI IMG/M metagenome (GOLD analysis project Ga0179593, IMG submission 185931) | Vadose zone soil fungal communities from Angelo Coast Range Reserve, California, USA - CZODoug2_1_08_16fungal (PacBio error correction) | ecosystem: Environmental > Terrestrial > Soil >... | reverse complement strand
GTTCCCACGGCCTTTTTCACTCTTTTTTTTGTTTGCCAACTCTGATGGCATTCCTTAGGACGCTGGGCCTGGCCGCCCATACACCGCAGGATTCTTTCGCCTGATCTTTCCAGAAGCGGACTTGAAAAGTCCCTCCCTTTGTGGTTTTTCACCCCGTCCGGCTCCCCGTTCATTTGCCGTCGCTCCTCCCCCCCTTTTTTCGAGGTGAGGCCCTGTGTCTGCCTCGTGGGGCGGCTGCTTAAGTTCGGTCTTTGAACCTCGACCCCGCGGGCCCGCGGCATCAGTGCCCCCTGGATGTCCGTCCCAGGAGCCACCAGACAGCTTCCTCCCCGAGCTTTTTTTTTTCCTTCTTCGCGTTTTCTTTCTCCCAATGCGGCCCGGTGGCGGTTTTTCCTTTGTGGAAAAGCGGGGCACTTCCCCTACTAGCTTTTTCAAGAAGTGGACTTATCCAAGGCATGGATGCCTGTCATGCTGCGCGGCATGATCCCAGCACTGAAGGCGTTGTGATTTTTTTCTTTTTTCCCCTCAACAATATTTCGCCCCGTTTGCTCCAAGGTGTTGATGGTTTTCGACGCCCGCATGCTCTCGGTTTCCTTTTTTACCCCCCTTTGCTCTCGCATTGCCGATGGCATCAAGGCTTTCGACCTTGTCCGCAAGTTCTTTTACCATTCCTTCCTTCCGTAATACCGTTTTGAATACGGCGACTGGCGATTGGTACCCCCGTGCATTTGGGTTCTTGCTTTTTGGCCTGGGATCGCGAAGACAAATTTAACCCCTTTTTCCTTTCCGCATCGACATTCTTGGCTACATGGCCTTTACCCCCCTCCAAATTACCTCTCTTTCTATGAATTTGGCGCTAAGGACAGCGCGTTTTTTAAGCTTACTCTAGTATTCTGGTATTCTGGGATGTTGCTTTTTTATCCCCCAGTCCCTTGTCCGGGAATTTCCTCCCGCTCTTCAAGGGTCTTTTGTTTCCCCCCCTTCCCGACGGCTGTTCGGTACCGCTACTTTTTCTTGTTTTTTTCGTTTTGCCCGAGCCCCCCCCCCTTCCTGATCAAACAAAGCCCCTTTTTTTTCCGTTTACCTCCCCCTCGCCAGTTTCCCTGGGCGCCAGTTAGGCCTCTGACGACGCAACGCATCTGCAACCCCACCTTGCGATTCTTACGACTCCTCTGCCGTCTTCTCTTGTCGCGGCTTGCGTACCCCTTCCTCCTGGCTGACCTCTCGCCTCGGAAGCCATACCTGCCATTATTGAAACAACGGTCCTCTTCTGCGTTGCTACGTCACGTTTGATTCACCATCGGGCCCTGGATCCCGACCCACTGGTCCTTGTTTCTTGAGGCAAGCGCGATTCTGAGCGAGGCAGTTGCGGCCCCTTCAGACTTTCCCTTTTTCCAAAACCCTAACTCAAAGAATCTGCACTTTTTGCTTTTTAACCCAGATTTGTTCTCCCCAGCGCTTGCATCGTGCTTCATGAAGAAGAAATCTGTGTGCAACATTAAAGCACCACCGGTTATGGGATCCCGTTTTGTTTCGGTGTTTTTGGCAAGCAGCGGAGCGACTGTCCATTTTTTTTTTTTTTTTGTTTAAGGCACTAGAGCGATCGTCATTTTTTTACGCCCTGGCTTCATGGTCATTGATGTTTTTGAGAGCGGCTCTTTTCCTCGCTCTTGTTCTCTTTGCTAAACAGCTTGTAGAGCACTTCTATTCTTCCCTTTCCCCTCCCTTACGTGGTCTACCACAGCGCGCCGGTCACGCCGATTGCCAAGAGGGTACTTCTCCAGTCGATTCTGCTTCCCCTATACTGATGATGCCGTTCCCCGTTGAAACTGCTCTCAAAACTTGGCTTTGACCCAGAAGATGCCTGGTCTCCGCTGATCCTACCCCCTCATGATCGCCTCTCGAGCGCGATCGCCCTTTGCTTCGGGCATGCGTGGTTAGCGCCTTTTCCAGTTGGCGGAGCTTCCTCCTCGGGATCGGGCCACGCTCCTGCTGATGCTGAGGTTGCCCCGTTTGTTGTTTTCTGTGTCCTCTTCACACGAGACTCCGGTCTTTTCCGAAGTTAGGCGCCCTCGCCACGTAGGCTCGTGCGCGATCTCGCGGCCCTGTACTGGCTTCTGGCTAGTTTACTGCTGAACTTGTCCTTACTTTCCTCGGATCCGCAGCGCCTCTTACCCCTTTTTTAAATTTCCTGCTGCTGTCGTCCTTTGCCTGCCGTTTGATTTCACCTGGCGTCTGGTTGCTTTGGCGGTGTCGATATTGCCCCCCGTTGCCGCCTTGCCGAATGAGTCTTTTTTCCACAACGGGTCCTTTTAGGGCCTGGGCATACCCGTCTTCCATGTTGCCTTTTCTGTTCCCCACCCCCCCCAACACCCCCCACCCCACACCCCACAACCCCCCCCCCAAATCCCCCTCCAAACCCCCCCCCCCCTAAAAACAACTCCCCCAAAAAACCCCCAACTCCCCCAACCCAAACCCACCCCCACCCCAAACAGGACCCACCAAAAAACCCCACAAAAAAACCCCCCCCCCAACACGCACCCCCCCCACAGCAAAAACACCCCACCCCCACCAACACAAACCCCCAACCCCAACCACCACCCCCACCACGCAAACCCAACAACCACCCCCCCCCCCCCAAACAACAACAACCCCCAAACAAACCCCCCAACACAAACACAAAACCCCCAACCAAAAAACCCCCACCACCCCCCCAACCAACCCCCCCCCCACCCACACAACAAAAAACCAAAACCACCACACCCAACAACCAAAAACTCCCCCTACATACGATAGTCGGGCCCCCCAAGCTTTTTTTTCGCACGTCTCTCCGGGCTCCGAACCCTTTTGGCTCCCCCCTCCAGCCCCCCAAGTTCCTTTTTTGTTTTTTTTTTTTTTTTGGGTTTTGTATTCATCTTCCCTTTCTTTTTTTTTGGACCCCTCAGTGTGACCCAGAGACAGTTCGAAAACGCTTCGATCTCTCTCCGTCATGATGGACTAGCAAAGGCTCTCTCTAACCTGATGCAGTGGACGGTTCCGCCGACCTCCTTGAAAAAATTTCGGCCCTCCTTTCTCTTGGCTGTTCTGCTCTCTTCGATTGTCCTTTGGATGATTTGCTTCTTTTCACTTTGGATTTACTGAGGTCTATTTCCCCCCGTCGCAGTGGGCCTTGTTCTCTCTGGCCGGAAGAATCGCTTCACGGCCATCCTTCTTGGTCGTTGGCGTTTGAACTGTCTTCGAACAAGGTCTGCATCCGCGCTTTTCGTTCATGTTTTTTTTGCGCCATGGAGTTTCGCCCTCGCATCCCACCAGAAACATCCGCCGGCTCGGGAGGTCGCTCATCCGGGATAGACCTTTTGGTGTCCTTTCTGTCGACGGTTCGTACGGGATTCCGATGGCTCCCTTCACTCGTGAGAAACAGCCATCACCCTGGTTCGTTCTTTAGTTGATTCCCTCTTTTCGCGACGATGTGGAATTCGGACGTTGCTGCGGCCGACATCTCCTATTTTTATATTTTTATATTCCCTTCCTTCTCCTGAGCGGTTTCCGTGAAGCCTTTTTTCCTGAAAGTAAAACCCGACACGCCTTTTCCTGTGACGGTCATTTTTTTGCAATTAGCCTTGACCTCGCCTTAGTTTTAATCGTAGAGTCCCACGCCATCATCCCCAATTCGAGTCAACTTTTTTACCCTCCTTTTCCCAGTGGCCCTGCGAAAAGGAAACTCCGCTGGGGTTTTTGAACCCATTCCTCACATCGGGTAACCCCCTTTTGCGCCCATCCACAGCAACAACTTTTCCCGATATCCGCTTTTTATTTCCCCTTCGATTTTAACTTCCCAAGTTCTCCTCGCAGGCCCTTGACTTTTGCTGTCCGCGCTGAGGTCTTTTTCTGAGGAGATCCCTGTATACAATGATCGAATCTTGTTTTCAGGTACCTGAAATTTTCCCTTTACGATCGAACAATGGTCTTTGTCAATGTGATCGATTTTTGAATGTTTGCCATCTGACGCGGTCTCTTTCGTACCCCCAATTGCATCGGTCGGCTAGTCCCCAGGAAACCTGCCGTCTTTTCACCTCGTGCTTGAAAGATGCGGCTTTCCAAGCCTCGTAAAGCCTGGTTTGCTCGGTCCCAAGTCAATATCGGGGTCCCGTGTTCTCTCATTCGTCACGGTACTTCTCGTCTCTAAGCTTTGAGCCTACGTTCCTTGTCTGCTCTTCTTCATTTGTTTCGCAATCCTCCCCTTCCCATGTTTTATTTTAAAAAAATGACATACCTCGGCAGAGAAGTGGCATCCTTTAGACCCCAGCTCCCTTCGCGTTTTAGTCTCCTTGATCGCCCTAATATGTCCTTTTTCAGTGTACTCTCTTTCACCCACGCCGTAGTGACCTCCTGAGGGCGCTCTGCCACCCAAGTTGAGGTGGCTTTCTTTATTTTTCATCTCGCCCTGCGCCCACGCATTCCTTCCTCACGTCATCCCCCCATAGTCATTGCGATCTTTCGTTGACGAGCGCGCGATCAATGCTGCTGGATGGCGTTAGCTGTGTCTCCCGGGCGATATCCCTCCGAGGGACTCCCGGCTCCTGGGTCCTCACAAGAATTGATCGATGCCATCCCGCTCTTCGGTTCACGGATCAGATTTCAGATAATTTCCCTTTTCTGTTAGGGGCCGTCACTCGCCTTGTATGAGTTCCTGACACTGAAGCAAGGATGTCTTTTCAGTATAACGCGAGCCTTTTCCCCCCCAATTTCCCTTATCTTTTCTCCTCCTCCTTTTGTTTTTTTTTCGCCCTTTGGTCAACCTAGGATTTTCCGTCTTGAATCAGAACCCTTTTCCCCCCGCTACTCTATTACCCTATCGGCTATGTGCAAGTAGTTTCCCCTACGTGCACTTGCAAATGATCTTGTGGATAAGGCCCGGCTAGCGGGTCTTTTCTCGCTCCCCTTGTTGTTCCTTTCTTGTCTTTCCCTCGATCTTCATGTTCCTCCTCCTAGAATTGTCGACTCTTCAAAAACCCAAGCACTTGATCGCGCCCCTCTTCGAGCAACGTTCCAACAGTTTATCCCTTATCTTTTCCGTTATTCTCCTATGTAGTGATGGCAGATTTTTTCCCCGGTTCCTTTTTCAAGGATTGTTTTGCAACGGATTTTCTATCGTCCATCCGTCGATCGACATACGGTTTGGTTCCTCTCCTTCCGGGACAGGATTTTCCTATCCCCGAGCAACGCTCTTAATCCTACTTTGTGCGCTCACGTTCTTTTCCCTTGGTTCCGGCTGATTCATTTTTTTTTCATTTTTCCGAGCGCTTCGCCAACCGACAAGCTACACAAGAAAGGCTCGACATTTTTCGCCTTCCCTTAGTTGTGCCCTCTCTGTTGCCTCTTTTCCGACCCTTTCTTTTCCTGCGGAAGTCCACCCCCATGGCTGCCACTCGGGTGCATCTTCTACCCCTCCCAATCGACACGCCGGGGGGCCTTTGACTCCGTTTCGGATGCACATTGTCTTTACAACCTTTTCTTTTCCGTTGCCCTTCCCCCTCCTCTGACCTCTCCCCTGGCCTTTGCCGACCCACCCCAAATGTAATGACTTTTCCAACCCCCCCCCGTACAGTTGCCTACTTTGATCGGCCCGAAACCTGAGTTTCGCATCGTTCCTCAGCACAACTGGTAATTGCCTGCGCGCTATTTTCATTTCTCTTAAGTTACGAAAGCCTTGGCTACCATCGGCGAACTACGCGGTTTTCATGGTTACGGCGCACAACGGTTTTACCCCGATGTCGCCTGCTTCCGGACGGCAACCAAAACTCTTTTTGAGGTGTTCCTTCTCCGTTGCCGTCTGCAAGCGGAGGATTGTTTTGGCAGGCTTTTTTTTCCTTTTTGTCCCTTATGCCTTGCGTTTCGCGACTGATGGGACGCGACACGTCAACTGAGTGCCACGCAAGACCGTCCCAAGCTTTGTGCTGTTTTATTCTGTCGACCTACACGAATTTCCTCCCGACTTCCCTCTCGCAGTCAGTCCGTTTCGTGGCTCTTTGGAAGCGTCCTCCCCCCTCCGCCGCAAAAACCCGCGTCTGCCTGACCCGCTGGCTTCACAGTGCCCCCCCTTGCGACCCGTTGTTTTTTAGCTATCAGTCCTCTGACAGGCCAGCATACATTACCTTCCGCTGACCTTCCGCACCCCAAGTAGTTGGCCTATTCTTTCTATATTCCCACACTATGCCGGCGGACCTTTTTTTTTGTTCTGGATTCTTTCCGACTCCATGGCGCTCGGCTTCGGTCAATTCTTCGCGTCTCGCATTAGTCCGTAAGCCGACAGCGTCAAACTGCCAACGCCCCACCAGAGTTCTGGCCTGTTTGACCGAGACTGGCCGGCCCATCGACACTGACATCCTTCCCGTTGGTTGCCTTATTTAGTTGGCGTTAAGGTCGTCTCCCCCAGGCCGCCCGTGACATCTTTTCCTCGAGGCATGCAACCTCCAGCTCTCTTTCTTTTTCCTTCCGCGTCTCCTTTCATTTCCAGAGCCCGGCTAAACCCTTTTTGATTAGACGGGCTCTTTTTCATTTTTTAAAGACCCCTTTCGAGTTCAAGATCGTTTTTTCCGACCCCCCTTTAACTTCTCACTAGTTTTTTTTTTTCCTCTAAAACCCTCCCCCCTATACCTTTTTTTCCGGGCGTTTGGTCCTACTAAAAAAGTGTTCTTACACTTTCTTTTTTTTTATTTCGTTCCTGCTTCTTGGCCTATTAGACTTTCTTTCTTCTTCCTTTGCCCAATGCAGCGAATCCTCGTGCGTGGCTTAAGCTTTTATCCCAGGCCACCCTAAAAGCGTTGCGCTCTTTGTCAATCTGCCCTAGTCGCTTTTGGTGGAACGAGCCCCTTCTAACTCCCCCAAAGGATTTTTGCAACCAGTTCGACCCTGTTTATTCCACCTTGAAGGTTTGGCATCCTTCGGCTGCAGGCATTTACTGTAGGCCCCTGAGCCTCTTGCTATTCCCGGAGAACTTACTTTTCCCTGATCCCTGATCCTTCGGAGCGCCCCGTTTCAGCCAATTCCCGCGTTCGCGGCGCTTTTTTTTTGTAACTTATTTGCTTTTTTTGGCTTTTTGTTTTTTTGGCGATGAAAAGCTCTGAATCTGGGTTTGCCCTGATCTCTCTGTCCCCATAACAAATAGTTTTACAAAGCCCCAATCTCATGAGGGAGCTTGAACTTATGTTCTTTTTAGCCTTCCGGCTTCACTTCCAATTGACTCCATTTCCCCACAATGAACTTTTTCTTCTCGGCAAATTCGCTCTTCAGTCCAGAGGTCTTGGCTCTTGTTTGTTTTGCTCACGGAGAATCCAAGTCGCCTGATTATGGGAAAGACCGTTTTTTGCGCGCTTTTACTTCCTTGATCTCGTTGGTTTACCTGCATTGCTCCGGCCGGTCTTCAAATCTACGGTCCGCCTGAGTGTTGCACGGCTCTGGTTTCGTTCTCTGGCGCCGATTCCCTCACCCACGTCGAAGGCCAGGCCTCTTAGTCTGGCTTGAATTTTTCCTCTCCCCCACCTCAATACCAGCGTTTGAAGATTCCGTCTTCAACTAATAGCAACCCTGACCCGCTGCTGACGATTTTCTGTTCCTTCAATGCTTGATGGCTTTCTCGCCGCTTTGCTTCTCCACAGGATTGACGCGCCTATCCCACCGGTGATTTCTGTTGTCACACCTTTCAGTGTGATTTCGGTCTCTGAGGGGAGGAAGCCCCCCTGTCGCATCTGTAGGATGCAAAATTTTCATGCCGATTCTTTGCCCCGACAGTTTGTACCCCCCTTTGAAAGTTCCTTGCTTGGTTTCCAGACTGCGGCCTCCTGCTTTAGCATCTTCCCACTTTTCCCCAGGACTGTTTTTTCTCGGGCGACCGATGCGATGTAGTCCCGATCCACGGCTGGAAGCGGCGCCAACGTCAACTGCCTGCCCCCCCTTGTGTTTTTCTAATATGCAATTGATTTTGGTCGTATGGTCATGGTGTTGTTCTGCAGATTCCGCCCACCTGCATGCAGATTCGGCATCGATTTCGTAAATCTCGCCGCAAGGATGGTCTCGATTTGTGAGCGCCAGCAATTCCTTAAGAACTGGCGCACGCCAGGTCGTGTTGTCTTTTCCGGTTGTTGTTTGATCTTCGTTTCCGGCCTGGTTTTCTTTTTTCTCTGCGCCTACTATAGCTCTCGGGACCTAAGTTAATCCAGGGCTTATGTCTAAGCATCGAACCCCCGGACATATCTCTCTTTCCCCCGATGTTGCCATCTGAGGTCTTTTTCTAAGAAAAATCAAGGCCTACGACCACTTCCCCCTAAGCTCTAGAATCTTGGAATGAGCATTCCGCATGCCTTTATTTGTATTCCTTGAGTCAATCCATTAGCTTTTTTTGTCAAAAATGCGAATGTTTCCCTCGATAACTTCTATGTTCTCCGCAACCATGCTCTCTGTGCGTACGTCGCCCCCCTCGACTTTTTTGATTCCCCTTGGATATTATTATGTTTTGATATCGACGCCTTTGGGCCAGGCTCTTTTTGAAACCTTTTTGATGACCATCCTTTTTCGAGATCAGCACACTTTCAGTTCTCAACCGGCCGCATCTTGGTCTTGAGATACCTCCGGACTTCCTGTGAGCCCCAGAAGGTTTCTGGAACTTCTGTTTTGTCTCTTAAATCCACTCCCGCGCGCCCTTCCGTGGTATCAATGCTCTCTTTCCTATGAGCATGAGTTTCTCTCTCCCCCCTTCTTGCCACTGCGCGTAGGGATCCCGCACCTCGGATCGTTCAAACTTCCGTTTCGCATGTTCTCCTCCTCCTCCTATCTTGCCGCAGAACTTGCCGCCGGTTTCTCGCTTGGCGTGGCTGATGTGTTCTTGACGCCCATCGGACCTGTATGCCGTTCAGACTCGATCGATGTCGCGACGCCTTTTCCCGCCAAATTTTGCCGACACTTTTTTTTTCGCACCGGGTATGACCGTTTCTGCAGAGCTCCCGGACGCATTGGCGTCCGGTTTAAAACACGACCGTTAACGAATTTCCATTCCTCTTTTTTTTCCAATGCTGGCGACTCGATCGAGCACGGCGTTTAGTTTAATTCTCCCCTGCTACATAAATACGACTTTAGGAGTTCGCATTTTGAAAAACGGAGCCTCGTAGGCATGAACGCCGATGTCCGACCATCTTTTTCCTCTGTTGTGGTATCTCTCTGTCGGCCCGTTTCTTTAAGATCAGTTTCCCCCCCCTGATTGGCTTTCTTTTGTTTGGATACTTTCCCCCGTGTCGATATTTTTTCCTTATTGACCTGTGCTTTCAAGAAGCGGATTTTCCCCATGCATTTGCCAGGCTAAAGGGTCGTGGGTTTGTCACCGTCTTCGCAACTTGATCCTCGGGACTCCTTAAACTTTCATATCCCCCTTTGGCCATTTGTGGTTTCCTCGTGTCTCCCCTCAGTCTTTTTGCTTCCTCTCTTCTCCCTTTTTGGACGATTCCCTTTCCCCCTCTTCGGCCATTAGCAGGCCATCCGCCACGCATCGAGGAACCCCCTATCTGTTCTTGCCCTAACCGAGTTCTGCCATCGCTTTGCTTTTTTCCTCATTCCTTGTCTTTAACTTCCTATTAAGACCTCGCTTTTCATAAGCTGGGCGTCCACTTTCATGGATATGTTAGAGATCATTTGATACCCCACTGCATTTAGGCCTCTCTGGGAGTTCTTTCCCCAAGATTCCGCCGCCGTTCGCTTTCTTCCCACCGTGGCGTACGGTAGTTTCGACTACCCCTGCATAGGAGCGGATTTTCGGCAGACCCCTTCGATCCGCACAAGGCATGATTTCTAAGGTCCTCCTTTCCTCAAGGTCTCTAACAAAAATTTGCGGTGATCCAAGACTCCCCGGCGAAGTTTTCTTCCAGCCCCTTTATCCTTTTCGACGAACTATTCGGAAGTTACTCCCTATCCTGCAAACTCTTTTCTTCTTACGTCCCTTTTTCTACTCAGAAGGACCGAAAATTCCCTAAGCTGGATCAGTCATGTTTTTTATCTCGGCAAATATGCTAGAATTTTCCCGGGCCGTAGGCTCGGTCATTCTGTTGCTTCCAACTCAGATTGGAAATGCACTTTTATCCCTTTCTCCCCTGGTTATCTTCTTCTCCCTTTTTTTCCGGAATGACTGCCTGGATCAAAGTTCGATCCTCTTGAGACTCTAGGATGGGCCCGCCTGCACGTCCCCTCTGCCCCCCAACCACTCGACTTTCAAGTACCCCTCAGACACTTTGCGGGCTCCTTACGGCAAGGCCTTTTGATTCATTAATCCCATTGCGCGCTCACTCTTCCTAATCTTGACGTCCCGACTCTTGGAGCGTTGCGTACTGTTCATCAGATCGCATATTTTCTGTCATCTTACCACCACCACCCTGTCACTATTCCCGTGTCTCCCTCTTCCCCCTGCGCCGGATCGATCCTTCTCGGAAGCTTAGAAGATAAGAAAACCGGTTTTGGTTGTTTCCTTTCCCTCGCTTTATTCCTTGCTCGGCCTTGTCTTTTAAACAAGGCCTTCTTTTTGTCCTGGTTAAAAACTTCTGGCACGCATCTCGACTTTTTGCATTCTTCCTCTTCGAGGTTGCTCCTCCCCAGCGCGGATCGGCCGTCCTCTCCTCACCGAAGAGTGTGAAACTCTTCTACCACGTTTCCCTTCTCTTGCCGCCTGGCCTTTGCCTTTCCTGACGCGGCTTTCGCGGCCGCTTTCTTTTCTTTTTTACGGCAGCAGCTCTCTTTGTTTCCTCGTTCGCTTGGCATCTCTATGGATGCTTGTTTCCTCTCCTTTATACCTCCTTTGGGTGGGCTCTGTATCTGAACTCGTGGTAGCGTCATTCGCTGAGCATTCCTTTCTATGGGAGTCTAAAGGCGCGTCGATCCCGGTCCCCCCCACCAGATTTTCACTACAGGCTTTTATTTTTTTTGTTGCTGCCTGCTCGGTCTGCGGAACCCCTAATGCTTGGTTACGGGAAACTGCAGCGTGGAACACGGGCATTCCATTTTTTGATATCTCCGCTCCTCACCATCAGATGCCCTCTAGCGCTCCCTCGAAGACGGGGCAGTTTCCGAACCAAGTTCAGTTTTCCTTTTGCGCCTGGTTTCGTGGCGATCGCTTCTGCACTTTATCCTTCTCCCCTCTAAACTTGATTAGGGCTTCCACCGCTGGGATTTCTGTGGGTACCAGCTAGGCCCCCTCTACTAGGTCATGTCCGTCTTGCTGTGATGTATCTCCACTAGCAAGTCGTCATATCTCGGCCTTACGTAATTTTCGATCTCTGCTCCAAGCTGAAATGAATCATGCGTCCACCACCCTCCCCAAGTGCTCTGCACAGGAACCATTCCTCGGATTTTATTACCTTCTCTCTCCTCTTGCCTCGGTCAGCGGAGTTTCTTTGACGGTGGGATTTTTTTTTTTTCCCCCCCCCAGATACGTTACAAACGCCGGCTTGTCATGTGTTCAGATTGACCCCCCAACTCTGTTGCGTAGGCATGTGCCTAACTGTGACCCTGCCAACCCCCCCCTTATTCCCACGTCCCAGCCATCTTTTATCTCTTTTTTCTTTCCCAATCGAAAGGAACGTGCCCAATTCCGCTTTGATAATCGATGAACCCTTTCTCTTTGCCCCCCCCACCCCATCCGAAACAAGCTAATCGGGCTGTTCCCCTTTCCACCTTGCCGGACTATTATGCTTTCTTTTTCGGGTTGCGTTCCCACGCTTTGACATTTTCGTATCTCACAGCTCGCCTTATCCGTTCTAATTCCTTTTCGTCGTGAGCCCCATGGGGTCGCGCTGAAATGAGCGCCCTATTCTTTCACGCGACTTCCAACCCTGGATGACTTCTGAAGGTGATTATCTGCAGTGAGATGTAATCTTTCCCAGTTTTCGCGTTGGCTATCATTTTTTTCCCTCTAACGATCTTTCCCACCCTTTTTAGTTACTTTTTCGGTGTCCCGTTGTTAGAGGTCACACCAGGTCCAGAAGGCGCGGTGTCGTCTTTGCTCTCTTGAAGCTGAACCACTTTTGCCTTCGAACATGCGCTGCACCCGATCCTACTTTTCTCTTCTCTCTCCGCCGGAGTTTCCTCGTAATTCACCAGAACACGCAGCTTTTCTTGACTTGTTTCTTCAGCTTTCCTCCTCGAATTGTTGGACTTCGTCCTTTGTATGGACTCCGTTGAAGTTAACGCCGTAATCCTTTTTGAAAACACTCCTATCCGGATCGGCCTTATGTTTTGGATCGTCATTTCCCCTCCTCCCCATCGGGGCCGGCCGAAGCTTGTTTGGCTGGCGCTGACGTTGATGTCCTCAGACCGATAGACCCGCCCATCCGCCATACGATGGCGTGCCGTCTCTTCGGCTTCCAACCTGTTTTTTACGTCCATTTAAACCACATACGTCGTTTTGCTCCTTTCTTACTCGCAATCGGGTGAAGGCGTGACGTTATCTGCGTCGCCCTCTTGCCGCCCGTCCCTTGCATTCGAACCTCCACGAGCCTCACCGAGAACTCCGCGGGCACCCCGCGTTGCAGAAATCCGAATCTTGGGGTTCCACCAATTAAACTGAATCGGGTCCTTTCGCAGAACACAATGCACCGTTGACTCTCCGCGTGCCTTATTTGGCCTGAAGATCCATGAACTTTTGCGATCTCTGTCTTGTGACATTTTTCTCGAACGATGTACGCGCCTTGCTGGTGCGGCACCATCTCAACTTTGCCTCATCGAGCGGTTTGCTGTTGAAAATTTTTTATTATCACGATGGAATTTCTTCCCTTCTAGCCGATGGCAGGGTCTGCGACATACAGATGACGACGCCAATGGCCTCGTGAATGAACGGACGAAGGCGTGCCCACCCCTCCCAAAACAAAAATACCACTTCAGATGAGGTTTTGCACGCGGCGGTCAATCCCTATTTTTCGATACCTGACAGCTAGTTGCAACGCGAAGGACAGGACTAAATTTCCCGCAGCTCGTCACTAGTATTTCTCCCCTCCACATCCTTCGACCTCGGCCCCCTTTTAGGTGAGCTTGCCGGAGACGCCTCTTGAACAGTTGGAACCCCTGGACATACGGCTTTTCCTCCCCGAACGGGAGGCGCAACGCCCCTTCTCCTTCGCGTTCTCTCTTAACTCACCACTTCCCCGCGTCTGCGGACCCCGTGCAGTAGGGTGCTCAGGCTCTCTGCCCCATCAGTCGTTTGGGTTGCCGTCTTTCTTTTGAGAATTCTTCCACCTAGCAGTAGGCCTAACGTCTCCCCTAAATAAGTTGATATCGGCCTTGTGCTTCGACTCATCAAATCCCTAGCCGCCTTTCTCATTCGAACGTTTTTACCTTTTTGCTATATTTTTAGACGCACGCGAGACGGGCCTTCATGAACGGGCTCTCTTCCCCCCGCTCTCGGCATTTCATCAAAGACATTCTGCTTTTTGCGCTTGAAGTCATTTCTTTTCCTATTTGTGCCGTCAGATCCAGATCGGATATCTTTCTTCCCGCGATCACGCTAGCTTTTTCA
>Ga0179593_1284964_pt1 | contig 13546 bp, 33 predicted proteins | sample CZODoug2_1_08_16_FD_185931 | JGI IMG/M metagenome (GOLD analysis project Ga0179593, IMG submission 185931) | Vadose zone soil fungal communities from Angelo Coast Range Reserve, California, USA - CZODoug2_1_08_16fungal (PacBio error correction) | ecosystem: Environmental > Terrestrial > Soil >... | reverse complement strand
CGACCTTTTCCCCCTTTTCCTTTCCCAAATCCCTCAGTTCCCCACATGGTGCATTGTTCTTGCTGTCAAGACCCCCATACCCCCTTTCACATCGTTCAAGAGACTTAGGCCGGCCAACCCCATCAGTCCTTCCTCGTAAAGAAGCTATTGTACTCCAGAATCCAACCTCGGTTTTCTTACACATTGGTTTTTAACTCGCTGATTTTGTTTATCTAAACCTTTTTGGAGTCATCAGTCCCCCTTCGGTTTTTGATGAAATTTAATTGATGGATTTTTCTCTAGCTATCTTCTGGGGTCTGCCTAGAAGTCCCCGGACCCCTCTTCCTTTCACAATATTTTGACGCTAAAGCCCCCATATTTTTATGAACTGGAATTTTCCTTGAGACGATATACAGCCTCAGGAGTGTCCCGCAAGCGTCTCGTGTTTGCACACGATGCAACTGCCTGTTGGTAAACCTTAATTTGATGGAAATGCGCAAGCTTAAGAGTGCTTCCCCCACTCATTCTCCCAAACCCAGTTAAGCATGCGGACCTCCCAAAGAGTGTTTTTCGCCCAAGCAATTTTTTCTTCTACTGAAGTTTTACACCCACATATTTTTTCAACGTGAGGATCACCCAATCCAAGCAGAACCCTTCCCCCCTTCCGTTTTAAGTTTGCCTCCACGTGCGCATATACTTTCTCTGCCATTATCCGCTAGAAGTCTATTCCGGGGTGTCCTTCCAGTTTTCCCCGTTTGGTACTTCTTCAGCCTCGGTAAAGTTTCGCTTCCCCCTATTTTTTCAATTACCTTCGGACCAGGTCCCCCTGTCATCGCTATAGTCTGCGTGTTACTTCCCCACATAGTGAGTGACCTGCAGAGATATTCACGCCCACTCATCATTTTTTCTTACTCGCACAGCCCCCAGCATTTGACAGGGATTGCCCACCCATGTCTTACCCAAGGCCCAACCGTTGAGGAAATGTCTGCACGCTTACCCCCCCCAGCGGCCAATGCCGACTAGATCGGGGGCTCATAGTTCCCCCGGAGAATATGTATTTGGCACTCGGGTACATTGGAGAATGCTGGCACAGACCGATGTTACACTTGTTCCCGGGGTTGGAAGTGACCCCTGATAGAGGAGGCGTTCCCCTATTGTGGACCGGCCCAAGCTCCTGAAAGAGGGTTGAACACTCTGCCCCTAGGATAAGAATCTTTTCGGTGGGACCGGCTGAGCAAGGTTATGTGCAGGCATGTTTTTCTCCCAGCCCGTCCATCCCATTTGAGAACCTTCCCATCGAGAGGTCTTGTAAACCCACACAGACCCGACCTCCCCCCCCCCCCTTCCTCACGCCGTATAGTCGACAGTCCTATTCCTGCCCGGCAACAACGGCCATCACCAATACTCGCACAAATATCTCTAGAAGTCTTTTGATGATTTCCTGACAATTCAGGAAACCTGCCATGACTGGGACTCGTCCGGCCCACGGCCCAGCTCTCCGTTCAATGTCCCCTTGATCAAAGCTTTCTTTCATCGTGGGTTGAGGGCGAGGTTTTAGCGAGTCCGTTAGACCCCCTTCGTCAGGATATGGTGCGAACCCTGGTCTAGAAGATTTGTCCCCGTCCCCTTGAGAGTCCACTTTTTCCACTTTATGAGTGGAATCCTGGGCCTATTGCTACACGTTCTGTTTTTTACTTTTCTTTTGCGTGGTCTTCCTTTTCTGTGACTTTGATGAACGCATACAAGTAAATCTTCCAGGTTCACCGCTTTTTCTAGCTGAGATTTCGAGGTCTTATTAAATATAATATCCTTAGCTTGAGAACCCCCGGTTTCACTTACCGACCTGACAGCACCATCTAACCTATGCCCAAGTAATTCTGGCCCTACCCAACGGGAACGAGTGCCCCTCTGTCCCCCATCCACAGAGCAGAGTCCCTCGTTATATGTTGCAACCATGATTTTCTTATGTTTTGCCCATTTTTCCAAGCCCGACGCCACCATCAGACAGCCTGAATCTCGTATCCGGCTAAAACTTTCTCTTGTACACCCCCCGCAATCTTTCTCCATTGGGGCCCCGTCCACCCCCCCCCTCCGAACCCCCCTGACGAAAATCCTTCTGCAGCAATCCTCAGGAGGAACGCGTTTAAGAGTTCTTGATGCGAGAGCCTTCCATAGGTTCTGGTTGAAGGAAGGACCTGCCCCCCCCACCTCCAGCCATTTGACTGCAACCTCTACCCCCTTCCCAAATTCCCCGAAGACCCAAGTCTCCTTGATTTTGCAACCCTTGAATTATGCACCTTTCGAGCGCGATTTGGACACCGGGAGATTTCGTTTTTGTCTTTCCGCTAGCGCCCCCTCTTTTTCAGAAATACCGTGAACTAACAAGAACAAACCCCCCCTTTTGCCGTTTTCAAGTTGGCTCTATAATATATTTATTGTTTGTTATCTTCTTTCCCCACAGGATCCATCCCCTCCCATATGCCGACCTCTCCTTCACCTGTTTGATGAGAGGATATAAGAGTTTTTTTCTTCCCCCTCTGAGGTCTCTGAATCTTTTCCTGAATAGAGATACATATTCCCCCCACCTACAGTATGAGAGACAACCTTCCCCCCTTCCCCTAGTTCCCCACCCTCTTTCCTTCCCCCCACAACTTTTTGTCCTCTGCCATCGCCCCCCCCCACCCCCCTTCCCTCCCCTACCTCCATCACTCACTTCACTCCCCACTACTCCCTTTGGATTACCCCACCTCCACATCCCCCCTCTCCATCTCCCCCTCCCCCCCCCTCCACTCCCCTCCCTTCCACACACATCCCCCCTCTTTCTGTCCCTTCCCCCCTCCCCCCTCCCGCCCACCCACTCCCACTCCCTTTTTCTACAAATCCAATTGATGCCTCTGCCTCCCCCTGCACTGATCCCTCCCTACCGCCTCCTCGATCTCCACTCCCCAGCCCCCCCCCTCCGGCCCCCATTCTCCGTCGACCCATAATCCACCCATTTTTATCGACTGCCCCCCCCCCACCCCTTCTACTTCACTCCTTTCCACACTCCACCCCACCCTCTTCATTTCCCCGGTCCCCCCCATCCCTGCCTCTCCTCACCATGCCCCCCCACCGTCCCCTCCTCCTCCTCCCCCCACCCCCACGTTGCTCCTAACTCCTGATGCCCCCTTTCCTCCTCTACCTCCCCCAACCCTTCTCTTTTCTCTTTCACCACCCCCCTCCCCCGCCCCGCTTCCTCTCTTCTTCCCTCTTTTTCGACTCCCCCCCCCGCTCCGCCCCCTCTATTTTTTACCTTCCCACCATACCTCGCTCCTCTCTCCCCTCCCTTCCCCCCCCCTCCCCGGCCCCCTCCCCCCTCCATTCCCTGCTAATCCGATGCTCCCACTTCCCCCCCCTCCCCTTTTCTCTTCCTTCCCGTCTCTTGCTTCCCCTGCTCTACTCCTCTACATTTCACCTCCGGCCTCCCCATCCACCTCCTTATTTCTCATCTTCCTTCCCACCCCTCTTCCTCCCACCCTCTAGCACTTTCTTTCCCTCCCACTATAACATTTCCCTTCCCACTTTTACGCCCCACCTACTTGCCCTCCACCCTCTTCTCCACCCCTCTCGCCCCCCTCCATCACACCCCCCCCCCCTAATTTTCCCCCCTCCTCTGCTTCCTCCCACCCCGCCCACTACACTTTCCCTCACCACCTACTTCTCATTCCACACATTTTCCTTCCCCCCCCCGTCTCCCCCCCCCTCCCCCTCCTCCCGCCCCCCGCACCCTGTCCCACACCCCCAACTCCTCCTCACTTGGCTCCCCCTACTAACTCACTCCCCCACTCCACCCCCTCCTACTTCCACCCTCTCTATTACTCTGTGCTCCTCCTATCTTCCACCTTTGCTTCTCCTGTCTACCCCTTCTCTAACCCCCCCCTTACCCTCCGGTACCTCGCCCACACCCCTCCCCCTGCCCCTACCACCCCTCCTCCCAGGTCTCCCCTATTCGCCCATCTTCCTCCTTCTTCCTTGCATTCTCCTCTTTCCTTTCCACACCTGTGTCCCACCTCCCCCTTCCCCCTCCCAACTACGCTAACCCTCACTTCCATCCTACTCCCCCATAGTCAAATTCGTGCCCCACCCCCCACACTCTTCCCCCTCCGCCTTCCCTTCGCCCCCCATCTCTATGTGACACCTTCCTCCCCCTAATCTATGATCCTCTCCCCACCACCCCTATTACCCTCTTTTCCCCTTTTTTGCCACCTCGTTCTCACTATCCCTTCCTCCCGATCCTCCCCCCCCTGCACCTCCCCTCCCCCGCCCCCCCCCTTCCTCTAGCCCCACTCCTCCCCCACCCAACCTCCGTTTTATTCTCTGACATCCCCTCCCTCGCCCCTCTCTTCCCTCCTTTACCCTCCCAAATCCCCCCCCTACTCATGCCTCCCATTTCCGTCCCCAATCCCCTTCCTCCCCGCCCCAATTCGCCTCCTCTCCTCCTCCCTGCCCTTACCCACCTCTTCCCCCTCCTCCTCCTCCCCTTCTTCTTCTTACTCTCTCCCTCACATTCTCCTTCCCTCCCTCGCCCCTCCACCTGCACCTTTTCCCTCTTCCTCCTACCCTTACCTCTCTTCCTGTTCATGTTTTTTTTCTTTTTTTCGTTTTTTCCCCCCCCCCACTACAACTTCTACCCGTACCCCATGACTCATCTAACCTATTTACCCCTCCCACCTACACCTTCCCCATCCCCTTTTCACTTCTTCCCCCTCGCCTCATCTACCGCCTCCACTTATTTACCTCCCCCATCTTCCCTCTTCTCCTCCCCTCCCTTACTCTCCCCCAACCCTCTCCCTGCCCCCCCCTTCGTCCCTCCCTCCTCCTCCCTTTCCTTATTTCATTCCTCTCGCTCGCCTCTACCTATCCCCTACTCTTCCCCTCCCCTACAGCCCCCTCTCCTTCTCTCCCCCTTCCCTCTTCCACCTCCTCCTCTCTCTCTCTAACCTTTACCCCCCACCTTTCCCCCCCCCCCTCCACACCCACCCCCCGCCCCCCACCACTCCACAGCGTTTGCTCCCACCCCCCCCTCCCTTCGCCTCCCTACCTCTTCTACCCCCCCGCTTACTTTCTCGCCCTCTCGACCACACTTCCCTACTCCTCCCTCCCTTCCTTACCCCCTCGTCGTCTCCTCCACCTCCCCCCTTCCCCCCTTCCATCCCCTCTCCCCCCCCCCACTTTTCCCCACCCCCTTTTTCCATTCACTCTCCCTCCCTCCCCACCCTCTTCTTTCCCCAACCACTGCCCTCTCCCTCTATTCCACCTCTCTTCCTCCCTTCCTTCCTGCTCTCATTCTACCGCTTACCCCCCAGCCCCTTCCCCCTTATCACTCCCTCCTATCTCTCTTCCACGTAATTGCTCACCCACTTAACCCCCCTGCATACCACTGATTCCCTTCCCACTCATTCCCCCATCCTCCACCCACCCCCCTCTCCCCCTTTCGCCCACTCCCAACTTGCTCCCTCCTCCCCCCTCCCTTTTACATCCCGTCCTCCTCCCGTACCGCTTATCATTTCGCCTTCCCCTTTTCCCCCCCTACCGTCTCTCCCACCAGCCCCTTTGCCTACCCCCAACATCTACTCGCCTCCCCCCATCCTTCCCCCCCTTTTCCTCCCCCCCCCCTTATACCCCCTTCCCCCCTTCTCCCCCACCCCCTACTCCCCCCCCCCCCTTTTTCCTACCATTCCCCTTTCGCCTTTTCCCCCACGCTTCCCTTCCTAACCTTTCTTCATCCTTCTCACCTCCCCCGCGCCACCCCCTCCCCCCCCTGCCCATCTACCCCCCTTGCTTCCCTCCTGCGCTCCTAATCGTACCCCCCCCCCTCGAGCCTACACCCCGCTCTCCCTACTTCTCCGCGCCACTTCCTTCCTTCCTTCCCTTCTTTCCCACCCCTTTTTATCATCCACCCAACCTTCAATCCTCGCTTCTCCTCGCCTCTTCTTCTCCATCCCCCCCCCACCCCTGTTACGCCTTAACCCCCCCCTTCACGTCTACCCCCCATCTAGCCCCCTACTCCTTTCCACCCGTACACTTTTCACCTCTATCAGACCTCCCACCCTCTCATTCCCTCATTCCCTTCACCCCCATTAACATCCTCCTCTCCGCCTTTTCCCACCTCCCCGACTTCCTACCACTTTCATCCCTCCCTCCTATGCCCTCCCTCCACACCACTTTTCTTCTTCACCCTCTCCCTCGTTTTTTCAGTCTCCCCCACCGTTCCCTTCCCCCCGCCTCCCCCTCCCTCATTTCACTCTCTTCTCCCCCCCCCTCCCCATCTCTTTTTCTCTCCCCGCGCCCCCTCCCTCCCTTCCTTTCCACCCCCCCCCACTTCGTACCCTCTCCCTACCATCTCTCCCCCCTACCTCTACCCCTCCTCCCTTCTTCTATTACGCTGACCTGCTTCCTTCATTCACCCGTTTTCCCCCCACTCCACTCTTGCAATACCCCACACCATCCTTATTCCCTTCTCTCTCACTCCTTCTTCCGATTCTCATCCCACTCCTGTTCCCAGCCCTCCCCCCCCCACCACCCCCTCCCTCTCCCCTATCCCCCCTTGCTAATCTTCCTCATCTTACCCACTCCCCCAGTTCCCTAGACCCACCCTGCCACCACTCACTCCCCCCCACAACCCCCCCCCTCCCACTCCCCCCTACATATCCCCCCTCTCCCTCCCGCATCCCCCGCTCCCCCTTCACCTCCCCTCCCCCTTAGTTCCTCTACGCCACAAACCTCCCCTCCTTCCCCCCACTTCCTTCTCTCCCCCTCTACTTCTCTTCTCCTTTCACTTCCTCCATTAATTTACTCTCTCCTACCACCCCTTCTCTACCTTCCCATCCCCCTCACTCCACCCTCCAACGTTCCCCTCTCCCCTGCCTCTTTCTTACCCACTCCCCCTCCCCTCCCCCCTCCCCTCTCGCCCTCCCCCCACCTCCCCCTCACCTTCCCCCCCCCCCCCCTCCCCCCCCCCCCACTCCACAACCTCATCTCTCTTAATGTCCTTCCACCTTCTCTCTCACCCCCCCCCCTCCCCCTCCCCCCTCCCCTGCCCCCCTCCAACCCCCACTTTCCCCCTGTTCCACCCCCCCCCCCTCTTCCCACCCACCCTTATTGCCGCCAGTGGAGTCTTCGCTCCTCCCGCTCTACTACTCCTTCATCTATTCCCTCTCCTCCGCCTTAACCCCATACCCTCACCACCCCTTTCCCGTTCGCTCGTCTTCCCCGCCTTACCCTCCCCCCTATCACCATTTCCGCTCCTCTCTCCTCTTCCCTGCTCTCGTTCTCCATTTTCCAACCTTTCTTTGACCCACTCTTTCACTCCCTCCCCCTCTTCCTCTCTCCCCTCTCTCCGCCTCTCCCCTCTCGCTTACCCCTCCTCCCTTTTTGGTATGCTTTTCTCCACGTGAGATTGTACTGAGGGGCTCTCTTTGACCCTCCCCCTTCTACCCAAAGACTACAGGTCTCACCTTCTTCTCTCCTTTTTTGCGACAGACTCCGTCCAACTCCAGAGAGTATTAGGCTTGGTTTTCTTTTTTTTTTTTTTCACAAAATTTTTGTCGTCATTATTATCCACTTTCTCTCCCCCTCAGGAAAGAAGAATTATCCCTCATCCCCTCCCGCTGACTTTTCCCCGGTTCTTCGATTTTCTTTCCCGTTCCCGTTGGCTGCTCCTGGGGTAGGATGGCGGTTACCTTCCCACCCTGGAAGGGTGAAGACTTTTTTTGTGCCACCCCCACCTTGTTTTTCCTTTTGGCAGTGAGACTCTTTCCTGTGATTCTGATTGTCCTCCCTTGAGTGCCCAATATTTTGGGATCCATCTCTGGTCACATAAATCATTTGGTCCCCGATTTAACTCGGTTTAAGCCCCCGCAACACTCGCTGGGCCTCAGTCCCCCCCCTTTTCCAGTGACGGACTCAATACAATTTAAGATGTTTCTTCATATGATTCATTCGTCCTTTTATTCTCCTGAAAAAGTGGTTTTTCTCCTCGTCCCATACCTAGAGACCATTTTTTTAGTCCTCTCAGATCTCTTCTACTTACGGTGTCACTATTCCCTCCCCCTTCTCTTTCATGAAGAGGGAAACGGAAACCCCCAGACTTCCCCCTTCCCTCTTATAACTTAAACGAAGTTTGTCGCAATTCCTCTCCCCCCCCTTCCCCCTTTTTCACAGTCACACTTGGTCCCCCCAATGTCTTCCCCCCAAGGTCCCCCCTGGTCGCCTCCTCCCCCCTTAAAAATAATCCGGACTCTGCTCTTTACCTCCCTCTCCCTTAACATTCCCCCCCCCCTCTTGAAAAAAAAAGCTGGGTCCTTCTGGAACCTTTAGGGAGGATCATCCTTCCCCGGTCTCCCTCCTTTTTTCCCCAGAGCATTTCTTTCATTTCAGGGAATTAACCTCCCCTTCCGCCCCTAATGTTTAAGCCACTCTCTTTGTTAGCGTACCCTGTTTTTTTTCTCTTTACATACAAGTGTCTTCGGCTTGGATTCTGAGTGTCGTAATCTGTGGTGGACTTATTCCCCCTCTTCAATCAGTTTTATAGTATACTGAATTTATTTTATTGATGGTGATTAACGCATGACCTAATCCCCAATTTGCACATCGCCCCAACCAGTTCCTTCCAAAATGGTCAGAATTCCCCATGTAAACCCCCCTCTTTGCTTTCTCCCCAGTCCCCATACGCACCTCCTACCCCTATCATAGTCTGCTGCAATTACACCCCCCCTTACTCTACATTTCTGTAACATTCGTGTCTCCCTTTTTTTTTTGCTTTAGGGATCCCAACCCTTTCTAAACCCCCCATTAGAAGACTGTCCTCTAAAATCCAGTTAATCCTCGCTTATGACTCTGCTTGAGTTTTACGTTAAGACCCTCATTTTATTCCCCCCCCCTTCTTGACCTTGGTTGCACTACCTTCTCCTTTTCCCCGGATCCCTTTTTTCCGCCCTTCATGCAAACAGCATGCTTGTGTCTTGATCTTGGCTTTTCTTCCCCCCTAAATCCCAGTGATGTTGTACGTACCCAACTCTATCCTATTCTGAAGACTCAACTCGTACCTTTAACTTGATGCGTAGTCCCAACTTTGCCTCCGCTTGTAGTCCCAGGGACTTTCCCCTGCCTGTGGTCACCATAGACTTCTCTTGTCAAGGACATCGCATGCCCTATGCCCATTTATGGCCACCCAGCACCACTGATCTGGAACTTCGTTCTGAGGGGACTACAGTTTGACAATTAATTTTTTGCCAGTCTTCCCTTTCCTTGGCGACCTATTGCAACCTGTTTTTTTCTACTCTGTCCTTTTTGTTTTCTAAAAGATTGTTATGCTCCGCTCTCCTCCTTCTTTCTCTCATTCTCACTCCCGGACTTCATTTAGATCAGCAGTTCCGAGTGATTTCGTTTCCCCCAACCCCTAGCTTGTCATAAAACTTAATTCCCTTCTTCACAGGTCCCCCATTCGTGTATTCAGTTCAATATTAACTCTTTTTGGTTTCTTTCGTCTTACTTTTTTTTCCATCATGTTCATGTCTTTAGCCGACCTCCCTCTCTCCCCTTTTTTCCACCCTGTATATATCCACTTTCCCCCAGAATGCTGGCCCTCTCTGGACTCACACCAATGTTTTTTTGAACCCCTCATCCCGATTGCCTCAATCCGGTTTTCATTCTTTTTTATCTCTTTACTTCTCCCTCATTACGATGGTCTCCGTTAGTTGTTGTCCTTCTCTGAACTCACCTCCCGTTCCTATTATCTCAGGTCCCCTTTTACCCAAGTTGTTACTTATTCCCTTCGATGGAACGCATTTCTCTCTCTCCTTTCCCCCTACCCTGTTTTTTTTTTAGTATCGGCTCTTCTCTTTCCCCTTTCTTACAATCTTGACTATCCTTCAACATTGGGATACCCTTGTTGACATGACAAGTCCATCCCTCCTTTATTAAAGATCATATGACCCCTTGCTCCAGGTACCCATCAGTAATATCATGAAGCATGTTCAAGCCCATGACAACTCCATACATTTTGCTCAATCGCTTTATTTGTTTTTCTTCCCCACACATTTGTGGGACTCATTTTTGATATTGTAAAAGGTCTTATTCAATTGGTAATTGATTCCTTGGTCTTTCTGAGTATCTTCTTTTTTGCCTCTAAGCACCCCTCCTCTTTCAAATCGGCCCCCTCTCCCAGCCCCCAAGATCTTTCCGGCTACCTGGCTTTTGTCTTCCTGTTAGCGAAGGACGATTCCAAATCGGGAAGTTACACGTTGCGTGACATTTCCCTCCCCGAGCTGCGCTTTTTGTTACCCCACGAGGCCACTTGTGGCTTTTGGCTCGTTACCTGAAACTTTTAGTACCCGATTTCCCCCTCCATCGCGATCATGAACCCAGCTTCATAACTCATCTTCCAACCATTCCAAGAGTCCCTTTTTCCCAAAAGTGCGACCATATTGTATTCAAGGAGGATTTACTGTTGACAGTCGTCCCCCCATAGTTGTCTCCAGCCTTTTAGAGAACCCCTCCTCCAATAGTACTTTCCCCTTTTAGTTGCCGTTTTTTCCCCCGTGGCAATACCTTCCTCTTTTACTGGCGAGAAAGCCTATTTTCTCTTTTTGGGGGGACCCTCCCAGGCGCTCCCCCCCTTTGTACGCTGCGACTCTTCAACTTTTCGCGTCCCACTTTTCCTTTTTTCGTTTCCCTGGTCCCTTTTCGACGCAGAATCCAGAAGGATTTTTAAGTACAAAAGACAGGGCTCTTTTCTTCCCCCCTGCATCTCCGGCAATAAATCCGTGGTCCTCCTTGTCCGTTCTCAGGTATTTTGACCGGCTCCGGATGACCCCTTCAGTCTCCCCCCCCTTTAAAAACCGTTTTGTCTTGACCCAAGTGTCCCTGCTGATCCACCGTCCTTTCCCCTCCGCCGTTGAAGTCGATCTTACTGACTTGACCTTTTGCCTCAGGCTTTATCCTTTTTTTCTGGTAGTTGGACCCGCGATGTTCAGCCAGTTGAGATAGCCCAGTGACCCTAACAGGGAGACTTGAATTGGTTCTTTCCGTCTAACTCTGAGATGATCGTGATGTTTTAAGAACTCTTACTTGGACCCCATCAGCCCCCCTCCATTCCTGGATTGCGAGGACCGTGAAATCAGCTCCCAGTGAGAAGCAGGCGGGTTTCCTGACCTTCTTTTTCCTACAGTGATGCTTCCTTGCCTTTTCCAATACCCTCAAAGTCCCGACCCCTTCAGTTCTCCTCCCCCCCCCCCCTCTTACTCCGTGATAAGTCCCCACAGCTTCCCGCCCTTTCCCCCCCGTCAAGACGCAGCTTTCGTCCCCCATATCCCTTAAGTCCACAACATCACTCGCCCCCACCTCTCCCTTTCATCGAGAGGCTTTCTTCCTGCACGAACTTCCCCCCTATGTTCTTCGGTTCCCCCCCATGGACTGGGACCCTTCCGATTATACCCTCTCTCCACGTTCTGTCAGTCCCGTCAATGTTTTTTCCATCTGTACTTTTCCTTTATGGTGTTAGCTTTTTTTTATTTCGCGTCAGTTTAGAGGCTCCTTTTGGTGATGTGATTGTTACAATTTTTGTCTGCTCAGCGCATTTCAGTTCTCCACGCGATGGTCCATCATCCCTGCAAGTCACTATCTATTTTACCGCCACCCCAAAGGTCTTTCCAGTTTTTCTTCATTGTTTGTTTTGGTATACTTTCCTTTAATGTTCCACGGCCCCCCCCCCCTACCCAGTATTTAGCCCCCCCCTTCCTTCTCCAGTACTACCCTTTCTCTATTTTAGGATTATCACAGTCCAGTCGGATTTGAACCCCCCTCGGGGCCCCCCGGAGACCCCACACCTTGAAGTCCCTTCGAAACGTCTCCTTCAGTATATTTTTACTGGTAACGTTTTCCCTGTCCTTTGTCCCACTCTGTTCCTCTGTCTTTCGAGTCCTCCTCTGGCCCTCACACGTTTCTGTCCCCCCCTTTCCGCAAATTTCATCCCCGTAGTCAACAATTTCGGTATCTCCCCTTCTTTTTCCCCCCCCCCTTTTTTCTTTTTTTCTCCCCACCCCAGCCTCTTTTTCAAGGTTTTTTCCAACTCCCCACCCCCCGCGCCCCTGAACTTCATCCCAAGAGCAAGTCCAGACCCACCCCTTTCCCGGGGGAGCCCCCCCTCCCTTAAGAGCTTCTTCTTCGACTCCCCTTTCGTATTTGCATTAGGTTTTGTTTCCTGTATCTTCCTAAAAGGCTTCCTTCTATCACACCCGTTCCAATTTGCCCCTCCATACACGGCGGCGTATTTTTGCAAACCCAGGAAGTCTTTTTCCGCCCTTTTCTCGAATCCGATTTTGACATTCAAAGGTAGTCCCTTGTTTCTCTTTTTTCCTTAGTTGTCCCTCTCGACCGCTTAAGCCCCGATTCCCCTTTTTCGCCTGCATTTCCCCAAAAAAAAACTCCTTTTGTTTTCCCTCTACACTGATCTTATGTTTGAGTTTTGTTTCCTTATTCTCCCCCAGGATATATAAATCCCCTTCCATCGACTCTCTCTTTTTCCTCCAATCACCGTGTGAGGATCTTTCAGATGTGGACCTGATTTTCCGAATAAGCCTAGAGATCCCCCCCCCCAATTCCTATCCCTTATAGTCTTTCCCCCCCCCCTTTTTGACAAGAGGGGGTTTTTCCCGTTTTTTGTCATCTACTGCTCCCTCTGACCCGAAAAACATTTTCCCCCCTCTAAGTTCCTCCCCCATTTTCTCTCCGGTTCAGCTCTCCCACAACGTGTTGCTATCCCCCTGTCTTTCGTTTTGGTGGTTGTATTACCCCTCATTTCTTGTGCTTTTTATATACTCCCTAACCCCTCGAAGTCAGACTTTTTTCCCCCATTGTCCTCTCCTAGGATTGTCTGGGGTTTCTTCCGGTCTTTTCTTCTTGGGTTGTCCCCACCGTGCAAGACTTTTCTTGTTCTAAAAAGGTGTGTTTGCGTCGTTCTATTGTCCTACTGGCATTTCCTACAACTCTTGTCCTCATAGATTAAATCCCCCGTCAATGTTTATTGGCCCCATTTCATAAATTTCTATAATGAACTCCGCAATGATCGGGCCGAACCTTTAAGGTTGACTGCCCTTTCGTGTCTACACTTCCCCTCGTTAGGACCGTCTTTCCTTTAGGAAGTTATTTCAGGGTTTGAAAACCTCGGTTTTTCTCAACGAGTCTGACCTCTCGGAAGCTCTTCTCAGAGCCTACTGTGAGTGAGAAAGTCCTGGAAGTGATGAAGAGTTGATGCCGAGGAAAAGGACCCTACATATAATACCCAAGACCGACCGAATTGCCACGACCACCTTTTGTGTATCCCTTCGCAATGTACTCTCATGTGTTTCTCCAAGCTCAAAAAGGATTCTCGCCGTTTCACATACTACTTCCTGTTACCGGACGCTTCCTTTCTCCCCAATCACGATGAAAATCCCCATGTACATTCTGGAAATTAACGTAGTTTGATTTTTTTTCTAATGTGCCGGTCGAGTAAAGTCCCTAGTAAGAGCTACTGATGGATGAGATG
>Ga0179593_1667602_pt1 | contig 13547 bp, 15 predicted proteins | sample CZODoug2_1_08_16_FD_185931 | JGI IMG/M metagenome (GOLD analysis project Ga0179593, IMG submission 185931) | Vadose zone soil fungal communities from Angelo Coast Range Reserve, California, USA - CZODoug2_1_08_16fungal (PacBio error correction) | ecosystem: Environmental > Terrestrial > Soil >... | reverse complement strand
GTCCTCCATGGCAGTAGATTCCCATCGGTTCATAAACTCCCCCATGCTGTTCCTTTTTCCCCACCACTTCTCGCGACGAAGCTCAGTACCTCTCCCCTACGAACTTTGGAGGCGGTCCCCCGTGGGTTTCAGATTCCTTACCTAACGGCAAAGTTTGAATGACGGGGGACATTTTTTCTCCTTCTCTTCCCCGAACTACCAACTCATTCGTAACAAAACGCCGTTTAATCAGCCTGGGGTCCCTTCGCAATATTCCCACCATCCTTACCGGAGCTATTAACGGCTGCCCCGCCATTATAACGGGACCTTTTTCCCCCCCGCACCGCATAAGGGACGTTTCTTCTGACACGGTTCTGAGAACCTTTTTCTGTTCTCTCCGACAAAAAAAGTTTACTTGCGTCATCCAATCGGCTGCAGTTGTCCAGCCTTTTTTTCCCCATGCCTCGCTTCCGAACAGCCCGAGGGGACATGTTAGGCTGACCAAATTCCCCGACAGCCCGGTAATCATTCCCCCCCTTCACACGGACGGGACATTCAGATCACCTCTACGGATTTTTCCCACATGTTCTTCGGAGCCGGCGAAGTTTAGTGATCAAGTCCATATAACGTGGTTCGGTTTTCGCCCCTTGTCAACCAGCACTCCGGTTGCGGGTTTGATGAGAGAAGGAGTTTTCTATCCTTCCCTTCGTTTGAAGTAATCGCATTCCATTTATTTCCTTTCCTTGTATTCTTCGGATGAGTTTTTTATCGTTTCTCTTTCCCTTTCAAGGCCTTCTCCTCATCGCGGTAACCTTTTCTTGTTGTCGGCCAATGAGAGGCAAAGTCTGTTCTTGGAATAAGGAGTATATCTTTTCCCTTATTCGCCCTTCTCCCTCGTGACTTAAGTGGGATCGTAAGGAACGCTGATCCTTCCTTGTTGGGCAGCGACTCTATGATCACCTGCAGAGGAAGAGCATTTCCCACCTACCCCTTATTAAATTTCCCAGGCGTTCCCTCCCTTTTCACGGCGCGCATCCAGCCGATTTCTGCGATTTGTGCTTCTTCTCCTCTCTCGCGAAGATCCTTCGGGAAGGACCCGGACGAGTCCCGGGCCCGTTTCCCGCGTTCCCCAGAACCGCTATAGTTTCAAGCGTACCGTCCTTTTTTCTTTTCCGGGGGCGGCACCAGAGGCCCCCCCCTTCCTCCCCCAAAACCCACCTCCTTTCCCCCCCTACACTGTCCATCAGGCGCTTTTTGGCGAATTATTTGACTGATTGCTGTTTTGGAAAGAGGCCCTGCTTCGTGCATAGGTAGGGTTGAGTATGTGATGCGGGTTCGTTTATCCCCTCTCCGATGAGATTTTCTGACCCCTGCACTCCTATCTTGCCCAGGTCTCCGGTTTTGAAAGAGCACTGTTAACTCCTTTCGGGAATCGGAAACTTTTTCTACTGATTGATTTTTTCATTCAGGCCCCCCTCTGCGTTCCCCCTCTTCGCTTTTTTGAATGATCGACTCCGTTCCAAGTCTCTCTTCTCTCTCCAGATCTAGAAGGGTTGACGTCGCACTAAGGCGGCGTTTTTCTCCCGCGACTCCCTTTCCCCCCCCCCCTTCCCCTCAGAGGGTTCGGAGCTGTTTTCTGGGAGCCGTCTTCTTCTTTTTTTTAAGAGGTCAGGGCGTGAGGTCGATTCTCCCCCACATGAAGGACATCTAGTTCCTTTCGGACGAATGTCGATCTCTTTTACCGAACCTTGCCCCTTCTGAGCCGGGACAATCGTCCCCCCCCTTCCATCATCAATTCAGCCAACTCGGCTTAGACCAACAATTCTTTTTTTCCGGCGCGTCGGAATCTTGCATTCTCCTTTCGTAGATGCTGGGTTCCCCCCCTTTCTTCGTTTGAACTCCTAAGTCCCTCTTCCTCCCTAATAAGTTGTTGTTGTGAGTTTTTTTCCTTGAGCTCTTCCCCCGGATTTCCTCCATCTACGATGAGGACGTCCGAAGACGTCGAGATCACCCCCTGGCCTCTCCCGACGATTGGCCAAAGTGTGGTCGAGCATTGATTTTTCTGCTTTCCCCCGGGGGCTTTTGGTCCCGGCTACGCCTCTAGGTCAGCCTTATCGGATCCTTCCACCTCCTGACAACGCATTAGTCAAAGCCCCGAACTGATTCTGTCATTCAGTCGGTCTTCCCCCTCAACTCGACCCTTTCTTCCAAGCCGTCCACCCAGTTCCCGCTCAGAGGACCCTTCTGGGTGCGGTTCTCGTGCTTTCCCCTACTCCTCCTTTTTTTCCTCCGCACTGCTGTGAAGAGTGGCCAACCGTCTCGTAGCGGGCGGCGATCATCGTCGTCCCTCCTTTTTCCCTTGACTGCTGTCGTCCGACCCTTCCTCTTTCTTTCTTTTGGAGTCAGCGCATCTTGAAGGAACCGCGCTAAGTAACGTAATCGTCCTCTTCGACTATTAAAAGGCTCTCCCCCCTTCGCGCCTGGGTCCTTTTTTTTGTCCCCTTCCTTCCCATCGGATCTGCGTTCCCCCTCCCCGCACAGAATCGGCAATCCCCCTTCCCTCAGCCGCATTAAAACGACCTTCCCTCACGGACCAAAAGCCGCCGTGATCCTCTTTCCCACAGAGAAGGTGTTTTTTCCTCTTTTTTTTTTTCCTCGGCTCGGTACTCTCCGGTCTAACCGTAAGTAGTCGGCGAGAGCCGTTTCCCCCCTCTTCCCTTTCCCGGAACGTGTAGAGGGGCGTCTCATCTGTTTTTCGCGATCGTTCGAAGAATTCGCACCCCCTCTTTCCCAATTTCTGCTGGCGGGACCTTGAACCGAGGGACCGCCCCCCGGGCAGAACTCTCTTTATATGAGAACTTTGCTAGGTATCTTCAATGCGTCCCCCGGTCGGCTCTTCCCTCCCCCCTTTTCTCAAGCTTTTGCGGGTCCACTTCCCCTCCCCTCCTCGGAGATTGATAGATCCCCCGGGAAGAGAAGGCGCCTATCCCGATCCCCTCCCTTCTCCTCGAATTGGGACGACCCCCCCCTATGTCCCGGAGCGATACAGCCGTCTTTTTCCCTACTTGCCTTGAAAGTGGACCCTTCTTCGCCCGATATGAGGAGAGCCCACTGACCTTTCCTCCCCAGGACCGAGGTCCTCGTTCCTTCTTAATATCCAACCCTCTCGGCTTTTTCGTTCTCTCCACCGATGTACATAGCCTGTTGCGGTGGCAGGGTCCCCCCTGTGCCACGTTTGATCCCCCTCCCCTTTTTCGACAGAAGAACCTCCGCAGAGTGCTCAAAATAAAGTACTCCGCTGGGTGGTTAGGAGATTGTTTTTACCTTTTGGGTGGTAGTGGCTGTCCGACCATGTCCCCTGCTGTTCGGGTCGAGGGCTTTCTTCTTTCCCACACGATAGAGAATGATTTTCAAGCAATACCCCCTTTGTCCCAGGAGATAGGTTATTCTCGACAGGCAGTCCCCGACTCGCAACTTTCGTATGAGAGTTCTGTTTCCCTTTTCCCGTGATAATGGCGTCTGGGGCTTGGAATAGGTATCCCTGTTCCCTTTTCCATGTAGTGTTTCCTCTCCTTTCCCTTTCTGATTCACCGGCGTTTCTCGTAATGGATTTTTCCTTCTCTTCAATCTCAGGCGGAATGGTCCCCTTCACTTTCCCCCCTTGCGGCCGTTCGTTCCTCCCGCGACCCGTCGCCGCGCCTGTTTTTTGGGCACCCCTTTTTTCTCTTCCTCTCAACTGATCCCTTTTTTGCAGTTAATTTTGATTCTTTCTTTCGGCGACTGCTCCATGGCCCCCCCCCCTTCTCTCTCATTTAATACTTCCCCCCGGTTGGAGAGGATTGTCCCCTTCTCAGTCGACGATACACCCCCCCCCTTGCACCGACAACCCCCCCGGCGCGGACGAAGCTTTTTTTCCCTTCCGGCCAACTGACGACCTCTGCGGCGACGGTTTTCTTTCAACCCCCCCGGCTCCTAAAGTCCGATCGTTTTCTTCGCTACTTGAGATTAGACCCCTCCCCCAGCCCATTACCGTCCCCCCCTCCTTTTTGTTTTCGCGCCTTCATCCCACGACATTTTCAGGAATAGGAGCCCTTACCCCTCCTGCCCTTTCCCCCCTATAAGGTTTTGGGCCCCCCCCCCCTCTACAAGAACTCGTCATTAAGAAGGTTCTACGTTCTCGAAGGAATGTTTTTTCTTCTTTTGGCGATCTCGATCTACGAAAAAACGTTTCCTTTTTCCCCATTCTAGAAGTGTTCACTCAGCATGCCCTACGCCCTTCTCTTGATCAAACTTCCCAGACAAGAAACCCCCCCCCCACAAGGCTTCCCCTCCCCCCATAGAAGAACCACATTTTTAAAATGGATTCATTTATACGTTCACTTGTTTCTGCAAGGTGTCTTTCTTTTTTTGCTCCGTGTCAGTGATAAAGCCTTCACTGTGGACATGGGTTCCTCCCCCCCCCCCGCAAACCCTTTGATTTTTCATGAGTGTCGGCGCCGGAGTTTGGGCTTTTCCCCCGATTTTGCAGTAAATCGACCCATGCTCCGTCCTGGTATTCGGCGTTCCTTTTCTCCCTCCCCCCTCAGGCCCATTCCCCCCTACGCCCCCTCTATACGGCGTATCGCTCCGGGAACCCTCTCCCCTTCCCCCAATGCGGGATAAAAGAAGGACTCCAGTTCCTCCTTTGGCCTTCTTCGTCGAGTCGATCAATAGAATTCTTCCTCAAGGGATTGGGAATTTTTTCATTTTCTTTTTCACTCTTTTTCATGAGGGGCAAGCGCTCCCGCGAACGATGAAGATTTCTCCTCCCGATACATGCTTTAAATTATGACTTTCTCCCCCGGCGGTTTTTCCCCTTCCAGCCTCCCCTTTCGCTTGAGTTTGTGAGAATTCTGCCTCGCGATCGCAGATCAGATTCTTCTTCCCTTGCCCTTTCCGGCAAGTTGATAAGAGTGGCCCCCCCGGCTTTCCGAATGACTTACGGTTCATTCCCTTTCTTTTCCCTCGCCGACTTTGGCTTCCGGCCCCAGTTCCCCCCAACCCCCACACACTTATCTTTTTCTTCTCCGCAAAATAACTTCGGATTGTGGCTCGGGTGAGCTTGAGGTAGGTGTACTCGGCTCCCTCTGTGGCCCCTTTTTTCTGTTGGTACGCCCCAGGATGAGACCTTACCTTCCCTCGGCCAAAACAAGGATGACCTTTCCTATATTGCAAGGCTCTCCAGCGTTTCTTCCAGAGCCTGTTAAGAGTGCCCCCTCTTCCCCAGAGTCTTCTCTGTGTTCATTAAGGAAGGACCCCTTTCTCCTCCCCACGATACTATAGGCTGTTCCTGCCTTCCTCCCCCTTTTCCGTCCGTTCCACCTTTTTCTCGAGATTCGAAGGGTTGGCCCACGTCGTCCCCCCTGCGGCGTCCCCTTCTGCTATGATTCAGCGACCCCGGCACCCCACCCCTTTTCTATGATTTTGTGCGGGACGGCTTTTTTTTTTCGTGGAATGAGGTAAGGTCTTCTGTCTTGAGGGGAGCAAAAGAATGAAGACATATAGTTCGGCAAGGGGCCTTTTTTCTAGGTATTCGCCGAGTACTTCTCACCGAAACTTGAGGAAGGGTTCCTTCCCCTCGAATCCCTCCCCTTCCTCCTAAAGCCTACCCAATTCGAATGCTAACCACTTTCTGTCCGCGTCGTCCCGGTTCCCTCCCCTCGTACTATTCGTCTCATCCTTCTGCTCGGCCTCTCCCTGGCTCAGTCTGGTAGTGTTCTAGTTCATGCCTTTTATCTCCCCTCCGTTGTTTACTGCTCTTCAAGGAGCGGCACGACAGACGGAGTCTTTCGTCTCTCCTTTCTTACGATGAGAAGTCCTTTTTCCCTCCTTTACGTCGAGATGAAAGGCCTTTTTGATCTCCGTGCTCGCACAAGACCTCCTGTTTGTTTCTTCCTGTCTCCTTTTTTGGCGATGGTCTTCCTGGGAGCCCTGAAGAAAAGGTTCGGTTCCTCCGGCGAATCAAGAGACACCCCCCCCTTCCTTCCGCACCAATTGCTCACCCCGAGATGTAATTCAGGTCGGCGTTTCCCCCTCCCGAAACTCGACCTCACGTTCACCCTCCTCCCCCCGAAAGTTAAAGCAAGATTTTTCCCCCGATCATCCTTTTTTCCTGGTTACTAGTAGCTTTCATCAGATCCGGAAGGGCCTCCTTCTTTTTTTACGAACGTGGGCTTAGTCTTTTTTCCGGAGAAATCCCCTGGAAAGGAATGCGTAGATTCATTTTTTCCCTCAAGAAGCTAGAGCTGTGGGCTCATCTTCTTCCTCCTTCACAAAGATCCCGGCCCTTTAGGCTCTGTCAAAACCCCTGAGAGCATGGGCAAGTCTCTTCTTCCTTCCTGGTTTGTCAGATCAAGTAGTACGAGCCGGTTCATCCGGATCTTGCGTCCCGCCCTCTTCTCCTTGGCCCTCACGATGCCCTCCCCCCAAAGGACCGCAATCTACCTACTTCCTCCCGCAAGGATTCAGGGTACTGGCCCCTCCTTTGTGGTTTTTCCTATTCCCTGCCCCTCGACTCGGCTAGGTACCTTGGATTTCCCCCATAAGTAAGTCTAGAGCTCTGTCTGTCCCAGCGGTCACGGTCCTGTTTCTTTTCGGTTCCCTTTCCCCTCCGATCGCCCTTTCCTTCCTTCCTAAACGGCTGGAGGGCCATATTTTTTAACAGGCGGAGAGTAGTCACCGGGGGTGCAGAAAGATCTTTCTTCCCCTCATGGCTGTATCTTCGTGATCCCCCCCTCCATTGAAGTTGCTAAAGAGTTCCTGAGCTTTTTTCCCCATTCCTTCGAATCGGCGATGCCTTCTGAGAAGCGACTCCTTCCTTCGAACCCCCTTGGTAATCTCTCTTCCCCCGAACAGATTTGAGGTCTTTTTTTTTCCCCGCAACGTATAGATTTGCGAAGGCATCTTCCTTTTTTTTCCCCCTTGTCATTCTCCCTAATCCGCCTCTCCCCTTTCATAAAAGGGAATGCTGCAACGCAGAGATTTTCCCCCCCAACTACCTGGAGCGCCTCCAATCAGTCCACCCCCTCCCTCGGCCTTTTCAGGGCGGCCCCCCCCCCTGGGGGAGATGCTTCTCAACTTCACAGGAGCGTTCTTTTTTCCCCCCCCTTGCAGCCGCGAGGTTTTTTTTTTTTTTGGGAGTCAATACATCCCGTTCCTGTGCTTCTTTTTCTTCGATGGCTCCTTGGCTTTTTCCCCTGTGGAAGAATCTCCCCGACGAGTTCGGGTCGGAGGGCCTTTTTCCCAAGAATAGAGACCTTTCGAGCCTACCACGGGTTGTCGGATCCTTCCCCTACCGAGCGCAGTGCGACAGGGCCGCCCGGAAAATTAGTATGCTTTGTAGAAAGGGAACGCCCTTCGTTCATGGCATGAAGTTTTTTTCGGACTACTTAATTCGTTTTGCCTCCGATCCCTTCCCCCCCCTCAAACGGAGTTGGTATTTAATGGAGGGAGGGAGTCTTCCTAGCTTTGAAGTCACCCGCATTAGGGACTTTGTCTCCTTTTCTTGTACTCCACCCTTCCCGAGGGAGTCGGGGCGAGTTCCTCAGAGGAAATCCCCTTCCCTCTACTGCCGGCTGTGTTTGGTTCCCCAGTTTCTGGCAAGTTAATTTGCTCCTCTTTCCCTTCTGCCGCTCCATGTTTTTCCTCCTCCTCCCCCTTTTTGATCGCTTGTCCTCCATGGAGGCCCTTTTTTCGCCCTCGCAGCAAAAATTAACATGCGGGCACCGACCCCCCCCTTTCCTTCGGACGAAGTCCCCGACGCCATCGCGGGGAGACGGTTTAGAGGTCAAACATCCCCTTCCCTTCGACGGACTGCCAAAGATGACCACCCTTTTCCTTCCGCTCCGGAGACTGATCGACCAACCAACGCAGGGTTTTCCATAGCCGTGGGTGAAGAGAGCTCGAATATTCCACTCCTTTTTTTTCCCGTGCTGCCGATTCCTTGCCGGCCATCCCGGGCAATTTAAAAAGAACCTTTTCCAGGTGGCTTTTCCGACGTAGAAAAAGGTGTTCGTGGCGTCCCCCCCTCTTTTTGTCGTAGATCTCCTCCTTTTTATGGAGTCCTCCTCTCTCTTGTTCTTTCCTTCCCGGAATGAAATGACCAGAACAGCTTCCCTTCCCCTCTTGCCTGCCCACACCCCGAAAACCCCCAAGGGTAATAATACATCCCTTGAAAAAAACAATTTAACTTCCCTCTTTTTCCATTCCGATAAATATAGACATGTGAATGCTCACGGCGAAGGCTTTTTGGAAGTGGATTTCCCCCCCGTTTCCTTTCCCATGTAAAAAGGAACCCCTGGGGTACCCTTTTTTTTGGTGATGAATGATTTCTCTCCGCCTGGGATTTATGAATCGCGTTGCAGTCATCGCTTTCCCTTTCTCAGTACGGTTATAGGCGGTTGCGTGGGCTCGCCTCTTCTTTCTTGCTAAGACAAGTACCTTGAAGCCCCCCCCCTATCGCTCAGGACCTAAGCTGTCCTTTCCCCCAGCTTAGGACCTAAGTGATTTTTATGAGATTCCGGAAGGCTCCCTTTTTCCCTTCCTATCCTCGTCCCTGCGGAAGTTGAGACCGCTTCAAGATTTTTTTTTTTCCTCTTAGGGGTCAAGAGATCTGCACCCAGGCCCCCCTCTGCCTTTAAGCCCTCCCCATTCCATAGACAGATAGTTCTCCAGGCGGGTCCAGATACCTCCCCCTTTTTTTCCCCCTCGTCGCATAGTAACGTCCCAGAAGATTTCTGATTTTTTGGAATTCTGCGAAGCGATTTCCCTCCAGGCTCAGATTACGTGTTCCCGGCCCCCTTCTCCCCCAGAACCGGCTATCGCCGACTACGGTTCATCGCGGAAGCTTTCTCCTTCTTCTCCGGGGGGGGGAACAGGGCAAGTCACCTTCCCAAAGCCCCACCCCCTTCCCTTCCCCCTCCCATCAATCCGGCGTGGGAGATTCCCCGGGTGGGACCCCCCCGGCGATTCTCCTCTTTGGTAAGAATTGGATCTGTCCCCGGTAACGCCACGCTTCTCTCTCCCCCCCCTTTCCTTACTTTTCCCCAAAACTTTTCCTCTGGCCAGGCTATCCAGATTTTTTCCAGAGAATGTTTAAGTTCCTCCTTTCCTAGGAACGGGGAATGAGCCCCCTGTTTCTCAGGACGAGGCGCATGAGCCCCCCCCCTCCCCCCCCTCTCTTCGTTCCGACAGAAGTTCCCTTCCACCTACGAGGGATCAGAGCCCCCCGCTACGTCGACGGGTGGTCCCCTTCCCCCTTCCTTCGGGCTAGGCCTTCTTAAAGCGACGAGGAACGGCCCCCAGGTCTCTCCTTCCCCTCTTGTCACTTCGTTCTTTGTAAGTGTACTCTTTCTTTCTTTAGAGGTCGCACACGACGGACATCTCGTTAGGCCCCCTTTGCCCCCTCCTTCTTTCTTCCCCGGTGATATTACTATCTGGCGACTGCGGGCAGTGAGCTTGCCATTTCTGCTTCAGCCACACCCCTTCCTGCCTTTTGGGCCCCGAGCGTCTTCCTTTTCCTCAGACGGTGCATCTCGACGCTTCCCCTTTCTTCCTCGTAGATGCTTGGTAGACTGATCCGTCTTGACCTCTCCGTTCATGCTCTCTTTTTTCCCCCCCTTTGTTGAGCTCTTTGGCACGCCTCCCCCTCCTCTTCGCATTACGATGAGGACCGCTCCCCGAAGGAAGTCGAGATGCCTTTCTATCGGACGATCGGGAAACAAGCCCTGTGGCGAGCAGGCGAAGGGGTGGCTTTCTGTTGAGGTATCTTTTTACGGTTCTTTTCCCTCCCTTTCCCCGAGAACCAAGCTTCTTTTTCCTTGCCGAACGAGATTTCTTTTTTGGCGATAGAAAATAGACCTTGATTCTTCCACGGCACAGCCGTCCGCAACCTTTCCCCCCTTTCCCTCTCAGAGACCTTTTGGTTTCCTTCTCCTTTTTTTTTTTTTCTTTTGAATCAGAGCAGGAAGGCCGTCCTTCTTGACGACGTGGCAAAAAAAGTAAGACGTATTTTCTCATCGTCGGAGAAGCCGTTTTTTTTTTTCCGGACTCTTTCCGATCGATTCCTTCGAATCGTCCTGTCCCCCCCTGCGCTCAGGCCCCGTTCCTCCTTTCTCTCTAAAATGTTGTTCCACCTCTGGAGAGCCTGGGCATCCGGAGACCCAGTTAAGGTTCCCCTTCTGCGTACCCGAACCCGCAATAAGACTTCTCCCTCATGGCAATGACGCTTAACGACCTCCTCCCCTCAGGCCCCCCCTGCCGCCGGATTTCTTTCCTGGTGGGGTTTTTGGCGGCTTGGTCCTTTTTGTCCCGCCCCCGGGGAGACCTCCGCCTCTTTAAGTTCGCCGGATGAACCGTAAGTTCTTTTTTTCTTTTTCCCCACGCGGTTTTAAAGGACCTCCAGAGCCGTTTGCGTCCGAAATTGATCTCGCTCTCCCTTTCTCCTGAACGCACAAATCGCCTTTTTCTATGTCCCTCCTTTTGGCGGGAGCTGACCAGCAGTTTTCAGAACGAGAGGGATATGTAAACATGGATCTTCTTTCCCCCCATGGCGCTTTTTGATAAGCCTTTCCCCCTCTCCCAGAAGTTGCTAAAGCGTTCCTTTTCTCCTTCTCCCAATTACCCCTTTTTTTTTTGGTCTTTCGACGACCCAAGATGAAGGTCTCGCGCTTCCGGGATCTTCGATCCTTTTCCCCCTTCAGATTGGGCTTCCCCTTTTTTGCGGTAACGGCTCCCCTTCTTATAAGGGCGTCGACTTTTGAACGTGTCATTGTCCTCCCTTCCTCTCCCCACGACATAGAAGAAACCACCAGGACGATTGTCCTCCCCTTGGAAGCTCCCCTAGATTTCTTTCCCCCGGGCGCTCCCTCCCCCTTTCAGTAATTTTTTCCTCCTCCCTGGTTGAGAGGTGGCCTTGGCACCCATGTACACGGGCTCTGATTCACTTCACGGCCTAGAACATTCTCTTCGGAATACATCCCTTCTCCGGAATTTTTTTTGGTATGGATTCTGAAATGGGGCTGCGTGGCTGTCGGGCAGCTTCCGCCGACCGGGTTTTCCTCTGGGCAGGCAGTCTTAGGACAAAAGATTTTTTCCGCCATACCAAGTGTGTCTAGATAGACGACTCTCTTTTCTCCAAAGAAACCCTTCCCCACTGGTTTAGGAGGCCATTTGTATGAGAGTTATCTCCAATTGGCCAGTGATCGGTGCGAAGGAAGGTCCTCGGCATCCCCGTTACGTCCCCTCTACTTCTCGTAACACACCTCTGATTCACCCCGGCGTTCCGTAATGGGTGAGGGAGTTACTAGGAGAGAATGACGTCCCCCCCCTCCCCCCTTGCTTTGACGCTTGGACCTTACCCCTGCAGAGAAGAGGGACTTCTTTGTCTGAGGAAAGAAGACGACATGATATTAGTCAAGAGTCCCCCCCTTTTTTTAGGGTGACAATCTTCTATCGACGTGGTTTTCTCCATGATAATGTTTTGGGGGGGGGGGGGGGGTGGGGGTTCCCCCCCCCCTTTCTCTGAGGTAATAATACCCAGTTTTGTTGTTGAGAGAGCTTTCCCCCCTTTCGCCCCCCCTCCTCACGCGAGTCCCCCCCCTTGCCACTTTTTTTGCACCAGACAAAACCCCTCTTCCTCCAGCTCAGTATCTTTTTTATGCCACGACCAGCAATCCCTTGGCTTCTTTCTTTCACGAAAGGCCTTTCGAGAAACCGTACGAATGCCCTTTTTTCTTTGACAATTCGCAAGGCAGCTCGCCTACCCCGACAAAGACTACATCCCCCCCCCACTCCTTCCAGCTTTTTTCTTTAGAGAAGACAATACTTCCCAAGACCTTTTCTCGGAGACGTCATTCCTTGGCTGCCCGCCGCCTCCCCTTTCATTTCCGCATACGCCTTGGCAGACTTTACGGCCTTTTCGTCGAACCTTTTCTTGTTCGTGGCTAACTCTCGTCGTTATCTCCGACAACACGTGGTTTTCCTCCCATCTCCCCCTTCCCTTCCTCCCCCCCAGAAAAGCTTGCGTGGAACTGGTCGGCTTCTCAACCTAAAGACAAGTACCCCCAGGTCATCCCTTCCCCCCCTGAACCAACCCTACGGATTCTTCCCTCCCTGTGACTGAAATGGGTTTTTCCGGACGGCTCCGTGAAGTGTTCCCTTCCCCCCTCTACAAAGTGGACTTGTTTCCCTGTCCACCCGAAACCCTTCCCCCTTGAGGTTCATCGGTTTTTGGGTCCTTTTTTCCTGGAAGTTTGGTTCTATGAATCGAGTTTTCTCTCACCCCTAGATTAATTTTCTTTCCTCGTCCTGGTCTTTATGCGTTTTCTCTCTCCTTCGAAGAACCCTACCCCCTCATTTCCGTAGAAGACCCTCTCCCGTCGGTGTATCGTTTGGCCATCGAGATGGTAGGCAAACTTCCTCTTTTGACAGTTGACTCATCCTTTAAGATCCCTTCTTTATTCTCGTAAATGAGTCTCTCCAGAGGAGCTTCCTTAGCCCGTAAGTCAAAGATTGATATTCGGAGGGGCAGCTCCCTTTCGCCGATTCCGATACCACGATCCCCTTTTTCTCGTTCTTAAAAAAGGAGGGTCCCTCCGAACACGGTTAAAGCTTTCCTCTGTCCCGCAAATGAAGAGTGATGCGTCTTTGTTGACCTGAGAGCGCTTCCGCCCCCCTCCCCTTGACGTCCCCTAGGACTTCCTTTCCTCGTTCACCTCTACGGTTAATCCGGCGAAGTCGTCCCCTTGGCGGAGGTCTCGGGGGCGTCCCCCCGACCAGTTTCCTCCCCAAACCCCACCCCCTTCTCTTTCTCCCCCCTGTTAAATCCGGGTGCTTGGGGAGATTGCTGTCTTTCCCTTGCTGCGAGATTTTTTTTTTTTCCTAGTAGGGCCGGAAGGCTGACCTCCGTGTTCAGGCTAAGAAAGATCGATGAGCCTTCCTTACCTCTTTTCCCCCCCCAAAAACTTATGACCTCTTCTTCTTTTCTCCAGAGGTGTTGAAAGAGCTTTCCTTTGCGAAAGCGGATTTTTTGACAGGGGACTAGAGCTGTGTTAATCCCCCTTACCTTTTCTTTCCCTACGCCATAACCCTTTTTAGGTCCCCTTATCTCCAGAAGTTCTTCCCCCCCTTTCGTACCTAGGATCGAACAGCCGTCTAGTCGACGGGTGGCCCCCTCCCCCCTCCCTTTCCGTTCCCGGCTTTGATTCTCCTCCCTTTCTTTTTCCTTAAACAAGGTTACCTTTTTCTATGAGCGGGAATTCGGGTCCTTTCCCTTTTTTCTGGGCCGGGAACGGTTCCTGGAGGCAGACGGTCCCCACCTTCCTTCCCGGCAAGGTTTTTTTCCCTTTCCCCATGGTGATTCGCCGAGACCTTCCGAACATGGCGGCAGGTAGTCCTCATATAAAATTCCCCAAGAAGAACCCCTTCGCCTGCTCGCCCCCCCTTCTTTTTTCCTCTGCGTCGGATTGCCCCTCTTTTCCTTTCTCCCAAGTAGATGATGTTTTCGAAAGGCTCCGTTCCTCTTCCCTTTT
>Ga0179593_1664301_pt1 | contig 13547 bp, 12 predicted proteins | sample CZODoug2_1_08_16_FD_185931 | JGI IMG/M metagenome (GOLD analysis project Ga0179593, IMG submission 185931) | Vadose zone soil fungal communities from Angelo Coast Range Reserve, California, USA - CZODoug2_1_08_16fungal (PacBio error correction) | ecosystem: Environmental > Terrestrial > Soil >... | reverse complement strand
GGGTACCCTCTCAAGATGGAAAAACTACCTCCTCTTCTTCTGCTTTTCTCAAGCTTGCCCCTCCGAGCCCTTTGGCATGAAAAACATTGGGGGACTTTTTTCTTTGGGTCGCTTTCTCCTCTTGCATGTCCTGCGGCGCTACTTGCGCGGACCCGCCTTTTTTTTTCTCCCGTTTCTGCCGTTTTCTGACGCACTTTTTCGAGGAGCGTTTTCCCTTTTTCCCAACAATCTTTAAGCCCTCCCCTTCCAGATGAGGCTCCCTTTCGTCTTTTCTCCCCCGCAAGCGATCCCCCAGACCTGGCCGTTGCCGGAGAAGGACTTGTTTTCCAAGGGAAGAGGCCCGAGGAAAGTGGAATTTGTCTGCTTTCCTCAGGAGAGAAATCCCTTCCCCCTTACGGAGGGAAGGCTTCCCCCCTAAACGGGTCGAGTCTCCGGCAAACGGGATACCCCTCCTTTTTTGAGCCGGGAAAGCACCCTTTGAAAGGAATTTACTTTTATCTCCTGTCCGGAATGGAATTTAACCCTTCTTTACCCTTCATGGATAAGAGTAGCACCTCCTCCTTCCCTTTTGGTCTCTCTCCCAGGGTTCATTGTGTAGAAACCTTCCCCGAGAGGTACTTCCCCAATCCACTCAAAGATTCTTTTTGGACCGCCGTCCTTCTGGATTCTCTCAAAGGTTTGCGTCTCCCTTCAGGGAAAGCAGGCCCCCCCTTCATGACGGATCTTACTTCTGTTACAGGGTACAAATCCTATTCCGTGCCTGCTCCACTTATGTAGGGAGACAGTTCTTGAGGGAAATTATCGAGAGAAACGTCCCCCCCCCCCCGTTAGAGGTTCCGTAGCGCCCGTCCCCCTTTCAGTAGGGGAGGGCTCCCTTCTCCTCGGGCTTTTTGAATCACTTAAAAACATCGATCTGAATGAGGGTCTCCGAAACCTGCAATAGGGAACCCCAGGCTCAGCTCGGCTGAGCCATCCCTTTCTCATTTGGAGACGATTCTATCGAAGACCACACATCCTTCAGGACTCCCTCGCCCCGACTTGCGGTTCGGCGGAGATCATTGGCCCGCCGCTCACCGAGCTGCGCTTCCCCCCCCCAGAAATAACGGACTCTTCTTCAACCGCGTCGGCATTCCTTGAGCACCGTTCTTCCTTTCCCCGTCCTGAAGGAGGCGCTCTTCCTTCCTATCCTTTCGCGGTTACCTCTTCTTTGACGAGAATTGACTCCTGGCCTTGTACAGAGTGCTTCTAGGGACATCGTTTCCCCCCCCGTGTTGTCAAAAAAGAAAGCATACATCTCGTAGCGCCATAAGGCTTTTCTTTCCCTCCAGATAGTGGAGTAGCTCTTCCGGAATCGTTTTTTTTTTGGTTCTTCTTTCCCTGAGAAAAAAGGAACTGGGTATTCTCAGATGAAGACACCCTTTCCCAGCGGAACCCCCTAGAGGCTTCAGAAGGACCTTTCTCCCCCTTCCCAAGAGAAGCCTCTTCGCGGGAGAGAGAACACGTGTTCGGCTTTTTCGTTTCTTTGGGTGTATCTCTAAGGAAACAGCCTTCTTTTCTAAAGGAGGCAAACTCCCTATTGGGAAACCACCGAGAACCATCTCCATAGGGTTCTCTTTCAGATGAAGAAGCTTCCCCCCCTAAGATTTATAGGCCCCCTTCAAGCATAGTTGAAGTTTGGTTCCCTCTTAGACTGTTTAAGGTGGAGATAACTCTCTTTATTGAGCGCCCTGTAGTCCCCCCAGGCCCTTTGACAGGGACCCCCTCTTCTCCGCCAGCAGGAGCAGTTTCCTCCTTTGAGGACAGAGATGGACGAACCTTTGAAGGATGGCTCTTCCCCTCCGAAAATATGGTCCCCCCCCCAAAGAAAACAGGAGTGTTAACCTGTTCTTCCCCAGATGGCCTGCCTGTATGGTAACCATCGGATCCCCCTTCCTTTTTCCTAAAAGGAAATTCTTTTTCGAGATCTTTCGCACGATATAGTACACGCCCGTGGGAGATCCCTGTGGGAATGACTCTTTAATCTTCCGGTAAGAGGGTTGTAGGAGACCTCTTTCCTTCAAAAATCTTGCTCTCTGGAGGGTGGCTCTTCTATGTGGAAGGCCTCTTTATCGCCGGGTTTCCCCCGCGCCCCCTATCCGTCCCCCTTTTGCCGCAGATTGATGCGTCTCGCTTTTTTTTTCCGAAAATTCAGATTTTTTTTTCCTTTGAAGTTTCCCAGGACTTCCCGTGTTTAGGTTCTCCCTCTTTCCGGCTAATAGATTCCCTTCCCCCCTCTCGGAGAAAGACTTTCGAATCCTTCCAGAATTTGTCCGTCGGCCCTACCAGGAGGGATTCCTCTTCCTTCCCCCTACCAGCCGCCAGAGTTCTTTTTTTCCTCTTAAATAGTACGGACGTTCCCCTTCTTTTCCTATCCTCCGGGTTGTTTCTGGCGATGACGTACGGTAAAGTAAGTGACTCCTTTTCATTGAATGGAACAAGACTTTTTTTTTTAGCCCCGCAAGACGCACTTGGTTCTCTCCCCGGGCTCGATTGTCGGCTTCGTTGGAAGACGGCCAGGCTGTTTTTTTTTTTCTCTTCAAAAAAGACGATGACCTTACTTTTTTCCTCTTCTAATAAACGCTTCCCCTTTGCAGAGCCCCTTCTCCAGTTCCCCCATCTCTCCCCCCTTTTTTTCCCCCCACGATGAGGACCTCCCTCCCCTTGGCGGAAACTCTTCTGGTGTGAACCCTCCTCTCAAGCTTGCAGTCCAGCTCCCCCCCCCCTCCATATAGATCGTGGGCTTTTTTTTGATAGGAATGTAAGGGCCCTCGACATTGAGCCTTCCCCGGAAAAACTGCATTTCCCCCTTTTTTTCTCGACCACGCGCCTTTTTTTTTTTCCGATATATCCCTCCGGAACTCGTATTCCTTGGCGGGATTTTCATGGACATGCGTCCGCTTTTCTCGGAAAGAGATTTCCCCCTTGAGATGCTGTCGGATATAGGGCTTCCCCTTTCCAGACCGAATTAAACTTCAATTAGATTTCAGAAATTCCCTGAAGCCTGCTGCTGGATAGGGATTTTTTTCCTTTCTTCGTGGACGTTCCCCTTTCCCGAGGAAGAAGAAATTCCATCCCATAACCCCCTCGCTTTATATACAAACTTTCTCTTTCCGAAACCGGCAAACTTTATTTTCCGGTGATAAGAGGCATTCTCCGGGACTTCCGCGCTTCGAGAATATGCCTTCGGTTTCACTTCATTTAATGGGGATACGCTTCCCCCAAGAGATGAACCCTTTTCATAATTATCCCCCCATCCGGTGCCTTGATCTTCCCCCCCCCTTTCCAAGTAGAGATCCCACGCGATTAGCTTTTACAGACCCCGGAGTCGAGGGAGAGACCCTTTGAGATGATCCTCCCCTTCGGAAGAGAGATCAATCCCCAAGGGACGGTGTTTTTTTTTTCTTCATACTATGCAGAGCACCTATTCTAGCTCCTCAAATATTCTTCCCAACCCTACTTGATGCGAGAGAGCCGGCAGATGTGTCGCCCCCCCCCCAAATGTTTTTTTTCGGCGCTTGATTTGACAGCGTCCCTCCCCCCCCCCCATGCGAAGGAATTTTTCCCATTCCCCGTCCCCAGATTACATCCTTAATGAAGGGCCATTCCGCGACTTATGGATGAGCCCTATAAATGCCGAAATTTGGAGGCCGTCTCTTTCTGTATTGTTGTCCCGAAGAAGAGAGTCCGCCCCCCTCGGAGATGTTCATCCCTCTCTCCCAGAGCATTTTCCCGATGGAGAATCATCTTTCTGAAGCCCGTGTCCATGAGTCAGATCCTTTCCCCCCCCCTTTCTATGAGAAATAACGGGATGCCCAGATATTGGGATTAAGCTTTCAGAGCGGTGAACAGAAATTCTTCCCCCGAGCAATCGTTCTTGATACCTCCCCTCTGAGTTCTAAAGGACTTTTTCCTTCTCTTTGCTACTCATTATTCCTCACGGGTTTTCCGAGTCCTTTTTCTCCCCGAGGGTCTTGCATCCCGTTTTGCTCTTCGGACCCGGGTCCCACCCTCCCCTTCCATTGAAGAAGTTCTTTCTTTCTTCCACCGCCATCTAACGGTGATCCTCTCCCTCATGACCTTCTTTTCCTCAAAGCTATTTCTTTTCCCACATGGTACCCTTCATTGTACGGGGGCTACCCGACTTTCCCCTCTTTTAGAAGCCACCCCTTTTTTGCGGAGTGGCTTTGGTTTCACACCTCCATTTCAGTTTCTTTCTAAAAGTATGAAAAATGCACCTATTCCCCCCTTGTTGATGCGGTCAAGGACTCCTTTTCCGAGCATCTTGCCGCAAAGAGTTCCCTTTCGACCCTATCAGAATTAACGCCATGTCTGCCGGCGACGTAGAGCGATTTGCGATCAAGGCCATTTTTCTCCCTGGAGAAGAATTATAGGCTCCTCTTTATGTAATATCTCTTTGAGGAAGGAGAAAAAATCCCTCCCCTTTTTTTTCCTAAATCGGGAATTTTCGGGAGGATTAGAGGAGGGGCAACTTCCCTCCCTTTACAAGGATAGGAAGAATAATTCTTAATCAATTGACCCTCGAAGTAGCCACCCCTCTGAATGCCTCGACCCTAAGCCTACCCTTCTCAATAGTACCCCCCCCCTCCCAGATTGAAAGAGGCCTCCCCTCCCGCGTTTTACCACCTTCTCCAATAGAAGTAATCTTCTTCATATTGAGATGATTAAAATATCCCTTTTTTTCTTTTGTTGAGGACTCCCCGCTCTTCTAATATACAAGTTTTCCCCAAAGAAGAAAGCTTTTTCTCCCTCAAGATTGCCTCACAAGTCCCTTTTCGCCCTCTTTTTCTGAACTTCCGAGGGAGATTTTTCCTTGAGCATCTCGAGATTGGGCGGACTCCCTCAAGCGTCAATTTCCTTTTTGATGATGCCGAACTTTCAGAGATCGTTTTTTTTTGATGAGGATTAACTCTTCTCGGCCAAAAATCTAAGACAGCCTCTCGGCTAGCTAGTTTTCTGGCCTCCCTCAAGATAGAGATCCGAAAAGGACTTTATGACTGACGGAGAGGCTCTCCCCCTTGTACTCTGATTAGATTTTCGCATAACCTACTTCCGTGAAGGCTTATCCGTCTCGGTGCACGCGAACGTAACATAGCTGTGGCGGGAACGAAATCCCCTTTTTAAAGGAATAGGGCAGTTTCCTTTTTTCCTTTAACCATTTCCCCATTCATGGATTAAGCGTCTCCCCAACCGGGCCGGTTTTCCCCCCCTCTTTTGATATCGGTTTACACGCCCGTGCCCCCTTTTTGGGACCTCTATCCCGACTAAACCTTTTTCCCGCTGTAAGCCATTCCCTTATGATACATTCTGGCAGTCCCCCTCTTTCCTCAGGAAAAATAGAGTATATCCTTGAAGGAGGAATTTGCGTTTACAGGGTCAAGCCTATCTTCCACCGGATGTAGGTAGACACCCTTCTCGGGAATGGCAACTCGAGAGGAAAATTAAACCCCTTCTTGCTCCTTTAGAGAACTAGAAGTTTTCTTTAGGGAGACAGCATACTTTTCTACTCGCGCCCTTAGGAAACCTGAGATGTCCTCCCCAGATGACCATATTTCCCCCCCCCCCCCGAGAGAGGATGGCGCGACGGCTTATTCTACGATGAGATCTCCCCCTTTTCCCCGATTCTCCCCCCCCCCCCCCGGGAGGAAAATCAAGCATTCGAGGGGCAGTCCTCTAAAAGAGAAGCTTTGAGAGAACTCGTTGATTCCCCAAAACCTTAAGAAGAGTCCCGTGTCCCAGGACCATGGCAAGAGAAGCTTCCTAGCTATATCCAGCGGAGAACCGTCTCCGAGAAGGAGCCCCCCTTTTTAGGAAGGAGGCCTTTTCGTTCTCCCTGACCCGGGTTCAGGAAAGTCCCTCTTCCGAGAAGGGACTCTAAGAGGCCGACTGTCCCCTCTTATCGAAAGTCTTTTCCCTTCGAAAAGGGGGCGGTCCTTTTCCCTCAAATGCTCGCTCCTCATGAAGATAGCTCCTCCTTCGAGAAGAGGACTTTGGCTGTCTGAGTTCCCGGGACGCCCCTCGAGCGCGGGTGGTCTTGCCCCCCCCGTGAAATGAGAACCCCTAAGGTAATCTTCATGATAATTCGAATTCCCCGCAAAAAGGGGTATACGACCCTCGGAAGTTTGAAGCCTCCTCCCGTGGTTCTCTGGATCAGACACTTTTAGATCCCTTCTTGGGGGGGACCCTCTTCTGACCCTGGTGCATTTTTTTTTTGGAGACGCCTTCCCAGAATTTTTTTTTCCGAGGTCTCTTTTCCCGAAGGTCTTCTCCGGAATTTTTCTTCCCCCCCGGACCTTGTTTCCGGACGGATCTTCCCCCTTTTCTGAGAAAGGAAGCCGTCTTTCTTCCCTCTTTCTTTTGATTGTTTCTTCACCCCCCGGTATGCGTCCTTCAAGCCGGTTCCCGACCCCCCGACAGCAGTTTCAGGTTATCCCTTTTCTTGACTTAATCAGATTTCCCCCCTTTAAATTAGGGCTTTTCCCCCTTTTATACAGAAGCACCCCCTGACTCCCCCCAAGGTGTCGGTGAAGCGATGGACGCTGTTTTTCCCAGGTACCTCTCAAGGAAATCGTCTATTCAAGCACTTCATCGAGGGGGGGGTTCTCCCCCCCCGGGGCGGCTTTCTCTCCCCTTCTTTTCCTTTGGCCGTTTCATCAGGCGAGTAAGGAGAGGTTTCTACCTCAGGACCCAGATTCAAACCCGCGTCCCTTGACGGCAACTGATCGACGACTTTTCGTTTCCCCTTCTGTTATTCTGTGAAGAACCCCCCCCTTTCCCCTCGAACGGCGTTGCCCTCCCCTCTGTACTAATATTTCCCTTCCGCTATGGGGGACCCTTTTGAATGATCTGACCAGCATTCCTTCTCTGTGAGGATTTCCCTTTCCTCGCGTTTCTGGAATCCCCCCCCTACGCTGGCAGGCGGCCCTGAATCCCCCCATACTTCTCTTCGTAGGAAAGACATCTCCCCCCCCTTTCTTCTTTCTTTAAGCAGACTTTCCCCCCTCTTTCTGGGTTAGAAATTAATGAGCCCTCCCCTCCTTCCTCCCGTCGTCATATCTCATTTCCTCTTTTTGAGAGAGATGAAGACCCTTTACTTGTAATCTTTTAATTTCCCCCCTCCTTGGCGGATGGTAGGAGCCCTCCCCCCTCCCTGGGAGGGTCCTCCCCTAAGGAGGAGGATTCGTTTCCCGGCCAGTTTGGTCCTAGGTAGGATTAAAAACCGCGCTCCTCTCTTCTATCCTTTAGAATGGCCTTCTTTTCTGCTCACATCCTTTCCACCATACTTCCTTTCCCCCTGCCCAAAACGAGGATTCTTTTTCTCCATACCATATGTCCTTTGCTTGGTGGTGCTTCCCCCCCTTCACTCGGAAGCTCCATCCCCCCCGAAATCTAGATAAGTGCTTCGGTGTACTCTTTTTCAGGACGGACCTTCATGACGCTTTTTCATAAGGTCCCCCATGCCCCCCCCGAAGGGAGAGCCCCCTCTCCCCCTCCGGAGTGTTCTTGCATGGCGTTCTTGCTGAATGGCCGGGTTGGTCGGCCTTCCGATGGGGGGTTCAGGCCAGCTTTTCACCTTTGGGCCTTCTTTTTCGATGGGGCGTCGGCTCTTTTTTCCCAAGCCGAATTCGCTTACACACTTTCCCCCCTATCATGCGCATGCTGGCTTTGGGTTAACGGTCGTTTCTAACGAGGCGGACTCTCTCTTCTCAATTTTTCCCCCTACGCGTTCCCCCCCCGGCTTTCGATAAGCTTTCCTCTTTGCCGTTGCGATCCGCGGCATTCTCTCTTTCCGGGATGACGACTTGCATCAGGTCACTCTTTGCCCGCCTCCGCGCCAAGACTGAAAATGCAACCTCCATGGCGCACCCCCGGGATCCTCCCCCAACAAAAGGCAAGTGTCTTTCCCATGAAATTCCCAAAGGATTAGCCCCCAATGCTTCCAATGAAGGACGGCTTTTCGAGACCATGTGTATCTTTTCCGGATAAATTTCCTCTATCACTTACCTCTTGTTATATTCCATAAAACCCTCTCCTCGAAAGGAAATCGCCCCTCTTTTAGGACTCCCCCAGAAATGATGCTCCTGCAGATGTTGAGTCCCTAACCAGCCCCTGTAAGAATCTGAAATAATTCCCCCTCGAACTTCTACGTCATGAGTTCAAAAGGTACTTCCTTAATTTTTCTCGAAGAAAGATCTCCCTTCTAATGCGTTGTAAAAGGCCCTCTAGGGCACTCTTTCCTAGGCTTTCGGCGAGAAAGGAAGACAGGGGGGAGTCTCCGAGTGTTTGTTCTTAGAGAAGAGAGTGCTCCCTCCCTCCCCTCGCAGGGCAGAGTTTCTTTCCCGAGCATTCTCTAGTTCCTCTTACTAGGGAAGCCGTGCTCTTTGTAGAAAAGAGATGACGCCCCTGAGAAAGAAGATTAGCCTTATCCCTATGGCATCCTGCGAAAGACTCATCCTCAAGCCTTCTATAAAGCCCCCTCTCCCTCGAAATAACTTTAAGGAGCTTTCGCACCAGAAGAGAATTTTTAGGGACGAGATCCCCCAAAAGAGGTGTCTACATTCCCCCGGTGAGCATCCCCCCCCCCTTTTTCCCCCGGTACCCCCTCCTTAATGAAGAAGTCTTCCCCGCCCATCCCCCCTTTCCACTGAGAGCATCCTTTCATGAAATTTCGTGCTCCCCTTTGAGTATCGTCCCCCCCCTTGAAAAGCTCTCCCTTTGATAAACCAAAATGAACCGGCCCCTGAGGCCTTTCCTAGAAGCGGTTACTTTTTTTTTAAAAAAATGGTTCAATGCCATCCCTTGCACATGCAATATTAATTCAACCTTATTTTTCTTGATTTCCCCCTTGACGAGAAACCTCCCTCTTGTACTCTCGTGAAAGGTTCGATCCAGCCTCCACTTTCTCCTTTCCCCCTCTCGCGAGGATGGCGCTTCCCCATTCCCGTCGCGCCTCGCCCTTTCTTATCCGGAGCGGCCGGTTCCTATCTTAGGCTCTCTGTAAAAAAGAAAACGAATTCCAGAATCCTTCTTGAGGCCTTGGACCCGAAAGAGAAAAAAAGGTCCCCCTACTCTGCCACTCCCGAAACGTGGACTCCCTGAAGAAGGAGCCCTCTAGCTTCACGAAGAAAACCTAGAAATAGCCCCACGGTGGTAATGACTCCCGGCTTTCCCTCAGCGTCCAGAATGAGAAAACCTTCTTTTTCCAGAGTGAGTACCTTATGATTACCCTCCACTTCAGTTCTGTCTCTCCATTTACCCCCCTATAAAAACCCTGGAATTATTTCCCTCTTTCTCCACCTTCTTCCCCCAAAGATCCCATAGGGGACTTAAAAAAAGGGAGGGCCCTTTCTTCGGGGGGAGAACTTTCCTTCTTCGTCAAGGACAGGGATCCCCCTAGGGTTTAAGCTCGAAAGCCCTCTCGGGAAGGCCTCCCTAAGGAAAATTTCTAGTTTTTTATGAAAGGATTCCAATCTGAAGACCACCCGCTGCTTTCGAGAAAGTTTCTTTTGTTCTCCCAGAAAAAGTAGATTCCTCGGCCGAGACGGATAAAGTTCTTCCCCCCCCGCGAGGAGAGACTTGCCCGCTTTTACTCCCCCCCCCTCTCTAGATCCCCCTGAAAACGAAGGATTTTTTCCCGTTGTCCTAGACCTGCCACGCTTGCTTCCCCCCTTATAAAAGCCCTTGAGACATAAACTCCCCTTTTGCTTCCCCCCCTTTCAAGGGCAGATTGGAGGCCCTCCCCCCCCCTTTGTGTGAAAAAATGCATGCCATAAGCAAAGGGAAGGTTTTTTCTACCTTTCGGGCCTTCTTTTTTTTGTTTTACTCCAATGAGAAGAGGTTTTGGGAACGCCCCTAAACGCGATTTTCCCTGAAGAAACTGGAGGACTTTGAGGGGAAGGGAGTTCCCCCCTTTGACCCCCCCCATCTTATGAATTCCTCGTTGTAACGCCTTCTTAGGAGCCCCCTGAGTCCTACATCCCTTTGGGGAGAGTCCCTCCTCCGAGAGGAAAGTCCAAAAATTTCTCTCAGTACTCAACAAGCGCCGTCCTCCTTTGGTCTCCTCTCGGGAGGGAGAACTATACTGATAGCCTCCCCGGGATCCCCTCTTCAAATAGGGAACTCATAGAGAAGGATGTTCCTTCCCTATATTTTTTTAAGCCTCCCGACAGATAGCAATAGGTCCCCCCCAAAATAATGAGGCTCCCCAGAGAAATAATGAGCGGGGGTTTCGACAGAGACCTGGATTATCTCACACGCATAGGGCGTAACCAAAAAAAGACCCTCGAAGGGACTGTCCGGCATGGATAGCCTTCTCTTCTCCATAAATAGTAGGCGAGAGTTCGTAAAGGCATTCGGACTGTCGGAGATCTAATTCCTCCCATTTGAAGAGAATTGACTTTCGAGACCTTCATTAAACCCTCCTAAAGTAGGAAATCTTCTTCTTTCAAAAAAGAGACTAACCCCCTGCTCTCATTTCCTCTGGGGACTTGGAAGGAACCCCCCTTCCTTCATTCGGATGTAGAACCCTAGGAATAGGAGTTCCCTACCCACCCAAAGGAAGGTAATTGATCTCCCGGAACCTTTGATTCCCGTTCCCACCCCCTTCTCCCCAATGGGTATCTCTACTGGAAGGGTTTCCGAGGTTAGACATCCCTTTTTTTAATCGGGTTCCTTTCCGGGGGGAGACCCCCGGAAAAGAGTGCACGCCCCCCTGAGGAAACCCTGTTCCCCCGTCCGCCCCTCCCCTCTCCCCCCCTCTCTTGGTGACGAGCCCTCCCCTATATGTCTATCCCCAGAAAGACAATCTAGATGCAAGAAAAGACCCTCAATATTCCTGAAAGATCTCAGGGGACTACTAGAAAAGAACTCCTTTCTCTGTCTGATGATGTAGTCGAGGGTGAGGCTCCCCCCCTTCACCCCCCTTGAAAAGGAAGTTAAAGAAAAGAACCAGCTGAGAACATTGACCTACTCTTTAAACCTTTTCACTTGGGATTTAATGCTCCCCTGAAGAACCCCCCCCTTAATCTAGTCCCATCTCTTTTCCTCTCTTGAAGAATCCCATTCGAGGAAATTTCTGAAGACAAGGCCCGGCTCTTCCGGGTTCGCAAGTTTCGATCGAACACCCTGGCTTCTTGTGGCCCCCTCCCCGGAGTTACCCTCCTTCAGTTTCGGATAGGGATTTTCTTTTATTAAAGGCTCTAGGAATTGATCCCCCCTCTTGAGGGTGGAGAGGTTCCGTCTTTCCTTTGCCCCCCTCCCGCGCCAGGCGGTTGCCTCCCTCTCTCCGCCTTTTTCCGGACATCCTCTATGTGGTTTGAACGGTGTTCCAACTGCATAGTTCTCTTATCCCCTTTCGAGGTGTTTATCCTCGACCGAGACCCTTCCTGCGGAAAAGAATTCTTTTTTTCATCTTCGCCGGGAAAGAAAATTCCTTTGGACTTTCCGCCAGCGTATTGTTTTGAACATTCCATGCTCCCCTCCCTTTACGTTAAAGTAGTAATATCTCTCCTCTGTTGTTGAGAGATCTCCCCCGTTTTACTCGACTGACCCCCCAAGAAGATGGAGGATGGTTCTCTCCCCCCCCCCCTAATGGTGATGGAAGACTTCTCGAAGGAGTCTGGCCCCCCTGCTCTTCTCTATTTTCCCCCCCCCTTCGATGACCGGAATATGAGTATTAATAAACGATCTCTTTGGAAATAATAAAATTCACCTCCTTTCTTCCCCGATTCGCCTAGTGAAAATAAATCTGTCTTTTCTTCTCTAGAGGGGTGTGAGTTCTCTAAGAGAGAGTCCCTCCCTCCCTCTAGTCTCCCCGGCCCGAGGGGTGATAGGCGCCCTACAAAGCGACCTCTCCCTGATCGGCCTCCTCCCCCCCGTTCTTTTCCTCCCAACGCCGCCCTTTTTCGATATAGATTTTTCCCGGCGAGAGAATTTTTTTCTTCTGTATCTGGTGACAGCGGCCTTTTCTTCGAGACGAGTGTCCCCTTAGTGGATTTAACCTCACTTCGGTAGAATCAGGACTCTTTCCTCAATAATCCCTTCTTTGTCGAGGTATGCCGGGTTCACTTTTGAAAGGCGACGACTCTCGATAATAAATTTTTATCCCCCCCCTCACCATTCCTTTTGCCGCCACCGGCACCCCCCGAGAATAGTAGACCCCTTGACACGACCTGCGGGAACCGGCTATATGTTTTTTTCTCCGAGGAGGAAGAAAGTCTTGACCCCCTTGGTATAAGGGAAGACAACCTTTTCTTTCCTTGCATAAAAAAAGGAACTTTTACCCTCAAACTTCGAGAGTACGACCTTTTCTCCCCTTAAGGAGGAAGACTTCCCCCATTGTAGATGTTAGACTCCATACGCTCGCACTTTCCCTTCTCAGTGACACCCCCGGAAAGAGAGACCCCCTTCGTTTTTTCACCAGCCTGATTCTTGAGGCGCGTGTTCTTCTTCGCGATGTCAGAATGGCGCGCTCCCCCCCCTTTTCTATCCCCCTTTTTTCGTCACCAAGACGTGCCCTAGATCGACGACCATCCTGCCGGGCCCCTTTGTTTTTTTTCGTCTGAGGCGAGTCCCTGACTTGGGCTTATCCCTTAGGTCTTTTCTCTCCCTCTTGAGAGCCGAAATCGCCTTCCCGTCCCCCTCCCTTTCGTATTTCTCTCTCTTAGGTGGAGAGCTGACCGTTCTATCTCATAGTATCCCCCCCCCCTCCCCTGGCGCCAGAACGCTCTCCCTATCCCTTTTTCTGGAGACCGCAGGCACTTTCCCCTAAGTGAAACGCCCTCCTTGCGAAATCACTGTCCCTTCTTTCCATCCCTCGAAAGGGTTTTTTCCCTTGGAATAGCCCGAAAAGCCTCCCCTAAAGCAGTTCCAGCGATTCAGTGACCCTCCCAAGCAATCACCAGAAGATAGAGGTGGACAGTCCCCTTTCAAGCTTTTAGAATAATGAAGCCCCCCCCTAGGGAAAGCCAGATTCCTGGGATAGAGTCCCCCTTCTCCCTGCCCATCCCCCAAATTGAAAGGTAGACTCCCCTCCAGGTGGAGGGGGGAGACTCTTTCGAGTTTAAAAAAATGGCCTCCTCCCTTCTTTTCCCAATGGACCCCCCTCCCACAGATTAGCCGATTTATTTGAGGTAAAGACGCTTTCTGAGGTATCAGGAAGACCACCTCTTAACCATCCGAATGACCTCCCTCGGTTTATGAGTCATCTTTTCCTTGATGAGGTACCCTCGAGAAATAGAACCTCTTAGCTTCCCCTCTGCTCTAGAGATTGCGTTTCCAAAAAGACCTTTTTTCCTGAATAGTCCATGCTTTTGGCTCCCGGTGTAACTTTTTTTCCCAAAAAGGTCTCTTTTCCCCACCCCTGGCAAGAGAAGCTTTTCCTTCTCCACTCGAAGTCCTCCCGCAGAAAGCGTTCTCCCTCGTACACAATGCGTGGTCTTCTTCTTGACTCTCGCAGGTGCACTCTTTCCCCATAGAAGAATTCTTTTTTA
>Ga0179593_1623397_pt1 | contig 13547 bp, 17 predicted proteins | sample CZODoug2_1_08_16_FD_185931 | JGI IMG/M metagenome (GOLD analysis project Ga0179593, IMG submission 185931) | Vadose zone soil fungal communities from Angelo Coast Range Reserve, California, USA - CZODoug2_1_08_16fungal (PacBio error correction) | ecosystem: Environmental > Terrestrial > Soil >... | reverse complement strand
CTCACAACCGAGAGTTTTTTCTTCCCCATGTTTCCTCGCAAGAAACTTACGCCGCCATAGCCCCGATTCCCCTCCCCCTTTGTTATTCCCTTCAGATGCCAAATGCTCCTTGTTTTTTTTCCACGATTCCCATTACTGACGTCTTATTCACTTGCTCCATTCTCCACCACGGTAAAGTTTTTCCATGACTCTTTTTTGTCTTTTTTCCCCAAATTCAAAGTTGAAGAGTTTCGGGACCCTTTTCGACTCCAACGACAGAGAGCACTCTCTTTTGGTCCAGGAGATCTTGTCGAACACCAGTCCTTTGCCGATCGCCCCGAGCGAGTCCCCACCCCCCCCGCTTTTCCCCCTCTAACCCCTCACAATTCCCTTTTCCCTCACGATTTCATGCCTTTTTCTTCCATTATTGGGCTTCGTCTGTCTTGATCACACTTTTTCCATCTTTCTTCAGTTGCCTAGATAGCGCGGCTTTCCAAACCCCCCTTGCTCTGGCTGATCCCAACACCTCTTATCACCCTTTTTCCCTGTATGTTTGTGTGAAAGTCACAAAGCCAGAGGATTTGGGCTTTCAGTACTACCTCTTTTCCCTCCCCCTGAGTAGGGGTTTGTTCCCAAAGCCCTTCTTTTGAAGGTCCCTAAAAGAGACATCTTTTTGCCCATTTTAGTGTTCATTCAAAGGCCTTCCCCTGAGACATCACTTTAAGAGGCGCTACCGTATTCCTCCCTAGTCAGTCGCTGTTGTTTTTGTTTTTTTTATTGATTGTTCCGATGTGTATGAGTTGGTGTTTTGTCCTGCGGTGTTTCCTTGGGTTTTGTTTCATCCTTTCTGTTCCTTTATCCCCTCCTTGGTTTTTAGAGATTTTTAGTCCTCCCCCCCCCCTTTTCCTCTTTAGCGTTTTATCTACGATTTTTGGACTCATATTCCTTTCTGGCTTGTCGGATTCGTAATATTCTCTTTAGTTGATTCCTTCTTTCCTCTTTCCTGGTGCTTGGACATTAACATTTCCCACCCAATCGGTAAGTCGAGGTACGACCTCCCTTCCGTAGACTTCCAGATCTCTCTTTCCTCTTTTTTCGGTTTTCCGTCCTTGTGCACTTCACGCCGCTGTCGCCTCTTTTTTCGTCGCCCTTCCCAGTTTTGATACCCCTCCTTTCTGGAAGCGCTCTTGTTTTCCCCGTATTTCGGCCCTTCGCTTCTCTCTCTCTCGATATGTCCCGCGTCCGCCTTTACACCTTTCTCAATCCGGCCGGAGATCTCCCCCCCCTTTCGTGGGTTCCTCGCGAAGTCCCTCCTGCACTCCCCTGCCCGCCGGCTTTTTCTCGCTCCATCTTGTGGTGGGCATTGTTTTATGACGTCTTTTTTTTCGACTCATGGTTAAGACTATTTGTTAGAAAATCTTCCCTACCGGTCATTCTTTTTCCTCTTTTAGTTTTTTCGAACATCCCTTTGTATTGGCCGCGACCCGCTTCCCTTTTAACCTTGTTTTTGTTTTTCATGACCTTCGAGTCCCAGAATGTCCGCCCCTACTCTTCTTCTTTAACCCCCGTAATGTTCGCTACTCTTTACGATCCTTAGCAAGGACGGTTGCCTTTCCTAGGCTTGAAAAGTTTCGTTCGGGTCCTCTTGATTGAGGTCGGTTATCTCGGAAAACAGTGGCTTTTTCCCGAGAAACTGCCTCTTTGGGTGGATTCCGATTTTCCATTTTTATTTTTTTACTAGAGGCTCCCTCAAAGCTGAGGGGCTTTTAAGAGACTTCTCTTTTTGGTTTCTGCCAGATTCCTTGATAATGTTTAAGAGACACCCTTTAGCCTTCTGCCTGAACCAGGTTTATTGCTTTTGTTTGGGCGGCGCTTCCTGCCTCATTTCGTGAGAGATGTTCCACTTAATCCTTCCCCATTTTCTAATTCTTCCCTTTTCCTACATGGCCCTTTTTGTTTTTCTTCTGGCTTGGACTCCTTTTTTTTTGCGTTCCCCCTGGCTCTGAGGATCTTTTGTTAGATGCTTTCTTGATCTTCTTTTCCGTCCCTTTGTGTAGCCCTGGCCCCCAACTATTGAAATGTTCCCTCCGCGGGCTGCCTTGTGTTTTACCGTGGCACTTCTTCCGTTTCCGGTCCTCCGAATGAGACTAATTAGTTTTCTTTTTTCCAAATTTTTGCCCGAGGCTTTTTTGGATGATACCCCTATAACTGAAATTCTTGGTGAAGACTACCCCACTCCAAGAGTATCCGATTTCTTCTAACGGTACTCCTAATTTGCTTAAAGAGTTATGACCCCCTTAGGAATCTCCCGTTTATCCTCTGCCAGAACTGCCTCCGGAGGTCTGCCCGATGAGTAGTCCATTGATTGTCTCTCCTTTTTTTGACAGATTTTGGTGCTTTTTATTACCTGTCACATTCCCCCTGGTCCCCCAATTTAGTGTCCACAAATGTCTTTCACTTCACCCCTGATCGATAAGATGCCGATTTTCTCAATTTCCCCCCTGTCTTCCCTAGATTTGGACGGTTTCTTATCGTCTAGACTTTCAGGAGATTATTGCCTGCGATTACCCGGAATTGTACCATTTTTTTTCCACATCCTTCCTTCAGTTTACAACCACCTCCCTGAGCCCCTTTTATTGTTTTTCTCCCTCTTCTCCGGTTAGATAGTTAAAGGTAGACGTCTCATCTTTTTACTGAACTTTATACCAACTGTTATTCGTCATCGGTGTGTTTTCAAACCGGAGAGCCCCAGGTCCCGTAATTCTTCCCATTTTTTTTGATTAAATTTCGTCCTACCCCCCGTTTGTAACCCCTCATGTTGCTTCCTTCCGTCCCCCCCCTTTTCTCCTTTCCCCTAAGTCCATGGGAAACTTAGAGTTTCTGTTGGTGAGAGAGATTTAGATTCACCCGACCCCTGAGACCCCAGTCTTGAACCCCGCGCAGATACCCCCTTCCTCCCCGATTTCCCCCCCCCACCCCGACTGCTCGGTATTCTATCAAACTCCCACTTTCTCTTTTTGAACCCCTCTGTCTTGTCTCGACCTCCTGGTTCCCCTTCTAGTTTTGATTCCCAGGGACCCTACCTCGCTCCTCCTCACTGTAACGGAATTGTACCCGACGTTAAATTTGGGTTTCCCCCCCCCCCCCAATCGTTTTACCATCCAACACTTTTTGGTTACCCGGCCTTTTCCTATAAAATTTGGCATTTTTTTTTTTCCCCTCATTCCCATAACTTTACCCCTGGTTTCTTAAACTTTGAGGGCTACGAAGTGTCTCCTTTTGTATCCTTGGAAAGATGCGTCATTTAAGGCAATCCTTCAACCCAGTAGCAATTAAATTTTCGTGTTTTAGACTCACCTCCTTGATTTTTTCCTGCCTACCTCCAATTCCTGGTATGAACTATGTTTTTTTTTTTTGGTAAGTTTAGTTTTCATTTCCTTCCCCCCTATTCATTTTTTTTAGGGTTTCCGGAGGAGTTCACTTTTTCCCTCACCTTTTCTGAAGGTTTTCCACTGTACATTAATTGTATGTTATCCTCACTAATGGTATAACCCCCCCCCCCCCCACCCTTTGCCACCCATTTTTTGCGAGCCCTTTCACTGAGTTATTGAAGTTTTTTTCACTTTTTATTGGTTCCCATTACCCCATTTCTGGCGAGATCTTTTCTTGCTATCTGTTTTAGAAGTGTATGATTTCGAGGTCTTTGACCAAGTATCCACGCAGTTCCCCCCCCCCTTTTGTCGCAGATTTCTTCGTAAACCTTTTTCCGACCCCATTGAGATTTTCTTTGTATGAGCCGCACGGCCCTCCTTTGGCATTAGAATGAAATGCTATCCGATATGTTGGCTCAAGATTTTCCCTCACTGACTGAAATGAACTTCCCCGGTAATTTCGATCTAGCCAATCCCTCCTTTCCCTTCGACACCTACTGTCCTTCAAATTTTGCAAACCGGTTGTCTCTGAATTTCCAGCTTTCCTGTGTCCTTCGACCACAAAAAATTCCTCTCGTTTTTTTCGTACCCCGGAATTCGTCCATTTATCTTTTTGTGCCCTGACAGCCTATCTTTCCTTTTTGCATTTCCTCTTTCCCTAGATGTTTCTATCCCCCCCCAAGTCTTTTTTTCAGCCCATACAGGTTTTTAGGGAGCTGTAAAAGGTTTTAGATTTTTTGTTGGTTTTAAACAAGGTTGAGACGGGCCTGGGCCTTTAGGCCTACTATCAAAGGAACACGAGCAGCAACGTTAGGGAGTCGGGCACTGGGGGTTTAGTACGGTAAGATAGTTGCAAGACAGTCTCCTAATCGCCTTTTAAGACCGTGGCCACCCTGCAGGTCTTCGCGTTGTTACGTTTTTGACACATTCTTGGTTTTTTATCCAAGATTTTATTCCCTCCCTCCTTTGACCCAGCCTTCAAAGGGAATGCGTTTCATCTCCTTCTTATTTTTTTTAACCTTTGATCCTAGACCCCAAACTGTTCCCGAACCAGGTTGCCGTTGTTCCCCCCCGTTTTGGATTTGAAAACAAGTTCTACCTTTGAAAACCGGTGTAGTCCTCCGTTTTTTGCTGTTTTGGCTTTTGACTATTAAGCCACCCCTTGAGCCCCTTACCCCTTTTCCCTGTCTTCTCCTTTCCCTCATTTCGTTCCGATGGCGTGGCATGGCAAAGTCCTTTTCAACCCTTCCAATCCCCCCACCTTCCACCAGACCTCAGTATTGTATTTTCCCCCCCCTCGAGAATTCTAGTATTAATATTCTTCCAACCCAACCAACCCGGTACGCTTCCCTATCGGGCCCGTTCCCAAATTATGAAGACTGAGGTCCCCCTAGTCTTCCAGAGCCTCCTGGACCATCTCGCGTTCTTTTAGCTTAGTTAGATCGACCTAGGTTTCCTTTCATGACCCCACATGCCTGAATGTCCGGTCCCTCATTTTCCTGTTTTTTTTTTTTTCCCCCTCAGACCCCCGCTTTGCCAACCATGATTTTCAATGACCGTTATTTATACACTTTTATCTTTCACCCCCACCCGTCTTTGACCACCCCCCCCCGAACTATGGCCCCCCCCGGAAAACATATTCAGAATAGGGTACGGCTGAGAGGTCATCTCTTTGTCTCCTCCTTTGTTTTTTCCTAGAGATGGTCCTAGTCCCTTGCCCCCTATTATTCTTCCCCCTGGACACTTGGGGGTCAATCTGCTATGTAGTTACTCCCCCCCCTTTCTGATTTTCCCTTTCTCCCCTTTTACATCACGTCCACCTATTTTTTTTTACCCCTGAGCCTTATGACATTTCCTTCGTTTCTCTCGCACTTGACACTCTTTCGGGTTCTTGTGTGATTTAAGTTTACCCTCCTCATTATGGAACCCCCGAGACCGTTTTCCCCCCAATTCGAGAAGTTTCGTGTCCGGGTGGTGTCTCTCTGAGTCTCCTTCATTGTATCCCTCACAAAGTAGGATCGTACAGGGGTTTTGTATTTTGAAGGTTAGGTGGATCTCTAGGCTCTCTTCCCGGGACTTTTCCCACTTTTTGAACTTTTTCAAAAGACTTACTATTTTTCTTTTTATTCCCCCCCTTATGCGGGGAGTGGAAACGCTTCCCCGTGCAACCGCTTTCTCCACGATTCCCTATCTTTTTTTTATCCGTCGTTTTTGCGTTGTTTCCGTCTGTTTGGCCTGACCTACGGCATCTCTGACCGCCCAGACCCCTTCCTTTTTTTACTGGGTCCTACCCCTTTTTGGGCACCACCGTCCATCACGTGCGGTTCGTTCTTGCCAAGCATCGAAACCACTTGAGTCTTTTTGGAACCCCACTTCAAGACTAGGGAAGCCTCGCCTGAGAGTTACGTGATTTAATAAAACCCTTTTGCGAAATAGTGGGATTTCCCTTCCGTCTTTCCATAGGCTTACAAGTCCGCCCTACATTTTCGTCCTTGCCGTTGGGGCCGCGACGTGTTCCCACCCGTCTTTCCCCGTTTTTTTTTCTTTACATCCCCACTTTCGTGACCAAGTGAAACGACTCTTCATTCTCTTTTAATGGGCAGTCTTTTCTAAACGTCAACGGTACATCACACGGTGTGCCAACCGTACAACCCTGTCTGGCGTTTTTTCTGAGAATCTTCCCCCCCCTCATGATTTTTTCCGGTGTCACGCCTCCCTCGTCGTCCATTGTGACGCTGCATGCGTCGGCATCCCCCCCTTTCCTAAGTTCCTTACCTAATCATTGTGGTTTTCCTGTTTCAGCAGTAATTACCCTTGTAACCCCTCTATTCTTCAGCCCGGGGGGCAACCAGGTTCCCGCCCCTGCCAGGCTGGTTTTTTAACTTAGGCCCTTTAACGGCCCCCCCTTCTTAGGTTTCTAGCTTTTTGAGAGTGATACCCACCCTTTGGCCAGGTAAATTTCTTTCGGATTGCCGGATTCCCAGACCGCGGGCTTTTGCGTAGACGTCGAGGTCCCCCAGTTTTTTTTTCCCCTCTCCCGGCCGCTTTCCGGCTGTGACAGCCTCAGCAAGGACACTTTGGCCCTTTCTCTCTGAACGATCCGCCCGAGGTTCCTGACGTCGTGTCCCTTTTCCCCGCCTTCTTCACCGTCTGAACTCGGTTCGTTTTCTCCCCACAAAAACCCCCCCCATGCATATAATCAACCCCCCCCCCCCCCCACCCCCCCCCCCCCCCAACCAAACCACCACCCAAACCACCCAACCCCCCAACAAACCTAACCCCCCCCTCCCACAAAAAAACCCCAACCCATACCAAAACACCCCCCCCACAACCCCCCCCCCCCAACCCCCCCCCCACCCCCACCCCCCCACCCCCCAAACCCCCCAACCCCACAACACGTTAAACAGTTTTTTTGGATAACATTCCTCACAACGTTTGACAGCACTTAGGTTCCCCTGTGATCCATATGTTTCCTTAACCAATGGCGTCCGACCCCTATCATCTCAAACTTTACCCCCCCCCCGATGACGACCACTTTTTTTAGGGACTGACCCTAAGTTAGGTTCCCTCTCTCCCTATCCGCACGGCTCTTAGGATTTCTCCAACCCTCTCATTGAAGCTAATTCGTAAGTCCGCTCTTTAGATTTATCATACAACACCAATGCGGTCCGTATCGCAAATTTCGCTTTTTTCAACCCCTTTTTTTGCTTTTTCTGTGACAACTCCTTGTCCACCTCTATGAAGGTCTTTACCCCCCAATGTTTTTCTCTTCACTCGACGATTTTTGTAACCAGCAGTCTAACCCCCCCTTGTCCGTTTGGTTCCCAATGAAACCTTTTCTTCAAGCGGAACTTTCGCGTCTGTTCCGCATACCGGCCCAATCACGTCTCACTCAGAAAGTAGGTTCAATGGTGCCCCTTTTTTCACGTTATTCTTCCTCGCTGCCCTCAGTTTTTACCCTTCGAAAGATCTCTCAGTCATTGTTCCTCGGGTTCCTTTTGTGCGGTGAGCAAATCGCTCCCCTCTTTTGACTTCGTTGGTTTCACATTTCCGACATCACAGGCGCAGATTGGGGTACCGCCGACACATTCCGTTTTAGATTCTAGAGTATCCATCCTCCCTGATTCGGTCTAAAGGTGTCGCGTTTTCCCCTTTACTCTGACCCCTCAATCTTTTGACCTTGTTTTTTAAGCAAGTGTACTTCTGAGATAGATTTTTACATGTCAGGCGCCAGACCACTTGCTAACCTTATCCTCCATGTTTCCTTCCGCACGGTAACCTGACAGGATGACCCGCCCGTCAAATTTCCGAAGCTTGACAAGAAGCTAGCGTGCAACGATCGAGAACGACAGTCGTTGCACTGGTGGTTTCATCACAAAAATATCCACTTCCGTTAAAGGGATTGTGGTGTTTTTTGCCGCGGTTCTTTCCCCCCCAAACCCTTTCCTTTTCCAACCCTGTACTTTTTCTTTTTCTTCCCCGCTTCTCCAGCAGCGAGTCAAATTTTCCCCGTTAGCTTCGTTAAAACAAAATCCTTTCCCCCATAGAGGACCTTGACCTGGGCCAGCACTTACCCACTTCCCCATCAGGAACATGCACCCCAGAATGCTGCACCCCGTCTTTTTTTTTCCTTTTGAGAACTTTTCCGCAGATTTCCTAGACGCCCCTCTTGAACTCCTCGGGATTGAGAAAGGGAGGCGCCCCTTTTCATGATTGGACCCAGGGTCGCCTCTCTGCGTTTACTGATTTTTTTTTTTCCACTCACCTCGAAGGGCATGTTTCATTTTCCCGGACCAACAAGCGCCCAGTTCCCTTCCTTTTGAGGAGAATACGAGACCGTTCCTTTTTTTTGATTCTTCCCCCCGCCCCCCACTAGCAGGCTGTCTTGTCTGGTCATTCCCACACTACTCCCCTGCCCAATTTCTTCAGATAGTGTCTGCCGTGCGTTGACTCCCTTTTTAATTGATCCAACGAAACATTTTCTTGACCCTGCGAAGGAATCCGAAAGTCCAATCAGCTCCCCGTCCCTCTCCCCGCGCCGGTTCACCATCAGGCCTAGACACATTGAGCCTCACTTGCATTCACTTCACAGGCCGTTAAGAGGTCCCAGCGTTTTTTCCCCATTGTCACCCCTTTAGTACGCCCACGTCTAACATAGATGAAGCACAAAATTCCACATTCCTCACCGGTTTCCAGTCTATTGCTGTTTTTTTAAGGGACTTTTATTCCGCTTTGGTTCCCGCTACACATCGTAGATGTACCCCGCAAGAGAAATCCGACTCCAACTAGCACGTTTCCAATAATTTTCTCCTTGGTGCGGTCTTTTATTTTTTAACTTTTTGGCTTTGACTCGCAACCCTAGCTACTGCAACGCGCCGCACATTCTCCCCCAGACCCATCAACCCGTTTCCCCGGCCCGAAGCTGCCCCCCAAGCTCCTTTTGCCTATCTACCGATATTACCAGTACTGATCTTTTCTTTTTTTTCCTATCCTTTTTCCTAGATCCATTGGTAAATCAATGACTCGATTTCACATCCCCCGTTCTGGCCCTTTTCCTGCTGAATACTCGCCCCCCCCGAAGCACAAACTAAAAGATTTTCGACGGGTGTGAGGACTCTCCGAACACCTCTCGAAGTTTCTGCCCGATCTGTCTCTTCATAGTAATAAAAACCCACATAAACTATTTTCGAGTCCGATAATTCTCTCTTAATGAGTCTGCTTAGAAGGACCAGTGACATTTTTCTTTTTCTCCTGTCCTGATGCTGCCCCCTCCAACTGTTATACCAAAAAACCCAAAACCCCCCAAAAACACACACACACCCCCCCCCCCCACCCTGCTACGATTTCACTTAGATTCGTAGAAGAATACGTTTCCCCCCACCAATCGCTGTTTTTGCAAAACAAATGATGTTTTTCCCACCGTTTTCTCCCCAGAGTTTTGAAAGCTAACTTGTTGGAATCCTTCCTTGCTATTGACAGGTTTAGGCATAAAAAATCTTTCCATGAGCTCCTTCGGAGTGAAGACTACCCCATTTGATTGCACTTACGAAAGCTCCCCTTTCGTTTTTATGGTCCCCCATTCACTCCTTCTAGAAATCCCATCCACTCGGGGTGTCCCCCCCACACTGTTGGTTGGGGGGGGAGCTCCCGCTTTAATCAGCACTCCTACTTTTTCACCCCTTTGTCAAATGTGCTCCGAGCTGATTCCGGTGGGGCTGGTGCGCATCTCTCCTCCTCCTCCTGGTTGTTTTCGTGCTAATAAAGACCACCGGGAATCCTTTTGCCAAGTGCGGTTTCACAACACGCATTTTTCTTTTTATCATCTCCTTCCCGGATCGAAGCGTGCGCTTTTCTAAGTAATTTGAGGTGATGATTACCCCCCGTCCCCCTAGTGCTCGTGGTTTCTTGGACCCCCCCCCCAATAGGATTGTTCCTCCTGCGAGCCTTGTGCAGCTTTCCTTTGTACGGCGATCCACTGCCGCTTGATTTATATGCAGAGCTTTTCCTCGGTGAATGTGTTCTATTTCCTGCGATGGGTTCCCCGTTCCATTCGGGACTCGCGAGATTTTCTTCCCTGAATTTCGAAAGTTCTTTCGAACCCCATAGAGAGTTCCCATAGCTTTTTTTCTTTTTTCCTGCTTAAGCCCTCAGCCCTGGCCTGAAGAAGCCTTTTTTCTACGGGATTGATTCGGTTACCACTTTAAATCGGGGGAGTTCTGGTTTTCTTCCCGTCTTTGAGACCGTCCTTTCTGGCCAAACTTGATGTTTTATAAATATCTCTAACACAATTCCGTCGTTCAGTCTTAGTAGTGGATTTCTAAAAGTTGGACTTAGATGTCCAGCCGAGCCATTTAACTGTTTTTTTCCCTGCCATAGACCCCTTTTCCCCCCAAAGTTACTGGGATCGATTATCCCCCCCACTGCCAGTAAGATTCAAGGTCCCCTAGCCTCAGAAAAGTTGTAGATTTTTTCCCTTAGTTTTTTCCAACCCTTTTGCGTCGAAGCTGATTCTGCAGATGTCCCCTTTTTTAGGTTTCCTTTTCGCGATTACCTTTCTTTTCGACCCACGACGAGGGTTTCGGGTACTTTCCCCTGGGAACACCGACAATTTTTTTCTCCGTTCATTTGGTTTTTCTTTTTGCCCAGTTGCTGCGCACGGATATGGTCTATTAATCTTCAATGAGCTCCCGAGCATCCCCAATCGTATTGATTGTTTTTGCTGCCTCTCTCTCTTGGCCCTGCGTCTGGTTCGTAACAGCGGGTTGACCTTTCCTCTTTTGGACGATTGCCTGCAACAGTTGGTTTTCCGCTCTCCTATGGTGAAAGGGTCTCACCGGTTTCCTGTCGAACCAGCGGTCTGTTACCTTACTGATATTGTTCTGATGACTGAGTTCATGCAGGCCGAGAAGGGGCCTGAATCCTGGACTTTGTAGTTGCCTGTGCCCCCCTTGGAATGCTACTACTCTTTTTACTCTCTGGGCGACCAGTTTCTGATTTTGGCTTTTTCTCACCTTTCCCTGCATGCTGTTCCGCAGATCATACACCTCCTCTATGGATGATGAATCACTGCCCCTACGAGGCTGCTTGAGCCCAATTTTCTGAGAGAAGTGGCGACTGCGTCCCCTCCCCCTTCCAGTCCGTCATAGAGGACGCGCGCAGTGCTTTTGTTTCCCTTCCCTTTTGATTTTCCCCCTGGTGGGTGAGCCTACTGTAAGGTAATTCCTACTTTTCTTGAAACTTTAACTTTATGTCCGCGATTGAACTTAGGAGCGGCTACGTTCTTCTCCTTCCCCAGTCGTTTTTTCTTATGGGAGGCGCGTTTGGCGGACTGTCGCTCCCCTTCCTCGTCTGAGCTTTGCTGTGCCCGGCCAGTTAGGCCGGCCTGTTATCATGCGTAACCACTACAGCCGGCTTGCGAGACAGTCGAGGTTATTGAGAGCGTTTTTACATCTCCTCAACTTAAGTATATCTTCCGTATAGTCAATTGCTTTGAACTCCTTCTATGCAGAGAGCCGAACGTTGTGAGATCAGCACTTCTCTCCCCCTTTTTTTAGTCTAATAGGAGTGAGACAATGCCTGTAGCTGTAGACCTCGTTTCTCCCGATTTGCCCGGCAACTTTGTCCTTTTTTGAATGAAGAATGTTACTATTGGGCTACACCCCTTCGACCGAGTCCCAAGCCCGCGATCCATTCAGCGCCCCCCCCCCTCTGGCGATGCGAACAACTTCATTGCGCTGTTGTAATTCTGTTCTCGACGGACTGTTCTTGCTGGTTTTAGGGGGTCGTTAAGACGCTCCCCAGCGCTTGTTCCTAAAAGGTGAAATCCTTCTTAACGCTCCTAGTTAAGCTGAGTATGCTGTGACCAATCTTTTTCTTTCCCCCCTTGATCCGTTTTTCCCCTCCCTACCTCCGGGCTTTACATGCGCTGGCCACACCCCCCCTTTACCGTCCCAGTGTAGCGAACTTTTTTCAAAGCAGGGTCACTACCCCTTTTTTTCTTGCCGCTGCGAGATCCCCGGGTCGAAGCCGTCCACAGCCGTCGATTTTGCTGCAGGCCTCCTCTTTTGGTCTGATGTAACAGTACTTATACCGTATTATACTTTTTTCTGGTCTTTAATGATGTTCTAGGAATGTAAATTTCATTTTCTTCTTCTGCTGGTTGCCCAGTCTTTTTCTGGGACCCGGGGTACCTTAAGTGTTTCGAAACGTTGTTCCCATCTTCTCACCACCCCTGTTGACCCCGAGTGTTGGCTAAGCCTTACCCAAGGTATTCCTGCAAGTTGTTATTTTTGGGAATTCCCGAAATGTCACACGTCTGGACCTTGATCTTTTCTATTTGTATTGAAGTGATGATTTAGTAGGTTTCAAATGATCCTCGGCCTGCTTGTATAGCGACCTCCCCCACATGTTGGGGTGACCCTCTTGTCGCACATTCTGGGACGTTCTGCAATTCCTGTCACCAGCGATCACAAGATGCTGGTTTGCTCAGCCTGCCTCTCTTCTAAGTCCAGAAACCGCACGATGGGTACTTTGGAACGCAGAACGGATTACTTAGCCCCCCCTGAGGCGGTAACCCCTTTTGCACCACTTTCCCTCTCTTAAGCACCTGAAACTGCTCTCCCCCTTTCCTTCCAAATTGCCCCTCGGTGGGGATAGGTAGTACCTCAGTGATCATTTGGCAGCTCTGTCCATTGGCTGACGAAGCGCTGCGTGTTTTTTCCCCGGTATTGAAGCCTCAGGGGCCTCCTCCTACCCCGAGAAATTTTGTGTATTGTTTCCCCTTTGTGGTCATTTTTTCCGTTGCTTGCCAGATGCCCATCAAGCTCCTTCCTGTCTTTTGGGGTAATACGCCTTTCCGCTTCCTTTTTTTTACGTAAGGTTGCAAAGTCGATTACCCCCCCCCACACAATTCTTCGACCTTGTATCGTTTGGCTAACTGCTTCCCTTCTGATGCTTGTGACCCATAATAAACTTTTGGGCGCTTCGTTACGTACCTTTGATCACATGTCCCTATCGTCCATGTAGTTCCGAAGTTGGTTGTCACCGGTGAGGTGACACACCGTTCCCTTCCCCCCCAGGGTCGTACCCCCATCTTGGTTGCTTGGCAGATCTTCCTTATCTTCTCCCCTGAGCCACGCAACCAACGGCACCTTCCGATCCTTCCCCCCTTTAAATTGACTGTTTTTTTGCCTGTGCGAAATCGTTTCCACTCCCCATTCCAATACTCCAATCCTAACAAGTCTTTTCATTTCATGGCTTTTGATAGCGACGGCCCCCTTATTTCTATTCACATTTCCCATTCCAAAAACCCCCTTACGATTAGATTTCTCCTCCCCCCCCATCTGAAGAGACCTCAGGCCTCCCTGCTAATTTTTTCCTCATGGACCACCCTATCTGTTCCCTCCAGTTCTTGTAAAGCGCTCCATCCCGAGTAACTTTACCTCCCAATGCCCGATTGATTCAGAGCAAAGGGATGCCTTTTTCCACTTCTCCTAAGTTGTAACCCCCCTTGCTTACCCTTTAGTTCCCCTTTCATTTAATTTCCAACCCCACCATACAGTATCAGTATGTGAGACTCATATGGTCAACCCACCGCCGGTTCCTGAAAAAATCAGAAGTCATGGGTCCATTTAAGCT
>Ga0179593_1405269_pt1 | contig 13547 bp, 15 predicted proteins | sample CZODoug2_1_08_16_FD_185931 | JGI IMG/M metagenome (GOLD analysis project Ga0179593, IMG submission 185931) | Vadose zone soil fungal communities from Angelo Coast Range Reserve, California, USA - CZODoug2_1_08_16fungal (PacBio error correction) | ecosystem: Environmental > Terrestrial > Soil >... | reverse complement strand
GGTTGGGCTTGTCTCATTTCTTGTTGACCCCGACCTTGCGCTTTTCAAGCATTCGTTTCCGAAAACGCTTCCCCCGGTTCCTAATTTGCTACCTCACCACTTTCCCCCGCAGGACAACGCCCCTTCAGTTTCTAGGCCCATCTTCCCTTTTTCCAATGCCGGCTCATCTTCTCCCACATTTCCCCCCGGGCGCCGGTCTTAGAGCATATGTCCCCCTGATTATGAGCTTACCACCCTGTCGTCAATTTTTTTCCTTCCCTCCTGACCCAAAACGGACTAATTTTCGCTTGGCTTCCTACGCAGAAGCCCCCCCCCACCCAAAAGACAAAACTGTCCCTTTCCCACGCCGTTTTTTCTCTGCCTGAAAACCCAAAACTGTCTACCTCACGCCTTCCTCTTCCTTCACTAGTGGTCATTCATTCTTCTTGAGCGGCTCTCTTCTTCTCCAATGCCCTCTCCCTCGATATAGGATCGACCGATGGTCCGCGCTCGACTGATACCTTCCCCGTTTTGGCTTATCTCCGGCTGGGAAAGACTCGGCCTTGCACGGCGGTGTCATCTTGGGCCAAGTTCCTTTCATCCCCTTTTTAACTGCCCTTTTTTTTTTATGTTCGTTCTTCCCGCTAGGACCTTCCCCATGAATATATTCCCTCTCCTTATTTCTTTCCTCCTGTGCCTATGCGTCTTATCCTCAAATCACCCACCTTTCCTTCGTTTTCCACCCCTCAAGGCCCGTCTTTTCTCCACTTCTCACTAAGCGACAACACGGTCCTCCGGTAAGACCCTTTGAGCCCTTTCCCCCGTTTCACCTCCGAACCTCGAATCTTTCACCAATTTTTACCCTCCCTTGATTTATTTTTCTTTATCCCACCGGAAGGCTTTTGCCCCTTGACTTCAGGGAACCCTCGCCCATCACTCTCCTACGGCGGCGTAACAAAGAATTACCGTTCGGCTTGTCTGCCTTAGGTGGATTTGTTAAGCCAGTATAACCCTTTACCTCAGACACGGTCTCCCCTCATGTTTTCTTGAGTCACGAGAAGTTTCAGATTGGCCCTGACCTTACCCCCTGGCGTCGTGTCCATCCTCCTTCGTGTAATACTTCCACACAGAAAGACGACCCCCTTTTCTGACCTCATGGTGTTGAAACGAGCTGTCGCACCATTCCCGGGGTTAGGGATTCTCGTGCGCCTCCCTCACTCGCATCTTCGATCTAGAGAGATTTTCCAGTCTGGGGATCGCCCGTAACACCGCCTCGTTCTAATATTCCTGTTTTCTTGATCCCCCTCAATTAAATCATGCATTCACGACTCGTCGGTTAATGCTTTTTCCCCTATGGTGCCAATCCTTAACTCTTCCGTTCAATAGGTCTTGGTAATCCAGACCCAGTCATAGTCCGTTCTGTCACTGCTTTTTCATTTCAGGACTTGATGATGTATCCCAGTATACACCCGACCGCGAGGACAGTTGTTCACGGCCAAGTCTTCTCCTATTACTTTTTTTGTTAGCTCTGATTGTCCCCGGGACTCACGCATTTCAATACCATCATCACTCTCCTTCCTCCAAAGTACCCAAATTTGTTCCGTTTCCTTCTGCCCGAGTGCAAACTTTTTTTTACTTTCCGTCTTTTGCTGTTAGCTTCCTCTATTCTTCCCTCTTTCCCTCTTCTGCGGCCTCGAGTATACTATTCCTGGAGCTTCTCCTATCGTTCTCTTCCAGAATCGCCGACTCTCTCTGTTCCTTGTGTGAGATATACTTGGGCGCAAGTCCAGTTTTTTGCTCTCCCTTCCTTCTTCCCTCCGAATTCTCCTCCTCTTCTCGAAGAAGTATTGTCCTTCCTTTCTTTCTCCCTTCTTGAATTACTCGAGCCCACCGCTATCAAATCTTTCCACATAACAGCCCCCTTTTATTCCCTCGGCCGTCACTTCTTATTGAAGTTGTAGGAGAGCTTATTTTTGAGTTTTTCTAGCACTCACTTGTTTAGATGCATGGCCGAACTCCCTTATTTCCAGCAGTTCGCCCCCCTTCCAGTCCTTTCGGATATTTCTCTGTGGATCTCTCCCCTTTCGGTGAAAATCCCTTAGATATGACTTTCGAGCTTTTTTGCTACCCTTGAGCAGGACTATGAAGGACTTCCTTTCTCGTACGCTCCCGCATTACCCCCCCCCGCCCTTTTTCAGTGCAAGCTCCTACGCGTCCAGCCCGTGTCAGGTGACATTGCCCTTCACAACAACTGACTATTTCCCCACGCCTAAGGATGTCCTTACTACGATTCCTATGCTCTAGCGTCCTCGCAAAAGATTCGTTGGTCTCATCCCTGGTCCCCTTTGTTTTTTCCTCTAGTTTTCCACTTATTTTTCACTCTTTCCTCAGTCTAGCTCCCCCCCCATGGCAGTCGATTGAAAATCTTCTATCGATCAATCTCCCATGGGAATTCCTTTTATGCCCCCAACCCCCCCCCCCCCCCCCCCCCCCCCACACCCCCCCCCCTCCCCCCCCCCAAACCCCCCCAAACCCCCCCCCCAACGTTCTTTACTTTCTCTGGGTATCATCGAATTCTTATCGCTGTTCAGGGTGATGTCACGGCTCGGGCAGCCCACCTACTTTCCGCCCCTCGAAGTTTTCCCTTGGCGATTTGGGCGTCGGTTTTATTTTTTCTCTGCTAAGATTCCCCTCCCTTCCTCTTGTCCCTTTTTACTTATAAACTTTTTCCGGGGTTCTAACCCCTTTTGGTGCACGATGGCTAAACGTCTTTCCCTTGTCCATGTGACATTCTGTCTACGTTTCTCAGGTGCTAATGCCTTAGATCTATCAGTCATTCGTTGCCGGAACTTTGTGGTCGGTTCGTGTTTGGAGGGAACTACTTCCTCCATTATACTAGCGTTTTTTTTCTTATAACCTCTCTTCTGTCGGCAAGGTGTGGCTCCCCCCCACGGCGGTTCCTTTGCCGTAAGGAAGACCTACCCCATTCCCCTGGCCATTGCCCTTTCTGATTCCGATTCATACGCTGTCCTTTTAGGCGCTCCCCGGAAGCTTACCCTCCCCTATGCTTGAGCCCTTCACGTTTCGGTTCATTTTTCGAGACTCTGGTCTCTTCAATATACCTCTTTAGGATGTGTGGCCGCTGAGCCTCTCCGTCCTCTGCGATCCTCTTTTTCCTTGTCCAGCGGGTTTCTTTCCCTGTGTTGTTTGGTTTTTTCGGCGACATGTTGTGTCCTTAGGTTTTGTTTGTGTCCCGTCTTTGCTGTGCAAGGCCATCGTTCTCTTTTGTGCCTTCAGCCATTTCACCAGGTGTGACGTCTTGGTTTCCCAATGACTTCGTCCTGTTGTAATGTCTGCCGGATCGATATGTTCCCCTGAAACAGGGAGCCCAATCTCTCGTACAGCTGTTCGTGGCGTCGTTCACTTAGGTGGACCTCCCTTTCACCATTCGGTCTAAAAGCTATGTCTTGTTTGTTCCCAATGAGCGAGCGTTCGTAAATTTCCTCTCAACCCGTGATCCGATTACAGCCCACCCCCCCCCTCTCCTGTTCCTCCCTTAACCCTGTTTGTTTTTGCTTTTTTTTTCACTAATTTTTTTCCCGTTCGCAGATTCTTGGACTTCACTCTTTTCCCTACGTTCCGCCTTTCTTTTCAGCGGTACCACTTCCCGCGATGAGATGCCTCCTGGTTCTTATCCCCTTCTTATTTACCAATGACCCCCGTCGGCCACGACTTCAGTTTTTTTCTCCCCTTCTTAGGACAATAGAAATTCGAATCAATTCCTTTTCCCCCACCTAGTTCATCTTGGTGCTCCTGATTATCGATAACCGGGAGTGTCACATCATCGTTAAGCACCCCCCCTTGACATTTTTCCCGACTCTCTGCCTCCCCCTTCTCTCAAAACAACCCCTTTCCCCCGGGACACAATTACACTCAAACAGTTTTTAGACTCAACCCCAACCCCGGGTGCCTTTCCCACCAACCGGTGAGCCCTCCTCTGAACGCAAGCATCGGCGTTCTCGTGCGGCATCCTCTAAAATCCTTCTCGCACCCTTCGTTTCCTTTCCTTGAGAGACCCAACGCACACTTATAGGGTCCTTTTTTTCCTTTCTCCTATGAAAGTCCCCTCGGTCCTTTCCCGGCTTCGGCTTGGAAATACTTCCCCCATGTATCACTCTCTTTCCTTTTTTCCTCTTTAGCTGGAACCTGCCGCGTGATCGTTTCTAATCTTCCCCTGAACCCTCCTTTCCAGACCTGAATCAGGCTATTCATCAGTGCTCTTCCCTCTTGGGATTGCCCCACCCAACCCGCCCCCCTGACTAGAGCTCTATGCTTTGACATTTTCACCGTTACAACCGTACCCCGGTTAGGACCCGTTCCCCCTGAACTTCCTCCTCGTTCACCCAGGAAACCCATTTCCCCCTAGAGGCATGTCAATAATCCGTAGAGTGGCAGCGTGAGGTTTCGCACTCACTCGACGCGACATACCTATCGAATCACCTCTCCCCTTTCCCTCCTTTTCAAGTCCCCCTTCCTTTTTTGCTTGCCGAGACAGTAAAATCCACCATGTACACCCCGATTACGTTTTCTCCCCCCCTCTTGCCTAACCCGCCCGTTAAGGTCGCCTTCCCGTACTTCAAACTTTTCTCTGTGTTTTACTAGATCTCCGTAGTTACCTCGACTTACAGAGTTTTTTACTCTAATGGAGATTTTTCGCTATTTTTTTCAACTGAGGGTTTAGCACCCAAAATTTTCCTTCCGTCACACTTTCTCTCGACGCCGCACTACCCCCCTTCACTTGCTCATATAGGATTCGTTCTTCTTTTGCCGTATCCTTATTGGTAATCCTCTTTTCCCCAGGGTCCTTATGATTCCCCCGCCACTGTTAATCCGTCTTTCAAACATCATCTCCCTTGTAGGTATCATTGTTGTCTGGCTTGAACTTATGCTCCCTTCCAGCCTTTCGTCTACGTTGTCAACTTTCGCAGCCAGCACCTTCAGCCTGGGTCATTTGTTTCTGGAAAATTCTTGATTTTCCCCCCCCCATAACGCTTCTTTCTTTTTCACCTTTGGCGGTAGTAGTTTTTTTCGCCCCCGATGCCCCTTGTCCGTAGCGTTCTTAGGAACTTAAGACGCTCATTTCAACACTACTCCACAGCAACCTTCCCAATTCTCCTTTTTACCGCGGCTGACCAGATCCAACGTATGGAGCCGATTTGTGAACTCCGGTTCGTCTGCATTTTGCCGACTAGGCTCTCCCAATGCTCTTTTCTTCTCCCTTTTAAGAGGACGTTCTCATGGCCGTTTTGCGCGCCCCGCTGGATTGAGCCTTCTTATATCCTTTCTCCTCCCGTTTGTTGTTTTTGCTACTCCTTTTCCTGCAAGTCCCCCTGGAGACTCAATGAAGTTGAGTTTTGCTTAAGAAGGTTAGGCGTATCCGATAGCTCTCCGATATTCTGCCCCCCATACCCAGATTTCATTTCAATATGGTCCAGATTCCGAAATCTGACTATTGATAGTGTCGGTAGTGGACCCCTTTTTTTGTTCCCCCTCAGAATTCAATGCAGGGTACTAAATAAGAGGTCCTCCCTTCGCTTTAGGCTTTCTCTTCTTCCTCTCAGGGATGGTCGACAGTCAGCAACTACCCACCCCTGAACAAGCTGTTTTCTAATGCTCCAGTGGCGCTACCTTCTAGCCGTAGACTTTAACGGACCTGTCCGTTTTCGACGTAAATCCTTTCTTTTCATCCTCCAAGCACCTTTCGGCGTCCGTCATGCGGCATCTCTCCCTCAGCGTCGTGGGTTCCTTCTAACTGCCCCATGGAATTCAATTATTGCCTTCACGGTCCCTCCCGGGTTAACCCCGTTCCTTCCTATTCCCTCCCATTTTTCGGTCCCTGTAGTGCAAGCCGTTGACGGACCTTTTCCTTTCTACTCTTGTGAGCTTGATTTTCAAATTCGCATGCCTCCTTCGTCTTAACTGCTGAAAGTCCTCAGGGACTACGTCCCGCGTGAGTAACCACTTTTTGAAGTTCCCTTCACAGTTCATCCATGACCTTTCGGGAATACAGAGATTCCAGTCGCGGCCATCCTTTATGTCCTGGTGATGGCTTCGGTCCGGCAGTCTCTTTCCAAATTTTCCAACGGTCCTTGTTATGACAAGCCGGCCTGTTATCTATTTCTCTTGTCGTTTAGTTTGAAGATTCTGGCCGCCTTAAGCTGATATTTTCCATATCAAGTCTTTCCTTTTTTCCCCTTGTTTTTTCTTTTCCCCCCAATTTTCCTAGATCCTCCACCTTTTCCTTTGCCTTCTGTCGGGATCCGTGTGCGCAGTCCGGCGACCAGTTATCTCGAGTTCCTGGTGCTTTGGGTTTGACGGCATCCGCGCCGGTCCATGTATTTTTTTATATCATCATCCCTTCCAGTTAGTAATTCAGGGTGCGCTCCCCTTTGGAAGAAGTTTCCGGCATCCCCCCCCCATCAACAGCGTCGTAGTCGAAATGCTAAATTTCGAGGTGCCCTCTCAACTATCCACGCGCCTTGCCTCTTTCAGAATGCACCCCTCTCCGAGTTGAGCATTTCTCGCTCTCCCTCTATAGCGAATACGGTCGATCCTTTGATCTTCTGAGGATTCCTTTTTTTTAATGACCCCGCTCCCTCTCTCCTTCATCTTCCTAGTTGATGCCCTTTTTGAGTGGTTATCTTCACGTCCGTGACGTATCCCCCTTTTTTCCGGGCACCTTTTAGGTTATTGTTAGTTTTTTTTGGTTTGCGGCTCCGTGCTTCTGCACGCGCCATCTATATCACCCCTTAGTACTGTCTTTTTATGACTTCCTGATTGCTACCTTTTCCGGCTCTCTGACCTCTGCTCCCGCGCAATTTTGGAATGGGTGAAGCTCGGCTACTTTAGTCCGCCTTTTCTCTCACCCTGCCGCTTCGACCCGGATTGGTCGGGGTACTTTGGACCCTCCCCACCTCCTCCCCCAACCCTATTTCCTTAGCCTTTTTGATGTACTTCTGCCAGAGATTTCGTAAAGGCTTTCCAAACCCTTCCCTAATCGTAGAAGATTAAACACCATCTCTCTTTCTTTATTTCTGTGTGTTTTTCTCTCTTGGTGGTTCGTTCAATCTTCTACGCCTCTTTTCTGAACCGAAGTTTCGTCCCATGGGAGTACCATCACCCCCTACCCCAGCCCCCCCCGTGCTGATGCAGGACCCCTTGGATTAAGTATTAAAAATACATTGACCCTTTCCCGGTTCATACCCCTCATTTTTGATCCGGCCTTTTAACGGTTTTGCGGTCCAATTTATCTAGAAAGTCTGTTCCTTCCACTTCAACAGGTCCCGACGCTTTATTGGTGCTCCCGCTTATAAACCCTTTCCTCCCATTTTAATTTCCTTTAACCACCGCCTGTTGGCCGAGCGAGCTTCCTCCCTCCCCCTCGCGTCCCACCACCAGTCCCACCGGCCATAACACTAACAAAGTTTCGTCCGCAAACCACCCCCTCCCTCTCCCCTTAAAGGGCTTCCACGTAACTTCATTTTGTGCATAATACTCCGGACGAGAATATGTTTCCCCGGACTCATCTCAGTATCGGATTTATCCCCCTATTTCTGAGATGACCCCTTCTCTGCACCCACAATCCCAACGCCGGACTAGGGTTCGCGTCTTTCTTCGGATTTCCTCCTCCCAGGTGTTCTTTCTGCCTCATCGACTTTACATATCCCCCTTGCTCGTCCTTTAGGTCTCTGACCGAGCCGCTTGTCTATAATGCGCCTCCCCTCTCACATCAGCCCTTTTTATGATTTTCAACTACGTCGAGTTCCCCTTCCTGCGGATTACCCCCCACTAACCATAGCCTCCTTCTCTTTCCATTCTTTTTCCCGGACCGTGCGCCAACACGGTTTCGCCTACAGCCTACAGGGACAATAACATGATCTTTTCCGTTTTCTTTTTCAAATGGGACACCCAGGCAAACGATCCTTAGCCCTACTCTTTTTTTTTTTTTTCTGGTCAGATATGTATTCGGGCACACTCCCTCACCCTAACGTCGGGCCCCCCCCCAATACCATGATCCTTTTCTTCAGGATTCTGGTTTGTCTTTGCTACGGACCCTCAACCCACACATCTGGAGCTCTCCTGAAGCACCCCGAGAGGCATTTGACCTTCCTTAAACTTCACCCCCATGGATTTTCGTTTTTTTACTGTAGTTCTCTCTCCCATTCGACTCCAGAAGACGCTACAAAATACTTTTTGAATCTATCCTTGTTGGCAAAGGCTCTTGATGTCAGGTCTTCCTTGACTTCCTTTTCTCTCTCCTATTGCATCTGCGCTTTTCTATCTTCTTTCACTGATAGCGTCACTTATCTTGATCGTTTCTTTTTATCTTTTTACTTGTGTCCCTTATGATCGCCTTTTTTTTTGACTTTCCCCCACATTCACCGCCGAGAGCCCCCGGATTCTGCGGATGCGCTTGCTCGCTATTCCCTTAAATCGACCTTGCTTATTCGATTTTCGTGCCCTTCCTACTTTTTTCCTTTGTGCGTCTCCAACGAGACCCAATCGCACCTCGCTCTCTTACGCTTTTTTTTTTTCAGGTCCATATTTCTATCTAAATCCCGTCCTCTCCGACACATCCCTTTGGAAGGTCTCACTTGGTAGCCGCGTGTTCCTGTGTCTTGCCCTGCATGTTTCTCACCTGACAATTTCCCACCACCCACACCCCTAAACCTTCAACCTTTCCCCTCCAGTCCTCGTCCGGTACAATGCCCCCCCCCGGATTACTGTTGAATTTCTTTCCCGGAAGCTCTTTTGCCTCAGTCATTCCCGGAGTCCCCCCTTCACTGTTATATTAGGGATCCTTCGGTTACCCGCCTATCCTCCCCCCCTGAGCCATGGAGTGCGCACCAATATCTTCTAATTTTCCTCCTTGTTTTTTTTTTGAGCCTTCTTTTGGATCATCTTCTTTTCTCACAGTTTGGCGCGGGCAACTTCGACTCCTCCTGTAAGAGTAGACCTCTGGTCTCGCAGACCTTGAAGATAATTTTCGCTCGCCTTCATGATACGCAAAACCTTTCCCACTAAACCTCCCCGAAGGTTGCCCTTTTGTCATTCCCTCTTGCGCCCCCCCCCCCATAGTATTCTTTTTCTTCCATTGTGAGGAGGTGATTTTTTGTAGTACTTAGAAATTCTGTTCGTAAGTCCGAACCTTTTTCCAATTCGGTCGGCTTTGACCGTGTTTTAACGGCAACCGGGCCTCAGTGATTTTTTCCATTTTATCGATTTATCTCCTGGTTTCCCCCCCCCAGTTCAATCAAGAAAGATCTATTTCCCGCCCAACCAGTTCCCCGTAGACTCTGATAGGGCTCATCTGTGTCAAGTTGTATGCCGGATCGCGTTCTTCCAACCTTCATGTTCAGTTCTTTCAGTAAAGACTTTACCTCATTTAAACCTAGTGCGCCGTCAGAGGCTTACGAAATTTTTTAGCTTCATGTTGTAGCCTATACCCTTTCTTCTTCTAAACCGGTCTCTATTTCCCCCCTCACCCCTTCCCGTTCCTAACTGGGAAAGCATCTAGCGCGCATCTCCCGATCTCTTGCCTTTTACATTCCAGCGGTTCCTCAGAAAGGGGACCATTCTTTATTTTTCACACCACCTCCCTCTTTGCAAGAAAACAATTAATGTTTTTTCGTCTCCCCATTTGAGCAGTTAGTTAATGGACCTCTTCCCTTGTTACGCGTAAATTTCCTTGCATCCATATTCCTCCCCGTGCTTCATCTCGACATTGAGGCTCGAAGATGCGTCCCTATCCTCCGGATTCGCGGCAACCAAAAAATACTTAATGAAAACACTTTCTCCCGCGAGCTTTACGGAACCATTTCCCTTGATTTTCTGGTTTTGAGAACGCATCTATCTTTATTTTAGTCGTTTGATATTCAGTTCACGGATCCCTTTTTCCCATTGGGCTGTTTTGCTAATTTTCTAGAGTTGGAACTTGGTCTTTTAACCGGGCTTTTGCGGTGAGGAGTGATCCCTTAGAGCCAGCGAAGAACCCCCTCTTTTTTTGTTTGGTCTTCTTCATCCCACAGCTCCGACGTGGACCTCCCTCTTTAGGTTTCTTGTCCCACGACTTTCCAGTTGGTGAATCGGGTTCTACTTACCCTGAGATTTGCGTCTCGTCGTCACACCCAAATTCCCCTTTGGCCGGTCTCAGACGGGATTCGCGAACCCGCCCAGCGTCCAGTTGCGCTTTTCTCCGCTGGCGATCAAAGACCACCTGCTTTTATCATTTTTATCTCTAATCGACGCGACATCGGTTCCATGCTCCTCTTCTTCAGTGGTTGGAAGCTAGACCCGCAGGGAAGATTCTGTTCTCACTTCTTTACTTTTAGCTTTGAGTCCTTTTTTACTCGGAATGGGTGCCGGCGACCCTGTAGTTAAGAATTTTTTTTTCTCGTGTGTGGTTCCTGGGGACTTCTTCTATACAGAAGACCTTAGGTTTTCATGTAATTCGAATCTGCTCCCGTTGTTCGTTTCTATTTTGAGTCAATTCCGATCTTTGACTGCGCAGGCCGCTTCGCCGACTTCTCTTTCCGTCACGTTCGCAAATTCCGAGCTAAACTGATTCCTTTCCCCTAGGTGTACGACGGCTACCCACACAGTTCCCACCTGTTGTAGTTTTATTTTTTCCATTTGTGTCGCCCGGTCTAGTGTCTGTCGACGTCCGTCTATTATCACCAAAACATTATTCTCCTCCTTCCTTCCTGTTGTGAGTTGAGATGTGCTCGGATCTTCTCTTTCTTCAGTTTTCACTTAGTCTGCTTATTTCTCCCCCCTGTTTTCAATCCCAGTCTTTCTTTTGAATCTTCATCCCTCCTTGAACCTTTTTCGCTAGTCTCCTGTTTCCTCAATCATTCCCCTGCCCAAAACATTATCTTTAGTATGGTTCTAGGACCACTTATATTATTATTGTCCCTTACCTACCCTATTTTGTTGAACCGTGGTACGGTGTTTTTCTCTATTTAACCTAATGGTGGTATCTTACGTCCCGTAAACTCACTAGCGTGAGTCCTCCCCCTTAGCCGACCGAGCTTTGATTCCGGCCCCTTACCTCCACGCTCCTCAGAATCCCTCGACTTCTCTTATTTTTTACGGCTATGTCCCCAAAATTTTATTGCTTTTCGGAAAGCTCCGGCCACTCTAACTTCTTGCCTGTGGCCATCGACTTTACCAACTCATAACCCCTGTCCTAAACCTCATTTTCTCTTTTGGGTTTGTCATTCCTGAATTGCTCCTTACCCTTAGCAGATCCCGACTCCCGACCTGAATTATTGCTTTTCTAAACCTACGCGAGTCACATTTACGGTCCTTCAGCCCTCACCCACTCCCATTCCGGGAGGTTTTCTCCTATCCCATTTCCGAATGCTCCAACACTTTAGACAGTAAGACCGCATAAAGGTCTTTTTCCCCTCCTTTTCTCTGCGAACCTCTTTCCCTCCCCCCAAGGGCAACCTTGTTACTTTCTACCGCCAATTCCCACCCTCTTCCCCATCCTGAAGGGTTGCAGCCGTTTCCCTTTCCCCTTCTAAGATCAATCCTTTGGCTGGTTTTCCCCCCCCAAACAACCCCCCATAAGAGGCCCTTCTATTGTTGAGGAGGTGGCTTTCTTCGCAGTCCACACCCCTCCAGCGCCGCGCGCTCTTTCTCACTCTAAGGTTAGGACTGCCGTACAGGCCGCGAAGGCCTCTTTTTTTTTTTTCATTTAATCTGATCCCCCGGATATTGTCTCCATATTCGTAATTGCGACTTTTTCCTCCGTTTGTACTTTTCTCTCCAAGTCACCGTGGTCGGCGGTACCAACTTCTCTGGAATGTTTTCATATGGACTCTTCTTTCACGGGAGCAAGGAATCCGTATGTTGTGGATACCCAATTTTTTTTTTCTTTCTTTCTCCGACTTTTACCCCTTCCTTAGTCGGCCATTTCGTCGGCCGGGTTTCCTTTTCGTTTATGTTTAAATTTCCTTTTCAGTTTAGTCGCTCCGTGAAATTCCTTTCTCCTCGAGAGTTTCAACGGGTTTGCATTCATATAGGATTGATCTGTTTCATTTTAAGGAATGTGCTTATTCTTACATAACTTTTTGCCCACTTTTTCGGACTCCATGGTTCCTTCCTCTTTTTCTGACCCTTTTCGTCCGCCCTACAGTTCAGTGTTATCTTTGCTGCATTCTTTCTCCACCATCCTCTCCTCTCTCTTCCTGTTTTTTTGCCTTCAGGATTCTTTTCATCTTTTTTAAGCCGCGAGTCATGAGGATCCTTGATTTTCACCTCGGTTCTGTCCTTCCCGGTCTACTAGAGGTTTTTTTTCTCCAGACCGTCCTATCTCTCTCCCCGTTTGTTTTTATCTGATCTTCTTTTCCTTAGTCAGCTTTTCCTTCCCTCTACTGAATCCTCGTACGTAGGACGCTTTTTGAGGTCTTTCCTTCATTGAAGGATTCTCTTCCTTTGCTTTCTTGACAAACAGCCCCCTCTTTCCCCCTTGGCATTTTTCTTTTCTTGTCGGCCTCTTAATCTTCTCTCTTTTGAATTGGATTCTGGCTTCGATTTTCTGAGATCCACGTTTTTGCTCAACACCCATGTTTTTTCCCGTTCTACCTCCTCGTTACCGTTTAGCCTTTTTTGCGCTTTTCGACCTTTAGGCGTGAAATATTTGCCCATCCCCTATTCCCGGTGAAACGGAACCAAGCTGTTCCCTTCCGGTATTACCTGCGCACTTGACCCTTATTTCGCCATCCCCCTTCCTGACCTTAAACTCCCTTCCCTCCCGAATTCCTCCCCCTCCCCTCTTTCTTTGAATGTGTGATACATCTTGAAATTGCGGCTATCAGTCCCTCTGACTAGACCTGACGCCCCTCTCACTAAGGAATCGCGATTGGCTGTTGATTGCATCGATCGTCCTGTTGAACCCCAGGTTTCTCTTTCCCCCCCCCTGGACTTGCGCCGAGTCATTTCAAGCAACTGTGTCGCTCCATGATGGAAGGACCCTATCGGAAACCACTAGAAATAAGTACCGACTTTTCCCTGTGTAATATCTTCCCACAACCCCACCCCCAAAAAACCCCCCGCAAAACAACAAAACCTCTTCCCCGACTTTTTCTTCTTTTTCTGGTCCCAGTCAATCCCCCTCCTACTGACCTCGGTCCTGATCCCCCTGGTGAAGGACTAATTTGTTCTGGTATTTCTTCCCACTCTTCCGGATTCTAGCGTACGGCCTTTCCAAACGGCTCCGTGATGTTTTTCCCCACGGTTTCTTTTGTTTGGTTGGTGTTTTTTTTGGTTTGTTGGTTGTGGGTGGTTTTTGGGTTTTTTTTTTTTGGGGGCTTTGTTTTGGGGTTTGTTTTGGGTTTGTTTTTTGGGGTTTTTTGGTGGTTTGGGGCGACTTTCTCTCCTCCTTGCTGTTGGGCGTTTCCTTCGATGCTACTCGCTCTTTCCCCCGAGGTGGCTGTTTTGGTGTCATTCCTTTTCCATTGTACTTTTTCTTTAGGTTTGATCCCTTGGGCTTCTTTTTTTAT
>Ga0179593_1351355_pt1 | contig 13547 bp, 12 predicted proteins | sample CZODoug2_1_08_16_FD_185931 | JGI IMG/M metagenome (GOLD analysis project Ga0179593, IMG submission 185931) | Vadose zone soil fungal communities from Angelo Coast Range Reserve, California, USA - CZODoug2_1_08_16fungal (PacBio error correction) | ecosystem: Environmental > Terrestrial > Soil >... | reverse complement strand
CTTTTTCTTCTCTTTGGGTCCAGCCGCCCGAAATCCTTTCAGCTCTCCTTTCTCCCCTTCCTCCTCATTAATTGAAAATGACTTGGCCTTCGCGTCGGCACTTCGCAGTATGATTTTTGCTTCACGTTTTACTATATCCTCCTCTGAACCCCTCCGCACTCAAGTCTTAGAGTAAGTAGGCCAGCGCCGAGCAATCGGTTAGTGCACTTTTTTTTCGAGCCGGCCTGGTTGCCTAGAAGGGTACCGCCTTTTTCCCCCTTTCAAATGCCCCGCTACCGTTTTTAATCGATATCCCCCCTCCCCGCCGGTTCCGGAGTCGTTGCGAAGGCTTTTTCCTGTATTTCTTACGTGCCTTTTTTATACTAGGCATGATTCTTTTTTTCTTGTTTAACCCAGCACTTTTTCCGTCCCTCTTTCAGTAAGTTGTAGGTGCGCGACAGTAGAAGTCTTTCTTTTTTTTCTCTTGTTCGCCTCGGGTTCCTGCCTTCAACGCCGGTTTGTTTTCTTTGGTTACGGGAAACTCCCAGCACCGACCCTGCCTCCCCCTTCCCCCCTCCCTCACAGAACTCGCGCCCGAGATTGCTTGCAAGAGAGACTTTTTTTGTTTGCTTCCACAACCATGTTTCCCTTTGTAATGTCTATATGGCCTTCCACGCTTTTGCGCGAGTCAGGGCGCTTGATCTCGGGATGTTAAAATGTGCTCTGCCTTTTGGTCCATTTCTTTCCTTTTCTCTTTTTTAGAAGCGCGCGACCCTGATTCCTCCCTCTTAAGATAATTTTGACCCTCCTTGCGCTGGACTCGGTTTTTATTGCTTTTTCGTTTTTCAGATTTCCGTATTCCGAGCTTGTTGTTGATTGTTCTCCCTCCCCTGTGTATTCTCGGCCAGGTCGGATTCCATCTTTCTTTTTATTATACCCCTTACTCTTGGCATGTTTATCAAACCCCGTGCTCATGGTCCCCCCTTCTGCCCCTTTACTTTTATAAGACCTGTCTGGGGGTTTGTGTTCCCGGCTCGGGCTCTTGGGGAGAGTGTAGTGAGTGGTTCTCTTTGCCTCCTTCTGCCGTAGCGTTCCCCCCACCCTTTGTTCTTTTCCTGAAGCGCTTGAGTATCATTCTTTTAGTCGTCGCTCCCTTTCATCTCTATCGTCCTCGAGCAGCTTTGGTTTAGAATTTTGAAAACCCGTCACGAGCAGCTCTTTCCCCAGTCGTCGCACCATTTTAGCTTATTCTAGCGCCGTGACTCCTGTAAGGATTGCCCCCCATTCCACTCCTCACACATTCGCAGCCTTTTAGCCTTCCCTCTTCTCAGTAGAGTGATGTGTACTTCCGCCGATTGTCTTAGGGGTTTACTCGGACCTTGTCTACCTCGAAGGGCGTTCCCTCGGCGGAGGGGTTTTTTTCCTCGGCGCTTTTTTACCCCCCCGGTTCAGCGTAAAGGTCATTGAGATCTCGACCGCCGTCGTTTTTTTTCCTCCCCGAAGCCTCCTTGCCGCCGGCGTTTTGTCTTCCCTTCCCTCCCGGACCTGCGTCGAACCACTTCTCCTTCCTCTCTCTTTCTTTACGGCCGCTTTTTTTAGGGTGTCAGAGTTTAATTGACCAGAGGTGTACGACTCGCCACTTTTTCCCCTTTCGATTCCTGCGCTTTTTCTCAACCGTCTGTTGACGAGCTCGCGCTCCCTCCCGCACCTCGCCGGCGGTCCTGGCGAAGATCCTCTTTTTTCCTCCGCTCATAGAATTTTTCCCCTTGGGGATTTCTTCCTCACGGGATCCGACCTTCCCCTCACCTGGGAGTGAAGACGAAAGCATTGTGGATCACGCTTTGTTGCCCTCCCATTTTCTGCTTGACGTAAGGGCGTTTACTTTTCTTTGCCCACCGCGATCGTGTGGTTTGCCAACCCGGGGGAAGACTTTCTCTTCCTCGACCAACGCTCCGTCATTTTTTGTTTTGGCAGCGTTGAGACTTAGCTCGTCCGCTTCGACCCATTCCCTTTTCTCCTGTTCACCGTCTTTTTAAATTACTTTCAGTTTTGGGGACGTGTGCTTTTTTTGACTTTTTTTTGTCGCGTATTCTCTCTATTCTTGGCCCTCAAACTTGGCGTGAACGGTGGCTCCCGGTAGGTGTTTTATAATTTTATGACGCCTTGTCCGGTGTTTCTCGGTCTTTTTTCCTTTGGGGCACTACATTTTGGCGCTTGTTTTGACCTTCTGGTTCGTTCCGTTTCTCACTGTTTCTTCGGACAACTCCGTCCATCTTTTTTTTTTTTCCTTCTCTTTTTTTGTGGTTGAGAGATTACGGAGTGCTCGCGCAACTGTCGTGCTCCCCTCCCTCCAAAAGACGACGGTCTGGCTTTATCTGCCAGGTTCGCCCGCAGCTTCTCCAATTGCACTTTCCTTTCTTAGAGGGCTCAAACAACGGGCCCCCCCCTCCCGCACTGGTTTGCCTGTTTTCCCCCCCTTTTCTCTCCCGCCCTCAAAAGCACAGAAGTTCAGCTCACATCGTCCCGTTCGAAGGATGGGGGGAACAGAACGCCTCTTCCTGAAGGGTGTGGGTCGCAGACTTCTGATTTGCGCGAATCGAAGCGTCCTAAACAACAAAAATTTGACGTGGTTTTTTTTCTTTGACGATATTCCTCCAGTCTTTTTTTCCCCCCCCCTCTTCTTTTTTCCGATGCATTCTGCCCGTCCAGTGTTAGTAGCGAGTCTGATGGCTTCCAAGTCAGAGTTCTCCACCCAAGGGTCTTTTTTGTCCTTTCAAGCGGTAGGGTTAAGGTCGATATTTTGTGAGAAGTAGAGCGACTTCCCCTTTGGGAATCTGTTGGCGCTTCTCACTGGCTCCCTCTCGGCTCGGTGCGCTCAGGACCCGCCATTATGTGCTTTGAGGTGTTCTCTTTTCGACTCTCCCTTTTCTCGCCCAGAGTTTCCCTTCTACTCCCTTTGATTGTTGGCTCTTCCACCCCCCTCCTTTCTCCCACCTCTCCCCCCTCCACCCCTTTTCCTTGAAGGAAAGCCGCAGCACTCGCCTTTTTTGAACGGTTCCGTAGACTGCCTTGTACTTACGGGGAGTTACCAAGACTGGCTGTCCTGCCTAGATAGTCCTCCGGGTCCTTGACCCCCCCTTTTTCGCCCCAACACGCTGCCCAGCTCTCCCCCCCTCCTTCTGACTCAAGTTCCTCGCGGTAGCTCGTGCAACGCGGACGACGACCCCCCCGCTTCTTGCCGTTGTTTTCAGGGCCCACCACCTGCTACGTGCGCACAGGCCTGCCAAGGAGCGCTTTTCGTGGTTTCCTTCAGTTCCTGAGGAACGCGCTTCTCCCTTCTTTTCTTCCCCCTTGGAGTTTGTCGCGCGACTGGTTATTCTTGATAGAGTAGTCTGTGTCCCATGTTCTCTCTCCCCCCCGAGGCTCGAGGCCTATTCTGATCGTCCGGGAGCCCTTAAGAGGGCGACGAGCGGCTTCGTTCCACCTCTCTTGACTCTCAGTGACTCCGATTCTCCTCGCTCTCCCCCTCACGATCACTGAACATCTGCCCCCTACTCCCCCGGGACCCAACAGATTTCGCCGTCAATCCATGTACAGAAGTTTTACCAGGCGATGTTTTTTTTTCCCCCCGGACTGGAAGTCTCCTTTTTCTCGAGTAAGAACCTCTACGAGTTCCTTTCCGAAGGACATCCATGGCGAAACAAAACGCGCCTGCCATCTCTCGTTCCATCGATCCTCAGGAGCCAACTGCCCGAGGTCAACAAAGACCTTCCCCTTTCTTTTCCTGTTGATGGTCTTTGCCTCTCTTATGTCTTTAGTCGACCTGCATCATTTTATGACCAAAGCTTAAGATAAAGTTCATCAGCCACTTCCTTCGTCTTTTCTTTCCAAGCTCGTTTGTTCAGTTCCGTTTCTTTTTTTACTCTGTCCCCCCCCTTGTGGCATTCCGCCGGCGATCGAATCCGCGCTGACAAGCGACGATGCTCTCCTTTCCTCTCCTTTTTCCTTTGTGGTAGGGTTTCTTTCGGAGGATGGCCTCCTTGTGACGCACTCCTCAGGGGCCGGTTTTCCCGCCGATGCGCTCGGATCCTTTCCCCCCTAGTAGTTGAGCCCACCTTCCGTCCCTTCTCTCTTCCTTGGCTTGGTCAACAAAGGGCGAGATTCTGCACTGAGGAACCGCAAGGATTATCACTTGACATCCCCTTGGGTCAACACCGTATTTCTCCCTTTCTCGAGGAGGCGTTTTTTGTAGTTGCTGCAGGTTTTTTGGGTACGTTTTTGACTGCGCCGTTTTTTCCTTGGCTGGATGTGAACTCCCTCTCTGCCCTTCGGAACGGCGGCGGAGGACGGGTTTTTTCATTCCCTGAGTCGAATTATCTCCCCCCCCCCGTTGGGTCCGTCGGAGTGGCAGATGCTCTCTTCGGCGAGTGACTACGCAATCATTGGCCGTATTTTATAGACCTTCCTATGAATGTTCTGTTCGGCTCGTACTTTTCCCCCATTCTCTCTCTTTCCGTATGGTGACCAACAGCCGATAATATATTTTAATCATAATAAGTGTAGCACGGTTTGGTCAGACCCATCAGCCCTCGAGCGCCATTGAGAACCGTACTCGCAACTGTTTCTTCATCTGGAGCTGCAGAGTTTCCATGACGGATTTCCTTGGCGATTGCTGTGCAACGCGATTATGCATCTATTCTGAGTTCCCTCAGACCAACGTTCCGAGGTAAGATTTCTCACCCCGGCCAGCTAAGACCTTTAGGTTCCTCCTGTCACTCGTACCCTTTCCGTACTGCCGACTACCATGCCGCGCCGTTTACCTGCCACCGTCTTACGTTCCTCTTTGCGCTCGTTTCTACTTCTCTTTCTCCCCAGTTCGTTTTTTTTTTCTCCCCCCCCTTGCCGGTGTAGAACGAGGCATGACCTTATCATGTGGTCCTTACCACTCTCCTTTGGTGCCGCGAGGAAGCGTCGGAGATTGTATCTGTTGTGCGAGGCACGCGGCCGTCGGTCTCTTTCCGGTCCTCTCTGCACGCCCTTCTGGAAGTCACCTGCAGGAAAGAAATGTAGAGACTTTTGTTCCTTCTCCTTTTCTCCCCGCGCTAATCGTCCGCGCGGTCTGGTTTTTTATTTTTCTATGCGATCTACTGTCGCTGTTCCTTTCGTCTCTCATTTCCCTCTTTTTGATTCTTCTTTCCCCCTTTCTCTGCGTGGTCATCTGATGCGTAGATTGGAAGCGCCTCGTCTTCGCTTCCGGATCCTCCCTCCCCGGGACGGGCTTTTTATGTTTTGACCTCGAGTTTTGGTCCTGTCCTTGCGGATCGTGATGTCCGAGCTTGGACTTTCTCTTAGCTTGTTGGTTCTTTTCTCCCGCCCCTTTCTTTTTCCTCTTCCCGGTACCGGCGACGTTCTTCTCGCTTGACACAACTCGAACAGTTCAAGGTCGTATACGCGCTATGATAGGATTGTTTCCTCCTCTCCCTGTAGGTTCTTTGGGTGGACCTGGGCTCGGGGATCGGGTATACGCTCTTTTCTGTTTAGGTTGTCGAAATCTTGATTCCTTTTTTACATCTTGCTCTTTCTTAAGCTCCTTTGATCGTGCGCACTTCTTCCCCCCGATTATGCCTCACGGACGATCAGATCATTTTCTCTTTTCGTGTGATTTATCGGCATTTCGTTAGAATAGAGTTTTATTGAACCCCAGTCGCGGCCACTACACCGTTTTCCTGCCTATTCTTATCCTTTCTTCGACACGGGACCGGTTCGAAAAACTTTCGATACTTACCGTTATTTCCTTGAGCTTTGGGCATGGACCCTTTCCCGCTGTCGGTTTTTCTTTCTTGGCACCTCCCTTTTACTAGATCTTAGCAGGAGAAGGGCTGTCTTCCTGGCGTTAGAGAGAGTTCGCTTTTTTCTAGAATTTGTCCTTTGATTATTTTTTCTAGCTCGACCGCCCGTGTTGGTACTACGCAGTCTCCTTATAAGTCTTTTTCGGGACCGACCTTTCGACCATTTTATTTCCTCTTCTGTGTTCTCTAAGCTTTGAAGCTTTCGGGGAGAGATTTCTGAGTGTCGGTTCTTTATCCGCTTCCGCCGAAGACCGGGTAGAGTCCTTCGCCTTTCGCCTTCGACTTTCTCAGCGTCTCCTCCATCTTCTTCACCCTCTTAGGCGGGTCTTCCAGGATGCAGATACGATCTGTCTCTAAATTTTCCCCCTTCGGTTAAATCTCTTGGCTAATTTCTTTTCCGACCCGTCTTCTTTTTTTTCAAGGCCCTTTTTTTGCGACCTATCCGAGCTTTTTGTCCCGACCCCCCTTCGCTTGCTGAGTACACTTGAAGGCTGACTGGGGGCACGTCTACTTACACCCTCTGCCTTTTCCCACCCTCTTTTTTTTTCGCGCTTTTTCGTCCGCACTGTTTTTTTTCTTGCCTTTTTGAGCTTTTGCGAGCAGGCCTCCTCCTTTCGACCCCCTCCCCTTTTTTCCCTAGAGGTTTTTTCTCATCGATGCTGTCTTTCCAGCCGCTGCTTCCTGAGAAATGTATTTTTTTTGACTTTTTTGGTGTTTTTTAGTTCTTTTGCGTGGGCACGCCCCAGGCTTACAGGGCGCCCCGGGGTGTTTTAGCCCCCTTCTGCCCTTCCACCCGTTTCGGATGAGACGTGTCTCTTGTGGCTCGGTCGCCTGTCTCCCTTCCATGTTTCCCTCTTTCTACTTTTTTTTCTCTTTTTCGTTGCTTTTCTGCCTCGATCACCTGGCGACCTCGTTCTCTCCCCCCCCCCTGTTGTGTTTTCCTCTGATTTCCTTCTGTTTCGCTCAAGTGGGCGTGATCGGAAAAGCTCCAAAGAGACTTCCCTTTGCGTACCCATTTTTTTTCGTTCCCTTTTTTTTCCCTCCTCTGTTTTTGCCCCGCGATTCCCGTCCTTCCATCAGCACTTGGAGGAGGATATTTACCCCACACTGGACGCAACCCGGTCTGCAATGGGGTGTGACCACTTTCTCCCGGCACGCGCCCACCCTCCGATTCCTCCCGTACATTTAGTACGCGGCCGAAGGCGCAAGGGGGCATGAGCGTCCCTTCGCCAGAAGGTTCCCCCGCGCGCCTAGCTAGCGTTCAGAGCTCAGTTTCTACCCCCCCCACAAAAATTTGATTCTTGGTCGCGTCCGCTTCGACTTCCGCATATGCGTGAACCTTTCACTCTTAAGGAGGCACTTTCCCCGGTAACTCATCTTCGATGCGTCGTCCCTAGTTTTTTTTCCCACGTTTTCGTTTTTTTTCCGGATCTTTTCTTGTCGCTCGACATTATCCTCTCCGTCATATCCCCCTCTTTCCCTTACTATGATTTCAGTGAGATACGATTTCATAGAGAAGAAGACCAGGCATTTTTTTAGTCGCTCACGTCTCGTCAAACGGCTGCGGCGACCCGAGACGGCCCTCGACCGGGGATCGGTTTTTTTCTCCAGAGGAAGAAACCGGGCGAATTCCCTCCTCCGCAAAACCCTCTTGCGCGAAGAGGACCCTCCTCCCGGGAAAGAGCATTGTCGGAACGTTTCTTCCGGATCTACCCTTCTGCTTATGAGTTTCCGGCGGCGTCGATTCCATTCCTTTTTTCCCGTCTCTCGAGGAGAAGCTTTTCGCTTTGTCCCTTTAAACGCGCAGGACACCCGAAAGTGAGAAACACCGATTGTGTCCGCGTTCGCGGCCTTCTATCTACTCGTCGAGAAACTACTCTTATTTTCAGGGCCCCACGCCACTACGGTTCGCCCCAAGTCCCGGTTGTCCCTTCGTTCCCTTTTTTTTCCTTCTGAGTGGCCCGTCTTCTTAGAGAAAGAGCTATACTCGCCACTTTTTCTTTTCCGCTTTTTCTGGTCTAGCTGCTAGAGTTTTTTCACATCCACTTAGTTTTCTGCTTAGTTCCCCCCCGACTATCGTTTCCCGTTCGAATACGCTGCTCCTTTCCCTTCTCCAAAGCGCTTCAGCACCCGTACGAAGTCCCCCGCCTCGTCCACCGCGCACGTACCCACATCTCACTTCAAAACTCCCTAGACGTTCCCCCCCACCTACGCGGCTGGAGAGACGCTTTGAAGAAGGGTTTCAATGAGCCAGATGCGCGGTTGCTACCATCCCAACTCGTTAGTGAATTGGTTCCTCGACCCATCACTTTTCCGAGTCCCGGGTATTACATCCCATTTTTTCGCCCCCCCCAAACAAGCTCGATGCCGGCCCTATAAAATAAAGATACGACCAACGAACTTCTTCCACACTTCCCGTGTCCTTTCTTGATTCGGTAAGTCGAATTGACTCGACGCGCTTCGCGTCTAAACTTTCCCCCCCCAAAAGCTGATCAATTTTTTAACATCTCTATCCATACCATGAGGCTCGACTCCAAGTTGGATCCCCCTTCTAGCGGAGCCATACACCCCGGGTTTTTCCCCTTCCGCCGCGCGCTACGCCCGCAGAGATGAAAAGCTCGTTTCGGCGCGGGGCGTACATTTTCCCTTTGGCCTTTTCTCCTGTTCTTTTCTTCTACGAAAGTTAACTTTGCTTTCTTGCACACGATTCTCTGCCTATCCCTGCTTATAGAGTCGCCCCTTCCTGCATCTTTTCAAGTCTTTTTCCCCCGTTTGAGATCCTTCCCCCCGAGTTATCCCCCGGCACGGATTTCCTTCCCCATGCAAGCAGCCGGCGAAACAGTCATCTTTCGACTGTGCCCCTTTTTGAGGCTTCCTTTTTTCTTTCCCTTTTTTTGGGTGTTTGGCGGGACCCCGTGTTAAGTTCTGCGGTCGGCGGGACTCCTGTCTCTTGCCAGGTCCCCCGTCGGCTTCCTTTCCGTTTTCTTTTTCCCTTCTCGGATACCTTAGTCCGTTCTTTTTAGGCTTGTGGAATCTTTTATTAACCTCATTTTTCAATCCCACTTTTCAGGCAGCCCCGTGGTACTTAGTGGAAGTTGTTTGTGCCAGCTATGCTTGTAGGACTGAGTTCCCCTTTCTCCCTGGCGATCCTCGTTTTTTTTTTCCCCACGGATCATTCTCTCTCTAATACCATTTTTTTTTTCTTCTGAGAATTGTTCAGGTGGTCATATGGCCTCGAGTTTCTCCTTGAGACCGTTTCTGAATGAAATGAAGATGCAGCCGTCGGTTCCACTCCTGCTTCCCCCAAGATGTCCGCTTTTCCGGTGCTTCCCCCCTCGCTTATTGTATTTGTTTCCTTTTCCGAGCACATCTCCGCCAACTGGTACCTGAGGCCCGCGTTCTCACTCTCTCCATGGAAAGAGTAAGTTTCAATTTTTGTCCTCTGCCGCGTTCCCGCGCAGTAGCCTCCCCCCCGTTCCCTCCTCCGGTCACTCTTCCCCCTTCTGCCAACACGGCCATCGCGGATCTGGGGCCTCCTTCAAGGTCTGGCTCTCTTTTTGCGCGGCGCTTTGGTCCTTTGTTAATTCTCTCCCCCTTGTTGTGATCCCCTTTCCCCCTTCTTCCCTCGCCACCTTGACCAAGAACCTGAAGATTGATCGGCCGACTTTTTTGTTAGACGTATCATGAAGTTTACGTCTTGTCGCTCGTGGCCTTCCTTTGCGATTCCCTCGTCCACCTATTATGTAAGTAGCTTCGTATTTGCAATACTCCTAAAGCACCATTGATGTCCTAAAGAATCCTCCTTCTCGGTCTCCTTTGTAATCTCCCTCTGCTTCATCGCTTTCTTAATTCCCCCCTGGTTTCATGCTTGCGATCGATCTATTGGAGTAGAGCTTGCTTTCTCGTACTTTCACTTGATCTGCTTTTTTTTGGTCCTCTGTGCTTTTTTGACGCAGCTTTTGCATTGCTGCCTGATAAATATCAGCTCCCCTTTCCTTTCCTCTGTTTGGATGTTTCAACTAGAGTTCCCCTTTTCGACTTTCGGATCGTGTTGATAGAGAGGACGATTGGCGATTTTGGCTTTCTCCCTCACATGTATGTCTCGGGCCATGTCATGGACCAAGTTCCTCCCACCAAGTCTACTTCAGTCTTTTGTGATTGTCAGTCCCTCTCATCTCCTCTTTATCCCTTATGTCATTTTCATTTTTATCCTAATAGTAGGTGTGTCTTCGTTGTAGGGGGTTCTCCCCGTTACTTTTCTGGTTTTCTTGAGTCCTTCTCATCTCTTTCTCTCTTCCCATCGCGAGTGTTTTTAGCGCTGAGTTTTTCTAGTTAACGTACATAATTCGCCTGCACTCTTCGTGGTTGATCTTTATTTTTTGAAACCGGCCGCCCGATTGATTGCTCCCCCTTCTCGTCGCAACTCCCCTTTTGTTAATGCAGGGCTATCTTTTGATCCCATGCACTTCGATCCGATGACATCCACACCATGCTAAATTTAGCTATTTAATCCTTGTTTTTTCAATGACAACTTGCCTCCTTTTAGTTTCCTGGACCGCTTTTTTCTTCTCCGTTCTATCGAAGGCGTCTCTTAGGGTTTAGATTTCGGGAGATTTTTTACTCCTTCCTTTTACCCTGCTGCTTCTCCTGTTCGCATAGAAGTGGTTTTTTCTTACTTCCGCCTTTTGCCATATTCATCTCCTTTTTTGTATAGGAGTCCCTTCAAGATATCCCTGGCTATTACGCGGAGGAATCTCCAGAACCGCTTTTTTGAGGGAGGATTCTTTCGTTATTCCTTTTCTCCTTTTTTCCCGCCGCTCTCCTACGAACACTTTTCCTCGAAGTCCTTCTCTCCGAATCCTCCCCCTTTCGAGTTTTTTTCTATGCCTCCATTCCCTGGGCCTGCCCTCTCGGGCGGGTATTTAGTCCTAGATAGTTAGTTTATCAGAGTCTCTTTCTTTGGTCTTTCCTCTCTGCTCCTTTATTCTAGAAATACCCTTTTCCCCGTTTTTGCCCGCGAAAGACCCTGTTGGGAGAACTTTTCCGAGCTTTTCCGACATCGACTCCTCTACTTCTTTCTTTAACTTTGCTGCCGTCTTTGCCACAGCGACCGGTTGGAAATTTCTGTCTTTCCCGCTCTGACCACGGTTTTTTTTGGCCGGCGTGATCCCTTTAGATGTCCTCTCCTCTGACGGAGCTCATTTCTACCCCCGGCCCCCCCCTCTTCTCGCGCGGCTAATCCTTCACTTACAGAGAAGGACATTGGATTTTATCTTGTCTACTTCTGGTGTTTCTTGCGTCCTGAAGCCGCGAGTTGGTTTTCAGGTTTGATTTTTGGTGTCCTTTTTTTTTTGAGCCCCTCCGCGCTCAGTCTGCTGTTCCTACTTTTTTCCTCCGATGTTGAGAGTTCGGCGCACGAAACTTGTGTCTGCCTCCCTTGAATTGATTAAAGTTCTGGTGGTCCCCCTTTTTCGTGGCACTCCTTCTTCTATTCTTTTCCTAAGTTGTTTCTCTTGGAAGGTTTTTTTTGGGCGTGTCTTGAAAACGCCGCCCAAGAAGTGCCTTTCTTGCAATTTTTTTTTTTTTTTTTTCCTTTCACATGTGTGACTCTCAGACAGTCAGGTTTTCCCAGGACCAAAGTAGAACCCATTCCGCCCGAGTATTCTCTTAACCCCCCTGTTGACTCCACCCGTCAACAAGGTGTTTTGGAATCCTTACGCCCCGCCCGCCACTCCCCTCTCCTGACCGCTACATTTCTTCCCTCGTCTCTCTCTTTCCTTCCTCAGCGATTATCTCTCGAGTTCAACGGGTTCAGTTTAGAAGAGAGTCCTGATATCGATCGATCTCCACGAGTCCCCCCCCAAACCCTTGACTTGTGCGAGAGTAGAGATCTTCCCCCTGTATGTTTTTCCACACGATCCGGTTCCCTCCTGAAGGATTCCCTTCCCCTGGTTCCACTTTCTAGCGTGATTTCTTAACAATTCTTTTGAGTCCAGGGTATTTAGCTGCACTCCGTTTCTTTCTCCGATGATCCGTTATCATAGAGATTTCCCACATTGGTCACTCTTAGCGCGCTCCCAACGAGTCTCTTCTCGGACTCTCCGGGACCCTGCCTTCCCCCCTCGGTTATGGCACGAGATCGCCCGCCCCCGCCTCCCCAGGGCTGAGCTGAACACTCTCCTCGACCTTTCGTGGCGACGGTCTAGAAGCCCAAGTCGTCGGAAATTTCACCCTGCGCTTATTTCCAGCCGCCCCCTCCCCTCCCAATCTCCCCTTTTTATCCCCATGTCCGGTTTTCGACCGCGGCGGCTTTAGAGTATTCCTTTGGAGGATAAGACGGTCCCTTTCTTCTCTCCGTGAGACGCCTCCTGGGACCGTGGAAAAGGTTGCGGAACCCCCCCAAGCGGCCCGTGCGAAACCCCCGCCGCCGATCCCTTCCCTTTCGCTTTCTGTTGAGGAAAGGACGGGCCGTTAACCCGAGGAGGCAGTTGTCTCCGTTTTTCGCCCCTTTCTCAATGAGCGATGGTGTGTCTTTGCGTGGCATTCTTGCAGGATGACGCAGCTTCTTCCTCGAATTCACCTTTAGTGCTCTTTTCGTTGAGCCGTTGTCGAGTCCTGCCTTTCACGTCGGCAAAAAAAGTTCTGTACGCTTTCTCGTCCGCGGAATATCTTCCTCCTTTCCGGACGTCCCATCGTTCTTCCTGCTTCTTCTGGGACGCGCGATGATTCTGCAAGCGACTAGACACCTAATCACCCCCGCGCTCTTTTTTTTCTCCCCCCCTGGACCCCCGGCAGCGGATTTGTCAAAGGTACCTGAAGTATTCCCCTAGGCGTCTGCTAGTGGTCACCCCTATGGACAGGAGTGTTCAGAGATAAGATTTCCGCGTTCCTGTTGGACTAGGACCCCCTGTTTGAGTGGAGTCCACACACAAGCCGCCCCTTCGGCCCCCCTTCCCCTCCAGCTCCAGCCCCTTCCTCCTTACTTCTCCGGTCAAATCCCCCTTCCCGACGGGTCTCGTGTGGGAAGTCCTTCAGGCGAGTCTTCTCTCATCGACCTTTTTCTCCGATGCCCCAACCCCCTTGACCTCTGAGATCCTTTTCTGAAGACCAGTTTTCCCCCCTCCGGTCTTCTTTCACCTCCTTTCCCCAATTTGGTTTTTGCCCTTATCTCCGAGAATAGCGCGACTGACAAAGAGAGATGTCTTCGAAAGGGCGGTTTTCGGTAGTGGCCGTCTGCATTTCGTTTCCTTTTACGTAAAGGCCACCCTACTCCTGCCCTTTGCTCTTCCCTCTCGCGCGGAATGATACGGCTTCTCTGTCGAGCACTTAGGAAGGGGATTCAGTTTTTCACTTGCTAGATCCTCCGATTGCTACACGGCCTTCCTTCCACTCCGACGGCTTTCAAACATTTTCAGTCCTTCTTGCGCTTTGAGTGGCTCCTTTTCCTTGGGTGTTGTTTCCACTGGTTTTCCCTTCCGGGGAAGTGGAGCGGGCGGCTGAGTTCTTGGGACAAGTTTCGACCCGGTTTTTTCTTGGGCCGGTCTGGCCTGTGGATTAAGAGAGAACATCGTTGTCGGCGTAGGTTTAAGTTATTGATTATCCTCTCTCTTTCTCCCGCCCCCCATCAGTCATTTTTTCGACGATTTGGCCCGAGAGGAATGAAGTCCCCTTCGTTTCTTCTTTTTCACTTCTCTTGGGCTGCTTTTTAAAAATTTTTGT
>Ga0179593_1339365_pt1 | contig 13547 bp, 11 predicted proteins | sample CZODoug2_1_08_16_FD_185931 | JGI IMG/M metagenome (GOLD analysis project Ga0179593, IMG submission 185931) | Vadose zone soil fungal communities from Angelo Coast Range Reserve, California, USA - CZODoug2_1_08_16fungal (PacBio error correction) | ecosystem: Environmental > Terrestrial > Soil >... | reverse complement strand
ACTTTTGGTAATGACCTTCTGCCTTCTTTCCCCGGAGTGTAATGAGGGGGGTGGGGGGGGGGGTGTTTTTGCTTTCCCCCTCATAAGACCGTCTCAGATGCGGCGTACTTCGTCGCCGCCTTGACTCTCCCATGGACTTTTTGGTCCGTTTTCTAGTCTCCTACGCCGCGTTTGTGGTCGACCACGAGTCCTTATCTTTTTTTTTTTGGGGGGAAGCAAGGTATTCCGCGGTGATGGTGGATTCTAACCTATGACGCTGTTCAGACGGAGAAAAGGTCTAGAAGCCTCCCTCCTTTCCTCCGGTCATCACCAACCTTTGCCCCTTCGACTACATTCGACCTCAGGACAAGTTCTAATGGGGACATGGGGGTCCACGCGTTTGCCATTTCCATCTCCCTTCTTTTTTTCCAGTCCGTTATCATCTCTTGAGTGTTACCCAGTCCCCCCCGTGGTTACCTGGCATATGAATTTCGGCCCCCCTGACGTGAACGACCTGTTCCGGGCTTGCCTTTTTTTAGGTCCGTCGCTTCGCCTTTGCCCCCCTGTCTTGGTTGTGTACCGCTGATTTTGTCCCCTCACCCTTGTTTTCACCGGGCTTTGAGTTCGAACGTGCCTTGCTTTTATCTTTTTGGAAAAATAGATGTCCGGAAGACCTGCTCGCCCTGACTTCGAACAAAGCACAGGTCCCTCTGCTTCCTTTCTACATGGCTCCCCTCCGTTCTTGCCACTATGGGCACGGCCCGCCCCCCCTGTTTCCCCTGGTCCTTGCATCATCGCCCCTCTATCACCCCTCTGCATAGACGGCTGCGTCGTGTCAGCAGCTTCGATTACTACGATTCCTTCTTCCAACTGATCCCCGCGTCTTCCCGGTCCTGTAAGACTTTTTATCCCATTCCTTGGTTCGAAGAGAATGCCAGCCCCGTTCCCTGGTCCTTTCCCACGCCCTTTTCTGATATGGAGCGTCATTTGGACCTCACTCTTGTTTTGAGCGGCTCACCGGCGTCGGCGTGCTCTTTTGCCTGCGCTCGGTCCCCCCCCCCTCCTTGCGAAGATCCTGCCATCAATTCTTTTTCCCCCTCCCCTTAAGTGGACCCTGGTTCCGCCCTCCAAGGGAACAACTACCCTTCGATTCGTGCCCGTGGTCCAGTTCCCTGTATATCCTAGCGAAAACCTACGAATGTTCGGCCCTTGACCTCACTGGCTTTCCCTGTTTTAAGATGACTATCTTTTCTTCCTTGGAGCGCCCCCTTGGCTCAGCCCTGTTACACCATTTCAGTGTAGGTAACTGCCAGACGTACCCCGCCCTTTACCTTTATATGTCCTTCCCGTTCCCGGGACGGCTGTCGTCACTGTTCTTCTCCCGGACACTTGAATCAGATCGACCAAAGCACAACTCAAACAGCCTCCCCTAACAGAGACGTGCCTCGGGTTATCCTCCCAAGGCTTTTCGTGTCCTGGCTGTGATTTCCCATCCCAATCAAGGCTTACGCGTCCCCCCGTCATCCCTCTCAACCCTGGCTACAGCCGTCACGATCAATAACCTCCGACCGCGTCCCCCGCCAAAGCAGCCCCGCAAGCGACACGGTCCTGCTTTATTCTGTACCCCGCCAACAAAATTCGTCATGGAGCCTTGAACATCTGTCTCCAGCTTTTCACCACCTCTGCACTGTGTCACTCCCTTTTGCTGCAATTAATTCATACATTTCGTTAGGTGTTCTCTCGAAGAGCCCTTCTCTACCGATGCGCGTTGCTTTGTGACCTCGTTCTTGAACTTCCCATTGTCATGGATAGTAAGAAACTGCGATTGCCTCACTTCTTCTGATTCACATGACTTAACTCCGAGGCCCATCCCCTACAGGAACTCTAGTATCAGGTAACCCCGCCTCCCAGAAGCTACTGACCCCCGGGACCCCCCTCTCTTGTAAGTTCCACTTCCCAACATCCTTCCAAGTTTGGGGTGTCCCCCCTGTATTGGGACGCTTAGTTTTCAGCTGCTCGGTTATGCAATCGGCCAGTCCTCCTACATAATGAAAAGACCATTTCAGGAACTGCACGGTAGATCACGAGCCGATCTACACTCATTTTTTCTCTATGTGGCTGCGACTTTTCCGCCTCATCACTCGCTTTGACATACCTCGTTGTAATCCAGCGCTCTCGAGGACACGCCTCAGCGTTTCGTTTTTTCGAATGCGTTAGATAGCGGCCCCCGACTTCCTCATTTGAATTCCTTCCAACTCATTCTTCAAACAAAAACGCTTCCAAGTGAACTCCGTAAGCATAACTAGTGATGCCACTCGGCCAGTAGCAGGGTGGGATGCCGCCCGTGAACGGGTGTTTACCCTTTCTCGCCATCCAGTTCCCACTAGTCAGGGAGGTCAGTTCACTCAGGACTTTCCCGTGCTATGGGTTGTCCAACCCCAGCGTTGGTCGCAGCGAACGATCAGGCTCCCACGCCCTTCAAGTTTTCGCAATGCCACGACCCCTTTGCAAGCCATCGAGGCTTAATTGTCCTCACCCCCCCCCCCTCTCCTAGGAAACGCAACTTGTCCTCTACGTTCAAAGTAAGAGACCCTACCACCATTTTTTCGACGTCTCAGAAGAGTTGAAAAAGTTCCACTCCCCTTCCATAATAATTCTTTTGCCTTCCCTTCTACCAAAGCACGTTGTGTTTCTCTCCTGTGGCTAAGTATAACCGGCTGGCCGGCCGAGTACATACCGGCGCATCGAGATTTGAGATGTTAGGCCCGTGGTCTTTGAATTTTTTTAAGGTTTCCTTGACTTCCCCTCCAGTACCTCTACTAACCCTTTTATTCACCACTATTTTACCCCGAGGCTCCACATCATAGCACCGGGCTGCTAGATGCCCGTCTAATTGGACATTTCTCTTCATCTTAGAGTGGGTCTATCTTTTTTATGATTCGGGGCGTTTTAATACGCGTCCAGTACATGCGCTCTCTCTGGCCAGCCTTATCCTACATTCCAGTGGGTTTTATACGCTGTCGTCCTTGGCAGGGAAAGCCCCCCCATCTCTCCTCGAGCCAGACTCTCTAAACGGCGCCCCAGCGGCCGAGAGCGCTGGCGTTTTGATCTCAATGGCATCTTCGTCTCCCACATTTTGTGTCGGGGTTGCACCTGCGGAAATCGCTCCCTTCCGCACCAACGTGGGATCGTGATCGTTGCTTCTTCACTAACAGCATTCGGTCGTTCTGCTCTTTCAGTCGCGCGCTCATCCTTTTGAATAGTGCAAGGTCGGCAAGACGGTACCTCTGGCATGAGCACACCCCAAAACCAACAGTTTCTGGTCGGTTCTTGTCTCTTTTTCAAGACGCCCGTTTTCCCTTTTAGATATATCTGTGAGTGCCTTTTCTTTTATTCGAGTCTTTTTTACGTCTTTTAAGGTTGTAGGCTCCACTTTTCATTCGTCATTGACGTTTCGACGATCATGCTTTTTTCCAAGGCAGATAGCTTCCAGCGAACCCCACCCTCCCCGTATGGAGGAAGCTTTCTTTTTCTTTCGAACCCCCATCCACACGTTGCAGCAAGTCTTTTAACTTACTTGCTTTAATCCGATAATGCGAAGCGGTTTTCTCCCGTGGCTCAAAAAGCTGGCTCCCCTTTCTCTCCTAATGGACTCCAGGACTTGGGTGTTTGTACGTCCCATGGCATCCTTGTTCCCCGTTCTTGCTTTGCCCTACCTCTTTTTTTCTGTCTCGGAGGGGACGCTCTTCTATTGATCGTTCCTGAGCTATACTCTTTTGATTTTGACGAAGCTTTTTCCTCCCTCCTTTTGGTGCGGGATGAATCTCTTTACGCCATTGTATTGATGATATGCAAGCGGCTGAGCACCGTGACGAGCGGTTACACCAAGCTTTTCCTTTCCCCCTTTCGGCTCAAAGGCTGGCCGTTTTCCCCTAAGTTTTTGCTTACTCGTTTTGCCCCGACAAGGAACCTTTTGGATCCATTCCGCCTTGATCATTCTTTCGTTTTGCGCCGATTACTTCTCCGAGTATCCTATCGCCGAAAGTGGAACAGCGTTACTCCTAGTCTTTCACAATCGCGGAAAGGTGGTAGTTATCGCACATGACCGTTGGTGGAATTCTGGCGCTTCGACCTTGACTTCAACCGCCATGAGACGTCCGGTGTTCCCTGGTTGAGTTGAGGGGAAGGCTGAGCCCTACGGTGAGTAACTTTCAGTTGCATTACTATGCGGTTTTTTCGGTGATCTACCGTCTTCCTGGATTCAGACGTCTCGTAAAAAGAGGGAGCCTGGACTGGATCCCCGCTTCTTTGCGCCGCCATTTTCTCCATCCAGCCTAAGTTCTTGCTCCTCAGAATGAGATAGCTTGTCGCTGACCCTAGACGGTTCAGGGTATGGGGGTCTTGATGCTACACCCTTTTTCAGACCTTCATACGGAGTTACGTTCGTTCGAGCATGTTAAAGGAACGGCCCGTCCCACCTTTCGCCGTTCGATGTCTCGATTGCGGCGGCTTGAGCGAGAAAACTTAGCGCGGTTCTAGGGGACGTGCCGCGGCTTTGCATTCACCACCGCGATGTTGCCGTCTTTCGATTTTCTCGGAATATGACGGTCTCTTCCAGTTTTGCTTCTGCCGACGGTTTCAGGTAAGCGGTCGATCGTCTGTTTCGTCCCAGGCACGTCATCCATTTAGCGGCATCGACGTCCTCCTTTCCCAAGGTGATTCCCCCTTATGTTCCGTCCTCAGACACAGGTCACGGGCGTTTCCCGACCTTCTCCCCCCGCGCTTTGGCGGTTCCGTTCTAATCCCTTCATTCTTCCTTTTGTGATTGGTGCTGTGATGCATTCACATCGCGCCCCCCCCCAGGCCTTTGTCCTTTTCACGCCGGGTCCTATGTGGACCATGCCCCCATCTGAAGCATAATAGGTTGACCACGTTTCTCCCCCCACTTGTTTTTGAAGTTTTGAAGTCCTCCCCTTTACAGAAAATTCACTACCGGCGGGAGGCGGCGGTTGTTGCCTTTCGCCGTTCTCATAGTCGGAGTAGGTCTAAAATGCTGCTCCACAGTCCCCCGGCTCCTAACCGCTACATCTTTTTTATGGATAGACTTTTTGTAATATACCTTCCCTGAATTTTCGGATTCGTCCCGGTCTGGGTGAGAACTCTACGTCAGTCGCCGCCCGCCGTCTGTCCCTGTGTTGCAAGACGGTTATAAAAACGGCTGAGCTCCCCCCGACTTTTTTAATCCGGGCGCTCTCTTTCTGCTTTTAACCATATCCATATATTTGTACTCCTAGGTGTTTTTTTGTGAGATTCGGTACAAGCTCCTTTTATTCTCAAGTTAAGAGATCCGGTAGAGTAATTTGGAACTAATAAGGCAGGGATCGGGCGGGGACTCTCGCGCGTTTAACCAGCGTTTCGGTCCTAAATGATTTATGCCCGCTTCCCGTTTCCCCCCCGAGGGTGGAGAGCCAGGTTGTTCTTCTGCTTCGCCGGTAGTGTGGAGAAGTTCTTCTACAACACTAGGAGCCCTGGCCATCTCATCTTCCAAAGCCCGGGAGCTAATTTTTATGGCAACGCCGTGTGTTTCAAATTAGACTTTGATCTGTCCATTGCCAGACAAGTTTAGTACCCCGTGGTTCGCCGCGTGGCCTGTTCTTCCATTTCCACACATCTCATCTCCAAGTTTTCTCTGTTCCTTTGGTTTATCATTCAGGTGCCCCATTGTCATTGGCAATCGGCGACGGCACCAGAATTCCTTGTGGTGTTCGCCGTCTCGGATCCCTTAAATTTAACGCCATGCGAGGGAAGGTCTTTCCTCTTTCTGTCCACCATGTTGTGAACAACAGGGAGGATTCTACGGACCATAACTTTATTACTTTTATTCCCCCATTCTTTCGCCTTAACCTCTCTAAATGACAGGTCGGCGCCCTGGTCAGTCCGCCGCACGTTGGAGGGAAGTATATACTTCTCCCCCTGGTTCTCGCCCCATCGCTGCCACTTTGAATTCAAGCTTGAAACTGGCTCTGAATTCCTCGAGCCTCTAACCGCGTCCTAGGCAATCGACGCCCCCACGTGCCCCCCCCCCCCCCCCCCCCCCCCCCCACCCCCCCCCACACCCCACCCCCACATCCCGCGCGAGGGGATTGGACGAGGCCGAAGTCCTTCTAAGAGGCTAACCTCCTCCGGACCACTCTTTCATCAGACTTCAGTTTTTTTCAAAATATGGACCGCGCCCCTTTCCACGAAGAAGTTCCCATGCAAATGGATTTTCCCAAGCCTTATCCGAGAATGTAGGATGCCTCTGGGATCCGACCGGCTCGCCATTGTGTCCCCAAATCTTCTCTTTTGTCTCCTCCGCGGTCACAAAGGTACCCATGGCAAGATATTTCCCACAAGGAGTTTCCCCTCCCGTTACGGCCACCTTTCCCACTTCACACCGTACCTTGCTCGCCTCTGGGGTTGGTTGTCGACCTGGGTGTTCCCCAAGACAATGTTAGGCGGGAACAACTTTTTTTGGGTTCCGTTTTATCTGCCTCGTAACACTACTTTGGAGCGCCTCACGCGTTTTCCTTAGTTTAGCGTCTTACCTACACCACCCCACCAACACAACCACCCCCTTCAGGTTAACCCACTTGTCCGCTTCCTGCATCAATAGCCAAAGCTCGGTTCTTGATCACTCTTTCCTGGTAGGACTTCCGTTAATCTGTGTGCGGTCTTTTTCTAATCTTTTTTAGCATGTCCTCATTTCAACACACCCTTTAAATTTTTGAGTTCCCTTCCCGACCCCCTTATCGCCGGTGTGCATCATCCTCTATGTGCTTTGCGTGATAGTGGACTCCCCGTCCCGCCGGCCACGGCCTGGTCAGCTCCCCTACTAAGAAGAGGGACCTCGACTTTCCCCTACGAGTCGCAACTAGCCCTTCGCACATTGCCCGCGACACCTGGGCACCGACGACAACGAACCATTTCCCCCCCAGTTTGGGCCTTGGCTTCCTTCCGACCAACAAGTCGTCCTGGAGCAGCAGGCAGCTTTCAGTGGAACCTGTCGGGTTCCTCCTTTCCCTCGCGGCGATCGTATTCAACTTATTAACAAGTTTTCACGTGTCTTCTGGTGTTCTCGTCACAGACGTGGCAGGTGCTCTGTTGGTTTTTTTGCGTGAAGTTGATTCTTTTCTGTACCCTCATGAGTCCCGGCCAGAACGGCACGCGGCCATTCAAGGCCGTCTACCATGTCTCCCCTAAAGGAGATAGTGTATACCAATACTACTCACCGCGATTACGACCCGGATACACCTAACTTCCCCCTCAGGATGCCAACCTCTCATCTTCAATCTAACCCCGTGAGTTCCCTCCCAAGTCACGGCCAGGCAATTCTTTTTGGTGACTACCTGGTCCCTTTTCGTGCCTGAAGGTCGATTCTCCTGGGGAAGTTAAACGGCGAGCCCAGACTGCCGGAACTACAGTTACGTCCGGAAAGTCCCGTTTTCCCCATATCTCCACGTTGTCGCCTGAGCGCGTCGTGACGCCTGGCGCCCTGATCAGCAATAGTCAATTCTCTATATGCCGGAGTGATAAACCCCATCTGCCCTTGGACGGCCGATGGTTAGCTTTCTCTAGGCGATCAGCTCGTGCTCTTATATAAGCGTCCGGGGACTTCCCATCCCCGCCCCTTTTTCCCAAGCCCCGCAATCACTGCGTGACTGTCCTTACTCGACGCCCCCTCTGCTGGAAGCTAATAGCGTTTAGGGAGTAGTAAAGTCGGCTTTGATCGTTCCCCCTTTAAACCTGACTCTCCCCTGCCCATCATCTCGGGCGCTGATTCATCGGACTCCCGGCTATATTTTGTCGGTACTCCAGTCACTCCGAGTTTTTTTGAATTTCTTCAGGTTCAGTGCCACGGTAAATCCAGCACGCAGAAGCAACTTTGCTCTCGCGAATAAGATGGCTTGGAGATTTCCTACCCGAGCGACCTGAAAGTTCAAAGTTAGCAATCAGCGGTGCCTCGACCCCCGCCACTGGTGTTAATGCTGCGGCTCGACTCCATTTTACATAAAATTCTATGACGCCAAAACGTGGTTTAGAGCTATTCCCTTTTTTCACCTTTTTCGATATCGCGTTTCACCTTGTGGCTGTGTAGCTGCTTTCTTGCCGTATAATCCGGATTTCCTCCCTTGAGCCGGCGCACAATATAGAATTAGGGTCTTTTTCCTTCTTTTTCCGCGCTGACGTAGGCTTGAATGGGTTTAGAACTTTAAGCTACGCGCTGAAACATCGAGTTTTTTCCCCCCCCCCCCCTCCACATTTTCTCCAATAGGGATCGTTCCTGATGATACAGACGATCGCGAATGGAAGGTATCTTTCTTATTTCCCTTCGTTTGCTAAGCATGCGTACATTTCGATGGTACCTCCGTCCTGCGCATGTAATTGGAAGATTCGCACTGGTTTCTCTCCCTCTTTCTCGCTAATTCCTTCCGGGTTTCCCACCCTCGCCCGCCCTTTCCCCCGACAGAATGGGGAGTGGAGTTTTTTTGTATGGGATCCGTTCCTACCTTCGCTCGCTCCATCGAGATCTGCCCCAGGCTTCACGCAAGCTGGCTCTGGTTCTGCTTTTTCTGAGCGCTCGGCTGCGCACAACCACTCCTTTTGATCGGTTTTTTTGAACGGCGGGCCCAGAGACGTGTACCGGCGACAACGTTGCGTGGGTTCTTTTTTTTCCGTCGATTTTCCTTTCAAGCCGTTTTGTTCGGTAGCGGTTCCGTTGTCTTTCACGTTCCAGCCCTCTTTTTCATGTTATGAGCCATCCTCTGGCTTTGGCTTTACCCCACGTCTTGCCTTTTCGCCTTCTATACTTAACGGTGCTGTCTTTTTCGATGTTCAGACTGTGCCGTTCCCTTTTCTTATACTTGTGAGCATCTTTGGGGGTGTTAATTACGGTATTGTGCCTTCTTCCTTTTTTTTTCCCGTTCACGCCCTCGCTTGAATTCCGGCTGTGCTTTTCCCCCGATAGAAGTTGGACAGGACTGCCCTTCAAGGCCACCAAGACAAGTCTTGATATTCTTCTCCTGACCCCCACCGTTTCTCAAGATGTTTGAATGTAAATTGCATCATCCTCCTAAGGCGGTGTTTTTTATCCCTTCCCTTCGACGTTCAGGTCACATTGGAGGCCTGTTGCCTGCGAGCATGAAGAGGTTCCTTACACTTTCTTCTGTTAGAACGTTTTCTTTCTTCCCTCGGTTTCGGCCATGGTGCCGACGGGCGGCTTTTTGCGCTCCGGATCGGGATGGTCATGTCTGATGATTGTAGACGTAACGTCCGCTTGACTCGTCTAGTGGCCCCGGCGGTCGAGACGCGATCACGCCAGTCCCACTGTCGGCGTCACTTCCTTTTCGTTTTTTCGACGTTGGACAGTAATTAACCCCCTCATGTCTGTTCAGTCCATGCGCAGCCCGTCAGGGATGTCCTACGAGGTAGGCCTTCTGGCCGACACAGGCAACGGGATCAGAAGGATCCTGCCATGGTCCCACTGGCGATCTTTTGGCGTTTTTAGTCGTGTGTCCATGCTTTTTTCCACTGCTGACCCCTTCGAAGGGAAGAGTGGTAATCCAGGGCGGTGACGAGCATCTTTTCCCCCCCGAGCCCTTTTTCGTTCTCCTCCACCATCTCTTGTGTGTGACCTGTAGTCAGTCAGTTTTTAGATCCCTCGCCCTTTCGAAGTACGGGTGTCTTTGGTTGTTTTTCCGTCGGCGCGGAGCTCCGGGGTATCGTTGTTCTACTAAATGTCCTCTTCTTAGCTAGTTACTACTTCATATTTGTGGTCCCCGACGGGCTGCCTTTCTCCAGCGTCGCCGCCTCTTCGTCCCTGGCTTCTCCCCCTTTTTCGGGATCCCGGGGCCCGGCTCATGCACGAGACGTTCTTGTAAAGCGAATGGTCGCTTCAGTCTATGACACGGCCGATGGTTGATTTATGATGATGACCGTCCTTTCATTCCTCTCAGTTCCTCGGTCTCCTTGATCCAGCCGGGTAGTACTGTCGGTCCCCCCAATTCTTATGCCGTCGTGGCTCTGTTCTTCTTTCTTGACGGAGAATTTTATCAATAAGAGAATTTTTCCAATTCGGGGTCTGTCGCATGTTGAGCACCACAGATGGAGTAATTGCCGTGTTTCTCTATGGCCATTTAATGTGCCTAGTAGGATGTTTCTTCGTCCTTCCTTTGAGAAGGTAGATAGGAACCCCCCCCCTCTGTTTTACCCGGCCAATGGAGCTTAGCCCCCCCCTTTGCTTTGCTCCTCATTTATTGACCCAGGACTTGACCACGCAGCTTACGTTAATTCGGCCGCCAAGTCCAGTCTTTGAGACGTTTCACAACTTTCACGGGCTTACAGTCGTTCCCTCTCCCGCTATAGTTGCCTTTTTGCCCTTTGGCTCTGTGTTACCACTTACTGGATCCCCGTTTCATGGTCCGTCGGGCGAGGGTGGACCAGGGTTTGCAAATTTTTTGCCATTCCCCCCCCTTCGTCACCAGTTATCCCCTTTTCTCTGGATTCCTGTTGCCTTCTCCCGAAGTTACAGTGCGTGCAGAAATCACCGCGCCGGCGGGAGTTCTTCTTCTTTTTGTCGTTCTCGGATTGACCGTTTTAGTTTAACTTGGCTCCCCCATCTCCCGGCCCGCGGGTGACGTGCATCAACTCTCGATTGCTCGTCCTTTTTGGTTCCAGCTATTCACTAGCTTTCTCGGGGCTGGCTGCCCTCCTCTCCTACTCGCCTCCAGGCCGAAACCGGTAAGGTGCTTGTACCCTTTTTTTTTCTTTCCTTCAGCCCTGGATTGCCGGTATATTTGTCATTCCTCTCTTCTTTCATATGTTTGTTTAACTTTCTTTTAACGACTTCGCGGGGAGTCCGTGATCTTCTCTCCGGCTGCGGTTTTTTCCCCCGCAAAGCCGTTTCGCTGGGTGCTGCCTTCGAGCGCGTGCTCAGCCAGTCTCGCCACTTTGCGAGTTACTTCTTGGTTTGAGTGGGGCTTTATGCGAATTGCCCCCTTCCTTTTTTTTGTGTGCAACATTCTACAACTAGATCGTCGGCCGGCTGGCCTTTGGTCCCTTTTTTAGTTGCGCCAAGTCCGGATTAATTTCGCAAAGCGGATGCGTAACTTGCCTTTTCCCATCATGTCCATGCCGAACGTGGGAACGTGGATTGCGAGTGTCATGCTTCCCTCTTTTTGGCCGGCCCATCGCCACCTCTTTTCTGTTTTTGTGAGTCGGGTGTACTTTTACCAAAGGGGCCCTTCCCTTGCCTTCTGAATTGGGTCTTCTTCGTCGAACAGCGTTGCAAAGATACACGGCTCTTGAGGTGTTTTTCGTTGAGAGACCTGTGATTTTTTGATATATTAATTTCTGCAATTCACTTGTTTCCCCGTGGAGACGTTCGACGGCCAGGAATTCTAGGGGGCCCTTCGTTGACAACGCCTCTTTCCTCGCACATGCAGACACCCTGGTGCATGCGACGACCCTTTCTTGCCTTTCCGAAATAGCGGTCAGCATCGCGGTTTTCTCACTCTTTTTTTTTTCGGTGTCTGCTTGGACAGTCGAGCCGCGTCCCCGAGGCCTCTCCCTTGCTGCCCTTCGGGTGTAGTTTGGTTGGATGTCTGGTGCGGCATGAACTACGATTTTTTCACTCGACGGTAACCTCCGGTCTACCCGTTTTCCATGTCAGCATCCTCCCCTTTTCCTTCCCTCGGACGTTTTTACTACGGAGCTGCCAGCAAACTTCCTCTACTGAGAGTTCTGTAGAGACTCTTTGATTACATCTACCGCACTTCTTTGATGCTTCTTCTTCTCTTAAACAATCCCTTCTTCTTTGGTATATTTCGTAACCCACAGCCTTTCTTCAAGTCCTCGTGCCGGTATGAGGCAAGGAAGTTTAGTCCGTCCAGTCCGTTGCAAGGTGTTTTTCCGGATCGCCCCCGTGGCGAGACGTGCGGCGTTGGTCAGGCCTTTACAACGCTAAAAAAGGGGATTAACACCTTCTTTCGGTCGGACGTCCGGGATTTTGTAACGATGTCCCATTTGCTCTCTTTTCCACGGCCCTGTGAGCGATAAAAGCGTCTCTGCTTTCCTCATTTACAGTTTTCGGGTTGAGATTGCTTGTCCAACCCCTTTCTCCTCTCCGCTTCTCCCTTGTTACTGCCGGATCTGTTTGATCTATTTTCATGGTCGTCCTCGCCTTTTTGCGTGGCTTTTTCCCTTTCAGTGTCATGGCCCCCTCCATTGGCAAGACAAAACTGGTCGTCAACTCTCTCCATCCGAGCGGCCTCCAAGAAAGATGGGGGAGGATCGCGGACTTCCCATCGCCCGCTCCCCGGATCGGCCTCTCCCTTCGACACACCGCCCTATGTACTCTTTCCACTTTGTGTTTGTTGCTAAAACTCCCTCCCCCGGCGTCCCCCCTCAGCAGAAAAGTCTGGTAACCAGCAAAAGCCTCAACGTTCCTTCCACCCCCAGCTTCCCTTGCAGTGTTTCACAGGAACCTTTCAGGCGTCTTCCAACCCTTGCGTTCGCGAATGGTAAAAGCATTTCTCCCCATTCCCCTTCACATAAAAGTGTCCCAAGGTGCTGCTCTGTTTTTTTCCTCGAATCGCCCTGTTTTCCCGACAGGACGTTGTGTTCTTTCTGAATGCTTCCGTCCAAATTTTGCTCGTCCGCCCTTCCCGAGGATTCCAGCCGTCCGTGCTTTTCCCATGACTCACCCCCCAGGAATGCTATGAGGCAAGTTTCCCCCCCCCCCCACAATCCCTCCCTCACCCCGACGTTATCGACAGGCTCACACTTAACTGCTACACTTTGCTTCTCGACTCTGACGAGACTTTGCCATTAATCAAAAACGGAAGACTTTTTTTTTTTTTTTTTATGCCCGGTAACGTTTCAGTGACGAAGTTTCGGAGAAGTGGTACTTCTGTCACTTTCAAAGTTGCATAACTCTCCCTTACTACAGGCGGGTAATTTTTTTTCCAGAAGCAGCTCAGCATCCAGATCGATTTTTCTATTCTACTGTTTATCTTTGCCGACTGGCGACATTAAGAACTGTTGCGAAACGGGACAATCTACCACTACGGTCAGAGTCCGCTACGCAGGTTTTTTAGAGATGGGTGAGTTTATGATTCTCTCCTATCCCGGGACTCTTTTCCCATTTTCCCCCCCCCTACCCTTTTTCCCGGAGAATTTTATCCCTGAGTTGCAAGTTTGGAAGTTATATTCCTGTTCCCGCCGCTTCCCGTAGAGGTCTTCCGCTGTAAGTCAAGCCCAGACCTCGTTTTCGCCCTTTTTACGATTCAGTTTCCTCGTCCTTGAGCCTTTTTCATCCGGCCTCCCGTTTTTATGTTTGGACAATCGCGTGGTCCCCTCTCTTGGTTCCCCCTAGTGCTCCGGCCCAGTTAATTTCGCCTCATGCAAGCCCTGGTCTTAAGCCGCTTGCTATTTCGGCTCACGCCTTCCCTAACGCAATTTTTTAGTCCCGTCAGCGTTTACCGCCTACCCTCCCCGTATACGCGGCTCTCTCTGGGAAAAAGGTTTCA
>Ga0179593_1279159_pt1 | contig 13547 bp, 14 predicted proteins | sample CZODoug2_1_08_16_FD_185931 | JGI IMG/M metagenome (GOLD analysis project Ga0179593, IMG submission 185931) | Vadose zone soil fungal communities from Angelo Coast Range Reserve, California, USA - CZODoug2_1_08_16fungal (PacBio error correction) | ecosystem: Environmental > Terrestrial > Soil >... | reverse complement strand
TTAGACCCCCCTCCTACCGTCTGCAGAGGTGGTTGGTCTTTTTTTTGGAACCCTCGCCGACGCGAAACCACTCGTCCCCCAGGGAGAAGCCGAGCGATTTCACTTCTCCCCCCACTACTTCGCCACCCCGCCTGCGCGAACCCCCTCCTCTTAGTCTCCCTTTTTTGTAATCCCAACCCGCAAAGTCTCCTCATTTAACGGGAATAGCGCTACGCGACTTCCTTCCCTTCTCCCCCCGGCCCCCATCCTGAACCCCTTACGCCCGACTTCTCTTTTTTATTCATTTTGGGCGGAAATTCCTTTGGACGCCCTCCCGTACCCCACTAAGTGGTTTTGTTGAATCTCCAACGGACGACCTTCTTCACCCCTCCTTTTCCTTTTATTGATTTCGGGATACTATTGAGCCACATCCCTTTCCTTTTTTGAATACAAACCCCTCCCCTCTCCCTGCATTTTTCAGGCCAATATCTCCCCTTGCCCTTCCGGATGGCCCATGCGATTAGTAAAAAACCTGCTTCGCGACCTTGCCAGTGCCCCTCTTCTTGTTCCCTTTTGATCCTAAAACTTGATCCCCCCCCCCCCCCGCCTTTGAATTTTTTTATCGCGCCGTCCGCCTTCATGCCTCCGCCAGCGGTTGCCCACTTTCCGTGGCCAGATGATACCTCGTCAATCAATCAACGCTTCGTCTCTTTTTCCCCCTCTGTTCGCTCTTGAATCCATCTTGAGGCTCCAGTTTGAAAACTCCCCACCCCTCTTCCGTCTATGATTTTCTCGCCACTCCTTGGAACACCTCCCTTCTTCCGCCGCGAGCAATGAAAAAAAACTAACTGACGCTCATACGAGAACTTCCCCTACTCCTTCCCTCTTTTCGTTCGTAACGGAAAATTCCAGAACCGCGTTTTTTTTTCCCGCACTCCTTTTCCACTCTCGGGTTTTTTTTTTTTTTTTTTTTTTTTTTTTTTGTTCTCGAAAAAGAGGGGGGACCTGTTCAGTCTTTTTTGATTCCTCCCCTTCCACCTGATTTTTCACTTTGACCCATGAAGACTTTTCCAATGCTTTCCTCCCCCTTTTGAACTTCCCCCTTTCTCCTTTTTCTGCCTCGATACTCCCCTTCGCTCATGGCATCTGAATGCGTTTTGAGATCCTTTATCAGCCACCTTATTCTTGTTTCCGCTGGCGAATGCCCAGACCCTCCGTTTTTTTGACCGCTTTCCCCCTCTCTGTCCCTCCAGCAACCGGAACGCTTCCTCTGCCTTCTTCCCTTTAATCAGCTTTCTTATAGGCTGCAGGCTCGTGTACCGCTCTCTCATCTCGCATCCTTTTCCTGCCTAGGCTAGAGCGACCCCATTTCCGACCCCGATCTGTTTTTCCGAGGCGCCTCCCCTGCCTTTTGAGTAGTTCTGCTGAAACTTCTAGTTAGTTAGCTCCGATTGCCCGTCCCTTTCCTTCCGCACCTCGTGCAAGCGATGGGGTGAGATTAAAGATGAAGAAACTTTTTTTTTTGCAACCGCGAAATGGTACCGTCCCTCTTCTTCTGCGCCCGACCCCCTCCTGCTCCCTGACCAGTTGTGGCGAGCGTCCCCTGTCCTAACAAACTGTCTTCCGTTCTCTTTCCTTTGCGCGAAGCCCCTTTCCTTCTTCGCCCCCCTAAAGGCCTTTCACGGGAGTTCCGGCGACGGACAGATCACCGTCCCCTTCGCCTATCTATCGAAACTGTCTCAAGAAGGATCTCGAAAGCTAGAGAGACCCTCACCGGGCCCCCTTGCCTCTCCCCGAACCAGTCAAATCTACAGAACTGCCATTTTTCTGCCGTCGACGTCGAATCTTTCTGCGCTTCTGTCTTGCGCGGCTTCTCCTCCCGGGGACTCTTCCCTTGTCCGCGTGAGCCCGCCTTTTTCCTAAGGGTTTGGCATAAGACGCTGCGCCCGATATCGCTCCAGCCGCCCCCTGGTTTTTGTCCTCCTCGGTGCGGGACTTGCAGAATTTGCGCCGTCGGCCTGTGCATTCCCGCTCTTTTTCCTCTCCCCCCTCTTTGTGTTGCTCGCGATAGAGGCACGCTTGGCCTCAGGGAGTGCGCAGGCGTTCTGACTGGATGGATCTTTTGAGGAGGGATCGAATCCGGGCGCGAGGCTGCCCCCCAAGGCGGTTGGCGGGATGGCTGCGCCCCGCATTATCGGAGAGAGTTTTCTTCTGCCGAATAGAACCCCCCCCCCCCCCCAACCCAAAAAAAAAAACCCCAACCCCCCCCGGACCCCGGAAACCCCAAAACAAAAAACAACAACACAACAACCCCCCCAAACCAAAAAAACCTCCCAAACCCCCCCCCCACCAAACCAAATACCTCAAACAAAACACCCACCCCACCCCCAAACAACCTCCCCACTCCCCCCACCAAAACCACCCCATCCGATACCCGGAAATAAAACAAACAACCCCCACCCATAACACCCCTGACGAAACCCACCGCTAGCAAAAACAAAACCCCCAAAAACAACCACACAACCCGAAAAAAAAACACCCCCCCCCCCCCCACCAACCCCTACCAGGAACAATCCCCACATATAGTAAACCCAAAACCTAAACCCAAACAACCCACCCCACCCAAACCCCCCCCCCACACACACACAAGGAATCACCCACCCCACAAACCAAAAAAACCCAGAAAACCACCAAACAAAAACCCAAAAAACCAAAACACCCCAAAAACCGCAACACAACAAAAAAAACCCGAAAAAAAACACAAAACCCCCCAAACAACCCCCAACACAAACCCCCCCAAACACCACAAAAAAACACCCCCAACAAAAAAAAAAAAAAACACCCCCAAACAGATTTCCCTGCTGTCGACTTTTTTTTTTTTAGCGTTTATGTCTTTTTCTGACTTTCTTGTCGGCGGAAAGGGCTGTGGGTTTCTCCCTCCTTCGTATAGCCTAGCTTCTCGTGTGAACTTTTTTTTTTCGATGGATCGATCCTCGTCCTTTCCTTTGATCTTTCCATTTTCTTGAGGTCTCCTCTTTTGAAAATCTTTAGTTTCTTTCCTTCGTTCGCTCTCGAACTTTCCCGCCGCGACTCCTCTTTGGGAGGTCCCCTTTGTTAGTCGCCCCCAAGCGTTCATTTGGAATTACTTGTCAATCCTCCTAGGGAGTTCCATGCGCTTTTTGCACGCCGGGCTTGTCCCCTTTTTTCTCCCCATCCCCAATCCGCTTGCGGGTCTTTCTGGCTTTTCTGCCCGGAATTTGATAAAGATTGTAAGTTACCTGAAACTATATAATTCTGTCTTGATTTTTCCATACTCTCGGCCTCTATCTATGCGAGAGGCGGATTATCCAAGCTCCTGCGCGCTTTCCCAGAGAATGAGGACGCGGAGATCCTTACAGTGCCTTCTTTCGCTTCCTTGCATAGCAGCCGTTCCGTTGTCTTACTTTCAGCTCAGGGAGACTTGTCGAATTTCCCCCTGATGGATGCCTTTCCTTTCCGCCCCACCTCACGCTTTCGAAACCACCCCCTCCTTTGGTTTGTTTCTGCCCATTCTGAGGACGAAACAGCTCGTGGAAGCTTCTCTCCCGCCTTTTTTCCCAGTCCGGCACCAGGCGATGGCGTCTTTGGCCACATTTTTTTCTTCGGTATTTTAATCCAGTCTTTCGCCTTACTGTTTTCCCCCGATGTTCATACTTTTCCTCTGTCGCATCCATGATGAACCATTCCGGCTTTTGGTTAGACCGCCCTGTGCAGCCTTTGTCGTTATCGTTTTGGATTCCTCCGCCCGGATTTGTCTTTTCAGGGGCCGTTCGAGCGCGAATGTCTCCTGCTAGATTGTCGTTCTCGTATGACAGCCGGTTGTGGTGTTTTTGGCTTTTCGTGTGTGTGCCCCAAGCATCCGGAGGTGCCAACGGATGGTGGCGAGCCCATCATCCCTTTTTCCGTTCTCGAGGTCTCGAGTGTTGGCCTCCTCAAAGAGGGGATTTAAACGGCCTCGTTTCAAACCGTCCGCCGAATCGTTTTTTGCTTGCGCCTGGATTTTCCGTGTGCAACCGGCTTCTTTCAAGATGGCTTCGGCCTTTGGCAAGGCGGGAAAGTCTCGTTTGGAGTCGGACATTCCTTTTTTTTTCTTCTCGTTTCAGTGTCTGCTCGACGCACACAACTTTTTCTTTCCCTTGTCGCGCCTCCTGTTGATTCCTATTGGCCGAATTTGCATTGCTTTTAGAGAGCAAGTCATAGATTGGCCTCTCCTGCGGGATGGCTTTTTTTCCTTTCCCTTCTCTCTTATCGTATACTCTCCTCTACATCAGACTCTTACGTCGTGTTGCCCTGTATGTTTCGCCGGTATCTTCCCAGCCCCCCCCCAGTTAGTGAGGGAGTTCCTCCCAGATTGTCCCTTCCATGATAGAGCCCAATTTCTTTTAACCTTTTAGCTGCGACCGGCTTTTTTTTTTCTCCTTTTCAGGTCTTTTTTTAGGCGTCTTCAGGAAAGTGTGGACACATTTCGGAGACGTTGTGGCGCTTCAACTCTACCCCCGATCCTTCCTTTTTTGCTCCGTCGGGGTGTCGAAGTAGTTTCTCGTGAAGAATGTTAGTAGAATTTTTTTGCTTCGTTTGCTCCGGCGAGGCTCCCCCCCCCTTCACCACGATATGGAGGGAGACGGCGAAGTGAGACAGTGAATTTCAAGTACTGGCTCTGTATTTTTGTACTTGGTTCCAGTGAATTTAGGGGTCAAGTCTCTCGCGCTCCAGTTTCTTTCTCTTACACCTTTCCCCCCCGCTGTCTCATGGGTCCCGCTTTTGTCGCCTCGGGTTTTTATTTCTCTTTTCTTTTCTCCTCCTCCCCCCGTTTTTGTTTTTTAGTCTACTTCACACACCAAGATACAGAATCGCCTCCGCGGCCTTTGAAGCGAATCCTTAGCTTCTCTCCCTGCTACTTTAAGAAATTTAAATTGGAGACCCCCATCTTTTTCCCCCCCTCATTTTTCCCCTTGAACTGGCCCAAGGGAGGCAGCCTCAAGAGAAGATGTTGGGGATTTGGTCAGCCATCTCTTACAGAAGAAACCTCTCAACCCCCCTGTCTTCTCTCGCGATTCCCTAGCAACCCCCATAGAAACCCATCGTATCGCACGTCCTATCGGTTAGCTTTGGCACCGCACCCCTTCCCCGTCTCGACATTTCACTCTTTTCCTGTCTCGTTTTTAATGACTTCTGATCCATCCCAACCTCCACTTAACTGTCACATCTGACGAAGGATCGATTTCCCTTGGTTTCCCCTTTCCACAATCTGGTGACCCTTCCCACTCCCCACGCATTAGAAGACCCGTCGAACCAGTCTTTCAACCCTCCTTCTTCGAGCTTCTGATTTAGATTGCTTTTTTCTATTTGATACACTGCTTTGGCTCTTTTCCCAACCAAAGTTCCTTTTCCCGCTAAGGCTTTACTTGGCAATATGATAATGGGCGCCTGTTCAGCCTTTGCCCTCGTCACCCCTTTCCTCGTGCCTTCAAAACCCGATCTTGTTTAGGAGGAGATCATCGAACCCCTGATACCCTCATCATCACATCCCCCCTTCATTGTTAATCCCGAGAACTTTTTCGCTTGCCCTTACACCCCAGCCAGCGGTTTTGCCCCCCCCTACGTGTCACCCTTATCAGATCTCTTAAATCATCAACCGATTAGGTTTTCCCTTTTCCAACTGTGCCTCCTCGTGCCATCCACTCTTTGATTCCTTCCCGGTCAACACCTCTATACCAGAGAATGGAATAGATTCTTTCGCCACCATCTTGGCAAACCAGCCTTCTTCTCTCCTCCTCCATTCCCCCACACTCCCCCTTCTTTCCTCCCGCCTGAACCCCCCTCCATTTTCGCGGTCATTCCTGCAAACCTTCTAACCAATTGCGGACTCAAGAGCTACCCCGCCATCTGCCAACGCTCTATTGCGAAACCCCTCCTATGGTTAAGCTTTGTCTTTCTCCCTGGAAGTTCAAGCGTCCCTTCCTTATTAATGACCCACGCCCCCCCCCACCTTGGGCTCAACTTTTGCAACCCCTCTTTTTTTTATATGTCAACTCGAGAGAAGCTTCCCGTCCCCCCCCTTGGTTCTGCAGATGGTCGTAACCTTCTTCTTGGGGTGGTCGTTTGCCCCTTTTTTATGGGACGCCCTTGAAAGCTACCCATCCCGTGCTCCCCCCTACGTCCCTCTCTTCCCGCCCCCTCCCTTCACCGCTGCGCCCGATGCTTTCTTTCCCCCGCCTGTAATCGGCCCAGGCCAAGTCGAGCCAGGCGCCGGCGCGTGTTCCCTGCTCGAACAGCCTCTTTCCTCCCCCTTGCGCAGAGGGCTGAGCGCCGAATCAAGCGTCTTCTGTCTCGAGGCGCCTGACATTCTGTGCTCTCTTTTTTCCTGACCTTTTTACGCTTTCGTTCCGCGCCTGCCTCTCCTTCGTCACGCTGAGTTTTCTTTTTTTTTCCTCCCTTTCCCGATTGCCCTCCAGTATAAAAAATCCATGTAACGCCCTCGGTCTTTCTTGCGCAATGAATCGCTACCTTAACTTTTTTTCTGCGTTACCCGGTTTCTGCTCCCAAATTTATGGATGCGACGCTTTCCCAGTCTGCTCCTCCCCCTGTTCGCCCGTGAGAAACTAAGCCAGTTTGAGGTAAACGAGGAGGTCTCCCCGGCGGACGGACCCCGACCCCACGCCTCTTTTTCGATAGTCGTATCTTCCTTCCTCGAATGCTGTCTCCCGAAAAGCTTAGAGGACCCTCACTTTCCCCCACATTGCCTCCCCGTAATCCGCAAAATCTTCCCAGTCACGCCGCTGGATACCTCCAGTTCTGAACTTTCCGTTTGTAAATCCTTTTTTGCTCGTCGTTCTTCATGAGCTTCCCCTCGACTTTTCTATTCTGTGGAGATATGAAAAGCACACACCCGACTCATTTTCTAAGCCTCGCTGCGCCGATATCTCTACGCGCCTGGATGGGTAGATCTAGTCGTTAATTATTTCGCTTCCCCTTTCCCTTTTTTCACCCCGCGGTTCTCCTCTCTCTTTCCCCTCCCCCCCCCTCATCAGTTTTTTGTTGTCAGCCCTTGAGGCCCGCTTTGGCCGACGCGCCGGCTCCATCTCCCTCCTCTGATGATTTCGCCCCCGTCGTTTTCTTTTTCTCGCCTCGGCGGCAGCATCTCCATTGCGGCGTTGGCGGGATTGGGGGCTTTCGCGTCCCGTTCGATCACCTTATAGGCCTGCAGGATTTGGACGCCTTTGACGCTCAGCCGATTCGGACTTTCTTTTCTCCTTCTGCTTTCCGCGGGCGGGTTATTTTTGTCGCAACGTTAGTTTCGAGCCTTTCCTGTGGGGTCTCCCCATTTCCCATTCTTTAGTCGCTTTGCTACGTTCTCGCATGGCACTCTTTTTCGCCCGGTGTGCTCTTCCCCCTTCTTGCGGGCCCCCTCCCCCTTTGCCCCTCTGCTTAGTTTTTTGCGTACAGGCCCAGGGCTTTCGTTCGATACGTTCGCGACCTCATTTTTTCTAGGTCCCGGTTCGCTCGAAAAAGATTTCCCCAGGGTGAGAGAGGTCTTGCGCCCTCTCCGCTTTCGCCATGGCTTTGCCCTTTACGGTTTAGGCAATGGGAGCCCCGAAAAGCAGCTTGAGGTTCATGGCGGAATTTTCTTCTCGTATCTAACGTCGTGGTGCCTCTCATTCCACTCGAACAAAGGATCTCCGGCTGCCTATAAAGACTCTTCTTAGTCTTTCTCCCTTATTATCTGCCGGCATGAATCTTTTCCGCCTGCTCCATGCGAATCATTTTTGTCTCGATTGCCCGGCCTTTCTTCTTCCTCTCATCCCTGCGCGTCTTCCGGTTTTGTCTCGGTAACTACTGCTATCCCCCTGTCGTCCCTCCCCTGGATGACTGCTGTTTCCGTTTCCCCGACCTGAGTGAGAACAACAAAGACTCCGGATTTTTGATTCCAATTCCGCCGAACCCCCCCCCTGCTCGCGGAAGATTCTCTAAGTTGCCGTGCTAGCCCTGCCAAGTTGAGAGTTGCGCCCATGTTGGATAGCGTGGTTAATCTAAGATCGCCTTTCGTTCCTTTTTCCAGATCAGGTCTTTTGCATCAGCCTTCCCCCGTCCGGCTGTTCTCTCTCTCGTTCAGGAGGTGATCGTTCTTTACGCAACGGCGTTTTCGGTAGAAGTTTTCCCTCTCGTCCTCTAAGAGAATTCGTTCTTTCGTTTCTCTCTTCCTTTTGACTTTTTCTGCAGTTTTCCCAGAAGTTTAAAGGATGGTGGAGGAGCCACTCATCTCTTTTTCCTTTCCGATGTTTCCGGTGTTTCCTTTTTCAATTCTGTGACTTCCGCTGCGCGCGACGTGTCCCCCGAGCCTGAAGAGTTTGTGTTGATTTTTGAGATGTTCCAAGTAGGTGGGGTCCCCTTCTGTGTAGTTCCTTCAGGGGTCCCTTGCTCGGTCTCCATCCTTTTTTGATTTGAGAGATTTGATAAGGTTTAGTCTGATCGCTCACGAAACCCCTCTTTTTTCTTTGCGAAGCCCAGGTTGCTCCGATTTTCCCCGTCATTGTTCCCCTCGCTGTTGTCGCCAGCTTCTTGTTTATCTGCGCTCTATGGATTTTTAATATCAAGTTCTTTATCCTGAGTTCTCGCGCTCTCCCTTCAGAATCTCTTCAGTAGGGTCGAAGTCGGAGGATCTTCAAGCCCCCACGTAGCGTGTTTCGTCTTTCGTCCGGCCATTTTCCCGGCCCCCATGAGATCGAGACTCGGTCCCCTGAGCTTTCTATGCGGATGGTGTTTGTCTATGGAAGGACTTCCGCTCTGCGCCTCATTGAATTAATTGGAGTAAGTTTTTGCGCTTTCCACCTTCACCCTTTTCCTTTTCTCGCAGCATGTTTTTCCACTTTTAGTGGCGTCTTAACCGCCTTGAGGATCATGTGCGCGCTTGGTTCGGCTTCGTCCCCTATGTTCCACAAGCCCCCCTTTCATCTCTCTTAGCGGCTTCCCTTCTCCCAGTCCAGGGAATATGTCCTGAGATGGATTTGCGTCGTGTGCTAACTTGCATGGTTGCACAGTAGCGAGCGTCCTCCATTTCTTAGCCCTTCACTTTCCTCCTTGTACTGTCGATGGGTAGCGCGGGTGTGTTTAATCTCTCTTATTCCTCCTACCCGGTGTGGGTTTTTGTCTCTCCTCACCCCCCAGCGCTACCTCTGCTTCTCTCTGCCCTTTCGGCGCCCCCGATTATCACTGAGGCTCTCCCCCGTTTCCGCATGCAATGGATCCTCGGAAACCTCGACCTTTCTCCGTGAAATTTGCGAATTTGCGTTCTACGCCGGCCAGAGATCGTGGGGCTTTTTTGTCCCTTCCATCGCGAAGTCTAACCCCCTTGCTCAACAAGTTCTCCCCTTCCTCTCTGCAAGAGCACCGCTTCGAAACCCAGCTGCCCGCGCCCCGTTTCCGTCGCTTTTAGCGTTTTCAGTCTTAAAACTTTTTTTTACCGCGTTTCCCTGAGGCCTACGCGTCCCATTCCTTCAGGATCCCACAAAGATTCCTCTTCACCTCTTACTACTGCTCTTTTATTCCCAGGCGGACAATTGGAGTTCGTCCAACTGCTCTTGTCTTGATCGGCGAACTTCTGCACCCCCCTCCTCTAGATTCTGTGACGGATCTCTTTTGGATTTGAAAGCTCAGTGCTCTTCCCCCCCTTCCCTCCCCGTAAGGAGACTGCAACCTCGATCCTGTGAGAACTTCCCCTCATTGCCATGCTTCTTCCTCCTGGTCTTCACCTGACTTTCCTCAGTTAAAAAAGACCCAGATATTGGTGCGGGCGGCGATTCCCTCCTGACCCTGAACTCTCACAAGAAAGGAATGGCGAATACGCGAAATTCCCTCCTTGCCCCATTCTACCTACTCCCTCCTGGTTTGGTCCACCCCTACCGTGTCCCCTCTCAGTCTACGTCAAGAAAAACCGTCGTCGGCGCTGTTTTCCCTTTGCCTTCCGCGCCGTTTTAATAATTAGTCTTTTTTTCCTCCACACCCATCGATACATCAGCCGTATAGATGGCTTTTTGCTCGCCACCCTCCTTCTTCACCTACTTCTTTCCTGATGTCGGAAACCCCCCACGCTCCCGGCCGATACCTGATCCCCCCCTTATAATGCGTTCCGAGTACGCTCCCTGACCCTTCTTCCCGAACCCTCTTTTGTCTTAGCAGAGAGAAACTCCTGAAAAGAGAGCTGCGTTCAACCCACCCTTCTCCCTGTTTATTCTGTGCCTGATGAGGCTGAAACTTGCAAGGCGCTTCAATTATTCCTTGCCCACGCTATCCAAACCAGTGAGCACCTCCCTTGACCCAGAGAACTTTTCCCTTCAGAGGTCATCTCCGTCCTCTTTTTTTCGGGCTGAGTTACTTCCCTACCACCTTCGTCTCGTGGTTCCGCCCCGAGTCCTTACGCCTTGCACAAGCATCCACATCCTTGCTCCTTCCGCCTCTTCCGCGCAACCGGCACGCTCCGCTATGTTTTAAGCCTGACTCCTGCATGGCCCGCGCGCCTGGTCTGGTCGCGCTGACCCTTGCCTGCGCCCTCCCCTTAAATTGGCCGCATCTGTCCGAGGAAGAGCGCCGTACAAAGTAAGTCTTATTTGATGTACCTTCCAGGCCTGTTGATCGAGTTTTTCCGGACCCCTGGAACAGGATGTTCTTCTCCGTTTTTTAAGCCCCAGACTCCTCTCCATGGCCCTGCAAGATGATGGGTCTCGGAAACGCTGCCCGCTCGGTTTTCCCCCCCACTCTGCTGGTTCCGAAATTTATGTCGGGCGCCCGACAAAATCGCTTTCCCTTGCACCGTCTGTTGTCGAGGACACCGGAGGCATCACAAATGGAGGCGCGACTCTTTCACGTTTGCGCCGCCGCGATACGGCCCGAATCCCCCATTTTCAGGATTTTAAACTCGGAGGTCCGTCCCCACGACCTGGAACAGATCCCCTGCCGCTGCTGCAAGAGAGATGAAATCGATACCTGCCTTCCCCGATTCTCTCTCACTCTCTTTAGTCTCCCCTCCGGGCATTCCGATCTTCGCATTTTTTTTTCCCAATCCAGACCCCTCTTCCCGCTCTTCGTTTCCATCCAGTAGTCATCGGCTTGTTAGTTTTTTATATACAATATCGCCGTTTTTGATCTTCACCTTGGCGGATGTCCCCTTTCCCTCCCCTCGCTTTTTTTCTCTGACGCACATTCTTACAATGAAGCTGGTCTTCGCGGCCTCATCTTCTACGCATCGACTCTCCACGTCGTCCCCCCTCTGTGGAACCCTCAACATAAGTTTTTGTTTTGAGAGAGATAGCTTGCCCGCTCTTTTCCTCCTCCCTTTAGCGTAACGACGGGATTGACCCTCTGCCGCTTTCTTATTCGACTATAGTTCGGGCATCTGCTTCTGCACTTAGGGCAGTTCATGGGCTTCGCGCCCCCCTTTTCCTTTCCCCCTTTTTTTCGATTTTTCTTTCGAGAATTTTTTCACGAGAGCAGGCCGCCTATTAGACTTTCCTCCTCCCGTAGTTCTCGCTGCTTTTTAGCTTGGTGTCTCCCGTGAGTCGTGAGGCAGCAGGTGAGGGTCTCCCTCTTCGATCGCCGTCTGACTCTTTTCCTTTCTCGCTTTTCCCGAGATTTCGAATCCTTTACGGTTCTCCCTTCTCTTCCAGTCGTACCCTTGTGAAAACGGTTGTTCCACTCATTCTTACTGAGAGTATTGGCAATTCGTAAGAGCTGCAACTGTAAATTTTCGAGATTCAGTTTGGACTGACCTGGCGGGTTTTGTGCAATGGGGGGTTGTCTTTCCGCGTCCTGCGTCCCACAAATGTTTCAGTTCCAGCGATCTTCCCCCCCTCCGCGGCGTTCCATTGCTCTTCCTTCGCTGGATGAATTTTTCCTAAGCCCCCCACATCCTCCTTGGGGACTTGGAGAAGTCCTTGCAAGGATCATACCCTCGGGTCCCTTTTCTCTTAAGTCAACTTCTCTTCCCTTTATTCGGCTCCGACAATTTTATTTAGTATCTATTTTTCCTTCTAGAGGGTGTCCCGCCTGCGAGCTCGTTTCCAGCTCCCATGACCTTTTGGGGGTTTTGACCCCGAGTTCGTTAGCCCTTTTTCCCCCCTCCGATCCGCTCCAGCAGCATTGCGACTTTTTACTTTTTTCTGCTGTTTAGCTGCTTCACTTTTCTCGCTTTCACGAACTTTGGAAGTGTTTCCCGGCGTCAAGTCCCTCGTTAGAACCCCCCCCCCGGTTGCTTGCTGAAATGCGGCCTCCTCCCACCATTCTTCCTTGATGGCAGATCCTTATTCAGTTGACCGGACTTTTTCCCATGGTATGGGATCTTTTTTACTCCCCAATGTTGCTAGCTTGGTCATTATCAGTCTCGTCTTTACAGATGCATTATGCAGTTACAGCACCCTTTTGACCCAGGTCTCCCTTTTTGGGTTCGCATCTCGTCTTTTAGTGAGGGCGATTAGCTCTCCGTTTTTCCACGTGATTTTTTGTAGAAGTTTTCCGGTTAGCTCCTCTACTCTCACAGTCGGGAGGTATATATTCTCGAAGGTTTTTCCGGTGGGTGTCTGGCCCGGGTTGGGGTGGTGTTTTTGCCCGGTTCTCCGCAGAAGGGAGTTTTCACCTTATGGTGTTCTCTCCCATTCCGACCTAGTTCTCGCGTCCCTCTGTTCTGAAGTTCTGTTGGTGGGGGTTGACTTAAGAGGGGATAACCTTCTTGAGTCCCTCCTTCCTTGTCCCCCGCCGAAGCGGGCTTTCCTTTCTCATTACTCTGTACCATTGTGCCACCTTTTTATTTTTTTCAAAGCGTTTTAGGCCTGCAAAGGCCCCTTAACTTGCCTGATTCGTCCCACGGGAGTGTTGAGATCTTTATCAGTTCCTAGTTTTTCTCAAATCTTTTTTATTGCTGTGGAAGAAGGTTTGTAAGAGTCCATGCCGAATTATCACTCTCTGTCTGCGAGCAGGAGCCTTTTCTTCTCCTTTTCGAGGTTCTGTGCCCGATCATTTCCCTATCTGCCCAGATCTTCTCTCTCCTCTCCCCCCAATTAAGTCCATATATCCGTATTGGTTGCATCTTTGCCGTCTCTTTTCATCAGGAGGGGATTTGTCGCCCTCTGTCCCCCGTCCAATGAGATCTAGAATAGTCCTCGTAAAGATGTCATGTTGTACTGGATTTTGTAAATTTGTCAGGACGAGCTTATTCCCTCATCCATCCTCTTTCCACATTTGGAGACGTTTTTTGAGTTCCCCGCTCCAAAGTCGGACGTTTTAGTCGAAGCTGGGTTTTCCTCCCTTGTTGGTTTTTGCATCCTCGAAGCGTCTTGTTGCTTTTTGGTTAGTTCTTTGCTTCCAAACCCCCCAAGTCTATTGCCTCTGGAGCGTGACTAATTATAAAGATTCACTGCTGTATGTGATGGTTTGTTGGTCCTTCTGGTGGCTCCCCTTGCATGGAGTTTGGCAATAGCGAGCGCTTTTTCCAGTTCTTCTCCTTCCCTTCCGAGAATGTAGATTGGTAGCGCTTGGGTGGG
>Ga0179593_1276887_pt1 | contig 13547 bp, 11 predicted proteins | sample CZODoug2_1_08_16_FD_185931 | JGI IMG/M metagenome (GOLD analysis project Ga0179593, IMG submission 185931) | Vadose zone soil fungal communities from Angelo Coast Range Reserve, California, USA - CZODoug2_1_08_16fungal (PacBio error correction) | ecosystem: Environmental > Terrestrial > Soil >... | reverse complement strand
CCCTGTAGGCCCGCCTTTTGCCCCTTTTACCTTATCCAACACGGCGAGCATTCGAGTTCCGATGACGCTTTGCCACCCCCCCTTTTTCTTTCACCCTCCAATTTACTTCTCCCGTACACACCCCCCCCTTCAGGCTCCCCAACTCTTCGCACCCCCCCCCCGCTATGTACACTATGTTTCTTTAGTCAACCCTATTATTACGGGTCGTATGGAAGTAAAACTCCGCCGTTTATCCCCGGTAATTCCCCTATTCGCATCCCCAACGACCTCCTCTCCGATACTCCTATACCCCCCCTCTGTTGAATCTTCCCTACATTTACGGCATTTAATTCACAACGATTTCGCGCCCCCCTCACCTCTTCCTTTCCCTCTCAGATTGCGGAACCGCTTCCCTCCCTGGGAGACCCCTTCCCCCTCCCTTCCCCGACTTTCAACTATCAGAACGTACAACTCCTGTTGTACACCCTGACTCGGCCACTTCTGGCAGGTCTATCTGGGTATCAGCCACCTTCTTTGGCAAGTATTTGGTACAATTTTCCCCAACTCCCTTCCCTTCGAGAACTTCCCCCCTCCCGCCTGCCAATCCACCCGATTGGCTTAGACAGTGGTGCACTGAATCCCTTTCCAACCCCCTCCCCCGGACCCCCCCCTGTCCTCCTGGCCTTCTTATGGGTATCTGCTCCCCCTTTCACCACCATCTTCGTTTACCCAATCTACGCACCAGACTAATATCCCGAACAACTGACCCCCTGAACTCTGGTCACACCATCACTTTTTCCCAGGACCCAACCGCGTCTTTCCTCAATGCACTAAAGAAACCCTCTCCAGCCTCAGTTCCCATCTTCATGTTCTGATATATCCGTTGCCCCATGGTTAGCCATTTTTTCCCTCTACCCTTTGTCAAGGGAGTTGGTAGCGCCACGCCCCCATTTCCCAACTGGTTACCCAAATACTCCCTGCCCTTTTCTTTTTCTCGGCCCTAAGGGAAGCCCCTTGGGGGCCTCTACCATTGGTGGGATGGGTCTCCTCTGTGTCCTTGATTCTACCACCGTATTGCGACACGACGATGTCTCTAAGCTCATCGTGAAAATTTCCCCCGCAATATTTTCTCCAGTGCCACGACTACATTCCCAAGCCCCTCTGCCTCTCTTTTGCCCCTCCCTGTCAACTCTTTGCGTTTCCTGGCCAGCCTTACGCTTGTGCACAACCGATTCCTGAGAAGCCCCCTTCCCTGTTTTCCACACCTACCGGAACCACGCTTAATCGCTTGGTCGGCGGGCCATTTACCCCTTTTTTTCCACAATTATTTCACACGAACTCCTTATGATAACTCTGAGGGTTTACTGCGCCTTTTTCGGATGCAACGCTCAGTACGCGACAAATTAGATCGGCCTAATCCAGCAGGAGACCGGTATCGATTTTTCAGACCCTGCCTCCCCCCCCGGCCGTTGTTTTCTTGCAGAAAGACCTCTGTAAACTGCCTCCCCCTAGACGAATTTCCCTTCTGGCCCCCTTTCCCTCTCTACCAAAATGAAGGCCGCTGCCTGAATCTTTTAGTCCCCTTGTCCCTCCCCTTTTTTCGTACCGATGACCCGCACGCCCGGGCCCTGACCCTCGCGCCCCCCTGTTTCCAGACTATCGGTCTTTTTAGCCCTTGATCGCCTCTCAGGTTTTCCCTTTTCCACAGGTAATAGCCAGTTGTTGTGTTGAGTCTTCCTCACTAGTATGAAAATTAGTTTTCTCCAAAAGATGTTTTCTTTTTTTTTTTTTTTGAATTGGGACGGTCCCCTTTCTCCAAAATTGAGGCCAGAGGTCTTTGATTTGCCCGGTTTTTTCGCAACCTTTTTTTTCCTCCCTCTCCCTCCATTTAGGCCTCCGGGGTGCACGTTACCCGCTCACTCCCTCTCTTTTCCTCTTATTTTTGTTACCGACTTTTTCCCCCGGCTACCACGTCCCCCCCTTCTGAGATGGTTCAATGAAACTCCACCAACTGTTGCAACCCCCTGGCCTCAAACATCCTCCCTCCCCCGTTCGACAAGGTACTTCGTCCCAATTTCACCCAAAAAGAGATGGTGATATACCTTAATATTCCACAGTTTCTTTTAAAGTCAAAAATGATAAAACATGAACCGTGTGGCTCTTCTTGAAACCGAGGCTTCTCCTCGTCATAGGTTTAACGTCGATAGTCGCCTTTCATAATAGAGCTGACTTTCAGCTCTCCTCCCTTGCGTTGAATATTCTCTTCCTAGGCTTTTTTTGACGCGGTTCTGAGCTGCTGCCGGAGTCCGCCTTACTTATCCGTTCGGGACCTGTGGTTCCGTGGCGTTCCTTTTATGGAGTTGGAAACTTTTTGGCCCCGTGATTGTGGTGTGCTCTGGCTAGGTCTGCGTAGATCCCGCGTTGATTCGCGGATCTCGTGAGAAGAATTTTTTTCTGTTCCGAACCCTCCCCTCCCTTTCTTCTTAAGACGATGGGCTTTAATCTTTGTTGGGGCCAGTACTTTCCTGAGGAGAAGCAATTGCGCCGAAGGAAGCCTTTCTGGGAGGGAGTTTTCCTTTTTTGACCCCCGCCGTTTTTCTTCTTTTCTCTGCGATCGTCAGCCGCTTTTTCTCGTAATGGCAGGTTTTCCCAGTTTTCTGTTGCTCGAGGCTCCAAGCTCGTTTAACTCCCCCAGGGGTTGCCTTGTTATACCGTGGGAACCATAGGTTTTTGTGGGCTTTGAATGGTCCTCTGTCCCCAGATTGTCGCGCTCTTTTTGTAGGCTACCTCAGTCAACTCCCCCTCAAATCCATCGTAGACGCACCCGGGGTCCTTAGGTTCCCTGCCCGGAACCATCCCGAATGAGTTGAACATTTGTGTCCCCCTTCCCCCAGGCCAAATTGTAGAGGCCTACCTCCCCTCGTAATGTTTTGCTCCTATCTACCCCCTCGCACCCCTGTGTCCCCGATGTAAGAGATGATGGGTTTTCGTGATTCTCCTTGGAAGTGGATTTTGTTCTGACCAATGATTTGTTTTTCCCCTAGTGTAGGTTTCTTTGGTCAGGCTTATAATCCGTCTTGGCTCGTCCCGAAGATGCCGTTCTAGGTGTGTCCAGATCCCGAAGTATTCCATTTCTCCTTTTGTTTCCTGTGGTTTGTGGGGCTGGGTGGTGAGTCTAATTTTCTTTGACCCTGTCTTACCGCCCAACGGGTGGTATTGGGCATGGTGCCCCTTTAGTATGCGTCCATTGCTTTTTAGGTTGCCCCCTGTGAAATCTGCGGACTGTCGTTCTGATCCCCACCGAACTGAAAGTCTTTTTCGGTATGGAATCTGACCCCCCCCCTGTACATTCCCGTGTACAAGTAGTTGTTTGGCCCCCCGTCCGCCCGTTGGCTGCGTTTGGGCCAGTTAGTTGTTCCACTCTTTCTCACCGCGGTCGAACTGATGTGTGAGGATTCTCTGGCCTTCCTTTTCTCATTAACTTTAAAGTAGGGGGATCGTTTTCTGCTTTTTCGTGTCTCCCTTCATTCCTTGTTTCCTGGGGTTTTTGTGTGCTTCCGGATTCTGTCCTCTCTTCCCCAGCCTGCCTTCCTCTAACTTTTTGTGGCATTTTCCTGACGAATCGAAGGTAATTGTCGTCGGGGTTTTTGAGTGGTGATTTCCGTTGTTTGGCTCTCTTTTCCGTTTTAGCTGGTTGACACCCCGAATTGCCGATAATGTACCCAATTGATTCTCCCTTTTGTAGCGGTAGGGCACGCTTTTGCTTTGCGCTCTTTCTTTCTCCGTTTTTTTGAGCGATTGCCTTCGCACTTTCCCCACTACCTTTTCCGGCCGGCGAGCAATGCGCATTTTACCATCCCTTGGGTGCCTCATATTTGGTTGCACATTTTAAAAGTGAATCGCTTTCCCCTACTCCGTTCTACCCCCCAATCTCGACAACCGCTCCTTTGTTCCCACTCGAGGTCCGGTTTAGCCCCCCCTATATTGTTCGTTCGGCACTTAATCTGTGATCGCCTAATAACGAGCTGGCACCCCCAAAGCCGTCGCCCGTACCTTACCCCATCGATCCCACCTTGATCTGAACGATTCCAATTTCCCTTCTTCATTTCTTCAACTTTTTCTCGGCACCCGTTATACTAGCCTCCGGTTGATTCCCCACGTTCTGACCTTACTGGACGAAACCCTGACCGGCCTTTAAAGAGAATTTTCAAATATCTGGAACGATAAAACCCGTCACCCTTCTCTCCCTTCCGAGGCAGTTGAAGCACTGATGTTCTACTGTTTCGTAGGTTGGCAAGTATTGGCTGCCCCAGGCCTTGTTTTGTAAAAAGGTTTATGCCCCAATCACCCCTTGCGCGCTTTAATTGCCCATTGTGGTGACGAGTCCCCGCCCAACAACGTCCAACTTTCCTACATGGACGACTCGTGATTTTCTTTTCCTGGGTACCCCCCCTACCCCCTCCCCGGGTCACCTCGCTCTTCACCACTTTTCTCAGAGTCCCCCTCCAACCCCTAAGGACAACACCCCCCATTTGCGTGTGCAGTGACCCACCCGCGTTCACGTCCGACAGCTAATCTCCCCACAATCCCATCTCATAATCCTTCTCCCCCTTTCTTGATGGTTGCTGATCTTCTGCCTTGCCCCTTTTTGGCTAACATCCAGGTGGGTAGTTGAGCCCCCACGCCCCGGCACCCCATTCCCACCTTGCAGGCAATTCTTTAACGCTTCGGCCACATTTTGTATCCCTTGGTTTTAACGCCTATGTAGTTTCTGGTATACCTTGGCGGACGATTTCCTGTTTTGAACGACCGAGTTGCTCAGTATCCCCGTCCTTTGCCCAGCCCACGCCTTGGATCCAGTTCCCATAATCCCAAACCCGCACCCAGTTTTAGTAACGAGTTCTGACTCCGATCACACTCTTTTCCTTTCCGGGCAACTCGCTGAAAACGCCCGGCTTCCTTTCTCCCTCGAATACGAAAAGGGTTTTTTTTTTTCGTTTCAACCCCCCACCATCGCTGTCACCCGGCCCAAGCGATTTCATTTCTTCGGTTCGCCCCAGGCATTAGCTACAAATTCTTCCCCTCCCTTGCTTCATATACTTTCTGTCCCCTTTGTGATTCAGCGGTTTCGATTTGCGCCCCTGCCAATCGATCCCTCTCCGGTCAATCCAGCGCGTGTCCCACCGTCTGTCGTTTACGCGTCCTTCCCCCGAGCAGCGACAACAAAATTCATGCGTTTTCCATCCCATCGTTCCGATCCAGTGACCCATTCCGACTCATTCTCTCCCCGGACTCAACTGTCTTTTGCCTCTTCGCTCCAGACCGTCGTCATACCTTTATGAACGATCCCCTCCAAGGCTTTTTACACATTTCTACCGGCATTCCTTCGCTTCCGACTATCGACGTTAGTCAAACCGCTCGCCCTGGTTTGCCTTACTTTTTCGTCATAGTCCACGTCGGTCCCCTAGCCTTTTGAGGGTCCTAAAATTTTGCCAAGAGCGACACCTTTTGTGTTCCGATTTGAACCTTTTGAGTTTCTAACATCCTTCTGAGTCTATGAGAGTCTTTTTTTGATGTTTTTCGCCCCTTTTTCTTCTTGTGCTCATTTCTTGCGGTGAGGTGTTCGTACGCGGCATCTCCTTTCCCCCTGTGTTTTGTGAGAGGAAGGCTGGTAACTCTTACCCCCCCCTGCGAACGTCCCTTAGTGTATGGCTGGGGTTTCAAAGGTGGCCACCCCGTCCGGCCCCGGAACTTTTTTTCCCCCCCGCACGTTACCCCCCCCCAAGTTATTTTGTGTGGTTCCCTCGTCCGGACCAATTTCAAATCGAACCCCGCGCTTTTTTTCTACCTAAATTTTCTCACCTTTTTACAAAAGCTTTGTCCTGCGTCAAAATGCTCCCCCTGTACCGGGCATTTCCTTGTTGCCCTTGATTTAGTGTCGGCTCCTCCTCCTCTTCTACTAACGTATGGCTTGACTCATATCGTTCTTATCGTTGGTCAAGCGCGACTCATCGGCATGTCTTTCACCCCTCAGGGGTGGTCTGAGCTAGGCAGAGGTCGGCCCCCCCGTAATTGAGTAGAGATGGCGCCGTTTCGAGATAGAATGTCCGATTTTGCACGAGTCGTTTGGACTTTCTTGAACTCCAAAGGAACTTCCGGGTTGTCGCTTGTAGATCGACACCGACTACGTTGGCCCAGCGGATGTAGGCGGCGCTCCTAGGACCTCTGTTCTTCGTTGGCGCCCTTTTCAACGCGAAATTTGTGCGGTTTAAACGTTAGTGGTAGGCATACGTGCCCGTCTGGGCCAGACTTTGCCTCGAAACCGGTTGCCGCATTTCGCCCGCGATTATCTGGGGTTCCGGCCCGATGGTTTACACCGGATTAGTTTTACTCGGTGTCTTTAATTCTTTGCCCTGTTTTTTAAGGAGAAATCTGGGTCCACTGGGGAGAACCTGCACGGTTTTTTTTTCCTCCAAGTTTAAAGACCAAGGTTTGGTTCTTGGTGATTGGTTTCTCTTTGGACTTATAACCATATTGTTTGCCTGATTCCCCGGATGCTCTGGCCTTCTGAGCACCTTTGTAGAAGCTATCTGGATATCCCCTTCGCCCCTTTGTTAGCACTCCACGGACCCATTCCCCCGTCGCTCCTTCCACAAGGCCCGTGTTTGTCCTTTGCCTTTCCTTAATGGCCTTATTTGTTCAGGGACCCATTTTTTTTTTGATGATCCACCCAACTCTCGGAAATGTGTACATTCCCCCTTTCCTTACGAGATCCAGAAACATTTCCTTTTCTTTCCTTTAGCTGTATTGTTTCGGTGATTTCAGAGTTACTTTGGGCCCTGCCTGACCCTTTTAGTGGTTCTTTTTCCCTCAATGTTCGTTGTCGACCCCGGTCGGTCGTAGGATAGTCCCAGCGATTCAGGTAACAACACCAGATTTGGTCCATACAGACGAATTTTACAGTAGACGGGTCTTGGTGTGTTGGGTTGAAGGCGTCACCTCTTTGTCCTCCCCAATGTTCAAGCGCTCCAACTTTGGGTGTCCAATGCTGCGGACATTTTCGCTGGCCCCCAGCTTGAGCTTCGTCCCGGACTGTACCTTCCCCTGCGTTCTGCTCCCTTGGTACCTTCTTCATCAGTTAGGGAGTAGACGTTACATGACGGGTTACATTCTCTTTTTTTCTTTTCTAGTGTGGTCTGTGTTTCTTCAGTGGGGGGGCTGCTTTGTTTTTGACTTTCGTTCCGTTGTCTGGCGATTTTCCCGAGAGTCTGAAAGTAATCGTGGCTTGCTTTTGACATTTTGCCCCTTTTTTTTGGTAACAGAACCCTTACTTTGGACTGTAGGGGGAGATGTCTCTCTGTTTTTTTTTATCCTTATGTTCCCCCTTCCCCTTCCCCCTTTGAGTTGGGATGTTTTCGCTCGCCGTCTTTCAAGGGACTTCCAACAGATAGTTGTGTGTCGGAGTGAACGAAATCGACCCATTTAAGAGAATTGTGGCCTACAGTTATTTGCTAAGTTTCGCCCGCTTCACGTTCTTTGATGGGTTCCCCTAGGTCTTTTTTTTTCACCCTGCTCCACCTCGAGTGGAATCCGCCTTTCTTTTTTCAGGACCTAGGTTGAACCCGGAGCGAATCTCCTGATTTCCCTTTCATTCTTTTCAGAGGATCTTTCGCCCGGAACACCTCTTCTCTTCCACCATATTTGCCACCTGCGAGCAAATTACCTCTTCTACGTACCTCCATCGTTGTTTCAAACCTAAGAGTTCCCTCACCTCCAACGTCACTGGCTACACCTTCTCCAGCACAGACAACCGGATCTTTATGACGAATGGCCCCCACCAAAGATTATACGTCTTAAGGCCCTCCGAAGGTGAGAGCTTATTGCGTAATCAGGGCTCCACACTTCACCCGTTTTTTCCCACGAGTAACGTTTCACATCCTCCCCCCCCCCGTGATCAGACTCGACCTTTCCTTCCCCTCTACAACGGCCTTTCCTCGGTTAAGATTAACTTTGACCTCGTGCGGACCTCTTTTACCTTCTTCCACTTGAGCCCAACCGACTCCCCCCGACCTTCGCTGCGTTAACTCAAGTGAAACATAAAGGTTGTGTTTACCCCTGGGAGATTAACGGCCCTAGGACAGTTCGGACTCATTGTGGGGTCAGATGGTCTGGACTTCTTTGTTCACTTGTCCACCTCCCAGGAATTGTTTCTACGAACCTTTGCCCCGTCAGCTACCCCGCCCCCCCCCCTCTATTTGGTCTAGCTCCGACTTGTCCAGAATGGTCCCTCTTTCCCCCCCCGCACACCACCCCCTGGCCCCCCTGTCTCTTTCTAAGACGGAATGCGGCCCAACCAGCTACCCCGGTTTAATCTTCGGGCCCTCGCACCTACCTTTATTCCTCCCTCTCCCTTGAACTGAAACTCTGGACACCCTCCCTTTCCGGTTGCAGGTACAAACCTGCTTCCGGACCCGCCCTCCAAACCCCCCATTTCACAACCTTGAAGGACCCGTTTTCCCTCGGCTTGTGCCCTATTGGTCCCAGGCCTACACTTCCCCCAGGGAGTGCTCGCCCACCCCCCTTACACAACCTGGTTCTGCCCTACCTTCAGGCCAATTCTCAGGAAAATCAAGGTCCAAGCCCTGTTTTCCCTTTCCTCCTCATTTTTACGTGGGGTCTAAGTCCTTTCTGTACCCGAACTCTCTCCAAGAGCGTGACCTGACCGCTAGCTTACATCTTCCCCCATTTTTCCAACCTATGGTTTGATACCCACGTTCAAGAAGACACTCCACCCTCCCCCGTGGTCAACGCTGCTTTGGACATAATCCGAGCCCCCTGTATGTGCTTCCCCAATCTGCCGCTGTCCCTGCATTCATGACAGATTCGCCCCCGACTCAAACGTGGTTCCCCACCTGCCGTTCAAGTCGCAAGCCCGTCTCATCTCGGTTTCTTTTTTAAAAGGGAATTTTTGCAGCCAACTGGGCTCGGCAAATCCCTTCATACTCCTCGCGGGTTGCCTTCGCGGTTTCGCTGGATCCCACCTTCCCGATGAGAACCTCCTGGCTACCCGCGCGGTGTCGGTACGTTTACTGCGAGCATAGTCCCTTTCTTTACCCCATTCTCTTTAGTTTTTAGTGTTCATTTACATCGTCTGACTAAACAGTGAACCGCATTCGAGGCAGTCTCTCTCAGTTTTCTAAAGTCTCATTCTACAACAAAACTTCGCTCTGGCCCCCACCCTCCTACCGTCGTCCCTATGTCTCTTCGTACCACCCTTCTGATGCGGTGATCCTTTCTGCTGACATGTCCTTTTACTGACGATCCCTCATAGATTTAGGTAAATACGCTTAGCGATTCCTTTTTTTTTCCCCTTTGGTTAACCTGTCCCCAGTGTGCGGTTGAGCATTTTTTTTTTCTACACAATCTTTTGGTGCAAAATATGCCCGTGCGAAAACGCGAAGTTTTCACGTTTTTTATTTACCTTGTCTTAAAATCCATTAGCAGTCTTCCCTCCTTTGAGATTGAATGTTGGAAGGATTTTGCACAGGTTGGATTCCTGCCCAAGCGGGGCCCCTCTTTTTTTTTCAAGTGCCCATATGCCCCCCCCTAAGTATTGTTGAATATAGGGATGTCCCCTCTTCTCGCTTCGGAATTCCCTCGACGGCCTAGTAGCGGGAAATGACTACCCCTTTTCGTTTAACCCTCCGTTCCCCCCCCCTTCCTTTTTTTTTCTACTACAGCTGAGACACTCTTAACGGGCCTTCAATTCACCATCTCCCCTTATGTCGTCCCTAATCATCTTTCCCATCTTTTTATCAAATGGATCCCTCGGACACAATGGGATAGACCTGTAACAACCTTGAGAGGCTCTCGCTACTTTCTTCTTACCTACCTCCCCGATAGTCTGACCTTATTTTTTTCTATTTCTCGGACGAGGCCTTTATTCTTCCGCTCGCTCCTTGTCCTCAGCTATGCTTCAGCTGGGCTTCATCCGTGTTTTTTGGAGAGACTGGCAGTTCGCTCGGTACTTTGGGAGGTTGTTTGACCTATTTTCCCCGCACCGTTTTTTCCTTTTCTATTTCCCCGTATACTCCAGTCTTTATTTCAGCCGGTCAGATCCCTGTAGACGAGTTCTGTAATCGTTTTCACCCGCAGCTTTGAAAAAGAAGAGGGAGCGGTTTTCCGGTGCCTTTCTTGCTTCCCCGCCTTTAAATCAATTTCGAATGAAGATGATGACTCGGCTTGTTGACCTGAGGGTTGAAACCGCCGCTTTTAGTATTCCCCGCGTTTAATGAGCCCGTCTCTTCCCTTTTTTTCCCTGGAGACGCTACTGTTGATCGGCATATGTAGTAGTTAAGATCCACGGGGTCTTGTAGTAGTGGAACGTGGGTCTTTTCCCCCTAGGTTGGGGGCTTTTCTTTTTAGATGGATATTCTATCTGGCTTCCCCCAGTTCTTGTTGAGTGTTCTCGGATATTTTTTGCGTCGTCTTCCCCCTCCACGTACCATTCGTTACGTCCACCAGGGGCTAATTTTTCTTTGGCCTCCTGGACTACCTGCTGATCCGTTTAAAGTTTTGACGGTGGCGTTCCCTTTTTCAACTCCCTGTCCCCCCCCCCAATTTGCGGAATAACCTCTTGTGCCGGTCCAACCTTCTTTTAAAATGGTCCTTCAATTTTCGTTTCTGAGGGTTTTTGATTCTCTCTCTTGAGACTGAATTTTTCCTGCCACTTCCCCAAGTGAGTGGGTCCCCAAGAGTTTCAGGTTCGTTGTCTTTGAGCTTCGGGTTGTGTTGCTACATCCTGCCGGGTAGTTTCAATGACCAGGAGACTTCACCCCTTTTTCCATGGGTCGGTTTTTTTTTTTACTTTTTAGGAAACCTTTTTGTCGGTACCCCCTTGTCTTCCTTTACGCCCCCCCCTTCTGTGCTTGGCCAATTCCGAGGAAATTTTACAATTTCTTGGAGTTGCCACCAGTTCCAGTTGGAAAGGTAATGTTTTTTTATGATCCCCCCTCCCCCGAAAGGTACTTCTCTCTTTCCTTCCCTCTCCTCAACACCCCCCCAACCATGAGGTTGTAAACCCTTTCTGGAGGTGTTGAAGTAGCGTGCGGTTGTTTTGTCTCCAGTGTAATTGTAACGCGATTGCCCCCTCCCCGCCCCTTCTCACCCTTGTATTTTCTTTTTCCTCTTTCCCTGTCCTTGAGAAATTAATGCCGTAAGGTATTTTGAGATCTGTTTCAGGTGGGATCGTGGTCATCGTCTAGGCTTGACGGCGTTGGCGGTTAGGCCGCCGGGCTTAGAATTACCGCTCAACTTCCCTTTAGTTCACCTTCCCCTCCTCCCGTACATCTTTTGCATCGAACGCCATTATTTCACCAGGTTCTCTTGTTGCACGTGCTTTGTCGTTACTTTGTAGTGGAGTTGCTATTGGTAGATGGTTCCCCCCCCGGCGTCCCTCAGTCCTTCCTCTCTTTGCTTTTCTCGTGGCCTGTAAGCCTTTTGGGCTCAGTCCTTGTGCCTTTTAGCCCTATCTTTTCACCCTCCTTTTACAGCTCAGATAACCTCCCCCGGATGCTTCTACTTAAGGCAATTTTCCCCTTCTCATTTAATTGAGCTGCTATCTTGGTGAACCCCGCTCCCCCTTCAGAGATCCCGACTTATTTTTTTCCACACAAATTCAGCATTACAATGTCTCCTCTCTTTCCCCCCCTTGCTTCCGCCCCCCCTCCCTATTAAGTAGTTAGTTCACCCTCCCTCGGTTTCTCTCCCCCGGTAATTTCATAAGGAAGAGCACAACGTCCCCCGCCCCCTTCGACGATACCCTCTCCCACCCCCCGGATCAGACCCGATCTCCCCCCCCCCCCCCATTACTGGGTATTCCCCGTGCATTTCCATTGTTTTTAATTCTTTCGACACCCGGGAGCCTTTACGATAAACTTAGCCCCCCCCACATCCAATTTTTCCCCCCTCGGTCTTAAGTACACTAACTGTGTAACCCCACCCTCATTTCCCAGTGCGATAGCCGGCGCTGCCTTACTTGCGGGGATAAGACCCCCCAGCCCCCGGGGGGGGGTTTGGTTTTTTTTTTTTTTTTGGTTTTTTTGGGGGGGGGGGGGGTGGGTTTTTTGGGGCACTGGCCAAGTTTCCTTGCCCCTCCTAAGTAAAGTTTTCCGCCTTCCCAATACGGCCTTTTTTTTCCCTCCCCTATTTGGCGCCTGCTTTTAAGACCCATTTCCACCAGCACTTTTCCCCCACGCCCACACTTTCCCCCCGTCTCCCTTGCGAATTCTTTTGGCTCTGTTGTCCCCAGCTACCCTTCTTCGGTTACGATCCCGCAACGTTTCCCTCATCCCAAAGTCGTCTGCCCTTTCCCCCCTAACTTGAAGTCCTTCACCCCCCCCCCGTGTCATTCGCCGACATCTGAAATAACTGACCCCCCTCAATGTTTTTTTTTTTTTTTTATCTCCTCCTTGTCGTTCCTTTTTCATTTTTCTCTTCGTTCCACCGTGCACATTGATTTTGGCTCCCCTGGGCACTTTCGGGTTGGAGGTTTTCCAACTTCAACAAACGTGGAGGAAACCTTCTGCAATCCCCCTCTTCTTTTTTAACCTCCTGGAAGCAGGGTTCCCGGTCTTATCCTTCAATGGACTTGGACTGTCCGGTGGCGAACGAGGACTGGAACTGCCACTCCGTCTACAGCCTTCCTGCTCCGTGCTTTTTTCCTCTGTGCAGCCAAATAAAAAATGTATCCCACGTTAGACCGGACCCCTCCCCACCCCCGGTCCCCCGTGGAATCCTTTTGTATCCGATCAACATTTGTTTCTTCCTTACCCTGTCTCTGTGAAAACCGGGCATGACGATCGACATCACCAGCTAGTCGAACAACCCCGGCCCCGTTTAAACCCCATCGCCACTCTAACGGCGGTCTTCGTCTGCCCCCGGGTTTAGACCCCCCCTTTCCCCCGAAAGAAGCTATCCCTCTTGTTTCCTAGCCGGTGACTGAGTTCGCCAACGCCCAAACCCCCTTCCTTCTCAACTTTTTTCCCCTCCCGTTGGAAGCTTGTTTCCTCCCTCTCCTCTTCCCGACCACACACCCCCCGCCCGCGTCTTTTTGGATTGCCAAATTCTCCAAAGTGACCTAGACCCATTCTATCTCGGCACGGCTCATGTACCAACTTCCCTGACCCTGACGAAGCTTCCCCTTTCAGTCGTACAGCCCCCCCCGCTCCCTTTCTAATGAAGGCAGCTGTTTCGTCGCTGTTCCCATTATCCCTCTCTGCCATATGTTTCACTTTTTTTTTTTTCCCCCTCCTCCTTTATTTGGTAAATCTCTCATAGCCCTCTAGGTTAAAACATTTAAGATTCCGGTTGAGCTTTTGACGTTACTACAGCTGTTTCCCACTTGTATTGTGCCCCCCCTCCTCGTTTTCGATTTGATGATTTGCACCCCCTTGTCACAGTTATTCAATCCTTACTTTGGGAGGTTCTTGAGAGAGTGACCTTGCTGATCCCCCCCCTTTGTTCGCCAAAGTTGGTGGGTTAGCAGTCCCTTTTCGTCTCTGTTTTTA
>Ga0179593_1276826_pt1 | contig 13547 bp, 18 predicted proteins | sample CZODoug2_1_08_16_FD_185931 | JGI IMG/M metagenome (GOLD analysis project Ga0179593, IMG submission 185931) | Vadose zone soil fungal communities from Angelo Coast Range Reserve, California, USA - CZODoug2_1_08_16fungal (PacBio error correction) | ecosystem: Environmental > Terrestrial > Soil >... | reverse complement strand
TCTTTTACACTCTCTCTTCTGAGACCGAGCGTAGTTACTTTTTTTTCCACAAAATCACCACGTTCTACATGCGCTCCCGCCCCCCGATAGCATATCAGATAAGCGCTAACTTTCCTCCCCCCCCCCCTAAATGCGTTCCTCTCCTTCCCACCTTGAGCAGGCCACGTTACTGGCGTCCGTAGCCCGACATACAAAGGCGCTTTTCCACCAGCTTCGACCTAGTCCTTTCCACTCTTTGTTTCGCGTCACTTTTTAAACATCCGTCTGTACTTGTTTGATGACCAAGGTCCCGAGGTCTGGTCCCGCCATCCCACGCCGTTAGACGCCAAGTCTTTTGGCATTTTTGGCAAGCCGCTGCGTCATCACTTCGAGACGGATTCGTGTTTTTTCACCGTCTCCCCATGCTTGTCCCCTTCCGTCCGGTTTTTCCCCGGTTTTGCGAAAGGCAGCCGCGAGATTTTTTCCGATGTCGTGCCTCTTCATAGATATCCCCTCGCCCCCCTAATGCCAACCAAACCGTCCTTCTCCCCTTGATACCCCTATAATCCTGAGTTCCAGAGTGTTACCCCCCTCGTATCGCGCCAAGGGTTAGATCTGACCTCTTTCCTATAAGTTTCCCCGTCATTTGAACTTTTGTCTCCGCCAGGGGACATGGGCTTTTTTAACTCGGAGTTGAATCCGTTTTGTTGACCTCCCTGGGTCTTGCCCCAGTCTTGTGTTTATCTTTTTTTTTTTTTAGTGGCTAAAAAGTCAGGGCACTTTCCGTTGCCGTTTGGCCGCCGCCAGCCTTTTTTCCTTCCCTTTCTTTTTTTCTTTGCATACCGAATCTCCATGGGCTCTAAGTCGCTTATCGGGGTCCTCTTTTTTTGTAATGGGCGGCTCTCGTCGTTTCCTTTCTTCCTGAAGGCCCCGTTTCTTTGATGTCACCCTCCCCGCATGAGCCCCTTTAATCGCTTTCAGTACCGAATCCTTCCACCGGCATGGAGAAACGGCCGTCATTAGGAGGCCGCGCATTGAATTTTCTCCTTTTTAGTTCCCATTCGCTGGTACCGACATACTTTGACTTCGGCCTTTTTTGCCCCGGTTATAGAAATCGTTTTCGTTTCTTTTGTGTTTTGCGTTTTGGTCCCTGCGAGAACGTTTTTTTCTGCCCCGATCTTGGCTAGAACTGAGCCTATTGTTTCATCACCGCAATGGACATGACGTCTCCAAAAAAAGCTCTCGCCTCTGCTCGATGATTTTTTTTCGCCGTGGCGCTTACCGCTGTCACGTGCCCTCGGCCAGTTTCCTTTGGCGTTTCTCTCGGATAGCCCCCCACCTCCTCGTAATGGCTTCATTGTTGCCTGCTTGCGTAACTCTATCGCCGGTTCCTTTGTCTTTAGTGATGGAGATCTTCGTTTGGTATCCTTAATTTTAGGGCCCCCACTTATTCGCGACGGACTATGCCTTCCTTTGTTTAGTTCGCTTTCGCTCATCACTGTCGGCAATCTTTCAGTTTCCATTAAGTACACGATGGTTTTGGTACCGCCGTCGACATCGCTACGAACTTTTCTTTTTCCTCAATTCCGACGCCCCTTCGGCTTATTATTACCTAACTCCCAGTGTGAATGAGCATAATCGGTCCCACCAAAGTGACGTTTTTTTTTACCCCCTTTTTTGAGTGACACCCACTAACCTATTCTTAAGATTATCCCCCCCCCCCCCCCGTAAACGGAGGTGTCTTCGGCTCCTTTACACTTATCGGTTTCCGATACCGGCATTCATCGGTTTGCCCTCTATTTTCCTTGATGAATTTTCCTCCCTTTTTTTCCCCGGCCAGTCAGCACTTCTTTCGCGCCTGACCACCTCCCGTCCTTTTGGATTCCACATTCTCGAGTTCCTTTTTTTTCCACGAAATCCATGCCCCGTTTTCTCCCGTCCTCCCCCACCTCCGACAGACAAATCCGTCGCCTACACCACGCTGTTTTTAATGACGCATTCTCTCAGCGGCCTCCCTCTTCCTTCAGCCGTCGTTGCTGGTATCCTGGGATGGTCCCCTCCTGGGAACAATCTCGGAGAAACCCCCCCGGGACCGAGGCGCCCGGCGCCCCTCGCGGGGCCCGGGTTGGCCGCGTTCACGTCTTTTATTGATATTGCTTGGCGAAGCGCCCCCCCTATCCCCTTCGTACGATGGGAAGTATCCTGTCTTTTACTTAACACCCCCCCCCCTACAAATCGAGCATATTTCACTGCCCCCCTATGGATCATCAATCCCCCCCCCCCACTTGCGATACCTTGGACAATTTTTCACTTGCCGTGTCGGGTTGACTACGTCGATTTTCGAGTCCCTTGTTCCACCCCCCCCCGCGTCCGCCCCCTCCCCACTGATCATCTCCCCTTTACCTGAGATCGACGTGCTTTTATTTTCCCCTCGCAGACGTATTCGAACTTGTACCCCTTTGAGTCCCCTAGTTTTCTGCTCTTCTCCCTTCCGTTGTTTTCGACTTCCAGGCCTTTTATTATTACTTGCTCCGGTATATGCTTGCGATGGGGGGCTTTCCGCCACCTTCGTTCCGTTCACCTTTCCTGATTCTGCCCGGACACAGGTTTTTTTGCGACCTGTGTTCGTGCCGACTTACGATAACACCTACAACAAAACGGTTTTCCGGGCTCCTCCCCTTTTTCTTGATGCCGATTATTTTGACGTTTCCGCATGCCGTTTAGGTTTGTGTTTATACTCCGATTCCCGCGTTTCCCCCAGATATGGATTGGAGTGGTTTTAGCGTCCAGGACCCTTTTTCAATATCACGGTCGGATTACTAGGTACCCACTTCAGTTATTTCCCGGCAGTCCGATTTCCCCCGGTGTTAAAGGGTGGGCTTCCTCTCTTCATTGCTTCAAGTTACCTTCCTCCAGCGTATTCGGTATCAGGCGGACAACACCAGAGTGATCGACCCAGGAGATATGAATTGTTGTTGTGTCGGGCTGCCGATGTTTATTCGGCTTTTACGGGCCTCCCTATGGTTTTTCGGCAGACACTTCATTGGCATCCACCCTTCCTTGTTGCAAGCGGCTTGTCTACATTTGTGTGCTCGCTTTTTTCCCTGACTATCATACCCTGCCGTTTTGACCGGTTTCGAGAATGCCGCATAGGCCACCGAACCTTTTTTTCTTCGGACCGAGTCCCGCTCCTTCACAGTTGGATATCTGACGAATAAAGTGTTTTCTTTTAGCGGCCCCCCCCTTTCCAGTTTGTCCCCTCTTCCCTTTCTGAGTTTGGTGCGTCATTTCAAGTACCGGGTCCGGCGTCTGGCCGGCCTCCCCCGCTCCCTAGTATTCCAAGTCGACCTTTGCTTTACCCCACCCCCCTCTTTGCGACAGTTGAGAATATTTCCCCGCCCCATTGATTGTAGAGAATCTTACCCCACCCCTGCATCTTACGTAGTCTCTCAGTTTGTTGTCACTGGAACTTTCCCCCCCCCTTTGAGTTCCCTCTCCACGGGCCAGGTCCGTGTTTATTAGCGCTTTCCCTTTTCCGCGTTCCCCCACAAAATTCGACCGTCATTTCTAGGTTTGTGCTCTCCGCGCAACTTCCGTTTTCAGAAGCTTCCGCAGTTTTTCTCCCAGGGCTGTGCCCAGACCCCGTCTTCCTCGCGAGGCAGACTCCCCGTGCGCTTGTTTTGCTCCCTCTCAGTCTGGGTTTTGATCGCCTAGCTGATGCTTTGCCCGGCCTAGGCCCCCCCAATATCCCCTTGGTCGCCCGTTGATTTGTACGATGTCTTCCTCTATTGGTTTAAATGAACCGGGGTCCCTGAATAGCCGGCTTCCCCATCCAGTATTAGCAATGTTCCTTTCCGCTTCACATTCAGACGCGTATCCCCTTCCGCCATCGCGGTCCGGGGTTTCCCCTAACACTGGTGCTGGTGTTGCTTAGTCCCGGCGAGGTCTTATATTGCTTCCGCTACTCTTCCACTGTAAATCCCTTTCCTTGGCTCATAGTCTCAGATAGCAAATCATGGCTACTCCTTTAAGTTTATTTCGGCCGACGCCCTTAGTTGCTTTTACTGCCCGTAATTTTCCACCCTCATTAGGCGTAGGACAGGACAGCTTCTTTCCCGGCTATCCATCTCCCAAACTCTGTTCTTCCCCAGAATGGTTCTATTCCTTGTAGTTTACTGTTCCAAGGATTTGGCGAATAAACTACCATCCAACCACAGATTCCTATGTCGGAGCCTTGTTTCTCTGAGTTGATGCCGGCTACTGACTCGTACGACCCCGGGGATCCGCTTCTCCCGCTCCTCCCTTTGCTCGTGATGGATTGGTTGACTGACCGGGTTGGCACTCATGGCGCAGGCATTGGTCGCTTGACGCGCACGCAACATCCTGGGCCCTCCTTTTTCCCCGGAGTCCCTTTATCTGCAAAATTTTTTCTTCTTTCCCTCCCCCCCCTTTGATCTTTTGTTCCGCCTTGCACGGATTCCGCCCTGGATCACCACGGGCCGGCATTTTACCCTTCCCCTTATTGTTTTTTTCCCCCTTTTTTGCCTTGGGCTGAGTGTCCGTCCCCCTTCTGACCGCTCACATTCGACGGATGACGCTTTCTTCGAATGCCAAGCTTCCACGCCTTTACTATCTTCCCTTTCCCACATTGGATTGATTTCACGTCCTCCGGCTTCCCCATGTATCATGAGCCCCGGTCTTTTTCTTGCCGCGCAGGCGGTTTTTTTCCCTATATGTCGCGGCGCCGATGCCTCGCTTTTTGTTTTTTGACAAGCATTTCAGTCTGGTTCGGGAGTTTTTTTCCAATCTCTGACGCTTCGGCCTACTTATCGGTCCCTTGTCCTCTATTTCCTCCTCCTTTTTTGGTGAGATCTCTTGCTTTCCCCTCCTCCCCTCCCCCCCCCGAAACAATCTGAAGTCCCCGATTGCTCGTCTTATACCCACTCATGCCGCCCTTTCTTCTTCCATCGTCTCCCCGGTAACATCGCGATTATTCCTCTTCGTGTAACACCACTCCCTTTTCCTCCGACCCTCACACTAGCTCACTGCCATTACCGTTGTTCCGTCCGCGGCCGTTCCCTCCCAAGGTTTCCTGTGTCCTTACGCGTGATCAATTCTGTGGAATTGCGTAGACCCCTTTCTACTGTCGTATGATGCCGTCTCCCCAGTCCACAACGCGGTTGGAGCGCCATACTCCCTACCACATGCCCCCCCCTTTTCTCACAGGGCAACAAACTGAGGTTTTGCCCCTCCTTTTTTAAAATCCCCTCGTGCGCGTCCCCAGACCCCTTGCTTTTTGACGCCTTTTTGATTGCCGCTTCCTTCTTCAAAGTTGCGTCGGGTGCCCCAAAATAGCCCGGTTACAGCGTATTTCTGTCCTTCCCCCCCGCCCCCCCTCCGCGCGACGTCCACCCAGCATCTTTGGCCCCCAACCAAAATTCGTTTTCGCCGTTGACACTCTTCCCGAACGCCCTACCAGGTCGGCTCCTCGGAGAGAGCCAGTTGGCTACTCGAGCAGCGTTACACCACGTCTCGTGCCTCGGCACCATCAAAAACTGCTCCGCCAGTTCTCTTTACCCACATGTCGGTCGTTGTCTCCATGAACCAAGGAATTTTACATGCCCCGTCTTTGTGGAAGAGGGGCTGCTTTTTTTAGAAACTTTCCCTTACACCTCGGCCTGCCGTTCTTTGTGAGAACCCTTTTGACAATCTTCATGTGGCTGCACCGGGTACTTTGGTATGGAGGCGCCTGTGATTCCTGCGACTTATTCGCCCCCGCCTCGCGTTTTTCGTCGTTTCGCCCCTTGTCCCCCTCTCCCAACTGCCGAAAAGCCCCCTTCTCCACTTGCCATGAGTCCCCCCCTTGTCGCCAACGGTCCTCTCGGCGTCGCCCTGGTTTTGTAAGCCCTTGGAATGCCCTTCCCCCCCGGCCCCTTACTGCTTTTTCTGCTTATGCCCCTTCTTTCTTCCGAACCCCTTATGTCCCTCTAATGCAGCGGCTCCTCCATCGATATGGTCGCCCCCGCTTCCCTCAGATCGCTCTTGTCTCTCAACCCGTCCCCTTTTCTGAGACCCCAAAGCTTTTCTTCCGTTTTTTTTTTCTTCGCGTCTTTTTGGTTGCACACTTTCTGAACCGTTTTTTCCTTCTTTAGGCTTCGTCTTTGCGCCGCGGGATCGCCCCCCTTCTATTAATTTTTTTGGTTATTGTTGGCTGGCGTGCGTCCAACCTCTTTTTATCTTACGCACTTTGGCCCTTGGTGGCTTCGAGACTCCGCGGGCCTGTGACATGCAATGTGGGAAACTTTTCTCGCCTACTGGAATATGCAGTTTTTTCCCCGTTTCCCCCTTGGCAATATAAGATTCCCCTCACCCCCTTTTTGTTTTTCTGCCCGTCCTAAGAATGCGGATGGTTTGTAGTTATCCTTCCCGCCGTCCGGCGGATTTTACCTCACCTCTGAACTTCCTGCAATATACGCCCACCCTTTGTTTAACATGGGCCTCTCCCTAGCAAGAGTTGAACACTTCTTTTTTCGCTTCCACAACTTTGCGTGACTCGCTTTCCCTTCTTTGAAACAGGTTCTTTTTTTTCAAGTCTGCATGATTTTTCCCCCTCCCTTTCCCCCCCGCTTTCTATGCTTCCCTTTTTCTTGCGGCAGCACTTTCCTGCCAACGCCGCTGACCGTTTCCATGTCGTGGATTTACGTTGTCCAAGTCAAAACCTCTTGCCACTGGTTGGGATCCCGTCTCCCACCTCCGTCTACCACATCTTAGCCATCAACGCCGTGTCTCTGCCTGTCAGATACAATCTGCATCCTTCAGGTTCGGCAGCCTTTTGTTCTGAGCCTTGATCGTGGATTTCCTCCAACTCAAGTGGAACGTTTTGCCCTCTAAGTCTTTTATCGGGCGTGGGTATAGTGTCCCCCCCCTTTCATCTTGTTGGTTTTTCCTTCCCCACTCCCCCCTCCCCCTTTTGCATTTTGCACTCTCTTTTGGAGTCCTCGTAGTACATTCCACCCCCCACTGAAATTTCACGAATTTGCGTACCCTTTCCTGAATATCTTCCCCCCTTCCCCCCCACCCCACCCCTGTTGACAACCGTGTTGTCCTGTAGGGTTGAATCGTAGTCGATTGCTGCCCCCCTGTTCGACGCCCGCTGCAGCTAAAGTCTCTTTCTTCCTGAGTCTCGTTTGTTTTTTCCCGCCAACTTTCCTCCTGAACCGGGAGCAATTCCTCCAATCCAGCGGGTTGTAATCTTCCCCCTAATCGTTTTTTTTTTCGATAGTATCTCCAATTTTTGACTTTTCGATCCCGGGTTAGACCTCTCTGCTCAGTTTGCTCCCGACACCTGTGGACTCCTTTTCCCTGGAACCTGATCCTTTTCCTGAGCGCGGGGTTTTTTTACCCGGCACGACCGATTACCCGTCAACCGCACCACACGGTTTTCCAACCTTGTTTTATTTCCCGTGTTGTTGGTGATTGATTCTTTTCTGGACAGTTTACGCTAGTTTTCTTGTTTGTTTAATACCTTCGATCCGTTTCCCCATCTCATTCGACTTTTGGCGTGATTGGGGCCTCATCTCACTCTTTTCCCAGTTAACCGCTCAGTTCAACCGCGCGACCGTCTTCTCCGTCTTAATTCCGTTCCCTAGAGTGTATTTACCCCCCTGTCCTTCGTACCCGCAGAGCCGGTTTCCCTTAGGAGTCCCTGCCTGCTTTTCTTCACTGGCGCTATGACCCATGCTTGGTGGTGAGCTTTTTTTTGGTTTCCCCGGCGTTTGGTGCTATTCCACCTTCTTCCAAGGGTCCAGGTATTTCGTTTCCTGCCTTTCCACCGTCACCTCCCCCTTCCATATGGGAACCCCCCCCCTTCTCCTTTACGGCGTTGGGGCCCATCCCGAACTTTGCAGCGTTATGGAATGTACGACTCATCCCCCAGTCCTGGTGAAAGTTCCCTGTGATGCCTGTCAGTTTTTACAGCCCCTCATTTTTTAGCCTGTCAGATTTCACGCTCGTTTTCCCTTGTCGAATCTGAAGATCCCTTTTGTTTCAACTTTTCCTTTTCACTCATTTATTTTTCTCGGCCGTTTATTCCCCACTTTACCCCCCCGTTATTTTTTCTCCTTCTCCGTACGTGGGCGTCTATAGGGAATTACCCCCCCCTTTCCCCCCTCGCATTTCGGTAATGCGTCTTTTTCTTTCCAACACCATCTTGTGCTGATCCTTTCTAATATGTCCCCCGTGATTTCAGAATACCGGAATACGAACCTCCTGTTTTAAGATTTGCCGTCTTCTTTTCCCCCTTGTTTAACTACGTGAGTGACCCCGTATTACAAGATTGTGCAGCGCAAATTCCACACGTAAGTATTGATTACCTATTTTATGCGCAGCAGTTTACCCCAAATCTGTCAAATCCTTACGCGAGGTTGCTCTTCGGCCCTCGCCAACTTCCTTCCGGGTTGCCGCCGCCCGAGCCGTTTTCACAGGCGGGTTGTTTTTTGTAACAGCCCCCGTTGCACCGCTTCGAGTCTCCGATTCCTTTGTTGTCCTATTTTCATGTCCTTTTTTTTTGAACCCTTCCCGCAAACGGTAGTTTGTGCCCTTCTTTTTCCCCCCATGATCATTTGCTCTTCGGGTCTTTTTTTTCGCGTCCCCTCTGTTGCAGTTTGAAAGACTTTCCTCCTTTCTTTTCCTGCAATATATTGCGTTCGCTCGGAACCTTTCTCCCTTCGGCAATTACCCTTTCGCGTCTATTGCGCGGTCCGGGACCAACCAGCTCTTTTCCTTGGTGTCGTGTCTTTAGGACGCCCGAGGTACGAGTTGCGATGAACTTTGCTTTGATCCCCTCGGACAACCCGATATCTGTGACTTTCTTTGGAGTTGCCCTATCTCCCGACATTCTCAAAGCCGGCCCCCATTACCTCTAATGTTTTATTGCTTGCCCGCCCCCTTGCCTGTTCTGCCGCCGGAATTCTATCGCGGCGGGCTGGAGCTGATTGTCTCCGTAAGGGGGCTCGACCACGCGCGACCTAGGCACAAAGACGGGTTTGGGCAGGCCTGTCTGCTTACTGGGGTTTTCTCCCCTTTCTGCCACCCCATAGATCCCATCTGCTGTGCCGAGTTTTTTTCTGCTGCCACCTCGGGTTGTTTCACGGAACGTTCGACGCCCCCTGGCTCGTGGATCATTTTTTTTTACCGCTTCCTGATCGTGTCTTAGGTGATGCGTTGTTTATCTGGCCGTTTTACGGTTGGGAAATAGCTGGGAGCTTATGGTTTTGTGATCTGTCCTCTGCCCCTATTTCCCCTTTTTTTTCAGCCGGGTGCTCTCTTTTTGTGCACCGTATGCCTTTCAGCTGAAGACCCTTTTTTCCTAGGGACTTTCTGTACACATCAAGTTCTTGAGCCTTGTTCCTCCAGACTGCCGGATTTTCCCCTCCAGTGGTGTCCGACACCGGCATTTTTCTCGCGATGCCTTCAGCAGGACTTTGCTTTTTTGCGTGATTTTTTGTCTCGACCTCGTTGGTCGCTTGTTTGACTTCAAGCATTGTTCGACTTTTCTCATAGTCGCCCACTTATACTTCTTCGTGCCTCATTGCCAGATTGGCTTCCTTCATTCCCCCTGTCCAGTCCTCTTTTTGGATCAACCTTGCCGACGGCCGGTCCACTTGGACTTGCGGTCTGAGTTTCTCCGCGGCTTGTTTATTAAGAAGATGGAGTTTTCCCCTCGTAGTTTTTTTGAGGGTCTTGACCCGTTTTAGAGCCGGCGTTGGCTGTTGTTTTTTGGTCTACCATAGACGATCTCTTAGGTTCAGCATTTTTTTCTTTTTCGCGGAAAGCCCATCTCTTCCCGTTGTTGTCCCTAGCTTTCTCGACAAGTTCCAAACCATTTGAAGCCGAAGCGATCGTCTATTTATCCCCACCCCTCCGCCAACTCCGCCTCTGAAATCTCGGTCAAACCAACACCCTTGCAGATCGCTTTCTTCATCCACCCCCCCTCCCATGTCGCCCCTCATACACCTTTTTCTGAATGAAAAGTATCTTTGGCTTCAGTGACCTCCCGGACATGTGATAATTTTGTACTCCAATGATTTCCTTTTGGCACTTTTTCTTGACGCATTTCTCACGAAAATCCGTCTGTGTCTGACTGCGTCGTTTCAAGTTTCTTTCAGCGGTCTGAGCGCCATACTTAAACACTTGACACCATTGAGACGTAGAATGCATGAACTTTCTCGAGTTGTCATTCTTTCCTTCCTGAAATCCTGTTTTCTTGTCGTAGCCCCCCCGAATTGATTGTCTTTCCTTCATTAGTGTCACACGGTCTTTGTGATGCATCTCGCTCCCTCGTCCTGCTGCCTATTATGTCGTGCCGCGGATTCCCAACCGTCCTTTCCCAACCCAAACCCCGGCGTTCATGCATATCAACCACCGCCCCCAATCCGAATCGTCGGCTGCGTGTCGAAACTTATCCTTTGTCGTTCGAGAGGATTCCCGCCGTCATAATCAACGAGTAAAACCCTGTCTAAGTATGTCGCTTTCAACTGTCTTAAGTGCGAAACTGGCGATGAAACAGCCCGGACTTCAAGAGCCAATCTTTTTGAACTTTTTTTTCAGCGTGGTCTCGACAATCGGCATTTTAGATCGGGTCTGGTGGCCCCTTTGCCGCAGTACTGGGTCGAAAACCGTCGTTTCTTCAAAAACTTCCTTGGATATCAGCCGTCTTATACTTCGGATTTTTCTCTAGCGCCTTTTCGCTACTTCTATGTAACTCCCCTGCCTCAGTCTTCCCCCGTTTTGCAGCGTTTGCGCCCCCCCAGACGCTATGAGCCCCCCCCCCCCCCCAAATAGACCTTTGTCTAGCCCCCCAGGCCCTTATGCTTTGTACCTTTTCCCGAAGCTCGGCGCCCTCCTCCCCCCCTAATGGTTCGTGAATTCCCCTCCCGTATTGACCTTCCATTGCGCGTACGTCCCCAACCCTTGGCTTTGCTGCCCCCGTATCCGGAACTTGATAGATGCTCTCCTACCGCACTCCCCTTCGAAATGATTGTGCTCGACCGAGCCCTTCCGGCTTGGAGATTCCCCCCCACATTGGTCCCCCTTTTACTAGCCCGCGAGCTCACTCTTTTTTCTAGGGTTATGGATTTTTTTTTCCTTGCTGTCTTACGGGTTCAGTCCTCCCCCGTCCGGGAGTTGCGCGCGTATAACCTCGCGTTTCTTGTCGTTAGCATTTTGTCGTCGCTTCTCAAAAGAACTTAGAGACCGGCCATTGACTTGGAATCCGCTTTTCATTTAATTTGCGTGACCCCCTGATTTCTCGCCTTTTAGCTGTACCCCTCTTCTCCATCAATTTTCTGATCTTTTTTTAGCAAAACGCTTTTTTCCCTTTCCACTTCCGATATCCCGAAGATGGCTTCCGCTACTCCGCCACGGCGCTTAACATCAACCGTCAGACCGGTTGTAGCCAATATCTCAGGCCCTCGAGCCCCCCCTCTTTTGCCGCCAAAGTAGACAACGGCCATTGAACAACACTTTCGTCATCTTCAATTGCCCCCGGATCCTTTTTCCTTGGGAACGGACTCCTATTGAATTGCTTTTCCACGGTATTCTCCTTCCGGGTTCCCTTCGGGATTATGCTAGTACTTTTTTCCTTTCATGCGGAATTTCAGTCTCTGTCCCCCCGCGCTGACACTCGTCCTTTAGTCCTATTTCGCTGCTGGCGCACGACATACGATGGTCCCTGCCCGTTAACATCTGCCTCCCCTGGCGCCTCTCCCACTTTTATCTTCCCCCTGTCCCCGATCACTCGGCATGTTTAGGCTGTTTAAGCTGGATAGGGGGAAGGAATTTTTATCCGCGAAGAACCCCCAGGAGCGCAAAAAGTTCAAACGAGGAAAATTCTCCCGGCCGGGACAACGCGCGCTATAGGGGTGAGCGTCAGGATGAGGAACCGTGGATGATGGTGCTGATCTGTGTCCCCCCCACGCCCATCTTCCGCATTAGTCCCCTCGCCGACACTTATGGCGTATTTAAAAAACCCTCCCTCGTCCTGCGCTTGCTTAATTAAAGACGGCACAATAACCCCATGCCGAACCTGTTGGCCCCCCAGTGTTGGAACTTTTCTTGTTCTTTTTGACGTCGTACCTCGTTGCGTCCCCCGCAATTTTTCGCCGACCGCCCTTTGCCTCGTTAACGGATCAGTTTGCCGGAGTGTCTTACGGTGGCGAAGCCACCTCTCCCTACGCCTTTTTGCCAGTACGCCCCAAAGGTAACATTGTTGACTTAGAGATACTCTTTTTTTAGAGAGACCCAACTTTTTTGACCTTTTATTAGCCCTTTGTTAGATTTGCGGCCGTTTTCTTAAGCCACTCATCCCCATTCCTGATTACTATTTTAAATGAGAACCTGATCCTTTCGAGCTTCTTTCCCAGGCCCGGGGTTTTGCGGGTGGTCACACTTGTGATGGCCCCATTTTAATCCAACGTTACCTTTTCCCAATCCCAACGGTTTTTTTCCAACAGGGTTGGCCACTTTTTGATTTCTTTGCTCTTTTCTCCAGTTCGCTATTTCGAATTTCTTTTCTGTTTTACGATTCCGTTTCATCTTTGGCATCATTTCTCTGGGCGTGATGTTGCGCGTCATCCCCCCTATTAACGGGTTTCAGGTTGTTACACGCGTTTCTTTAAAGGAGCCTTTCGGCTCGTTCACCTTTTTTTGTTACCTGTGTATCTTAGAAATTCAGTTTCCCCCAGCAATGCCCGCCGTCTTAAGTTTGCTCCGGCCGAACCTGAGGGGCTAGAATCAACTGGGCTCTTCAGGGCGGTTGGAGAGTTGCCTTTGTTCTTGCGTTGTTGGGTTCCTTCGCCTCCTGTTGCCTCGGTTTGCCACACCTCTGAGACCTCTTCAGTATCCCAATTACCGGCGTGTCGCCCCTTTTTTGTCCCTGACAGTGTCCCCCCGCCGACAGACTGGGTTTTCACATTAGATTTTTCCCAGACTTGTTTGGATGAACGCCTTTTCATATGCGGTCCCGTAACCGATAACCTGTCTTTTATTTGGGCGCTTTTTACGGTGGAGATGGTAGAACTTTTACTTTCAATTCCCAACTTCTTCTTTTGTCACTCCTAATTTTATCACTCAATTTGGTGCCCTTACTTGCGTCATGGCTCAACTGCTATTACTCTCCTCCTTTTGGTCGGCGGGTTTAGTTTGAAAAAGCTCCCAGCGCCCGTTTTCCTTGTAATGTGTTTCCCACCCTGATGAAGAACTTTTTGCAGAATATGCCATGAGCCCCCCTCATCAGTTTCTCTCCCCCGCAGCATCACTTCGTCGACCTTCTGGGAAATCTCCACACACGACTTTTCTTAGAGCTTTAGTACTCCATTTAAACTTCCCGGGGACCCTCCGTCTGCTATCTTTGACCCCCTCCCTCCCGTCAACACTGCGACCTCCAAATTATCTGGTTGTCCCCTCTTACCTTTGCTAACCCTTTCCTTTGCCCTCTCTCCCGTCGAAACGTTCATCCCCCCCTGTCTTTTGCAACATTTCGGCGGACTTCCCTCTCCGCAAGCGCTTCT
>Ga0179593_1513259_pt1 | contig 13548 bp, 19 predicted proteins | sample CZODoug2_1_08_16_FD_185931 | JGI IMG/M metagenome (GOLD analysis project Ga0179593, IMG submission 185931) | Vadose zone soil fungal communities from Angelo Coast Range Reserve, California, USA - CZODoug2_1_08_16fungal (PacBio error correction) | ecosystem: Environmental > Terrestrial > Soil >... | reverse complement strand
CTCGTGATGTGAAGTCCTTACCGCTTGGCAAGAAGCAGGGTTCACCTTTAGAAGGGTCCCACCAGGATGGGCGCCGCGAACTTTTTAAAAATGCCCTCTTCCCCTCATCCCGGTTCAATTCTTTTTCGACTGCGCGGTTCGAAGTTCTTGTCGTGACTTCTTTTGAATTGGCTAACGTTTTCCGGTCCGGTTTTCGAAAGGCTGACTCCTCCTCCAGTTACGGCCCGTCCGACCCCAGCCCCTACACATGTTCTGACTCTTCTTTGCGGACCTTTTTTTTCTTGACGGAGAGAACTTCCAAGAATGTTTTCGCCAACTCGCTTTGATCGGTGTCCTTGTTCTTTCCCCTTTTTTTTTTCGCGTTCTCAAGCTGCGTAATGTCAGCTTTTTGTTGAGTTTTCGACGGATTACACCTATGTGAACTCGCTCCTCCATTTAATTGTCTCTTCCACTCCCATTCCGCTCGTAAATGTTGTACATTTTTTAAAAAAGTGCAGGGTGTCGTATTTTTTTGACCTTCCTTTAGTAGGAAGGGTCCCTTCCCGAGGTCATTGGCCGATACCCCCCCTAAGAATTTAGTGTTTTGTGCCCACACACGGCTTTCGGACCCCCCCAACTCGCCATTTCTCGATTAGTAGGGCCCCACCAACTCCGCCCTTTATTTTCCTTCTCGTCGAATGCTCGTGCCTCCCGGCGCTTTTTTTTTTGTCATTTTCTCCGAAGAACACATTTCCGGGCAGTAGCAGTCTTCAGGCCGCCGGGACTTCCCGCCTGGTAGTTTCAGTGGACTCCGCTTGGTGACATTTCTACCCACCCTCTTGTCTTCACCCTGGTGTCGAGTCTTATTTGACAGAGAGAGCCAACTGCAGCTTTTCTCTCCGCTATGTTCGCAATGGACTTCTGTTAATTTTTTCGCTTTTCCTTTTTTGTCCTCTGCGTTACTTTTCCTGACCTTTCACTCTCGCCCCCGGCCATTTGGGAATATTTTTCTTCACCCTTGAACCATCTTTTTTTCGACGTGAACCTGTCAGGGGATTTGTTCCTCGTGTACCAACGGCGTCGTGTGAAAGTCTTTTTTCCTTTCCACCTGAGTGTCACGGGGGCCGTCCCTGCGGCTAGGGGCGGATTAGAGGGTTTCGAATCCTCCGCTGCCGGCAGTTCCCCACCCCGGTTCGTCAAATCCATTTTCCACTCTCGTTCCCCAGCCTGAGCCCGCCTCGGTAGTACTTTTCCTCTGTTTTTAAGCTAATGATCGAATGATTTTTTTTTTTGCTTCCAAATTGTTGTCCTTGGAGAAATTTTTTACGTCCAGCAGGTCCGCACCGTGGGAATCGCTGCGTACTAAGAAGGCCTTTTTCTCTCCACGTCCAATCGCTCTCCTAGTCATTTCCGGCACGTTGGCCATGCCGACGTTTGCGTCCCATTTTTCCCTCTGCCCCTTTAAAAGGAACTTTTTGAACCCGAAGGCCCCTTCTTGTTCCCGAAACGCCACAAGACAACCCCCCGCCCCTGGAAATCCGGGGTGAATCGGGAGCCCGGCTCTCTTTCAAGAATTCGCGAGATCGCCTTGGTCATCAGAAGGGCTTCATTTTTTTGCTGCCCGCACATCCTTTCGCTCTGTGCACGATAAAGGAATTTGTTGCCCACAAATGGCATCTCTGCGCAAAGAGACATTTGGTGAGTTTGCCAGGGCTTCCCCCCCCCTCACCCGAAGCGACAACTTGTGCAGTTTGTAAAAGTTCAAAAATCAGTAAACAACGGTCGTCTCTTCACTTCATTTTTGAACGCATCGCCCGCGACATGACCTCTTTGCCAGCGTTTCGACAAAGGTCTCACCTAACGCGTCAGTGTCGTCCATCATCCTCTTTACTTTTTTTGAGATATATTCTTCTTTTGTGAGGACAGCGGTCCTTTTAGATGAAAGTTGGGTGGAGCCTTGTGCTGGCCAAAGTCACTTTTGCCCCAGGGAGTCAGTCCGTAGTTCAAATAACCGTTCTCCCATGTAGTGCCTATAATGTCATTTGTTGCACACTGTAGTATTCGCCTCCAGTGGGAGCCCTTTTTCCCATTGCTGTGCAATAAAAGAGAAAATTTTTCCTTGTTGCGCCACAACCCGGCCGTTCTGAGCCATGATGGTCACGAAGGCTTTTGGCGGGACAGAGACCATAGTTCTGGACCAAGGTATATCTCTTCCCCCCAGCTTCTCCGGTAAGTACGTCGCGATCTTCTGACTTTCATGCCCTTTTTTCCTGGCGGTGTTGTCAATCTTTCCTAGTTGTCAACCGATTCTTCTTGTTTGAAATGGGAATTTTTCAAACGGGGGTGGTCAGTTTTCCCGTTTTTTTTTTTTTTCCCCTGCTCCTTGACGAAGTTTTATTTTCTTGTGTCCGCATAAAATGTTTCTCGACACGGGTACAGGAGTGTGGATTTCTTCTGCGACCGTCAGATCGTCACAACGCTGGTTCGCCCCCAACAGTTGCGTCTCTCTTAGCGAACCCACCCCTGCCTTTTCCAACCCGTTAATAAAGCGGCTTATTTTTCCTTCTTTTCCAGCGCTTCCTCCGTTCGACCGTGGAATAGGGTCACCAGTGAAGGACGATTCTTTCTCCTTCAATGCCCCAAATATCCGTCGTTCACCCGTTTGATAATTCATCCTTCTTTTACAGAGACTCCCGCCTTGAACACGATGACGTTCGTAGAGTTACTGTCCCCTTTCCTGTCAGCCTGCCTGTCGCGGTTTTCTAAGAAATCCTGTTCCCCCCCTGGACCGAGTCGTGGGCGGAGTCTGGAACCACAGTTTTCAGGACCCATTTTTTGCTCCGACTTGCTTCGCTCACGGTTTTTGGGGCCTTGGCCCCCAATCCAAAGGAGGATTTTTTCCTCTGCTAGCCTGTGCAACGACTAGTCCAGCCCCTGTTAAAACTTGACGCGGTGTTCTCCTGTTCTGGATCTTTCTTTTCACAACCTACCCCTTTTCCTCTCCTGGAGATCCCCTTTTTTGACTTGCGTGCATCCTTCCCTCATGTGGCCAGGAGTAGAAAAAGACCACCCCCCCCCACTGTTCAACAGCCGCCGTCTTCCTTCTCATTTTACGGTCTCTTGTGAATACTGCCCTGGTCGGGGCAAAAATTTTTTTCTCCCCGGCAGTCAACGACTACGAGACTGTGTGTTGGAGTAACCTTCCGCCAGCGGTGATGGGTCCAACACCCTGAATCTTTCCCTTTTTCTTCTCGGCTGTCTGCCTTTGCATTTTGCACTAAGGTTTTCCCCCCCGCACTGACCGTTAGAGAAGAACTCACTTTCTTCGGTCTCCCCCCATTGTTCTTCAATGACTCCTGTTTTTTCCCTTTCATCGTTTCCTCGAATCACCTTGAGACCATGTTCGTGGACTTGCGTGGCCCGTTTGGAAAGTTTTCCTTTTGCCCTCTCCGGAAGGTTTTTTCGATGGTTTCCACCTCCGGCCTACACCCTTCAGAAAAAGTTTTTCCCCCCCCTTCTCTCCTTATTACCTCTCACCCTTAGAGTTCTTTTGGATTGGGGTCGTCTTGCGTTACTAGATGGATTAGGCTGACTCTGCCTTTCGACATAAGGACCCTTTTCTCCCTCTTCATTTCTTTTTCACGAGAGACTCCCCTTGTTTCCTCAAGAATTTTTGTGCCGGTCCCCCCATTTAAGTGTGGCACACCTTTCCTCCTCCTACCGTGGCTATTACGAGACCTGACAACGACACCTTGAGCCGTAAATGAGATCGTTCCCCCTTCAGCTCACAATAACCGAGAGAGTTTTTCCCTAATACCTCGTGTTTTTTTTTGATTCTTTTGAGAGAGCTCTTTCCCTTAGTGCCTTTTGATATACTCGTCCCAGCTGCTTGCCAAGTACATCTTTAACGATTATCTCTTTGTAATTCGAAAACGTCTGGAGCTCCTAGTACATTCTTTTTTCCCAACACTCTAGAGTCCCCACCTGCATATTATTTAGAATGGCTCCCGGTTCTGAAATGTCCACCCTCACTTGCTCTTCCCCCATTTGGTCAGGTCATGCAGCCGGCCCGAATCCGAATAACCACTCCCGACCCCACCTAAGAAAAACCGAACTTTTTTTTTCTCCCCCCCCCTGTAGTTCCCGAGGCGCCTTTCGGTCATTGGTCGAGACCTCCGCGAAGGGTCTTCCCCTCTCTGGCCACCTTTAACGGCCCCCTCCGCTCTTTTCCTCGTGTTTCCATTTTCCTCCCCCAGTGAAAGTTTAGGCCACGCTTTGAATTTAACCCTGAGTGTTGACATGGGTTCCTTATTCTCCTTTCACTTGGCAATCACCATGATTTGATTTGAGCCTCGTATTTCCCATTCGAAGAGTCAGAACCGCCGCTTCCGTCCCCAATGCGGTTCATGAGTTGAACATTTTTTGCCATTCCCGTGTTTTATACACCCCCTCATTCTCGAGTACGTCGTTTCATTTGCGTGCAAACCATTTTTTTCCGCCGACCCAGAAGTCTTAGACCCCCTCCTCCCCCTTCAGCAATGTTTTGCTTTCCGTGGTGTTTATTTTTTTTCTTCCTCAACTCTTTTTCTCATTCCGCGCACTCCCGAGTTTGGATTCTCCTCCTATTCATGGTTCACTCAAAAACATCACATTAGGGAGTCTTACGCTTGTAGACGTCGTTCTCTCCTCTCGCGCAATTCCCTTCTCATCTCCCTTCCCTCCCCTCAGATTTCAGGCCGGCAACCTCTCTCCCGAATCTCAAGCAATTTTTGACGAACTTTCATGACGGCACTCTCGCCACGCTTCCCCTTCTGGGAGACCAGAATATATGTAGAACCCCCATTCCTGGCATCTTCTTGCCTTCAATGAGACCTTTTTGTTTTTTAAAAACGGCGGCCGCTCGGCCCCTTTCCGTAGTACTTCTCACCATTGGGCTCCCCGGTTTACCATCTGTTCTTCTTTCGTCTTCCTCATCCCATCTGCCTTCCCCTTTGTGGTCCTTTTGAAAATCCCCTTTCTCCTCCCCCTGCGAATGACTCAGTTATTACTTGGCTTAGTGCTGGAATGACAAAGGAGACCGCCAAATTCTACCCTGTCGCGGCCATATTCGATCCGCCCCTTCCCACCCTCAATTTCCACTTTTTTAGCATGCCTGGTATCCTCCGAAAATATCTCTTCCTTATCTCGTCTGCCGTCATTGTCAGAACCCCCTTTTCCCTAAGTTTGGCCTCAACCCCCTTGCCCCCATTGCAAAACCCCCCCCCCCCCCCCCCCCACCCCTCTGGACGATAACCCATAGGAGTTCAGACCTAACCCCCACGAAGTGAACCCGTTTGAATGAGTGCATGGATCTTGAGTTGTCACCCAGTCCCCCCTCTCTCTTCTCTCGCCCTTTGCCAGTACCCCTCTTCTCCGTTTGCCTTTTCTTTTTTTCCCCGACTTCGAATAATGGCTGCCACTCCCTTAAATGTTGACATGTTGTCGGTGCACCGGGAATGAATCTGATCCCTACCCACTAAGAGAATTTTTCCCGTATTTCTTTTCGCATGCTCTTCGATTTCACGGCACTTGACCGTTCGCGACGTATGATTTTCTCCTTTATCAGAAGCAGATTCCCTTGGTGTGAGCAATCCCACCCTTTTTCTTCCCCCCCCACGAAAAAGTTCTCCCCTTCCCGTAACTCTCCGCCAGAAATTCAATCCCTACTCCCGTTTTTTTTTTCGTGAGTCGATGTTCGAGGGAGTTTCCATCCGGTAGAGAAAATGTGGCCGGCTCCTGGTGCCTTTTCACCCGGTTTTATAGCGGCCTCTGCTCTCAAATAATTTTCCGGCCCCGACATTTCAAGTGAAGGTCACTTAATTGGCCAAGTAGTTGAGCTTCAGGCCTTTTTCTTGGGATCCCGTACCTCCCCCCCCCCCTGGTCATGTTTCGGCGTTTCTCTTTGAAAAGGGAAGTCGTTCGGCAATGTTAGAAGGATGTGGCGGTTCTCCTCCCCTTCTGATTCTTTTACCCACCGTCCGATCTCGCGTTTTTCACCGTCTCGCCGATCTTTCCTACAGATTAAAAGTTTTAACTGTGGTTTTTCTTTTTGTTTTGTGAAAACTTCTTCGGGTTCCACCTCTTCTTCGTATGTTTGGGCCCCCTTTACGTTTTTCACCCCCCCTTTTGTGCGCGTCTTTCTTTCCCCCCCTTCAAAGAGAAGAAGTAGTCATGTTCGCGATTGTTGGTCGTACCCCGGCCCCCCTTTTTCTACCACTGCTTTCCATCTTTTTTTTTTCTTCCCTCCTCTATTTCTCGCTAACTTCCCCAACCCCTGGAGATATTCTAATTCCTTCATTCCCTCAGCGACACAAACGTAACTCCAAGCCCGGAATTAGGTTTGCATTCTTTTGATCATGGGGTCTTTTTTTTTTTTTTCCGTTTGGAGCCCACCCCCGTGGTCTTCGCCTCAAGCGAACTCCCCCTATAAGACTTCCCATTTCCCCATGTACCCAAACTTCCTAAGTAATTAAACGGGAGTTTGCACATTCCCAGCCTCTTTCTTAGACCTTCCCTTTCGTCCTCTCTCCTTCCCATGGTGAGAGAAGAAAGACTTCCTTCCCCCAAGATGGACGCGGCTGTTCTCTTTGTGGCTCAATTTGACAGGCACATTGGATTGTCTGATCTTTTTTTTTCCTCCGCTAACCTTTTTCCTGGACTTTGACCGAGAATAGCAAAGGTCCAGTGAGATTGCTTTGCCGATCTGTTCTACCGTCGACAAGCCAGTTTACACTCCCCTCTGTAAGCGCAGTTCCCTTTTCTTTTCACAAGATTTTAGCCCCCGACACTACCATGAAGTCTGGACGATCTGGACTTGATTGTCCTCCTTCTCTACAGCTTCCGTCTTAGAAAAACACCACGGAAAGAGAAGTTTCAACGCAGACTGCTCCTGGCAAACTGTTGTGCTGACCGTTCCCTTGACCATTCCAGAGTTCCTTTTTCTCATTATTCCTACAGAGGACTTTGTTTCTTTTCCCCAAGTTCCCCGACTTAGGATATCTCGTGTCCTTCGTGAACTTTCATTTACGAGGGCTATCCCATCACGTCTACCAGACCCCCCCCGTTTTTTTTCCTTCCCCAACAGGAACTTTGCTCGTCCCTTCTTACTGACAAGCATGTATCTGCGGACTACAGATTTCCCCTTTTCCGAACAACTTAATCTTTTCCAGGCCATGGCGTTTCTCCTCGCGTTTTGGTCTTTTAAAGTTAACTTGGTTATTTTCTTGAATATCCACCCACTCGCGCGTTACCCGCCCCTGCCCCCCAATGCATAAAAGTGTCCTCCCCCCTTACAGATAAGAGTTTAACATTTGTTCTGTTTCTTGAGCTTTATTCCGCTTTCTTCCTTTTCTTCCCTACAATTTCCTCATCGGAGGTCCAATTCGCAGAAATGATTCAAGTTTTCCTCTATTTTACGAACATTTACGCGCTGTACACTTTCCTTCCGTTTCTTTTGTCCTTCTTACGTTTGACACCCCCTTAGAAAGTGCCTTTTTCCTTTCCCCCCTACGAGCTTCTTTTTTGACAAGATTCCCTACTTGTACGATTGATGAGTCCACACCAGTAACCCCTTTCTTAAGATATCATCTTTTCCTATCCTCTTGTGTTTTCTCTCGATCGTAGAGCTTTTTTTTCCGTTTCTTCCCTTCCCTAAAGTGAATCGTTTTCCCTTACTTTTAGTAAGGTCCAAACGCCCCGGAGGGCGAGAAGTCGGTGTGGACAAACCAATTCTTTCCGGGCAACTCCCTAAAGCTTAGTTTCAGAAAGGCAGTCTGCGGTATGAACCAATGTTCCCATTCGACAGAAATTGCCGCCCTGAGACAATAGTTTCCGGGTGTGTGGTAGAATGTTAAGGCCCCCAGATGACTTACTTAACAGAGAGTCCGCACTTGACACAACAATTCCCCACCCGACAATTTTATAGTTGCACTATCTAAGGAGTGCAATTTCTTCTGTCCTTCCCGCTCCTCCTTTTTTTTCGCCACCGTTTTCTCATGCAAAGTCCCTTTTTTTATGACCTCCCGCGGTATGAGATTTTTGTCTCTCTTGGTGAAAGACCGTTAAACTCTGCCACCAGCTTTCCTCAGCGAGAGATCGTATCTCAACCCTCCTTCTTTATCAATTGGAGCAACTCCCTTTGACCTTTTTCTTCTGATCGATTTCTTTCTGACTAGACCTTCGCCTTCCGCCGAGCAGACCCGCCGAATGCCTTCTCATTAACCCCTGTTCCGATTTCCCCCGGTGACGCCCCTTTCCCACCCCTGCTTATCATGGTTACAAAGTCATTTATAGATCCCTTTTTGAGTCACAACATTTCACAAAGGTCCGTTGAGCCTTAATGCGCCCTTTCAGCATATTATTGTGTATTTTCCCTCCAAAATTGCAGAGCTGCAAGTAAGGTTCTCTTTTCCTCCGCAGCTTTCTTTTTTTTATTTAGTGCCCCATTTTTTCTTGCCCCTCCCCCTAAAGTAAACTTCTCCGACATTTTTCACTTAGTGTTAGAAAGCCTCTCACCTGCATTTACAATCTCCTTCCTTGTCTATGTTCGCAATGTTTCTGCGGCTCCTCTGTCTATCTTTCCCTCCTCCCCCTTCCCCCTGCTTTTACGCCAAACTTCTGATCATCTCGAAAGACCCTCGGGAAAGATCTCACCTCCCTGCCCCTACAGGTGCATGCCAGTCCTTTCTGCCAGGTTTTTTCCCCCACTTCTAGGCTTCATCGTGTTCCCAACCATCCTTCAGTGTAAATTTAAGTTAGTTTCTACCTTGTTCAAGGGAAGGTCCTGAGGGCGTCCGCGCTTTTTCCCATCCTTTTCCTGCTCCCTTGTGGCCTCCTTCCTCCCTTCGTTCCCATCCAGCCTTTTATGAAGATTCTCTGCTGATGCTTTTGGATCGAGTTTCTTTCAGCAAAAAAAGTGTCGAATCCCCTTTAGCTGAGCAATCGGATCCAGGACATGCCTGGATACATCGTTCTCCCCTGACTTTTCCCCTTTTCCTCCCCTAAAAATCGTCCTACCTAGTCCTTTCTCCTTCAGGGAAAGACCTTCCCGTCCCCTGCGAAGTTTGGTCCCCCCCAAGTCAGTTCCATTGAAAACAGCCCCAGGTCGCCTTTTACACCCCCGATCCTTCTTCTTTGCACGACCCAGCCCCGAGTACCTCCTTTTTTTAAGCAAGATCGGCGTCTTTCTGTCCTCGATCAGCGTTGTGTAGAACCCCCTAAGGATAGTTTTCCCTCTTTCCCCCCCGCCACTTCTAATAAGAAACTTACCTTTCATTGTTGCCTTTTTGGTCCCCAGGATGACCATTGTCCCTATTGATAAAACCCGTACACCCGTCCGCGCCCTCGTGCGCCGTGTTTTTTCCTCCCCCCGCAAACCACTACTTAAGACACGGTCTGCGCGACGAGATTTTTTCCTCATTATCCCTTTTCCTCTCCCACCGACCCTCTGGTGAGGCCAGCCCCCCCCTGGCCCCTCCAAGTTCCGACGGTCTGCCGCACGTACCACTCCTTCCTCCTCGCTATTCCTCCCTTTTTGTTTTAGCTTCTATTTGGCGTTGATTTGAGTCGAACTCCTTGATTTTTTAGACCCCGTATCCCCCACCTAGGGTCATGAGTTCTATGTTTTTTTCAGTCCTCCAAAAATCTCTTCTTTCTACCCTTTTTCCCCCCCCCCCCCTCCCGGCCTCTGAGATTTTTTAATAAAGTGGCGCACTTGGCTCCCTTTTTCGTCATTGGATCAGTAAATCGGCCCCCCCCCAAGTTTCCTGCGGCTTTTTCCTCTGCCATTTCCATCTGTGGGCCTCCATGATTCGACTTCTTTTGTGGCGGGAAAGCACCTCAACCGTCCTCCCTTTTTTTTTTCTGGTCTGTGACCCGGCATCTTTCATCCGCGACGGTCGACGATATTCTCCGATCCGTTTTCTTTTTCCCCCACGGATTCCTTGGTTGTTGGGCAACGTTATATTTATGCTCCTGGTCCTCCACGATTTTGCATGCAATTGGGCCTTTCTTTTACCAAAAGGCTCCATTCGAGTAGTTCCTGTCCCTGCCCTCTCCCGCCGAATATGTCTCCGATTTTTATGGTTCGTACATTCATCTTTTCTACCCTCTTTTTTTCTCCCCCTGCGTGGCTTTTTTATTTCTTTTAGTTAAAGCGTTCCGACATGTATTACTTCCAACTGAGCCTTCTCACTCCCCCCCAAGTTAGAAAGGTCCTAAAAGCCCTCCTTCTCTCTTTCCCTTGTTCTTTTTTCTTTTTTCTTGTTCGGTCCCTTTGCGTGACCACACGTGCCGGCAGCTTTAGCCCCAAGAGCTTAATAACTCCCATATCCTCGTCTCTTTCAATCACCCCCCCCCCCCCTTGCTATAATAATTTTCCCCCTCGCTTCCGCCCTTTCTGTGAACAGCTTTCACTCTCCTTTTAAGAAATTCATTTCCCTCCTCATGCCGTGCCATGGCTCGAGAAGCAAGACTAGTTATCCAAGATTTCCCTGCGGGAGAGTGCTGTCATTCCGTTTTTTGCTGCTACCAGGCCGGATGTTTTCTTTATCCCGTCTTGAAGATTCCCCCCTCTCCCCTCGGTTGGGGCTTTCCCGAACTGCTTTTCTCCATACAATCTATCTGGGAGCTGAGCACCGCCCCCGACCTCTACCCCTCGGTTGTGGGGACACCCTTAGATATTCTTTTTTCTGGAGTTTTCCCCGTCCCCGAGTCACTGAACCCCCCCTCTTTCGGCACGCCGAGGTTCCGCCCGCAGCAGGCAGGATCTCCTTTTCTTGGCAACCCCACCATTGTTACTCTTCTCCTTTTGGCCCCTTCTTCGATAATTTCTCCCCCTCCTCATGAAAAACATCCTTTTCGCAAAAACTCTCTGTTACGGAACTTGTAACCTCCCTTTCACTTTCTCGAGACTTTGGACGGATTTCTTCGTCCCCCTCTATCACGCAGGTTTCCTTTTTTAGCACCCCCCCCCCCCCGTAACTCAAGAATATAGGCATCTTCCTCCTGGAAGACATTCAGAGGCTTACTCCTGACCACTAAATGATCTACTCACCTTTTAGTATCACCATCATTAGTTAAGAGTTACTCTCTCCCCTCTCCCCTGAGTGAGGGGATTTTTCTCTTTTTCCCACTTCACCACGCTGAGGACAATGACCCCCCAATTGCTCGGGCGATTCATTGGGTAGTTGTCAAGGCATTGGGGCTAGTTTAAGAACAGTGCCTGTTCGACCCCCTCTGTATTCCTTCACAAGACTGTGTCACTCTTAGGCCTAGATTCTCAAAATTTTTTTGGATTGGTTCCGGCTTTCTTCCTAGGTGTTTCCCTTTTTCCCTTTCTATTTTATCGCCCTCTTGAAAGTTAACCCCTTTTAGCAAATCTTTTACAGTTCTTTCACCTTCTCGACCCCCTCCCCCAGCGCCTTTTTTCCCCGCGTGTCTGCTTTTCTTCCAGGGAACAGACTTTTACTGTCCCCCACCTTTCCTTTTTGTCCTTTATTCTCCTTCGACACGATTCCCGGCTTACCTAGTTGACGATGGAGAGCAACGCAAAACTTCTCAAAAGATCTCTATAGACCACTCCTTTTTTTGTTGTTTCCGGGAGTCGTTATCCTTGTAAGTCTCCCTCTTCAACTGCTGACCCTCCCCAGACGGGAACTTTTCCCCACAGTATTCTCTCGTCCCCCCACGGTAGTGGCCACGTTTACAAACTGATAAGATGTCCATCCTCCCCCCTCAGATACTTTTAACCCCTCTTGTTTTCTTATCTCCCAGTAATCCCTTGATTTGGAGAACCGTTTTTGGTCCTCTTCCCCTTGGTTCTGTCTTGCTGAATTCACCGCTTCCCGACCTCCTCACCCTCCCCCCCTAGGACACTCCCCTGTTATACTACTGATGCCGAGGACTTCCCTTTCCCCCTTCATTGGTCGTATCCCTAGCCGAGTGTCCGCCAACGCTTTTTTTTCCGCCTCCCCCCTTTTTTTCACCCCTTTTTCCCGTCTGACATTCCAGTGGTGAAAGTTTTCGTTTCGAAAAAACCCCCGATGTCAAAAGCTTCTAAGGATCCTTTCATTCGTCTTTCCCTACAGTAGCCCCCCCTTTTTTCCACTTTTGGTAAACTTCCTGCTCTGAGATTCTGTAAGCTCCCTGAACTTTCAGAAGCCCCTTCTGACTCCATTCCCAAGTCCTTCCTCCTAGTTGGCCCCGACAATTCACACTTCTTTTCCTGGTAACTCCCCCCTGAAATTTCGGGACTGTAGTGGGGTTTTTCACTTGAGCCCCAACCTTTTTTTCCGCCGACCATGCGTTTCCCCAGTCCTCTTTCGCCTTCCCTTCTGGACTGGCATTTTTCCGTGCTCTTTCGTGTGTTTATTTTCTTCTTTAAAAATGCTGTACTCTTTCGCCTCTCCCCCTCAGTAATTGGATGAAAGCTTCCTGGTTTTTCCCCTTTATCTTCCTTTCCTCCTTCCCCCCCTTCCTACCCCTGTTTTCTTTACCGAGTGTAGTTGTGTTGAGAGACACCGCTCGACAATGCAGCTTCACGATCCTTCATTGGCTCTTTTTCCCTCCCTTTCCTTCTCAACAAGCGCTTTTCCCCCTTCCGAAACTTCATTTTTACGCAAACTTTAACTGCCACTTCTTCCCCCCCCCCGCATGCTGGTCTTTTGAAGACATCTCACCACCTTTTCCTTCCATTTGATTGCGCTTTCTTTCCGGGATTTTTGTCCCTTTTTCGACGTGTCTCTTTCACACCAAGGCGGCCTCTGTAACCGTAGTGAAGATTTCTGGAGCCCTTTCAAAGGAACTTCTTATATTTCTCTTGAGGAAGGCCGGTCACTTTTGCTGTGCTTCCACGCCGGTAGAACATCCCCCCCCTTTCCAAGCACATCTTTCCTGCACTTGTCGTTATGGTACGCTGTCATGTCCCCGAATTTTTTTGAAGCAATTGGGTCTCCGTAGAAAATTGGTCCCATGAAGTTCCCTCCCCCCCTCCCATGTCTCCATATTTTCATCCCCGCATGCATTATTTCTCCCACCTTTCACAACTCCCCCTCTCCTAGTCGGCGGTCGTCTGTGTCCAAGCCGCTCCCTTCCCCCCCTTCTTTTTCAGTCATCGGCACAATGACGACTCCGGTTCTTCCCCCCCCCGGAATTCTGTGCCTCCCTCCCGACCCCCCCCGAAATTTTTGATCGGAGCCATTTTAATCGCGATGCTGTCCCGGATCGCCTGTCCCCCTTACCATCCTTTTCGTGCCGTTTTTATGTCCCTCCCCCTTTGCCTGACTGTCCCCCTTCTTGTTTTGAATGGCAGCGTTAACGACGGCATCCCCTGTCTTTTTGATGACCCAAGTAACTTTACGGCCTTCTAAAGAGTTCTTCCCCCCGTTTAGACTCAAAAAATTTCCTTTTTACTCCCTCCCAGTGGAGCCCGATGCCCCTGACTTATCCATCGCCAAAAAGTCCCCCTTTTTGCGGCCCTCACTCCCCCGGCTCCCCCATCCCTTGATATTGACTCCCCCTTTTTTTCCCGAC